>Ga0209189_1001391_pt1 | contig 18128 bp, 49 predicted proteins | sample C_130820_EF_Meta_FD_187308 | JGI IMG/M metagenome (GOLD analysis project Ga0209189, IMG submission 187308) | Freshwater microbial communities from Lake Croche, Canada to study carbon cycling - C_130820_EF_MetaG (SPAdes) (version 3) | ecosystem: Environmental > Aquatic > Freshwater > Lake... | reverse complement strand
ATACAAAAATTTTGTGCGTAGGCAAAAAAAAAATAGTGTGCCCATAGGCACACCATTACGCATTAGCGTTTTATTCTTGCGTACAAGAATTTTCGTGTTCAATTGGATTTTGAAACCAACCTTTACCTAAACATTCGGCACATTCGCTAGGTGTAAAGATACCTAAAGCGTTAGCGTGTGCCTCATCCTCATAAATTAGCCATTCGGCAACCTCATCACAAAATTTATACCATTTGCTAATTGTATAGGAGCAATCATCATTTGAAAACGGACTATGTGCGAATTCTGCCATAGTACAAGCGAATGAAATTGTGTCGTAATCTTTTAGTAAGTCGTAAACTTTTTGACCGTTAGGAGTGTATGAATAAAGTGACATTTTTTCTCTTTTCTTTAGGTTGATGTTTTAATTGTAGCGTATGGGGCAGACATTTTTTGTCATTTAAGTTTTTCAATAAATAACGCAATACGCATAACCGTATCTGCTTGCGACCACATAGCGGAATTTCGCATAGCATCCGCACAATCTGGATGAGTGCCCTTACATTCGCAAGTGTAAGCGAATGGCATAAAACGCTCTTGAATTTTTTTAGATAATTCTAGGTAATCCATTTTTTTCTCTTTTCTTTTTGCTTATGCTTTAATTGTAGCGTACACATCAGACATTTTTGGGCATTTTGCCTAGTGTTTTGAAAAAACATTGTATACAATCTTTTTTATTTTTCCGCGTGTCGCTAACCGTTTTTGTCATACCCCTATGGTAAAATTTTTGCCCCGCAAATTTGAACATTTGTTCAAATTCTGATCGTAAAAAATCTTTGCGTGTCGCTGTCAAAAAATGTCATACCCCTACGCTACAATTAAAACATAACGAAAAAGAAAAGAGATAAAAATGGGATACTTCAAAATGTTAGACATAGACGAAAATGGCGTTAGTCGCATTGACAGTAGCGAACTATCGTTTGCGGATAGTGTTGAAATTGAACTAGCACTAACTACACCTAACGGGGTTCAAATGGCTTGCGTAATTTGCTTTACACCTATCGCAAGCGGTAGCGGTAACACTTGCGACACCCACAAGGGTATGAAACCTAATTGGTAAAAAATGTCGTACCCCTACAATACAATTGAAACATAAAGAGAAAAGAGGTAAAAAATGGATAAGCACACTAGCCTATGTGATGAGTATTCCGAATGGGTAAATTGCCCCGTATGTGATGAACATACAGTATGTGCCTACTGTGTAGAGTACCTACTAGATGGAACATACACCGACTGTTCCGAAATCAACTAAAAATGTCAGACCCCTACACTACAATTGAAACATCAACCTAACGAAAAGAGATAAAAAATGCTAACAGCACTAAACATAATCCTAGCCCTATCGGTAGCCGTATTTGCGTCTATGCCATTCGTGTTTATTTGGGCAGCCTATGCCGACAGTAAAGAGAGCGAGAAAAAAATGTAATCGCCCGCCGAAAAATTTGGCGAAAAAATTTCGCCCCGCCAGGGGCAAAAATTTTAGCTTATTTACGAGCGTTTGTCAAATTCTCTGGCGGCGTGTCGCAAAAAACATTGTATACAATCTTTTTTTATTTTGTCGGCGTTTCTGTCAAAAAAATGTCGGTGGCGTGTGTTACTATTGATTTATCAACAAAACGAAAGGGGTCGCAAATGATAAGCATAGGCGATTTAGTAACATCAGCAAGTGGCAACACTTCAGGCGTAGCCGTAGAGGTGAACCCAATAACAACAAAGTCAGGCGAGAAAATTGTTCGCATTCTCGTTGAAACTGACGATAACGAAATGAAGTGGATTACCCTACGGTAATTCACCTCAAAAAATGTCAGACCTATCCGCTAAACTAATTCCATAACCAAAAAAAAGAAAAGAGATAAAATGTTACACAATTTCATTAACTCAGAGTATGTAATGTTAGTACCCCTAGCCCTATTCATAATTGCTTTCGGAATTCTAAAAGACCGTTAGGATACCGCCACCAAAAAGTGGGGCGAAAATTTCGCCCCGCCAGGGGCAAAAATTTTACCACACTTACGAAGCCTTGTCAAATTCTCTGGGTTTGGGCGTGTCGGCGTGTCGCTGTAAATTTTTGTCGGTGGTGCGTGGTACAATTTTAGTATAAAGAAAAGAGGTTCAAATGTTAGATTACTGTTCAATGTTTTGTGACGAATGGTCAGAGTGGGTATCTTGCCCCGTATGTGACTTAGATACTGTCTGCGGTTATTGCGTAGATTACCTAAAAGACGGTACTTGGAAAGACTGCTCAGAATTACATTAGTAATTTTTGTCAGTCCCCCCTGCTATAATTAAAACATAAACAAAGGAGATAAAAATGGGTAACATCTATGAAGCATTATTGGAAACTGTCGCTATCGGTGACTTCGTTACATCTGCGAGTGGTAACACTTCAGGCGTGGCGGTTGATGTTCAACCAATCACCACTAAATCTGGTGATAAAATTGTCCGTATCCTAGTTGAAACTAGCGATAACGAATTGAAATGGATTACCCTACGGTAATCCACTTCAACGGAAAAAAAATTCGCCCCTGGCGGGGCAGCTTATTTCTCTAATTACGATGAAAAAATAAAATCTCTGGATTAGATCGGGGTACCCCGTTTTTAGATCTTTGTCAAGTTACGACACACCCTAAATTTCTCTGGATTTATGTCTGCCCCCTATGTTACAATTTTAGTATTCACCAACCGAAAGGCTCAAAATGTCAGATTTTGATTTCACCGCCCCTGTCAGTTTCAAGACCTCATCTCCAGATTGGATGTTTGACGGCATCCCTTGCGAGTGCGAAATGATTATGTGTCCAGAGTGCGACCCTGATTTCTTCTATGATGAAATGTGCGAGCAGGAACACATCTGGGATGAAGTGCCTTTCTAAATCCCAACCCCCACCCACTTGACAAAGTGGGCTGGGCGGGGTACCCCGTTTTTGTGATCTTGTCAAGTTACGACACGCCACAAAAATCTCTGAAATTACCCTTGAAAAATGTCGGTGGGGTGTGTCATAATAGAACTACCAACCCAATAGGAGAAAAAATGAAACTTGATGAGTGGAAAGAAATGGTAAAGGCAGAGCGTGAAGCAGAAGCCAAAGCCAATGCCCAAAAAACCGCACAAATTGCAAAAGCAATTAAAAAATAATTTTTGTCGGTAGCGTGTGTTAAAATTAAATCATAAACTAAAGGAGAACCAAATGACAGAAAAAAAATTACTCGCAGACCTTACCGAACAATTGGTAAATGCTATGTATGAATTGGACAAGGTAAAATACCCAAACACCGCTGACCGTCTACACGGTTGGATAAAGGTGGGTTATCTTTTATCCATTGGATTAGATAATGGTTTCGGCAAGCGACAACTTGCCAATGTTTTACAGCGAGAAATTGACGGTGTGAAGCAAGAATTGTCAGACCTATCCGCTACAATGGTAACATCAAACTAAAGGAGAAATAAATGGTAAACATCGGAGACCTAGTAACATCGGCAAGCGGTAACACATCAGGCGTTGCAGTAGATGTAACAGAACAGACCACTAAGAGTGGTGAAAAAATTGTTCGTGTATTGGTTGAAACTGATACTGAAACAAAATGGATTACCTTGCGGTAATTCATAAAACACTCAGCGTGTCGACTTGACACGCTGACCCCTGCGGGGTACCCCGATCCATCTTTCTTGTTACGACCCCCCGCAAAAATCTCTGGAAAATGTCACTCACACCTGCTACAATTATTTTATCAACCTAACACGAGGAGTACCTATGGACGAGTTCTACACCGCCGAAACAATGATGGAAATCTGGAATAACGAATTGGAAGATGAAAAGTTGTACAACGCTCTTATTGACGCTTATGACCCATTTGAAGATGTTGAAGATGAAGAAGATTTCTACGAGGGCAACGAAGACGCTGGTATGGAGGGCTATTTGTTTGGTTGGGAAGCATAACCCCAACCCCACCCCTTTTGGGGTGGGCGGGGTACCCCGCCAGATCCCTTTTGTCAAGTTACGACACGCTTAAATTTCTCTGGAAAAATGTCAGTCACCTATGTTAAAATTGAAGCATAACGAACGGAGATAAAATGGAACTTTGCGTATTTTGCGAAATTGAAAAAGACTATGTTGGAAACAATGGCAACCTACTTTGCCCACAATGCTACAATGCTTATGATGACCCTGCTTACTATGACGACAACGACACACTAGCCGACTACTACTCATAAGGAGAAAAAAATGGAAACAATCTTAATCGCTTCGGCACTAGCAATTATTACTTTTGGTTTTAGTTGGCTAGGTGCTATTGAATTAGATAGTTATGAAAAAATAAATGGCAAGCCACACCGTTTTGATGTGCCTTTAATGTTGCTTGTTTGTTTTGCCCCCTTTGTTGTTTTTATGGCAACATACAATGTGATTTGACAAACACAGCCCTTCGGGGTACCCCGCCCCACTTGCCCTGTTACGACACCCCTAAAATTTCTCTAGAAAATGTCAGGCAGATGTGCTACAATTTTATTATCAACCTACCGAAAGGCACTAAATGTTCACTCTACTAAACCCAATCAAGACCGCCGACCTGTCCGCTTATGTAGTTACCTCAAAGGCTTGTCCTACCTGTGAGGAAAGCATCTCTATTGAAATTGCTCCTGAAAAATTATTCCTATACAATCAGGGTGGCTATGTTCAAGATGTGCTTTCTGATTTTGATGCTGATACTCGTGAGCGTTTTATCACAGGCACTTGCGGTGACTGCTGGAATTCTATGTTTGGCTTTGATGATGAAGGTGACTTAGACTACCTTATTGACAGTTATGCTGAAGGTTCTTTGTTTGGTTGGGAAAACTAACCCTAACCCCACCCCTTTTGGGGTGGGCGGGGTACCCCGCAGCTGCGGGATTGTCAAGTTACGACACACCTAAAATTTCTCTGGAAAATGTCGGCGGTATCTGGTACAGTATTACTACAACCTACCGAAAAGAGTAAAAATGGACTACTTCAGCCAGTACCTTGAAATCGCAAAAACTGCAACACTTGCCCAAATTGAATTGGCGACACAATGGTACTATGAGGCAGAATTGGTTGCACACGATGTTGTTCGCATTCTTGCAAATCGTGGCATTAACGCAACACTAGAAAATGGTGCTTGCGTTGTTTCATCATTCTCGCCCCGTCAGCGTTGGAATAGAAATGTTGTGCAAGCATTAGAATTCGCACATACTGGAAATGCTAACGGACTAAAAAATAATTTAGTAATGGCTCAAAATAGTTTAGTGTCAGGGTTCAATGCACTTAAAGGCTTAAAGACTAATGCGTTCGCTCGTGCAATCGCTGGCGATGAAAATGCGGTGACGATAGATGTGTGGATGTGCTACGCTGGCGGATTAGACACTAACGCACCAAATAAAACACAATACCGAGAAATGGCACAAGCGGTTGCCGATGTTGCTAAAGAGTTAAAACTAACACCACGCACGACACAAGCACTAATCTGGATAATTTACAGGGGTTCACATGAATAGAATAATTTACATGGTACTACAATTTATTGCAATAATTCTTAGTGAAAAGGACTAGACACACCGACAGCCGACTTGACAAAGCTGGCTGATCGGGCTACCCCGCCAGAGCGGGGTTGTCAAATTACGACACCCCAAAAAAATCTCTGGGTTATGCTAGAAATTGTCGGTGATGTGTGCTATTCTTTAGGTATGAAAAAGAAAATGATTACAGCAACACAGGCAACACCTGAACAGTTACAGGCTCGCTTGGAACTTCGCCGTTCCAACGCAAGCGGTAGTCATAAAAATAAGAAAGCCTACACTCGCAAACTAAAACACAAGAAAGGTTGGTAACTCTTATGGGTAACAACACAGCAAACGACTTAACAGGTCTATCAGAATACGGCATTGACATTAGCCTTGAACAGCAAATTGCTATTCAACTTCAAAGCAACCACTATCCACCAATACCGCTAACTATGGTTCAGCCTTGTATTGAAGCAATTAACGCCTATAACGAGGACAACGGTAGTCTAGAAATTGAACTGCCTGAAGGCGTACTCTATAAAAATGGTAAGACAACCGCACCTGCTTGGGCAATTATTGAACAGCACCACCTATCGGCTTGGTGCGACCAAGATGATTACATAGATGACGAGTGGCTTGATGATGATGAAGACTTGGTTACTCATCCAGATAGCGTTCCTGACTATGTAGCACAACTATTCACCTTATCTGAAAAAATGTATGATGATGGTGTAGAAGGCTGGGCATTAGAAGTTAGGTCAATAGCCAATTGCCTTGCTGAAGGCTTGAAACTCTAAAATTCCCGCCCCCACTTGACAAAGTGGGGGGATCGGGCTACCCCGATCTTTGGGGTTTGTCAAATTACGAAACCCCAAAAAAATCTCTGAAATTGTGCGTGTCGCTACCAAAAATGTCGGTGGCGTGTGTCATAATGGTATTACCAACAAACGAAAGGCAGATTATGTTTCAGGATAAAGCAAATTGCTTGGAAGCAGAACCAGAAATCTTTTTTAGTGCCAAACTAAAAGATAGGGCATTGGCGTTGTCATTGTGTAACGCTTGCCCTGTAAAGTCAGAGTGCTTAGAGTTCGCACTCTCAAATGAAAGTGTAGACGGTATTTATGGCGGTCTACTTGGTGACGAGCGAAAGGCGTTATTAAAAAATGGAAAAGTGTAAAGTTCACCCTATTGTCAATGTGACAGATAGAACCAACCCAACCTGTATGCTATGCGGTCATAGCGTACCCGAAGCGAGAGATGATTACTAAAATGGAATTTCAAACTAACTTACACATTGTATACAAAGAACAACCAAACGGAATTGCTAACCCTTATGAGTTCCCAGATGTTCACCCAGACAATGCTTATCGTATTGAAAACGGTCTGCTATCTTTTGAAACTAAAAAGGGTGACGAAATAATCTATGTACCTGCGGATAGTATCCAATTCTTTTACACCACCTGCGACCCAGTTTGACAAACTGGGTCTTCGGGCTACCCCGATCTTTTTAGCTTATTTACGATTAGTTAAAATTTCTCTGGAAAATGTCAGACAAACCTGCTACACTTAATCTATCAACCTAACGAAAGGAAACAAATGTTTATCGCAGACGGCGACATTAGTTCAATGGTTCACGAGGGCAAGATTTTTATTGACTTCCAAACTCTTGTAGAGCAGTATCTATTTGCTTTGTCAGAAACACAAAAAGAGTTTGACTTTAATTATGTAACAGAAGCAGATTTGGCTTCTTATGATACCGCTTCTATGATTGGTCACGCTTTATTAAATACGCTTTACCTATGCCACGAGCGAGCCAATCTTGAAAACATAAATGATTTATCCGAGTTAGAGGATTTCTGGGCATAACACTTAAAGTCCCGCCGAAAGGCGGGATACCCCGCTTTTGCGGGGTTGTCAAGTACGAAGTTGTTAAAAAATCTCTGGAATTATCCTTGAAAAATGTCAGTTAGACCTGCTACACTTAATCTATCAACCTACCGAAAGAGAGAAATAAAATGGGTGCTAGAGTTCACTTTGTATTCAATGACGGAACTGATAATGCCGTAGTGCTTTATTCACATTGGGGTGCGGATAGTTGGGAACAGGATTTAGCCCAAGCAATTCGTCACGCACAACCACGCAAGGGTGACTATTCATACTTTACTCGTATGGTTATTTCACACCTTATGCTAAAAGAGATACTTGATGACACAGGATTTGGTATCTACGCTATTAACCCTAAACATACACCTAGTATCTATGATGAAGTTGTAGAGATTGACCTTACTAAAAATACCGTCAATGGTTATTCGTTTGACAGTATGATGATTTGGCAGGAAGTGTAATGACACATTATTTCGCAACAGACGGTAACTATGGTGACGGTACAGGTATGATTATGCTAGTCACCGATAATTGGACAGATGAAATGTGGGAACTAATTGACAGTGCCACCGATACTATGCGTATCGTTGTTGCTCATAGGTTTGCTCACGGTTACACAGCAGATGAAGTAGAAAAGGATTTATTTTAATGGATAAAGCAGTTTATGAATTACTAGCAGAGTGGTATCCAGATGGTGTATTTACAGAAGATGACCTTTGGGAAGTAATTGCCGAAGTAGATGGTCATAAGTTAGACTACTATGCTGATGGTGATTTGACCGAGTGGCTTTAGTCCACCACCCACCCCAAAGGGTGGGTGCGGGATAACCCGATCTTTCGTAATGTCAAATTACGAAGCTGCCAAAAAATCTCTGGACTTATCCTTGATTTTGTCAGATGTATCTGCTATTCTTTATTTATGAGTTACATTAAACGCCTACTAGAAGAAATTGGAGAGCCACCTATGACTTTCAAAATTACTACCGCCATTGAAACAACCTATGATGAACTTGACATTATCCGAGAAATGCTTGACACAGGTGAGTATGGATTTGGTTTATCAGACATTACCACCGAAGCAATCATAGACTTTATTGGTCGCCTAGAGTTTGGTTCTGATGTTATGTATAATAACACAACACACACTACATTTGCCAAGACTGTCACATACCGTATCTATGATGAAAACGGTTCTGGCGATTTCTTTAACCGTTCATTTGACGGTGTGTCAGAACACATTAGAAACTCTATGAACGGCACAGACCCAGACGCACTAAAGAAACTATTAGGAGAATAAGATGAGAGCAACAATCAGCCGTCAATACCGCGAGGGTAATTGGTCAATTTATTCAGAGGACATAGACCACCATTGGGAAAGGTTTTTAGAACTTTGCCCATTTGAGTTTGACAAAGATAACGAGAAGCATCGCTGGTATGCTAATGGATTTGTCCAGGCACTCTTTGGTGATACCGCCCACTTAAACATAGAATGGGGCAACTAGATCTACCACCCTTCGGGGTACCCCGCAGCAGCGGGGTGTCAATTACGAGATCCCTAAAATTTCTCTGGATTATCCTTGATTTATGTCAGACCTATGCTGTATAGTAGTATTTGTATGTGGGGCTAATACCACTAGACGGTACGAGAAAATGGTTGAAATTCTAGAACTAAAGACCAGTCCCCCACATACTACTTAACCTACAACAAGGAGATAAAATGGCTACATACACCGCATACCTAACCTACACAGTTTCAGATGAAATCCACATTGAAGCAGACAGTTATGATGAAGCAGTAACTATGGCAGAAAATTGGGAACGAACATTCGAACCATTACAGGTTTCTACCAATTCAATTTATGATTGGGACGGTGTTGAAATTTCTATTGACACCAACCCAGATAACTGATAAGATAGTTTTACAACCTACCGCAAAGGAATAGAAATGATAGATTGGGAAGCCATTATAGATTGGGAAGCAGTAGATAGTCTGTCACCCCAAGAAACTAAGCAGTTACTAAAAATGTTAGAGGAAGCAGGTTACTAATGCCTAATTATTACTTTTCATCTAAACGAGTAACCGAGTTTGAGGACATTATAGAAGCCGACACACAAGATGAAGCGATAAAGATTTTTGATGAACTTATGGCAGACGACTTGAAAATAGTAAGTCAGCACTTTGAGTATGATGTTTATGGATTGGAACTAGAGTAATGCAGTATCATTATGTTGTTATGTATGATGAAGATACAGATAAGTTTGAGATAGATGTAGATACATCTAATGCCGTATTCTTTGAGGGTACAGCATTTAACCCAGATACCCAGACTTGGTATGGGCTTGACGAACTTATGGAAGCAGACTATGTAGACTATGAACAAATGCTACATGAGAAGTTGAGTTCTTAAACTCCCGCCCCCCAATTCTGGGGGGATCGGGATACCCCGCTCCTGCGGGGTTGTCAAGTACGAAGCTGATCTTTTTTCTCTGGACTTTTTATGTATTGTATGCTAGTCTATGTAAAACGAAAGGAGTTGCTATGAGTAACTATGAAGATGGTTTTGCAGATGGTATTCGCCATTGCAAAGATGAATTGCTTGAGTGGGTAGATACCTATGAAGATTATGATGCCGAATTACTTGTGCAGTTGTACCACAAACTAATTGAAAAACTTGAGCAATAATCCTTGATTTTTGTCCTACCCCTATGCTAAACTTGTAAGACAAACAACGAAAGGAAGCAAAATGGATAAATCATCTATTGAAGTTGGCAATACTCTAACCACCAATAAATCTAAAATTACGGGTGTCGTAAAAGAGATTGTTAAAAACGCAAATGGCTCTTTGCGTATCCGTCTTGATGTAAATGGTCAAGACCGTTGGACTACTGTAAAGTAGTTTGATTGTGGGGGTCTGGCAAAAATGTCAGACCCCTATGATAAAATTATTTCATAACCTACCAAAGAAAAGGAAATAAAATGGGATTAGACCAATACCTATCAGCAAGCGAATACATCTCACGATACGATTACACAGAAGACTATGACCGTTCAGATAACAATTTGTTCGCACAGATTGTTTCACAGTTCGGCGTTGAAGTAGACCCAGCAGGTCACGCAGGTTTACAAATTGACTTCCCTATGGGTTATTGGCGTAAGGCTAATCAAATCCATAATTGGTTTGTTGAAAATCTCGCAGACGGCGAAGATGATTGCCGAAAGATGTTTGTCAATCGTGAAAGCCTAGAAAATCTGCGTGACTTATGTAATCAGGTTCTTGCTAACAATTCTTTAGCATCAGACCTTTTGCCAACAGGTGCGGGTTTCTTCTTTGGCTCAACAGAGTATGATGAGTGGTATTTCAAAGACTTAGAGCATACGGTTGAAGTGATTGACCGTTGCCTTGCTTCTAAGTTTGATTACTTTGAGTATCAGGCTTCTTGGTAAAGTGCCAAGAAAACAGTAGCCTAGCATTTTGTATGTTATTGCTTGGGTGAGTTTACAGAATTAGATAAACATAACAGGGAGTGGGGGGAGTTCGAAATCCCCCCACTTTTCTTGGTCTGTTAGCTCAGTTGGTTAGAGCGTTGCCCTGTCACGGCAAAGGTCGTGGGTTCAAACCCCATACAGATCGCTTGACAAAACCCGCAAATGCGGGTTGACCCGCCCCTTTGGATCCAATTACGAAGGGGCAAAAAAATCTCTGAGATTAAATAAAATAATCCTTGATTTATGTCGTAGCCTTGTGTTACACTTAGTAGGTAAATCTAACTTAGGAGAAATAAATGGCAATTGACCAAATTGAAATCATCAACGGTCAGGCTTCTTACGCTTCCCTGCGTACACCTGCCTACCACCAACTTGGAACTGTATTCCAAGATGAAGTTACTACTTCCGAAATGCTATCTTTAGCAAATCTAGATAATTGGAATGTTCGCTTAGAAGAAATCCCATTACCTGATAACTACTCTATGACCGCCGAGAATTTTCTCGTTGTGCGTGACCACCCAGAAGACAAGCACTCAAATGTTTTGTCAGTCGTGGGTAAGCGTTACAAGACCTTACAGAACGAAGAACTTTTTGCGTTTGGCGATAACTTGCTTGACGGTGGTCGTTGGGAAGTTGCTGGTTCATTGAAAAATGGTCGTATCGTTTTTGGTGCTTTAGCACTAGAGCGTGAAACCGTACTTGACCCAAATGGTGTTCGTGATGTTGTCAAGAACTACCTTGCTATCTCTACTAGCCACGATGGTTCTAGTGCTGTTCAGGCAACCGTTACACCAATTCGTTTGACCTGTATGAATACTCACACCGCCGTATTCCGCAAGGGTGCTAATCAGTCGTTTAAGTTGCGACACACACAGTCTATTGACGGTAGGGTGGCACAGGCTCGTGAAGCATTAGGCTTGGCTAACAAGTACCTTGACGAGTTTGATAAACTTGCTCACGCTATGATTGAAACTGAAATTAGCAAAGCACAGTTTGACCGTATCGTTTCGCTTGCGTACCCAATGCCAGAAGCAGATAAAAAGGGTGCTGTAAAGAAATGGGAAAACAAGATTGACTTGCTAGAAGAAATCTATGTTGGCGATACCAACGGTATGATTGCTGGCAACGCTTGGGGTGCTTACAACGCATTGACCGAACGCCTTGATTGGTTTAGAACTTCTCGTGGCAACGAAGAAAGTTTGCTTATGGGTACAGCAGGTTTTGACCCTGTTGTGAACGCAGAGAAAAACAAACTGCTAGAAATCGTAACTGAAGTGGCTGGGGTATAACCCCAGCCCTTCGGGGTTTGTCAAGTAAATTTGACAAATTTTTTTTGATCGGGATGACCCGCCAAAAAGATCCTAGTTACGAAGCTTTGAAAAAATCTCTGGACTTTTACTTGATTTATGTCATACAGACCTGCTACACTTGATTTATCAACCTACCGAAAGGAAAATACAAATGCCAAATTGGTGTTTCAATTCAGTTATCGTAAGTGCTAAGACCGAAGCAGAACTCACAGAGTTTCTTGACTTTGCCGACCAGACACACATCTCACGCCATAAAAATTGGGACGGTGAAGTAGAAGTAGATGAAAACGCTAAGGGTGTTTTCTGGAACTTCATTACTCCTACCAATCTTGAAGCGTATTGGGGTGATGATACTATGAAGCCACGACCAGAGGGTACAGACTTTATGAGCAACTTCATAAACGAAATGGAAAATGGTATGGACTGGTATCATTGGAATGTTCGTAATTGGGGTACTAAGTGGGACATTACCCTAGAGCGTGAGTACATCAGCATTGACCAAAACAATGACGGTGATTACTATTTCAACTGGAGTTTTGACACCGCTTGGTCGCCAGCCGTAGAAGCGTATGAGGCTATGGCAAAGCGTTTCCCTAATCTTGAATTTGATTTTGAGATTACAGAAGAAGCCAACTTTTATCTAGGCAAACTACAATACGCAGGTGGCGAACTTGTGTTAGAGCAGTTTGTAGATGACCCATCACACGCAGACTTTATGGAGTTTGACCTGCCTTGCTCACATTGTAATTGGGGTGAAGATGTGTTTGATTTATCAGTAACAGACCTTGACCAACTTGATGAACAACTAGGTTATTACTATGATGATTGCCCACCAGCACAGCAACTCAAAGATAGGATTGCTGAACTAACTAAAGAGGACAGTACGGTCTAACCATTACCTGCCCCCCACTTTGTGGGGGTGCGGGCTACCCCGATCTTGTAAAAGTCAATTACGAAAGCTCTAAAAATCTCTGGACTTTTACTTGATTTGTGTCGCTCCCATAGTGTATGATTGTAATAACAACTACCCGATAAGGAAAACAAATGACATACGAGGCAAAGCACTCAAACCCAAATCAAGAACCAGAAGCATTGGTGTATGACCCATACGCCAAGATTGTTGTAAATGTTAGCCCAAGTTACTCAAGTGTTACGCCAGAAGTTTTGGAAGCACATCAGGTAACTTCGCTAAAGAACAACGAAACGATACGCACACAGCGTATCATAAAAACAAATGGTCAGATTGACAATGTTCGTGATTACCTAATTGAAAATTATGATGAACTTGACAATCACGCAGATGAGATTGCTCGCTTGCTTGACATTGAACTTACCAACGAAGTCACCGTTGATGTAAATGTAACTTTCTCGGTTACAATGACACTACCAATGGGTACTGACGCAAATGATGTAGAGGCTCACGATTTCTCGTTTGATGTTATCAACGAAAACTCAGACTATGAAATCCAAGACTTTGACACCTATGTAATCTATTGTAACGAGGGCTAGTCTACGGGTAGGTAGGTAAACTGTGGTTGGGGATAACCACAATAAAAACCCCACTTTCACATAACTAGGAGAAAACAGAAAATGATTGTAACAATTACAACCCCAAGTTCCAAACACCAGTTGGCTGGTATGTTTGAAGCGATGAAACACGGATTAGAAACAGAACAGTACGCAGATAATTCATTTGACCTAACAGTTCAGGACTTAGATAAAGCTAAGAAGATTGCTGAATACTGTCAAGGAAAAATTGCAACCATCTTAGATCGACTTGAATACCCCCTATATCATTAGGGGGATTCGGGTTCGCCCGCTTTTTAAGCTCTAATTACGAAGGGGGTAAAAAATCTCCGAGATTATTCTTGATTATGTCTGACCTATCTGATACCATAGATATATCAACTACCGAGAGGAAAGAAATGCCCGACTACCAAGTAATTGTTTATGGTTACATCACCGCAGATGACCTAAAAGAAGCAGAAGAGTTATATGAAGCAGGGGAGTGGTTTCCTGACTATCATGTATTAGAAGATGAAAATGGTCAGCAGTTTGACCAGAACGATATAGAGGAGTTGGCAAATGCAGCAAGTGGCTCTAACTAAAAACTATTATATAACTGTATCTAGTAATAGTAGTATTGTTATAAGTGAAGAAGAATATGACCAGTATCTTCTTGACAATCCCGCCGATGGTGTGGTAGACTATGAAGATATGTTTGACTACTTTGAGGCTAAGGGTCACAATGTAAGTACAGATGAAGAAGCAGTAGACTATGAGAATAATGGAGTAGAAGTTGAGTTCCTATAAAGTAACCTTTATCGCAGATTATTTTGTCTTATCTACAACCGTAGATGTAGACAGTATCGAGTTAGTAAATCCTAATTCACGAGGTTCACTAAGTGATACTATTTATGAAGAGCAAATCATTGAACGCAAAGCAAATGATTTTCTAAAAGATTGGTGTGGCTTTGCCCCACTAGAATTTGTATACGCAACCGAGATAGAGGAAGTATCTTATGCCTAAGTATGATGTAGAAGTAACAGTTAATTTTATGTATGAAGTAGAAGCAGATAGTATTATCGAAGCAGAAATGCAGGGCTGGAAGTGGGAAGACTATCCAATGTTTGGCGAAGTCTATGACATTTCAGTATCCGAACAATACATATCAGAAGAGGAAGATGATGATGAATAGAGAAATCGATCCTAAACTGCTAGAAAAACTAGCAGATGAATTAGTTGAAATGCATAATGCAACAGGTATCGAATTGGAATATTGGGATACCGCCAGAAAACTTGTAGAACATTTCTACGAGGTAACTTTTAGAGTAGCAGTTGGGTATAAACTAAAATGACACTAGAAGACCTAAGAGAACAAATTCAAGAGAACCTACTTACCTATATGGATACAGTTCAGTCTAGTTATTTAGATGAAGATAGACAATGGGTTTATGATGATATGTGTCAGGTTATTGTAGATACCTTTAATGAAGCTTTTTTCGCACACCCCCCAAGTACCCTTAAAGCACAAATCCAATAAGGAGATTAAATAATGTATGATGAACTAAAGAGTAATATCTATGATGGTATAGCCAAATATCTAGATAGCCTAGATATTGGTCAAGAAGAATCTGTTATCGATACTATTGTTATTGGTATATGTGATGCAGTTGATGAAGCTTTTGATAGGACTTTCTTTGCTCCCTCCCCTTAATTGGGGTTGCGGGTGGACCCGATAAATTTTTTGATCTTTATTACGAAACCCCTTGATAATCTCTGGAACTTGTGCTACCATTGGGTATGCAGAAAATATATGATTTAAACAATGTAACAGATGAACAATTAGGTTGCTGGATTGACGGCACTAATATGAGCGGTAAAGAATTAGATATTCAAATTGTTGAAACCGCCCTACACTTTGGTATGCCATTAAATGTAGAAGATTGGAAAGAACTAAAAAACCAATTAGACGACTATCCTGGTGACGAGTTAATCCTTGAAGATTTGCAAGGTGTCGCAGAGTGGGCATATGATTGGTTTAACATAAAAGTAGAAGATACAGGCTACTACTTTGAAATAGATGCAAATTGCCTATTCCTTACCCACGAAGATTTGGAGTTAATCAATGAATAAAGAAGAACTAATTGAACATATGTTTAAGACCCTAGCAGAAGTTGAAGAGCAAGATTCAAATAATTGGGATAGGCTTTTAGAGGCTGGGGATTACCAAGAGATAGACCTTGACAAAGCTTGGCATAACGGTTATGCTAGTGCTATATCAACAGTAAGGAATATGTTAAATGACAACTAAAATAATCAGAGATGATGTAACAATTACCTATGAAGAGGTAATTCCAGAAGATAAGCAACAGGCTGAATTCTATGTATATGATAATGATATGCAGACTTATGCTGTATTAGAGTATAAGGACCGTGTAGTAGATGTTGCTCGTAATGGAGAGATGTATTTATCGATCCCGTCCGAAGATTTAGAAACAGGCGAGTGGGTAGAGCATGAAATCAATATCTGTCGCTATTCAGACGACCTAGAGCGGTTTGCAGAAACAGACCAGGAATTATATGACCTAATTCATTTATGGTCGGTAGAGCGTGAATATGAAATTTACCACAACAACCCTTGGTGGGAAGTATGGAACGATGATGTATTGCCTGAAGGCGCAGTAATGGATAGTTTCTATGAGGCTATTGATTGGGCAATTGAATTTATTAAAGACGATGAGAATTGGGAAGTAAGTGATTAAGTATTTAATTATATGGTTGGCTGTGGGTTTTCCCACAGCAGTCATATTTGGTAAAACTATTAGACAAGGAAACAAAGATGACTAAGAGAGAATATCTAAGAAGCCTAGGATTCACCGTAGGCGAACGAGGTCGATTTAATGACCTAATGAAAATTGAATTAGCTAAATATGATGGGGTGTTCGATGACGATCAGCCTAAATTGAAGCTAGAAAAAATAAAAGACTTTGGGGGTACCAAAAGTACCAAGCTAAAGCCACAAACCATCCAGCGTGAAGCTAGGAGCCTTTTTGGGTATACCAAGGAAGGCTTTAAGGTAGGCTTTGTAAACTGTGCCGCATGCTCCCAACATATGATTTGGTGTGAGTGTGAGAAAGTAACAGCTCCAAAAATTGTTGTACGCAGCGATGATAAAATTGTAAGAATTGCTTGATTTATGTCGGTCAAGTATGGTACACTTGTAGGTCATAACTAAATAAAGGAGATGTATGTCCACTAGAGATAAAACAGGTAAAGCAGTTTCAGCAATTGTTGAAGCGGTACACGATAGTAGGTTCTCTCCATTTTTGTTTGCTTCCGCCATTTCGGTAGAAACAGATGAAGTGAATTGGCAATTCTTTGAGATTATCACAGAGTATGTTAATTTAATGGCAGAACGCCAACGGCGTGGTCTGGCAAGACCAGGTACAATGGGAACTATCGCAGACTTATGCGAGCAGATGAAACTATAAAAGGTCGGGGGAATTAAAAACTCCCTTGACTTCTTATATATCTAATAGTATAATAGAACATACATAGGCGTTCAGGCATATCTTGCCAAGTCTATTATATAGCCCCCTAGATAAGCGGTAGATCTGGGGGGCTTCTCTATGCCCTAATATATTTTTTTGTCCCGCCCGCTATATAACCCCCTATTACGAACCCCCCTAAAAAATCTCTGGAATGTTTATCAAACTAAATATACATATATGTGGGGGCGGGTGGGCTATATAAATACAACATTACGAACATCGTATAAAATCTCTGCAAAATAGCTTGTTTTCAAGCAAAATGCAGTCATTTTATACAAATTTTGTACAAATTTGGTCAAAATACTTGACATTACGAGGGTTAATATGTTATGCTCCATAACACCTATATCTATTTAGCTTGTCTAATATGATATTTAATGCCAATACGGGTGCATATTTTATGCATATTATGCAGATCAGTGCATAAATGTATATACTCTGTCAGACATTACGATAGGGCTTAAAAATCTCTGGGATATATGTTGACTAATATATATGTATATAGTATAGTATAGGTATGAATGAATCTTTTAAGATTCCCGCCGAATTTGGTTGGAGATGTGGAACGGAAATGCGTATGAATGATAAATTAAATAACTTGGTATTGATAGAAAAAGAATTGTTATGGGCTTTAGAGCGTGTAAATGAATTACATAAGCAGGTGCCTGGTCCATATGATAATTATATATGTGATCATTGTAGTAGCTTTCGTTTAGATCCCGCCGATATTATTCCTTATCCCTGCCCAACTGTTAGGGCTATTAACTACTTTGAGGGTGAATAATGGCTGTATGTATTAAATGCCCTGGTAATAAAAAACTAGATATATGGTTCTGGGATAA
>Ga0209189_1001389_pt1 | contig 18148 bp, 15 predicted proteins | sample C_130820_EF_Meta_FD_187308 | JGI IMG/M metagenome (GOLD analysis project Ga0209189, IMG submission 187308) | Freshwater microbial communities from Lake Croche, Canada to study carbon cycling - C_130820_EF_MetaG (SPAdes) (version 3) | ecosystem: Environmental > Aquatic > Freshwater > Lake... | reverse complement strand
CGTTCCAACGCATGATGAATCCATATCCAAAATCTGATGTGCGTTATGTGCCAACGATTGAAGAAGACATCGAAAACAACAAAACCGTAAAACTCGAAGACCTCAAAAAATTCTATGCTGATTTCTACGGAGCTTCGGCCGCTACGATATCGGTTGTGGGAGATTTTGTTGAAGCGGCTGTTCGTAAAAGCATCAGCACAAACTTTGGTACTTGGAAATCACCGATGCCGTTCAAACGTATTAAAGCGGTTTTCCAAGAAATTTCACCATCAAGTAGTGCCATCAAAACGCCTGATAAGGCCAATGCTCTTTTCTTAGCAGGTCAGAATCTTCAATTACAAGAAACCGATGCCGATTATCCTGCCTTATTGTTAGGTAATTATATGCTCGGTGGTGGATTTTTGAGTTCACGTTTAGCGGTTAGAATTCGTCAGAAAGAAGGAATCAGTTATGGTGTAGGTTCAAGCGTCACAGGTAGTCCGTTTGATAAATCGGGCAATTTTATGACTTATGCCATTTACGCCCCAGAAAATGCCGAAAAACTCGAAAAGGCATTCTACGAAGAAATCGAAAAAGTAGTAAACGAAGGTTTCACGGCTGATGAATTGAAAGCTGCTAAATCGGGTTGGTTGCAAAGTCGTAGTGTTTCTCGCTCACAAGACAACGAACTTTCAAGCAAACTGAATAATTACTTGTACTACGACCGAACGCTCGCTTTCGATGCCGAATTTGACAAGAAAGTTGAGGCCTTAACTGCCGAACAAGTAAATGCCACAATGAAGAAATTTATAGACCCTAAGAAGATTTCGATTGTAAAAGCTGGTGATTTTGATAAAAAATAACCAATCCAGGTACTCCTGCCGGTGGTGGGGTAAGTGGAAGTGGTAAAAATTAAGAGCCCTTCCAAATTCTCTGTGAAGAGTTTTAACCCCTCTAATATTTCAATATTTGAGGGGTTTTGTTTTTATAGTTTCGTAACTTTGCGGTCTAAATTTTCGGTAAATGGATACTAAATTTCTACGACATATCGCCATTTCGTTTGCCGTCACAGCTCTAGTAGTTTATATTATTTATCACAGTATTGGTTCTGGAGCATACTTGATGATGTCGGCATTGGCAATATCGAGCTTTATTATTGGCTATTTAGAGCCGCACCGTGGATGGGTATTGGCTCTTATACAAGTAACAAGCTTGCTAAGTGTACATTACTTAAAAATTTTTACACCCGTAAGTGCCGATATGGCTTTGTTTGGCACATTTGCTGGCTGTGGAATTTCGTTGGTTTTTAGCTTTGTAGCTGGGCGTTTAGCAAGGTTATTTGAGAAATAGTCTTCTATTTTTTAGCATCGAGTTTACTCAATTCATCACAAATTTCAATTAATAAATAATCTATTGGGGGATTTTGCTTCGGTATTTTGCCCTAAAACACGGAGAAAAAAGTACAGAATCGTACTGAAAATAATAAAATCGAATGAAGCTTAAAAGGCTTTTTCATAAGCAATTTTTAACGTTAAAGCCTCAAAATATCGGTCTTCCAGATTTATGCCACTTATCAATATGCCCACGCTTGGCATAAAGATTTTATCGGCTCAAGCTATAATAATTTTCTGAAATATAGTGACAATTACAACCCAATCGCTAAATTGATGCTATTGCTTCGTTAAAAAAAATAATTTGATTTTTTTCACAATAAATTAATTAATTTTATTCTATTTAGTCCATTCCTTAATCATATTTCCACCTATCGGAATCAAATCGGAGACTTTAGAGATAACGGTCGGAGCTACTTTTTTCATAACAGGATAAGTCAATGACTCTTTTGTGAGTTTTTCTGGAATATTTAAATCTATGCTCGACATCAACCACAAAAATGTACTAATTCCAAACAGCCAAGTAAATACCCCTACCAAAGCACCAGCAAAGCCATCAATCGTACCAAGAATCGTTAAACGCAAAGCACGGCGAAGCATCCAACCCATTTTATTTATAAAAAATATCGTCGGAAAAAAAATTATGGTAAAACTCAAATAAGGCAAAAACCGATTGGCAAGGCTTTCACCTATAACTGGGGAGATGAGATTCATGCCGAAGCCCAAAAACTTAAAGCCAATGACTATCGCAATTACAAAGGCAGCAACTCCGATAATTTCAATAAAAAGTCCTTTTTGGTAGCCACGATAAGCCCCATAAAGTAGTGAAATGATAAAAATAAGGTCAATCACGTTCATAAAATTGTCATTCTTTTCGCAAAGGTACAATTCTACTCAGAAAAGGCATAAAAAAAGGAAATTTTGATGAATCGCCTTTATCAATGTTAAAATTATTTCTTCTCTCGTTTCAGTGATTTTAGCACGATTTCCTCAAAGCCTGGCAAGGTTTTGTAAGCATAAAGGCATTTCCATTTTGAATCAAAAGTAGGTGAAACTTCTAAAAATGCCTTTTGTTTTGGTCGATTCGCAGGAATAGTGGCATCATTGGGCTTTGTAATGATTCGGACTGGAATATTTTCGTAATATTTAAAATACTGTGGATGTGTTAAATATCCAAGTGGCGTAACATCAAACGGAATGAAACCGTCATTGCCAAAAAGCTGTTCGTGCCTATTCGACCAAGGCCTTAGAAAATCATACACCCACTTATCGCCCTCAAAATTATTATTCAAAAAATCGTAGTCAGTTTTGCCGAGAAACAAATAAACGCTACATTCAAAACCCGAAAGAACAACTTTTACGCCCGAATCAAAAACTACTTTGAAGGATTCAACGTCTTTTTCAAAATTATAGTCTGATACCGTATGCTGCTCCAGACCTGGGCGAAAATGAAAATCGGGCGTTCGACCAGCACAAAATACAATTTCCTCTATCTGTGAGGCCAGTTCAGGGTGATTTTTCAAAACCGTAGCCACATTTGTAGCAGGACCCAGAGCCAAAATCGTTAATTTCTCTTTTTTTAATGCCGCCGCCAATGCTATTGTTGCGTCATTTTCAGTTCCTAAATCATTACAAGTATCAGAACCTTTGTAGATAGGGATCGACAAATTGGGTCCGTACCATTTGAGCATTTTTTCAGTAATTCCGTAGGCATAGTCCACATAAGTTATTAGACTGATGCCTACAATTTTTACTTTATCTTGGTGCTTAAGGGTCATCATCAACGTGATGGCATCATCGACTTCTCTGGGAGCTCTGTCGGGGTTACCTATCATTATATCGGTGTCAAACCAAATTTTCTTTTGGCCAAAAACTGGCAGGTTTAAAAACAGTAAACCTATTATTAGTATTTTTTTCATTTTATAAAGTTCTTGTTATCAGACTTTTAGCCTCCTTTAGTAATGCCACGCTTTTTTCGAGCGAAAGCGTGAGCGGAAGTTGAGCTAAACCAATTATTCGACGCATGATTTCAATTCCAATGAATTGACCGAATAGTTTTTCATCAAAATCTTCTGCTTTTTCGTAGTTTCTGATGGCCTCTTTAATGATTTCATTGCCTTGTTCACTCATTTTAAGGTGGGCTATCAAAACTCCCAAATCGAATTCTGCACAACCGTAAAAACAAAATTCGGGGTCTATTATTTTTACTCCGTTGCTGGTTATCAAGAAGCTTCCCAAATAATAATCGCCGTGCAGTAAATATTGACCATCAGCCAAATAGACTTCCCCTAATTTTTTTACGATATCTTTAAAAACCTCATCGGTTTTATAAATCATTGCTGCTGCTTGTAAACCTTCAAGCACATTATTTAGGTTGAAACCGTTATCTTCCATCAATGGATAGATAAAAATATGCTCATGATTCAGGGTTCGCATCGCACGATTTCTGAAAATTTCATCAGGCGTTTGGCTCTTAAATGCTCGATGCAATTCGCTCAAATATTGACTTATTGATGCAATATCTTCCACAGAAATTTGATGGTCGGGCCGATAAAGATTTGTCAAATCGCTGTTATTTCCTAAATCTTGCGTTACGATGATATTATTTACTTCATCTAAACCCAAAATTTTGGGCATGAAACTGCTTAATTTTTCATTAGTCTGGGTAAATTCATAGAACTTTCCTTCAATAATTGCCCGATTTTCGGGAGCAGCGATAGAAGGATATTTTTCTACATAAGCCCTTGACTGCTTAACAATAAATGTTCTACCCGATGATGCGTAGATTCGCAAGGTAAAGTTCATATTTCCTTCACCCGGTTTTTCGGCTTTTATTATTGATTCGTCATCGTTGAGCCACTTTTGGGTTTTTAAATAACTTTCGAGTGCTGTTAAATTATCTGCATTGAGTATCATCTTGATCGTCTAATATTGAATTTGCGAATTTAAAAAGTGTATCTTATACCAAACTGAAACTGTCGAGGTGCTGAGGCCGCTTTTACTACAAAAGTATTCGTACTTTTTGCTCCAACTTGAAACTGATTGCTATTACCACGAACAACATTAAAGCCAGAATAATTGGCGGCATTTAGCACATTAAAAATATCAGCCGAAAACTCAAAATGCTTCAATAATGTGTATTTTATAGATAAATCGAGCGTATTTGCCCAAGGTAGGCGGTCGATGTTACGTTTATCACCTGGGCTATAATCGCCAGGGTTAAAGAAATCATTATCACCATTGAGGTCAGTTGTACCGTAAATACGTGCATCGGCAATGCGAGTAATTGGCTGGCCACTTTGTATTAAAAATGCAGGCGAAATAACCAAGCCTTTGAGAGGATACCAGAAAAACATCGCACTCATTACGTGACGGCGGTCGTTTTCGTCATAAGTATATTCGGCTTCGTAATTGTTGGCATCATTGGCTCGTGTATTGATACTACTGGTATTACTTTTGATTAAAGCCAACGAATAACTCAAACGAAAAGCGTATTTATCAGCACCTTTTAGTTTTTGATACACCACATTCATTGCCCAATAACGAGCTTTTCCATCAGTTTCATTCATAAATACATTTCTGGCAATTCCTCTGAGCGTATCTTTTCCAACTATTGCGTATTGCCCTCGACTATCAGCTTTCAATGGCACTGGACGAGTCAAATCAGCTTCGACTACTTTTCTTACTACTACATTTTTTGGGTCATCCAAAGGATAAGCCGATGGTGAATTGATATTGCGAATATAGTATAAATTATTAGTTGCCACGTAGTTTAAGTCAAGCGAGAAAAGGTGGTCTTCGTCAGCCTTGTTTTGATAACCCATCGAAACTTGGTGCGAATAGGGATTTTGAAAACCATTGGGATTCAGAATTCGGAGGTTATTCGTAAACTGGCGGTCACGTCTTGGTTGCAAATCTGTGTAACTTGGGCCGTTGAGGTAGCTTACATTAGTAGATGTAGCTCGGATATTTCCTGGGAAGGTAATTTTTTCAATATCAGCATTCGGGTCTAATTTTCCGAGGCGTTGGAGTTCCTGTAATTGTTTTTTATAGTCAGCCGAAGTGCTATTAAATTGCAGGGCATCGCTATAAATAGAATATTTGATTTTATCGGTAAAAATTCCGTAACCCCCTCTGATTGTATTTCTCTCATCTATTTTATAGTTGAAAGCAATTCTTGGAGCTAAATTATTCAAATCACCTTTTTTCCCGCCACCTTTTGTCAAATTATCGTAGTCGTAGCGAAGTCCCATTGTAAGGTTTAGTTTGTTTGTAACCGAAAATAAATCTTCAAAATAAGCACTAAATACATTTTGTCTCGCCCCAAAAGTTGTTGGTCGAAGCTCGACATCATAATTTATCACTCGTACATCGCTCGGAATATCCTTTACATCAAGGCTCGAATTGATGCCTTTGGCTTTTAGTGCGTCTAATTGTGGTTGTGAAAGTCTCACTACGTAAGTTCCGTACTGGTTTCCACCACCCAAAAGCGAAAATTCGGATGTGATAAATTCAACCCCCAATTTAAATGAATGTTTGCCTTGACGATAAAAAAACTTTTGTTGGATTTGATTGGTGTATTCGGTATCATCAAAAATTGCCCCACTCTGCCCTAAAATTGCGATTGCTGCTCCACTTGGGTCTTGAACGCTTACTGATGGACTGGTCGGATTGACAGGTTCACGGTAATTCCAACGGAAATAGGATGTTTGGAAATTGGTTTCTCCTGTCAGATATGAACTCAAAACATACGCATTTTTTAGGGCAACTAAATAAGTACGATTTTTTTGAGCCGAAGCCGCTGAAGGGAATAAATTACCACCTTCGAGGCCACCACCTTGACGGTCAATATCAAAACTGCCATAATTTAAACGCAAAGAAGATTTGAAACGCTGACTCCAAACTTGGTCAATTTTACCAGAAACATAAGAAAAACGATTGTATCCCGTCACGGTTTCATTCACGCCCAATTGCGGAACATTTAATAAATTATCCTTTTTGTCAATTGTCTGTTCAAAATTTAAGTAAAAGAAAGTTTTGTCTTTCTTTAAAGCTCCGCCTAATCCAAAACCTGCTTGGTCACGCTTGAAACCATCTTTTACTTGATTTCCTGATAAATCTAAAGTTGCAAATGGCGATTTTGAATCAATTACTGCTCCTGGACGAGTCAAATAAAATGCTTCTCCAGTGAGTTTATTTGAACCTGTCCGACTCGTTACGTTTACTAGACCATTGCTTGTATTCCCAAATTCGACTGAATAATTATTTGTCAGTACCGAAATACCTTCGGCAAAACCAACGGGTGTATTGAATTTTGCATTTCCGAGAAAACGCTCATTATTATCCATTCCATCAATGAGGTAATTAGTGAAAGTTCCGCCCAAACCATTAATCGAAACATTAGGAGCCTCAGCATAGCCAAGAGTGGCCACCGTCAGATTAGGTAGTCGAATCAAAGTTCGGGTAATGTCACGACCTTCCACTGGCAATGCTTGGATTTCTTCTTTTGGAATGATATAAGAAACTTCGGCATTTTGGGTATTCATTTTGGCTCTTTTCGAGTTTGTGATTCTGACTTCCTCCAAAAGTTCTACACGAATAGAAGGCAATTCTATGCTTACTTTGGTTGTTTCGCCAGCTTTCAGCGAAATATTACCCAATATGGCTTCAGCATATTTATCGTTGGCAAATGTATAAATTTTGTAGATTTTATTGGTCGATAAATTATTAAATATGACTTTACCAAGTTTGTCAGTCATACCAACGACTGGTTTTTCATTGACCGACTCGAGATAAACCTCTACACTTTTGATGGGTTTAAGAGTCAACAAATCATTGACATTCACTTCTAATTTTTCTTGAGCAATTGATGTAAACGAATAAATTACAGATAAGATTAGTATGATTTTTTTCATAATAGTTACTTCTCAGTCGATTAGCATGGGGTGTTTTGATTAAATAGAATACACAAATAGATTGCGGACTCAGAAAGTTCGCTGAAAGAGATAAATTCACATATAAAAGATAATTTCAGGCAGCGGGAGGTGCTCGCAGGGAAAGTAAGCGAATCGAACTATTTTCTATTAAATTCAAATAAAAATCTTGAATTTTTGAAATAGTTTGTTCAATAATTTGTAGTAAAAAAGCAATAAAATATTTTGATGTTGTGTAGGTTTGTAGTTCTTGAAAAGTATGAATATCTGATAATGTTTCGAGCAATATTGTAGCTTTGTTAGTGTATTGCTCAATAAAACTTTCCAGCATTTTTTCACTCTGCCAAGCAAGATTCTCGAAAATCTCTGGCCTAAAATCTTTGCTCGAAAGTCCGAGTAAATAAACTCCCCCACGATTATCGGGGCCAATAACTGTATCAACTGTCTGGAGTTTTTTTACTGCCTCCAAAATACGATTTTCATCGAGTGCAGGGCAATCATTACCAATACAAATTACTTTTTCAAAGCCTCGCTCGAAAATCACCTGAATAGCTGTAGAAAGTTGTTGACCGAAGCTATTATTATTTGGTTTGATTAACTGGCTTGAATAAAAAATTTGCAGATTATCGGTTTTGGAAACGGCTTCCACAGCTGTACGCTCCACAAAATGATTCAACTTGTCAAATACCAACTGATTAACTCGTCTATTCTTTGAGGGCGTTAGCATTTTACGAGTAGCTTCTTTCGATGCTTCTTGCGTAAAAATCAATATGGCAGTAGCTGTTGACACTGTTTTCCTAAACTTTTCTTGTTGTTATTTAAACTACATACGTTAATAATTGTTCATTGGATTTTAAATATGTACCGAAAAGATACCGCAAGGATACAAAACATTCATTTAGGTATTCTTGCGGTATCAAAGGTTTTAAGGTCGCAACTAATTTTATTTGCTGTATTTTGAAATATGTTCTTTGATTTTAGCAGTACGGTTTTCGGGACTTGGGTGCGTACTCATAAATTCGTCACCTTGCTGTCCGCCACCTGCTTCGGCCAAAATCTCCATTACTTCAATCATCGCATTGGGGTTATAACCAGCATTTATCATATATCGCACTCCAAACTCGTCAGATTGTAGCTCGTCATTACGCCCAAACTTCATTTCTTGAATCTGTGCTACATACTGAGCGATTTGTCCACCGCCCATTCCTGTTCCGTCGGAGGTAGCTGTTGCCACTGCACCCACCAGTCCATTATAGAAATCCGATTTAGCCATTTGTTGTGCCGAATGACGATGAATGACGTGGCCAATTTCATGTCCCAATACGCCAGCTAATTGGTCTTCTGATTTTAATCTTTTTAGAAGCCCAACAGTTATAAAAATTTGTCCGCCTGGTAAAGCGAAAGCATTAATAGTTTGGTCATCGGCCAAAACATGAAAATCAAATTGATAAGGGATACTGATGCCTTTTGCTTTGGCTTCATCATCGACTTGTTTTACTAATTTATAACCCACTGCTTTGGCTTGCTGCTGTACTTCATTGTCATTATAAAGTCCGCCATATTCTTGTGCCATTTGCGGAGCAGACTGCAAGCCCATCGCTACCTCTTGCTGTGGCGTGAGGTCGATGTGTTGTTTTTCTCCCGTTATTGGGTTTACTTGGTTTTTGCTATAATAGCTTATCAAGGCCACAATCGCCATGACTACACCAATAAAAAGTCTGAATTTTAAACCCGAAGACCGCATGATTTATTGAATTTACGATTTACAAATTATATTTTGCATTTTAGACTAATAATACTTCAATCAGAAAGGTATTGCTGGCGTTTTTCTCAAAATTTATTTCAGTATTGATAAAGCAGCATCAATATATGTAAAGTTTTCGGGCTGGAAATGATGCACAGGTTTAGTTACTTTTGTTTCGCCCAAACGCACAATAATTGCGTTTTTCTCTCGAATCGTATATACATATTGTCCAAAAAGACCATTCATTGTCGGAATCGAAAAACCTCGGTAATTGAATACCCAAAACTGAAAACCATAAAAATCAACTAGTTTATCACCTTCGGTTGGGTCTTTTAAATAGCTTGCAGGCGAAATTGCCGCTTTCATGTAATCTTCAGGAACAAGCTGTTTATCTTTCCATTTGCCGTTCGTACGCATCAATTCTCCAAAACGAGCGTAGTCACGGGCCACTCCATTGAAGCAGCAAAAGGCTTTTTCGTGCTTACTATCTCCATCCAAAAGCCATTTTGCATCGTTTTCTGCTCCCATTGGTTTCATAAAATACTCGGAGGTTAATTCTGAGATATTCTTCCCAAAGGCTTTTTCAACTACAAGCCCCAACACTTGTGTATCACCGCTGCGATATTCCCAATTTACGCCCGCTGGCTCTTTGGCTTCCATCAGATTTACCACATATTCTTGGTCATCGGCATAATACATCTTAGCGGTAAGGCCCAGGTAACTTTGGTCGCTTTCGTTGTAGCTTGTTCCAGAACTCATAGTTAACAAATCCTTGATTCTTATTTTTGCCAAATCTCCTTCTTTAAAATGCGGAACGTAAGTACCAACAGGCTCATCGAGTGACTTTATTTTCCCTTCGCCTAAAGCAATACCTACAAGCATCGAAATGATACTTTTCGCCGCCGAAAACGAACCGCTGATGCTATCTTTTGTATATCCATCGAAGTATTTTTCGTAGATAATTTTTCCATCTTGAATTACCAAAAAGGCGTGGGTATTATTAGAGTCAATCTTTGCCAAAAGCGAATCTGTAAGCTCAATTTTATTGTATAATGAATCGTGTGGCCAAACCTGCGGGGCATCACCATTTTCGATATTGCGAGTTGGGTGCGTACGAAAATCAAAAATAGAATGTTTACCCCATGCCATAAAATTTCGGACATGGTCAAACGACGGAAGGTATAGCGTACCGGTTAATAAAATGGCAGTTAGCGAAACGCCAATGAGAGATTTTTTTAACATTAGTATATATTTTAGTTTTTTGTTAAATAGCGATGAGTAAAGTTAGTGTTTTTATTAAAATATTTGCAAAATTTAACTTATCGAAAGTTTTATTTGAAAGAATCTTGACTATCAAGTCTTTAGAAAGAAAATTAAAATTATCGAAAACATTCGTTGCTAAAAAACAATTATATAAGTATATTTGAATTACTATTTTACTGTGGTGTAGTGTCCCAAATATAAGAAAATATAAATACTAGGCGGAGTACCGCCGACCAATAAACTCCAAAAATCTATAATGCCGATGACCGACGCTGAACTATTACAAGTTGAACCACTTCTTATTGAGGACAAAACTCGTTTTGTTCTTTTCCCTATCAAACACGATGATATTTGGGAATATTATAAAAAACACGAGGCATCTTTTTGGACTGCCGAAGAGATTGATCTCTCGCCAGATTTGCAAGACTGGGCAAGATTAAATGACGGTGAACGCCATTTTATTTCGCATGTGCTTGCTTTCTTTGCTGCTTCTGATGGCATCGTCAACGAAAATTTAGCCGTAAATTTCATTTCTCGTATTCAATTTGCCGAAGCAAAATGTTTCTATGGGTTCCAGATTATGATGGAAAATATTCACTCTGAAACATACTCACTGCTGATTGATACATATATAAAAGACCCAGTTGAGCGTGACAAAATGCTTAATGCCGTTGATCATATTCCTTGCGTTAAGAAAAAAGCAGATTGGGCTTTAAAATGGATTGATAATGGAAACTTTATCGACCGTTTATTAGCATTTGCGGTTGTGGAGGGCATTTTCTTCTCAGGTTCATTCTGCTCAATATTTTGGATGAAAAAACGTGGTTTGATGCCAGGACTTACGTTCTCGAATGAACTTATCTCTCGTGATGAAGGTTTGCACCGCGATTTTGCTTGTTTGCTTTACACACAATACATTCAGAATAAATATCCTGCCGATAAAGTGTATGATTTGGTACGCGATGCCGTTGAAATCGAAAAAGAATTCGTAACTGATGCTTTACCAGTTTCTCTGATTGGTATGAATTCTGAATTAATGTGCCAATACATCGAGTTCGTAGCCGACCACTTGCTCGAATCTCTAGGTCTCGACAAAACTTACAACGCTACCAATCCATTTGATTTTATGGACATGATTTCGTTGCAAGGAAAAACTAATTTCTTTGAAAAACGTGTGGGCGAATACCAAAAGTCGGGAGTTATGTCGCAAAAGAGCGAGATGGCTTTCTCATTAGATGAAGAATTTTGATTTTCAACAAATATAGACTATAAAAAAGGCTGCAAATCAAATTGCAGCTTTTTTGTAGGACAGGTTTTCAACCTGTCGATTGCGATAAAAATAAACAGGTTAAAAACCTGTCCTACTTTATAAATTTTACTTTCTTATAAAAATCTTAATTGAGCAAAATATTGGGATTTTCGGAGCGTAAAAAATTCATCACTCCCAATTCTTTTTGACTTACGAATTTAATTTGTTTTAAACTCGGTAAAGACTTATACTCGTGCAATTTTTTGATTATATCAAAAATCACAGTTGCCTTTGATAAAACTTGTACAATAATATGCGGATTCGTAATATTTGCCGTAGAATTTGCTTGCCAAATCTGAACTATACTCTTTCGATGCATGAATACAGACGATTTCTTTGGTTTTCAACTCCTCCAGAATCGTTTCTTTGATGCTCTTTGCGGCTACCAAAATCATTGATTTTTTATAAAATATATAAAAAATACATACCACAGACTTTTTGTGTATGTCTCATATTTCCACCACAAACTGCGTGCCATTTTGCTGCGGAAGAAAAGCCTCAACGCCAGTTTTTATCTCTTCTGCCAAAACTTCGAGCAATTTAGTTTTCACAAAATGACGATATGTAACCAAACTTATTTCACGCACAGGTACGGGGGCTTTAAACTCTCGTATCTGTTTTTTTTGTTTTTCACTGAAATTAATCACCGCCAACTCTGGCACAACCGTAATTCCATTATTCATTTCAACGATTTTTAGTAGCGATTCGATACTTCCAGCTTCGTATTCGAGATTACTAAAATCGGAGTTTTTCTTACGCAATTCGCACAAATTCATCATTTGCGAACGAAGACAATGACCTTCCTCGAGCAACCAAAGGCGATTTACATCAATTTCTTCGGGCAAAATAAACTTTTTCTTGAGCGTAGTTTCTTTATCCGATACAAAAACTACCAGTTTTTCGTAAAAAAGTGGATATTCTTTCAAGCCTTCAATACTGGTAGGCGTTGCCAAAATTCCGACATCAAGATGGTCTTTCTCCAATTGCTCAACAATTTGGTTGGTGTTCAACTCGCTGACTTTAACTTTTAGTTGAGGATTATTTTTCAATAAATTATATAAAAACAGCGGTAAAAGATAAGGTGCAAGTGTCGGAATAATACCGATTCGGATTTGTCCTTTTACTTCGGCTTTCGTATCATTAGCGAGTTGTTTTAAGTAGGCCGTTTCCTTCAAAATTACCTTTGCTTGTTTAATAATCCCTTTGCCTGTTTCGGTCGGAACAACGGGTTGTTTGCTTCTATCAAATAAAATTACCTCTAATTCTTCTTCGAGTTTTTTAATCATCATACTCAACGTTGCTTGCGTGACACAACATTCATCGGCTGCTCTCTGAAAATGACGGTGTTTATCAACCGCTACTATGTATTCTAATTGCTGAAGATTCATTGATATTTAAATTAGATTTCATCTATACAAATGTAGGAAACATAAGTTTCACTTAACAAGTTTTTTAAGTGCATAAAGAAGCAAAATCGACTTCAAAAAAATCTTTAATTTTTCTGTTACTAACTCGTCTTAAAAAAGATCTATATAAAGCACAAAAAGATGAATAGGTTTATGGCTAAATCAATAATAGCGATTCAGAAATTATGTTGAAAACGATACGTGGCGATTTGCTTATTCGAATAATAAATTAAAAAAACACCTAGTCGAAATTCGGCTAGGTGCATACTGTTACAGTTTAGGGTAGGTATTAGTATCTTTTTTTAGGCTTAGGGTTGAACAATTTCGATGTAATATTAAATTTCTTATTGGATAAATGCAAATAAATTATAATAGAATTTATAAAACTTCTTGCATTTTATTTATGAAATCTCTGTTTGGTGAGTAACAATTAGCCATTAAAACAGTTGTTATATTGAAATAAATACTCTTATATCATGCCGAAGTCTTTACTGAAATATAAAAATTACGACGTCCACTCGATTACGTCAATTCATGAAGAAAACGCTAATGCGAATATAGCAACGTGGGTTATGCAAACAGCTATGGGTGGAAAAATGGTCTGTGTAGCTCTTTATAAAATTGATTATACCATCGAACTAGTAAGAGCATCTATGATACTAAATATTAACCTACTACATACAGGGCAGACAGGTCTGATTAATAAGCTGGGGCGGCGTAGTGGAAAGGAGAGTGATAAATTAAAAACCCTAAAATTTGAATTCGATAATCGAGGTTGTCCATTTTTACCAGAAGCAATAGGCTATATTCAATGCCAGGTTTTACATTCAACCGATGCTGGCGACCATGAACTTTTTGTTTGTGAAGTACAAAAACAGGTAGTATTAAACCCTGAAAAAGAAGTAATGACCAATAATTTTTTGAGGGAAAAAGGCTTAGTTCGTGGATAAACAATAAAGCCATTTTGGATTTATCTCGAAATGAGTTATTAATATTATTCAGTTGAAAGTTATAGTTGCATTAAGAGTTTTTTCATTATTAACATATAATTTTGTTATTTTATTAGCAAAATAAACAAAAAACTATTAATTATCACACCCTTGAATTGTTGCTTTGAAAACACTTCCTGCATTAACGCTAAAACCCGGTAAAAATTCAATTTTATTGGTTGCCTGATAGTTAATTTTTGATTCGCCTGATATTACATTTGTAGCATTAATCGAATCAGCAGCTTTCAATGTAGCATTGATATTGATGTAATTATTGGATGTTGTAAGATTCAAACTCGATGCACAAGGAGTAAAAGTTAAGACCAAAGATTTGCTTACTGCTCTATTATTTGCTTCGTCTTTGGCTTGTACGGAAACCACATAATTCCCTACTGTTAAGGTCGGTAGCGTATAATTAAGATTTTCAGTACTACCTATCATTACTCCATTTACAATTATTTCGTAAATAATATTAGTCGTAACATCATCGGTTGATGGATTCCACGATAATTGATAATAATTAGCAATTTGAGCTACGCCTGTTAAATTCAACGGCGTAGTTGGCGGTATGCTTTCTACCAAAAGTTTAGCATCAGCCCAATCTCCATGATCACAAGAAGCATTATCTCCAGATGTATCAGTGATTAATTTGAGTTGAGTAGTATTACTTATATCAAGGTTTACATCTACTGTTGCTGATGACGGATACAAGGTCGGACTTGTATAGGCCAAATTATTATCTTTATATATTTTAAATATGACACTCCCACAGGTTCCATCCAAAACCTCATCATCAATACCAATTTTTGCCCTAAATGTATTGTATTGATTGGGTGTCAGATCATAAATTACTTCTGAATTAGCGTGTGTCCCAAGTCCTTTTTGATAAGTTATGCCATTGAGAGTTAGCGTGCTACCATCATTCTCACCATCTCCACCATTACTTTTGTCAATTTCAAGTGGCCCAAGACCATTTGTACTCGACACATCCATTATTAAGTCAGAAACATAAACCTGAGAATTTACTTCAGAATTAGGATTAGCAATAAAACTAATCTTTGAACTTGAAGTAGCATTATTACCCAAATCAGTAGCTTTTACATAGCATACAAATGCTTGATTGGTTATGCTCTCGGTGGATGTATATTGATAAAAAAGTGTTTGGGAATTAACAATAGCTTGAGATACTCCGTTAACAAATACCTCATAAGATTTAATGCCAGTATCATCAGCCACACTATTCCATGATAAATTGAAGCTATTATTAGCAATATTATATAATTTAACGAGTGGTTCGTCTGGAGGAGTATCACAATTTGGATAAATATCTTTGGTAGAGGTGGTTGATAATCCATACGAATCCGTGACTCTTAACGTAACTCTGTAAAAATATAAATGACCATCGCAGGGTAGTATCTCAAAATTCAATTGTGAAGTAGGGTTTGTCACATCGAGTTCTATGTGGGAGTGTGCATCATGATGCATTCGTACTGTCCAACGATAGGAAAGTTGGCTACTGGCCTCTTCACTGTCAGATACTTGTGCCGAAAGAGGAATAATATTAGTACCTTTATTACTGAAGAAATTAAGGGCATCAACACTAGTTGATGTTATGACTGGCGGTGTATTATTGAGAGAAATTATAGCCGAGGTTGTATTAGTTAGACCACCTTCGTCAGTAATAGTAAGAATAACGTTAAAAGCCTGAGGATTTGACGAACCATTTTCAAAAGTATGCGAAGGGTTTACCCCATTACCAGATTGTCCGTCACCAAAATCCCAAGAGTATGTAAGAGTACCTGTATTTTCGGGGTCGGTTGATGTCGAAGCATCAAATGTGACATTTAAAGGTGAAGTTCCATTTTTCGTACTTGAAGTAAACTTTGCCGTTGGAGCCACATTAGAGCCCAAGGCATAATAAATTTTACGAATTTCTTGCGGGTCACCTTCGCTAAAAGCTAATTTTATATAATAAATAGCTTGGTCGTATGGGTTGTAGGCCAACGTTACTGCTCCAATAGCGTTTGTATTCAAACCTCTAAATGATGTAGGGTTTTCTTTATTATCAAACGAAAAACTCTTAATCCACCCCAATGTGAAGTCGGCAAATACATAGGAATTGCGGTATTCTTCTGGAAAATTCGTACCTGTGTACCAAACGCCTCCGATAGAACATGAACCAGTAAAGTTATCTCCTGGAAAAATATCCGAACCAATCGTATGAGCAACATCATCAATAATTACTCGGGCTGAAATATCTTCTTGAAAGCCTTCGTGTATCCACTCTACAGTTGGTTTCTTGTAACTTTCAGGTTTATAAGTCGGATTATCCCACAAAGTAGTTAAATCATTACCCTCATAAATCGGCCATCCAAAATTCTGACCTCCTTGATTAATAATATTCAATTCTTCTCGGTTATTCCAACCTACTTCTCCGATATAAACGACTCCGGGCAAACCAGAGTCGGGTCTTACTGAAAGCCTAAAAGGATTTCTTAAACCTAATGCCCAAACACGAGACTGAGCTGAGCGGGGTAACTTTGAATCATAAAACGGGTTCCCTCCTAAACCATTTCCATTTTTTGGGTCTATTCTGAGAACCTTTCCATTAAGCGTGTTTATCATCTGACAACGATAAACCCTATCCTCTACGTTTTCAGCTTCCGAAATAATTCCATCCTCAAACGCTTGTTCATTGTAATTTTCTTCAGAATCACCAAGTCCACCATCACCAGTACCAATAAATAATGAGCCATCATTACCAAAAGCCATACCTCCACCAGCATGATTTGTACCTGTGATTGGGATACCAGTCGATTTAGTCTCCCCCAAAAGCACCAATCTTGAACTATAATCAACCGTAGTTGGAGTTAGGGGTGTAGGAGTTGTATATCTTGTTACACGAGCAATAGTTGCTCCTTTATCGATTGGATTAGATGGGTCGTAATTTTCAGTACCATAATTTAGCAAGTAATGCCTATCAACAACATAGAATAAGTAAACATGCCCATTATTTATATAATTAGGGTCTAACACAAAACCTAAAATGCCATAATCACCATAGTTAGCTACCTCCTCCGAAATATCCAGCAATAGTGTCTTTACACTACCTTCTACTACATATACTTTTCCATCTTTTTCCCAAACGTACATTTTGCCGCTAGAATCAAATGTTAGACCTGTGGGGTTTTGCCAATTATTAGATTGGAATTGGTCAACAAATCCGTTGGGCACTTGAGATTTTGCTATAAAAGTTATTAGGGTAAATAATGTAAAAATAAGACGTATGGTTACACTCATATTATAAAAATAGGTTTTTATATAGACATATCTATGGGACGAAGGTTTAAAGTATAAGTTGCTTTTACCTTATTTTCCTTTAAAATTAGTTTTGCGTTTTTGCAAAAAAGCCATTACACCCTCGGCAAAATCGTGGGTCTTTCCTAGAATTTCTTGATTTTCAGCTTCTTGCTCTAAAATATCATCAACCGTGCTATTATATGACTGATTCAAAACTTTTTTCATTAATCCAATTGACTTTGTTGCGGCTGTTTTATAATATTTTGTCAGCTCGGTTATGGCTTCATCGAGTGCTTCATAAGGAACTATTTTTGTAACTAAACCTATATTTAGTGCTTCTTCCATATAGACTTTTCGGCCAGTGCTGCATAATTCAAACGCTTTTTGCATACCTACGATTCGAGGCAAAAAATACATCGAACCTGCATCAGGCATTAATCCAATTCCTACAAAAAGTTCGCTCATGTAAGCATCTTTATTTGCAATAATCATGTCACATGCCAATGCCAGCGACATCCCCGCCCCTGCTGCTATACCATTCATTCGGCAGAGGACTGGCTTTTCGGCATTTCTAATGGCACGAATCATCGGATTATAGTTTTTGCGAAGCGAATCTCCCAACGATGCCATTCCTTCGTCCATACCGGCCTTTAAATCAGCTCCCGAACAAAAAGCTTTATCACCCACTGCCGTAATAACTATAACTCTAACAGACAAATCATTGGAAGATACTTCAACAGCTTGTGTTATTTCATTAATTAAGGCAGTACTAAGGGCATTATATACTTGTGGACGATTGAGTGTAATGGTAGAAACACCATCAAATATTTCTAA
>Ga0209189_1001387_pt1 | contig 18155 bp, 16 predicted proteins | sample C_130820_EF_Meta_FD_187308 | JGI IMG/M metagenome (GOLD analysis project Ga0209189, IMG submission 187308) | Freshwater microbial communities from Lake Croche, Canada to study carbon cycling - C_130820_EF_MetaG (SPAdes) (version 3) | ecosystem: Environmental > Aquatic > Freshwater > Lake... | reverse complement strand
CGATTCTTACATTGTTACCAGCATTGCTTTTGGTGTTTGGTCGCTGGATCTTTTGGCCACGACGTCCGCTCTTCGATGGTGATGATCACGTTATGTCTGGAGCTTGGTCAAAGGTTGGAAACGCGATCGGTCGTAATCCGCGCAAGGCATGGATGATTTCAGGCTCAGTCTTGTTAATTTTTGCCTTTGCATCTACGACGTTAAAAGCCGATGGAATTGGAACAGTTGATACCTTCACAGGAAAGCCCGAGTCTGTTGTAGGACAAAAACTCCTAGAAACTCACTTTCCCGGTGGACAAGGAGATCCAACACAGATTGTTGTTACAGCAGAGAAATTAGATGAACTCGCTGTGCGACTCTCCTCAGCTCCCGGCGTGACAAATGTTGCTCCGCAGATGGACCCTACAAACCCATCTGCAGTACACGTTGTCGGCGATAAGGCGATTCTCAATGTAACTCTGAATAAAGCCCCAGATAGCGTTGAAGCTGGGAATGACATTCCGAAGATTCGCCAGATTGCTCACGCAACGGATGCGTCGGCATTAGTTGGCGGCACTAGTGCTGTGTACTTTGACGTTCGCACCGCAAATAGTCGAGATAACAGAACAATTATTCCAATAATTTTGTTGGTCATTACCTTAATTCTTGGCTTGTTGTTGCGCAGCATTTTGAGTGCAATTGTCCTGCTTGGGACAGTTGTGCTTTCATACTTTGCAACATTGGGTGTCTGTGCTTTGGTCTTTAATCACATCTTTGGATTTGCAGGTGGAGATAATTCATTCCCACTTTTTGCCTTCATATTCCTGGTTGCGCTAGGTATTGATTACAACATCTTCCTCATGACGCGAGTTCGTGAAGAATCACAAAAGATTGGCACACGTGCAGGAGTCATTAAGGGTGTCACTGTCACTGGTGCGGTAATCACATCGGCTGGAATTGTTTTGGCAGCTACCTTCGCGGTTCTTGGATTACTCCCGCTAGTTCCATTAGCCGAACTTGGTTTTGCTGTGGCCTTTGGAGTTTTGCTAGATACCATCATTGTTCGATCAATTTTGGTACCAGCTCTGGTCCACGAAATCGGTCCTAAAATCTGGTGGCCATCTAAATTGCAGGATAAGTAAATATGGGTTTGCGTGTAGGTATCGCAGGGTATGGCTTAGCCGGGCGATACTTTCACGCACCGTTACTAAAGGGTTGTGGGTTTGATGTTGTAGCTATCCAAACTGCAAATCCAGAGCGCGCAGCACATGCAAAAGCAGATTTCCCACACACCACAGTTGTATCAACCATCGAAGAATTAGTAGCGCGCGAACTTGATCTTGTTGTCGTAGCCTCAGCTAATTTAGTGCACGCACACCATGCAGTTGCGGCCATCAATGCAGGCATTCCTGTTGTAGTCGACAAGCCCATGGGCCGTACCTTTGCTGAAACTCAAGAAATAGTCAGCGCAGGTGAAGCTGCAGGCGTTGGGGTTTCAACATTTTTTAATCGCCGTTGGGACAGCGATGCATTGACTATCAAAAAGGTTTTAGCAAGTGGAGTGCTGGGTCAAGTACACAGAATCGATTCTCGGTTCGAAAGATTTAGACCAGAACTCAATGCGACATCTTGGCGAGAAAATATGTCAGCGGCCGAAGGTGGGGGTCAGTTACTAGATTTACAGCCTCATCTAATTTCCACTGCTATTGATTGGTTTGGTACGGCCGAACTTGTCACTGCAACTGTTCGTTCATTACGTGGGGGAGCAGATGATGATTCGGTATTGGTTTTAAACCACACAAGTGGCGTTACCTCATATCTATCAGCAAGCGCGGTTGTAGGTGCACCGGGTCCTCGAATTCGAATACTTGGAACTAAAGGTGCTCTAGTCATTAATGAATTAGATCCGCAAGAAGCACTATTGCGGGCAGGAATGTTTCCAGAGAATGGAACCTGGTCTATTCCAACGTCTTCGAAAGCATTTATCCATCGCGGAGATGATGTGGAAGAAATTGAGTCAGTCCCTGGCAACTATGGACATTTTTATAAAGCAATTGAGTTAGCGATAAATACAGGGGCGCCTTGGCCGATACCGAATTCTGATGCGTTATTAGTAGCATCAATAATTGATCAAGCTCGTGAAATTGGTACCCGTGCATTCTGAGGTTTTGATTGTTGGATCAGGGCTGGCAGGACTGAACGCAGCTATTTATTTAGAGGCCGCTGGCGTTGATGTAACGGTTATTGAATCATCTGATCGCGCCGGTGGGCGAGTTGCAAGTGATGTGATTGATGGCTTCATCTGTGACCGAGGATTTCAGCTAATAAATTCACAGTATCCAGCGTTGCAAGAACTCAATGTAATAAAGGAATTAGATTTCATTGAAGCACCTAGAGTCATCGAAGTTGCTTTAAATCAAGGTCGCAAGGCTATTGGCGATCCGCGACAAGTGCCATGGACTGCAATTGATAAAGCGACCGGAACGATTCCTGAAAAGATTGCCCTCTTGAAATTTGTTATGAGCCGACCAACGCCTGGTCATTCCATTGGACAAGCCCTTCGAAGCACCGGAACGTGTTACGAAAGAGTCTTACGCCCATTTTTACATGGAGTTTTTTTAACAGACCCCGACAACGTGGATGTCGTGTATGGACATTCAATTATAAAAAGCTTTGTTAATGGGCGACCTGGCGTTCCACGAAATGGAGTTGGTGAACTTTCAAAGGCACTTGCAAAGCGCGTGAGAAATATCGTTTATAACGCCAGAGTAGATGGGATAGATCTAACCTCTGTTCACACAAACAATGGGTCCTATACGGCGAACAAGATTCTTATCGCAACGGATGCGACAACTGCTACGCAGTTGTTGGGTTTAACCGAAGTTCCTCGCATGGCGAGTTGCATTACTTGGTATCACGCCGTCAATCACAACCCTTCAGGCAGTGGTCGTTTAATCGTTGATGGTCAAAAGCGTGGGCCAATAATTAATTCAGTTGTCATGTCAGATATTTCTCGTAATTACGCACCACAAAATCAGCATTTGGTAGCAACGACGACTGAGTTAAACGTCACCGAATCCGATGTACGTCGCCACTTAGCCATAATCTGGGGAGTCGATACCTATAGTTGGCAGTTCATAGCAAAGTATGAAATTCCTGCTGCATTGCCGATTCACAATGTGGGACGAGCTCTGTCACAAAGTATGAAGATTAACGATCACCATTTTGTTGCCGGCGACCATCGAACTGTTCCATCACAACAAGGGGCTTTGTTTTCTGGCCGCCTTGCTGCTCAATTAATCTTGAACTAGTTGTGCGAGTGCTTCCGAAATATGTGGGTAATCCCAGGTAAAGCCTGCCTCTTGTAGAACATGTGGAATCACACGCTTAGATCCGAGAACTTCGGAAGAAAAACCACCTAGTGCAATTTTCAAAGCGATTGCAGGTGCTGGAAACAGTGCAGGACGGTGCATTGCTCTCGCAAGTGCCGATGTGAACTCTTGATTAGTTACGGGGTTTGGAGCAGTTACATTAACTGGACCTGAAATTGGATTTTCTAATGCAAAAACAATTGCCCTAATTTGGTCGTGCAGCGTGATCCATGACCACCATTGCTTTCCATTGCCCATCTTTCCGCCAAGACCTAAACGAAATAGTGGAAGCATCTTTCCTAGTGCACCACCTGTTGGGTCTAACACTAAACCCGTGCGAATTTTAACTGTGCGAACATCACCAGCAAGGTCTGCAGCAGCTTCCCATTCACGGCAGACCGCCGCTAAGAAATCATCGCCAGCGCGATCAGTTTCGACGACTGCTCGATTTCCGCTTTCGCCATACCAACCAATGGCAGATGCAGAAATAAACACCTGCGGCTTTAGCTCTGCAACAGCGTTTGCAATTGCAGTTGTTCCAAGCAATCTGGAATTAAGAATTTCACCTTTGTACTTTTTGTTCCAACGTTTGTCACCAACGCCAACGCCAGCTAAGTGAATGATTGCATCAACACCGCGAAGTGGTTCTAGATCTACCACGCCAGTTTGTGGATCCCATTGCACTTCATCTGCAGCAACTGGCGCCCGACGCACTAGGCGTTGAACGGTGTGACCTTCACTTTTTAAGTGACCAACAAGTGCGGTACCGATTAGTCCCGAGGCACCCGTAACGGCAATTCGTTGTGGAACAGTCATTACTTACTTACAGTCCTAGATCTGACTCGAAAGCGCCGCCTTCGAGGCGTTCCTTAAGAGTTACTAGGAATCGTGCAGCATCTGCGCCATCAACAACACGGTGGTCGTATGAAAGTCCAAGGTAAACCATGGAACGAATCGCAATTGTTTCTCCGCCATCTTCGCCACGAACAACCATTGGACGCTTAACAACTGCGCCTAAGCCAAGAATTGCTACCTGTGGTTGATTGATAATTGGAGTATCAAATAGTGCTCCACGACTTCCTGTATTTGTAAGGGTAAATGTTCCGCCACCTAATTCATCTGGAGTCACCTTGTTATCGCGAGTGCGGGCAGCAAGATCTGCAATCTTGCGAGCAATTCCACCCATGTTCAGATCACCAGCATTGGCAATGACAGGAACAAGTAATCCTCGCTCCGTATCAACAGCAACACCTAGGTGTTCTGCCCCATGATAAGTAATCTGATCGCCTTCAACAGAAGAGTTGAGGACAGGATGTTGCTTGAGCGCCTCACATACTGCAACAGCAAAGAACGGAAGGAATGAGAGCTTCACGCCTTCACGCGCTTCAAAGCTTGCCTTTGAACGATCACGAAGACGTGCAATCTTTGTAACATCAACTTCGATGACTGTTGTTAGTTGCGCACTAACCTGAAGAGATTCAACCATGCGCGCTGCAATAACTTTGCGAAGTCGAGACATGGTCACTGTTGTTCCACGAAGTGGAGATACTGCAACAACTGCAGGTCGTGGCGCACTTGGTGTAGAGGCAACAGATGCCGATGCCGCAACAGGTGCTGCAGGACGAGCCAATGCTTCAACATCTTCGCGACGAATTCTTCCGCCGATTCCTGTGCCAGTAACTTGTGCAAGGTTTACACCGAGTTCGGAGGCGAGCTTGCGAACTAGGGGAGTTACATATGCATCTGCGGGTTGTGTAACTGGTGCAGACGCAACTGGTGCAGGTGAAACAGGTGCAGGCACAACCACCGGTGTCGCTGGTTGAGCTGGAACCTGTGCCACCGGAGTGGATATCACTGGCGCAGACACAACTGGTGCAGGTGTTGCAACGGCTCCGTTAGCAGAACCAATTAATCCAAGACGAGCACCAACTGGAACGGTTGTATCAACTGCAACATCAATAGCAAGAAGAGTTCCAGCAACCGGTGAAGGAATTTCTGTATCAACTTTGTCAGTTGAAACTTCTAGTAATGCTTCATCTACTGCAACTGAGTCACCAACATTTTTCAACCAACGTGTAACTGTTCCTTCAGAAACACTCTCACCGAGTGCCGGCATAGTAATTACAGTTCCGGCACCAGATGGTGCAGAGGCAGCAGGTGCAGGAGGTGGAGTTACGGGCGCAGCAGCTACGGGAGCTGGAGTTTCAACCACAGCGACTGGAGTCACTGGTTGAGCTGGAACCTGTGCCACCTGAACGGGAGCGGTTGGGGCGGACACACCATCTGCAATCACAGCAAGCTCTGCTCCTACCGGGACAGTCTGATCAACTTGTACAACAATTCTTTGTAATGTTCCTGCAACAGGTGAAGGAATTTCTGTATCAACTTTGTCAGTTGAAACTTCTAGGAGTGGTTCATCAACGTTCACGTGATCACCTTCGGCTTTTAACCAACGAGTGACTGTGCCTTCGCTAACGCTTTCGCCAAGTGCTGGCATCGTTACTGAAAATGTCATCTGTTTTCTCCTTGGTTATCCGTGTGCGTGTAGCGGTTTGCCCGCAAGAGCCATATGAGCTTCGCCCATTGCCTCTGACAGTGTTGGGTGTGCATGGATCAAAGGAGCCACATCACTTGCACGCGCCTCCCAGTTATAAATTAATTCTGCTTCAGCTAATAATTCGCCAACTCGTGCACCAACCATATGGATTCCAAGAATTGGTCCATCTTTTTGAGCAATAAGTTTGATGGACCCTGCCGTGTTTAGAATTTGTGCTTTACCGTTACCAGCTAAGTCGTAGGAAAGCTCAACCACATCATGTCCGCGCTTCTTCGCTTCTGCTGTAGTTAAACCAACGGATGCAACTTCTGGGTCTGAATATGTAACACGTGGAATGCCATCATAATTAATTGCGCGTGGGTTTAATCCTGCAATCTCTTCGGCCACCAAAATACCTTCTGCAAAACCAACATGAGCGAGCTGCAAGGTAGGGATTAAGTCTCCGACAGCCCAAATCCCTGGAACGTTGGTGCGGCACTTGTCATCAACCAGGACGTATCCGCGATCCATTGAAATGCCTTGCTCCTCATAACCAATATTGGAAGAAACAGGACCACGACCAACAGAGACCATCAAAATTTCTGCGCTAAATGTTTTGCCATCTTCTAATGTGACAGTAACGCCATCTGCTGTTTTAACTGCAGACTGGAATCTGACACCTAGCTCAAAGTTAATTCCACGCTTGCGGAATGCGCGCTCAAGTTGCTTACTGGATGACTCATCTTCCAGTGCGATCAAGTGCGGCAAGCCTTCAATGATTGTTACTTCTGAACCAAAAGATTTCCATACTGAAGCGAACTCACATCCAATAACTCCGCCACCTAGAACAATGACGCTCTTTGGAACATAGTTTAACTTTGTTCCATGGTCTGAGGTAATAATTTTTTCGCCATCAATTTCAAGTCCTGGCAAAGTTTTTGCATACGATCCTGTAGCAAGAATTATATTTTTTCCTGTGTAGCGAACTCCATTAACTTCAACTGCATCTTTTGCAACTAATTTTCCATGACCTTCGATGAAGGTGACTCCACGAGACTTAACTAAACCTGACAAACCTTTGTACAACTTATTGATGACGCCATCTTTGTATGAATTAACTCCGGCCATATCGATGCCATCAAAAGTTGATTTAACTCCAAAGTGCGAACCATCGCGAGCACCATCTGCAATTTCTGCTGAGTGAAGAAGCGCCTTGGTTGGGATGCACCCACGGTGCAAACATGTGCCGCCGACTTTGTCTGCTTCGATCAAGGCTACTGAAAGCCCCAATTGCGAGCCGCGTAATGCTGCGGCATAACCCCCGCTGCCACCACCAAGGATGACAAGATCAAATTGAGACAATGAACAGCTCCTCTCAAAGGCCCATGCGGGCTAGGTGCCTATCTTGCCTCAAAGAGGGTCAAACCTCCCAATGCAAAAGTGCGGATTTACGCTTGTTCGGCCAATGTCACAAGTGAGCGGAGGGCTATCCCGGTTCCACCAACTGGGGTGTAGCCATGGGGCTTTGCCTCGTTATAGGCCGGTCCTGCAATATCCAAGTGCAGCCATGGAAGTTCTGGGTTAACAAAGTCTTTTAAGAAAAGACCAGCTACCAACATGCCACCCATTCTGTCGCCAATGTTTGCAAGATCTGCAACTGGCGAATCCAGCGATGCGCGGAGTTCTTCTGGCAATGGCATTGGCCAGAATTGCTCGCCACTTTGGGCTGCAACCTGCAAGAACTCATCGCTGAATTCTTGATTGTTTGTCATAACAGCACTTGTACGAGTACCGAGTGCAACAACTTGTGCACCCGTCAAAGTTGCGACATCGATAATTCCATCTAACTTATTCTTTGAACTTTGCGCCTTCATTAATCCGTCAGCTAGGACTAGTCGGCCTTCAGCATCAGGGTTAAGAACTTCAACGGTTTTGCCACCGAAAATTGTAATGATGTCTGATGGTCGTGTTGCTGTATCACTTGGCATGTTCTCGGCCAGTGGTGCCCATGACTCAATTGCAACGTTTAACTTCAATTCTGCAATCGCAATGGCTGCTGCGCTAACAGCCGCGGCGCCGCTCATATCAGATTTCATAGCTTCCATACCTGCAGCAGGCTTTAGAGCTAAACCACCTGTATCGAAAGTAATGCCCTTGCCAATAAATGCGTAACGCTTTGCAGCCCTGCCCTTTGGTGTGTAGGAAATATGCAACAAGCGTGGTGGATTAGCAGATCCCTGACCTACTCCAATGATTCCGCCAAAACCTTGTGCCTTCAATTGTTTTTCATCCCAGATCTGAATCTTTAAACCTGATTTGGCACCACCTGCAGCCTTAACAACTGCAGCTAATTTCTTGGTGAATGAATCTGGAGTTAAATGGCTTGGGGGAGTATTGATTAAGTCACGCACAAGGTAGGTGTACTTAGCGATAACTGCTGCGCGCACAACTGATGCCATTGCTTCGGGGGATGAAGCCAACTTTGAATGCACTGTGATGGTTTTCAAGGGAGCTTTGTGATCATCTTTTGTTGATCCACGAAACTCTGTAAATGTGTATGCACCAAGTGCTGCGCCTTCGGCCACGGCAGCAACTTCTGCCAAACTCTTTGCAGGCAATGAAAATGTTGCTGCAGAGTTTCCTGCCAATGCCCGAGATGCACTGCCTGCAGCTCTGCGCAAAGTTTCATGGGTGTAAGAGGGCGATTTCTTTCCGAGTCCTGTGAATACCATCAAACGCACATGCGAGCCAGGAAGCTTTGTTACCTCATCAGCTTTTCCTGTTGCACCCATATCGACCAACTGAGAAAGAATCGTTTTGGTATCGATAGCCATATCTCCGGCTTCGATTGCAATTCCGCCCTTTGAATTTGTGGAGGCAAGCCCTAGAACCAAAACCTCATCTTTTACGACGCCGTCAGAAATCTTTAGTGTGCTCATAAGGTGAAGCGTAATAGATGTATTGGTAGGTTTGTGCAATGAAGACATCGCCGCTTAACCAAAAGCATCTAGACCTTAACGCCAAAATGGCTGATTTTGGTGGGTGGATGATGCCCATTGAGTATCCAGGCGCAGGGGTTTTGGCCGAACATGCTGCAGTTCGCGAACGGGTAGGAATCTTTGATGTCTCTCACTTAGGCAAGGCATCGGTTACTGGAAACGGGGCCCTAGATTTTTTGAATCAGTGTCTGACAAATGATCTGACAAAGATCGCTGACGGATCTGCCCAATACACCTTGCTGTGCACGCCACAGGGTGGAGTAGTTGATGACTTGATTGCTTATCGAAATAGCGAATCAGAATTTTTTTTAGTGCCTAACGCTTCAAACACAACAGATGTCGTCGCGGTATTGCAAAAGCAAGCACCAACTGGAATTACCGTTACAAATCTTCATAACGAATACGCGGTTCTGGCAGTTCAAGGTCCGTTAGCACCCAAAGTTTTAGAAGCTCTCGGCATTGATACCGACATCGACTACATGGCTTTTGCTCACGTAAATATCGCCGGCGCAGATGTCATTTTGTGTCGCACCGGTTACACCGGCGAAATGGGCTACGAATTACTTCCACTCGCAAAAGATTGCGTCGCCGTTTGGGATGCATTGGTAACGGCTATTGAGCCTCTCAATGGTTTGATTTGTGGGCTTGGCGCACGTGACACTTTGCGCACCGAGATGGGCTACCCATTACATGGCCACGAATTATCTCTGGGCATATCTCCAGTTGAAGCAAGTGCGTCCTGGGCTGTTGGCTGGAAGAAACAATCCTTCATCGGATCCGATGTCTTGCTTGCTCAAAAAGCTGGAAGTGCACAACGTAAAAGCGTTGCAATCAAGTCGTTAGATCGTGGAATTCCACGAGCGGGCATGAATGTCAAAAACTCTGAAGGCACAGTAGTTGGAGAAGTAACAAGTGGGACTTTTTCTCCAACCCTAAAACACGGTATTGCTCTGGCACTTGTATCGAAGGAAGTTGCGGTGGGGGATCAACTCATTGTTGATGTGAGAGGCCGGGAATCACAAGTGGAAGTTGTAAAACTTCCGTTTGTTACTTCGCACGTTCGCTAAACACAACCGGAGTTGAGAAAGCTGCACGGGTGTATGTGCGGCGCAGTGCAGACAAAACAGCTGGCCCAGTAAATCCAATCAACGCACATGTAAAGACCGCCCGAGGAATATCCCACGCCATTGCACTGGCAAAGTGAAAAGTTATGAATCGCCCTGCGTTATCGGCTAGAGAGCCACCAGGAATAAATGACAGCTGGGTATTGCTGCCTAAAGCCCAAGGCCAAAACTGTAAATCCATCAATATTCCAAAAGCCTCTGCAGCCACAATTCCAAATACAAGCAGCATTGCAATTTCACCTTTGCCAGAGATTCTCTTCGGTAACAATCCTGCAGCCATACCAATCCAGGCAGCAGCGAACATTTGATATCCAAGCCAAGGCCCAAGCCCACCTGTTAGTAGCGCTGATGCAAACATCGAAATAATTCCTAACAAGAAACCAAATGACGCCCCAAAAACACGAGCACTTAAGATCAATACAAACCACATTGGTTCTATTCCGACTGCGCCTGCACCAAGTGGTCGCAATGCAGAAATAAGAGCCGCTAATACGCCCAATAGTGCAACTGATTTTGCATCAAGATTTGCCGATGAAATTTCCACAATCACCAGCACAATCGCCGCAAAAATTGCAATCCAAAAGAAGAACTGAATTCGAGGTAGATCTTGACCTCTATAGAAGAATGGCCAAACAAAACCCGCTGAACTAAATAATGATGCGATGGCGAGCACAAAAGTATTCTTGGATGAAAACTTAGCAACCCCTGAAGTCAGCATCATTGATTAGCCTCAATAGCTGCGACAACATCCGACACTTTCAACCAGGGTTGAGGTGACATCACTTTCGATACCTGAGGCGCAAATGCGGGTGAGGAAAGTAGAACATCAAGGGTTGACCCATCAGCAACAACATCCCCATCTGCTAAAAACATAACTCTGGTTGCTAATTCGGCCACTAACTCGACATCATGAGTTGCAAGAACAACACACTTATTTGTTGCTCGTGCAAACTCAATAAGTATTTTCGTCAGCTCCTTTTTCGCTTGATAATCAAGACCACGGGTTGGTTCATCAAGGATCAGGACCGCAGGATTAGATGACAAGACGATGCTTAAGGCAAGACCCAATCGTTGCCCTTCAGATAAATCACGAGGGTGCGTTGTCGCCGATACTCCAGGAACCAGCTGTTGCAAAATCTGTGCAGTTGTCCCGCTAGAAATTTGGTTGTCCCTATCAGCTTGTTCGCATTCAATCTGCACACTTTGCCCGTATAAAAGGTCACTCGGTTCTTGTGGAATGAAACCTATCGATGTTCTACGCTCTTTACCCTTGAGGTTTTTCGGATTAGATCCAGCGACAACAACTGATCTAGTGCTTTCATTTGAAATTCCTGCCAGTGATTTAAGTAGTGAACTTTTGCCGGCTCCGTTTCGTCCCATAATCGCGACAATTTCATTTCCCGAAATGGTTGCGTTTACAGATTTCAGGGCAGTCTTACCGTCATAAGTCACTGAAAGATCATTGACCGAAATTATAGGAGCCCCGATTGGCGCAGTGACAACATTATTCGAGACATAATCCTTATTACGGATTTCTGATGTCATTCTTCGCATTTCGCGAACAGAGACACCTATCTCTTTTAAGCCGAGAGCACGGGCCAAGTGAACAATTGGTGGGGCGATAGGGGAGTGCATCAAGATCTCTTCAGGAGTGCCGACTTGTGCCATACCGACGCCATTGATGTGAACTATTCGGTCAGCAAATTGAATAACCCGTTCCAATTTATGTTCAGCAATAACAACTGTGAGGCTCAAGTCATGGACTAGGCGGTGCAAAATGGATAGAACTTCTTCAGCCGCGATCGGATCTAGTGCACTAGTGGGTTCGTCAAGTACTAAAACCTTTGGATGAGAAACTAATGCCGAACCAATGGCTAATCTTTGCTGTTCTCCGCCACTTAGTGTGGCAATGGAACGACCGCGTAATCCAGCAAGACTTAAAAGGTCTAACACTTCTTCAACTCTTTTGCGCATGACATCGTTAGGAAGATTTAATGCCTCCATTCCAAAGGCGAGTTCTTCTTCAACTGTATCTGCGACAAAACCATTGGCAGGATTTTGACCAACAATTCCAATTAAGTGGGCCATTCCTCCGGGCTTAACTAGTTGGGTGGAATGCCCATCAACGCTTACATCGCCAGCCAAAATTCCCCCCGTGTGATGTGGGACTAACCCATTTATCAAACGTAAAAGTGATGACTTACCTGATCCAGTTGGACCAATGACAAGAACCATTTCCCCTTCGGCAATTTCGAGGTTTAGATTTTCAAGAACAGTCGTCGTTGAATTTGGATAAATCAATGAAACATTCGAGAACTTAATCATGACAAACCCAACACAATCAGGGCAGACACAACAACTGCTGAGTCAACTGCGCGCCATTTGATGGGGCGGTATTTAGAGCGTTTTTTGCTGACGCCATAACCACGGCTGTCCATGGCAGCTGCCAGATCCAAAGACCTAGCAAGAGATTCTTCTAATAATGGAATTGCAACTCTGCGCCAAGAAGCAAAGCCCTTTAAAGATTGTCCGCGAAGTTTTTGTGCGGTGCGAATTCGTGAAACAGAAGTGACTAGCTGTGGAAGCACAGAAGTTGCGATAACAATAGATATACCGAATTCATAAATGTATACAGGCAGTACTCGTAATAAGCGGTGCGGACTTGTTAGTGATGCTGCTGCTCCCAAAATAATTATGATGGAACAAATCAATAGACCTTCAATAAGTGCTGACGTTAAACGCTCGGCAGTAACCGTGCCACCAATACGTATGCCTGGCATCCAGCTAGGTAATGGGAGTATCGGTAGCGTAAAAAGTGTTGTGCCTGGAATCGGTACTCCAATAAGCACCCCAATCAATGTTCTGACGAGCAAAATCCACGCCGATACTTTCAGGGTCCAATTAAAACTCTTTCCCCATGGTGCATTTTCGCGATTGATAAAAACAACAACTGCCACTGCGCCCACACAGCCAATAGTGAACACGGTGCTATCAAATCGAATGACTGCAATAGCCAAACCGATAGCCCATATCCACCAGGTCAGTGGGTGCAGTGACAGTTTTGTCATTTGTTACTTCTTGATGAGCGCTTTAGGTGTTGCGATCTCAACGCCGCATTCTTTAGCAGGATAACCAGCTAAGCCACAGATCAGCCCTGAACTTGCAGCGCGGATTTTCGTGACTTGCCCCAGGACATCAATGCCTTGAGATGCCTTAGCGGTACGAACACAGGTAGTGATTGTTTTTGGAAGTTTTTCACCCTTAGGTGCGTATGCAGTAGCACCAAAATCAATGACTAACGCAATTCGCTTGGTGTCTTTGTCTGCTTTCACACCGGCGCAGATACTTTTGAAATCAGGCTTCACTCGGGGAGCAAGTGAAGGAATGTCATCAGAGCTAAACACAAATGACCAACCTTCAACCGACCCATCAGCGATATCTACTGTTGGTCCTGTCATGGCTGCAGTCCACATTGTTTTACTTGGTGCTGCTTGGAAATATCCCCAGTAACGCCAGCCTTTATCTGCAGCTTGCGCAGATGGAGTGATGGATGAGGAGATGAGAATTATTGCGAGAACTATTTTTAACTTCATTGCTGTGGGGCCTCTCAAATATGAAAGAGTCTCACAGGGAGTGAACCGCACATAGATACGACGAATTACTCGACACTTCTAGTGGTAGGAGCACACCCCGCAAACCTCGGCGGGTGTTTGTCTCATCTGCACTTGCTAGGTAATCCGACTTATCTCTTCAAATTTTTTTGGCTGTTTATACTTTGAGAGATTCACGGTTGCGGGTCAGCGTCGGATTTTCACCGAACTTCCCCTACCAAGTGAGCTATTTAGTTGTAGGTGAACCAAACCATAACCCTTCGGGGTTGGCAACTAGGCGCGCTCGTCATAGGCTTTACACATGGAATACAGACGCCTTGGCAGTACCGGAATGTACGTTTCTGAAATCGCATATGGAAACTGGATCACTCATGGAAATCAAATCGAATCTGATGCAGCAATCAAGTGTGTGAAAGCAGCGCTCGAAGTTGGCATCACAACTTTTGATACCGCAGATGTTTATGCTGGAACCAGAGCTGAAACTGTTTTAGGTAAAGCTCTAAAGGGCGTAAAGCGCGAGTCCTATGAATTATTTACTAAGGTGTATTGGCCAACGGGTACAGGTAAGAATGATCGTGGACTTTCCCGCAAGCACATCATCGAGTCATGTAATGCATCCCTGAAGCGACTTCAGACAGATCACATTGATCTCTACCAAATGCACCGTTTTGATTATGAAACACCAATTGAAGAATCCTTAAGTGCTTTTGATGATCTAATACGTGCCGGCAAGGTTCATTACATCGGATTTTCCGAATGGAACGCGGCTCAGATTAAATCTGCGCTAGCTGTACAGGATGCGCGCGGATACAACCGTTTTGTTTCAAGCCAGCCACAATATTCTGCGCTATGGCGAGTAATTGAGTCAGAGGTTGTGCCGTTGTCACAGAAAGAAGGAATTGGTCAGATCGTATGGTCACCAATGGCGCAGGGAATTTTGACTGGCAAGTACTTGCCAGGAAAGAAAGCTCCTGCAGGATCACGCGCAACTGACAAGGGCAGCGGCGCGAACATGATCAAGGGTTGGATGCGCGAAGAAGTTTTGGAAGCGGTTCAGAAGTTAAAGCCAATTGCCGATGGCGTCGGATTAACAATGGGACAACTTGCTATTGCATGGGTTCTTCAAAATCCAAATGTTTCTAGCGCAATCATGGGAGCTACAAAGCCAAAGCAGGTCAAAGAAAACGTGAAGGCCTCTGGTGTAAAACTAGATGCAGAAGTTATGAAGGCAATTGACACTGCATTGGGCAATCTTCCAGAACGAGATTCAGAGAAAACCCAAAGCCCAAATCCTCGCGCTTAGTTTTTCTTCTTACTCACTGAAACTGTTGGGCGAGGCGCACGTAGACGTCGCATTTGCGTGGAACGAAGCCAGGCATACATTCCTAGTCCCTTAGTACTCGTCCCAGGAAATTCGGCCTCAATTGCTTTGCGAATTTTTCGCGACAATAGAAAGCCATCGATGATTGCAAATAGCAACATCGCATACATCAATGCGATTGCTCCCAATTGAATGGCCGGCACTGGGAAAAGCGTCAGTACTAATACAACAAAAATTGTGGGCAGAAAAAATTCACCAGTTGAGCGACGTGAATCGACATAGTTGCGAACGAAACGTCGAGCGGGTCCACGATCACGAAGTGGCAATGCTGATTCATCACCGCGCATGTACGCCTCACGTTGGGCAACACGATCTTGCTTGCCTAAGGCTTTAGAAGCTCGCTTTTGATCTTTAGTGACTATCGGTGCAAGGGATGAAACTTTGCGCTTTGATTCGGCATCTTTGCGCTTCGGGGTCGGACGACCTTTGCTCTCGTGTGTACTCATGGCGTAACTATAGAGGCCGTGTTGAACTGCTCCTCAACTCGCTTGCCTGACACCATGGGGGTAGGCTTACACCAGTAGTCAGTCAAGGTCACAGGTTTATCAAGGAGAGCACAATGACAACTGAAGCAACGACAACAACTGGAATTCAGCTAACTGATGTAGCAGCCTCAAAGGTTTCTGCACTATTGGCTCAAGAAGGTCGTGACGATCTCAACCTTCGCGTTGCTGTTCAGCCAGGTGGATGCTCAGGCCTTAAGTATCAGCTGTACTTTGATGATCGCAATATGGATGGTGACATTGTGCGCGAATTCGGCGCAGTAAAGGTAATCACCGACAAGATGAGCGACCCATATCTTTCAGGCGCAACAATTGATTTCGTTGACACCATCGAAAAGCAAGGCTTTACGATTGATAATCCAAACGCACAAGGTTCTTGTGCTTGCGGCGATTCATTCAACTAACTCTTCGCACTTTTCGCATTAGTATCCCCACATGAAAATTGGTGTAGCGGGCTCGGTTGGTCTTGATCACTTAATGACCTTCTCTGGGAAGTTCACTGATTCCTTGGTGGCAGGTTCTCTAGAAAAAGTTTCTCTCTCATTTCTTGTTGACAGCTTGGATGTTCGACGTGGTGGATGTGCGGCAAACATCGCTTTTGGAATGGGAGTCCTTGGATTAAATCCAATTCTCATCGCAGCTGTTGGTAAAGATTGGGCAGATTACGATGCCTGGCTTTCCCGACATGGTGTTGATACATCTCACGCATTAGTCTCTTCGACTTTGCATACCGCCCACTTTGTTGTCACCACTGATCAGGAACTAAATCAGATTGCCTCATTTTTTCCGGGCGCAATGTCTGAGGCGCGAAATATTGAGTTAAGCCCAATAATGCAAAAAGTTGGTCGTCTGGACATGATGGTGATTTCACCTGATGATCCAGAAGCCATGTTGCGTCATTCCGAAGTTTGCCGTCAGCAAGGCATTGCCTTTGCGGCCGATCCTTCACAACAGATGGCTCGTATGACTGGCGAGGAAATCAAGCTACTCATTGATGGCGCTGCGTATTTGTTCTTGAATGAATATGAACTCGCCCTGGCCATGCAAAAAACAGGATGGACCGATCGCGAAATTTTGGAACGAGTTAAGTACCGTGTTGTGACCCTGGGTTCCGAAGGCGCGAAGGTAGAAAGTGCCGCAGGGGAGTTTGTTCAAGTTGGCTGCCCCAAAGAAAAGTCCAAGACTGATCCAACCGGTGTCGGTGATTCATTTAGATCAGGCTTTATAGCCGGGCTTGCCTGGGGACTTTCGCACGAACGTTGCGCGCAGCTGGGTGCATTGATCGCGACGTATGTCATTGAAACCCTGGGAACTCAGGAATATAGATTTACTAACCCTGAATTTGTAGCCCGATTTGCCGAGGCATATGGCCAATCCGCTGCAGATGAGATTGCAGTTCATTTAACATAACCGTTGCTGACCTGGATGTGAGGAGCGCCACCGGCTGAGGCTGATGTGCTCGTGCGACGCTGGAGGCGAATACAAACTATCCTTAGCCCATGCCTCGCACTTTGTTCTCGCGCCTACGAGCACTGCTCATATTCATTCCAGTCTTATTGCTAACAAGTTGTTCAAAGACCACGGATTGGGGCTTTCCCAAAGGCGTATCGAGCGTTAACGATCAGTCGTTGTCATTGTGGCAAGGTGCATGGATCGCAGCCGGTGTTGTTGGCGTCTTTACTTTAATTCTTATTTTATGGCCGGCTGTTTTTCATCGTGCGAAGAAGAACGGACCAGAGTTTCCGAAGCAAACTCAGTACAACGTTCCTGTTGAGGTCGCTTACACAATTATTCCATTCATCATTGTTGCCGTTCTTTTCTTTTTCACGATACAAAGACAAAGTGTTATCACTGAGAAAACAACAACGTATGCCCATGAAATTACCGTTAAAGGAATTCAATGGTCATGGCAGTTTGGTTACCCCGAAGCGGGTCCTAAAGCTTTAGTGACCGGAACGCCAGAACAAACTCCAACTTTGGTTGTCCCACTGGGCGAGCGAGTTCGTTACACAATCACATCAAATGACGTGGTTCATGGTTTCTGGATTCCAGCCTTCATGATTCAAATGCAAAATTTGCCTGGGGTCACAAATCGTTTGGAATTCACCGCAAATAAACTGGGCGAGTTCCCAGGCCGTTGCAATATTTTGTGCGGACGCAATCACTCACAAATGCTTTTCAAGGTCAAGGTAGTTACACCTGAAGAATTCAAGACTTATCTGGAAACACTTAAAGGGAGCCAAGCATGACAACCTATGCAGAACGTCCTACCGTAACTGCGGCACGTCCCGTCCCAACGCAAAAGGGTAAGTCATTCGTAAAGTGGATTACCTCTACTGATCACAAGACCATCGGGTATTTGTACTTGATGACATCTTTTGCGTGGTTCTTAATCGGTGGAGTTTTGGCACTACTACTTCGAGCTGAATTAGCTCGTCCAGGTATGCAATTTTTAAGCAACGAGCAGTACAACCAAATCTTCACAATGCACGGAACGATTATGTTGCTGATGTTTGCAACACCGTTATTCGTTGGCTTTGCAAATGTGATTATGCCGCTTCAAATTGGTGCAGCCGATGTTGCTTTCCCTCGACTTAACATGCTTTCTTATTGGCTGTATCTATTTGGTTCATTGATGGCATTTGGCGGCT
>Ga0209189_1001383_pt1 | contig 18183 bp, 20 predicted proteins | sample C_130820_EF_Meta_FD_187308 | JGI IMG/M metagenome (GOLD analysis project Ga0209189, IMG submission 187308) | Freshwater microbial communities from Lake Croche, Canada to study carbon cycling - C_130820_EF_MetaG (SPAdes) (version 3) | ecosystem: Environmental > Aquatic > Freshwater > Lake... | reverse complement strand
TAAGGCCAATAAACAACGTTACAGTTAATAATGATTAAACAAAATTAGATATCGCTTACTAATTCTTTTGAAATTTATAGGAGAGGCTAGTTTTTTTAAATAAGATATAAAAAATGAGACTGTTTGCCACAGCGACGGTTCGCCTTTTGATAAAAGCTTAAATATGAATAAAGTAATAAATATGGTTTTGTCGATTATTTTCACCTCAGTACATAATTTAGATATAGACGCAACTAAGGTTAATACTTCGTCTATATGCTTGTTAGCGGTCATTCTAAAAACACCACGTTAAAATTAAACATATGGACGAAGACAAACGAAAGCATTTAGAATTTATACAGAATATTATTACTAGATTTAATACAAATTCATTTCAAATAAAAGGAATAGCCGTTGCTATTTTGACAGGTCTTTTTGCAGTTTATGCTACAACGCCAAAAGTTATTTTTATTTTAATTGGAATTCCGCCATTAATAATATTTTGGGGAATAAATAGTTACTACTTATTACAAGAACGTAAATTTAGAGGGATTTATAACGACATAACAGGTTTAACAAATTACAATTCTGTAAATAGTTATGAAATGCCAGTAAAGAAATACACGAAAGCCAAACACAGACAATTCAACTATTGGGATGTTGTTTTTTCAAGTACGATGATTTGGTTTTACCTTTCACTGATTATCTTAATGACTTTAATCTCATTACTTTTAAAATTCAAATATTGCATAACATTTAATTAAAACATATATGGCAACTAAACGACAAATATTTTACAGTTTTCATTACGCAAATGACGTAATGCGAGTAGCACAATTAAGAAACATTGGGACACTTGAAGATAATAAACCTGCTTCTGAAAATGACTGGGAAGAAGTGAAAAAAAAGAATGATGCAGGAATTGAAAAATGGATTGATGAGAATATGAACTACAGAACTTGTGTCGTTGTAATGATTGGAGAAGAAACTTCAAATAGAAAATGGATAAAACACGAAATTAAAAAAGCCTGGAGTGAAAAAAGAGGAGTTTTAGGTATTTATATTCATAATGTAAACTGCCCACGAAATGGAAAATCCAAACAGGGTTCAAACCCTTTTGATAATTTCACAATAGAAAATAAGAAATTGTCTGAAATAGTAAAGTGTTACAATCCAAGTTCAACTGACGCATATAATGACGTAAAAAGAAATATTGAGAAATGGATAGAAGATGCAATTACAATAAGAAATAACAACTAGAAGAAAAGAACGAACCGCTAACAGCAGTTACACAAGATGCAAGGATTTAGTTGAATTGCCGTTTCGCATTGAACTTTTTACTTAAATAGAAAATATGTAGTCACGAAGCCTTGCACCTCGTGTAGCTGCGAAACGTTATGTGCAAGCATCGCATTAAAGAGTTAAATAAGTTGACAAAAATTAAACATTTTAACTAAATGAAAAAACCAGTTAAAAACTATTTGCTAAATATAATTTCATTTATGTATTGGACGCTTTCTGCGAATGCTCAAACAACAATTTTGCCACTAAATTCGTATGGCGTTTGGGACAGATCAAATGCTTATGATATTTCTGTAAATACAGATTACAACTATTTGCGAGGAATAAGTGCTGATTTGGATTGGAAAGACATTCAACCGACAGACTCTATTCAATATAATTGGTCAGCAATTCAAACTATATTACAAAAAGCCTACAACAATAATCAGATGGTTAATATAAGCGTTGGAGTTGGACCTGATGCTCCAACGTGGATCTTTGCAAATGGTGTACCTGGAGTAGTTACTAATGATACAGAACATCCAAATTGGACACAATATCCTTTTTATTTGGATGATGATTATAAAAGAAATTTTCAAAATTGATTAAGAATTTGGGTAATTTCTTGCGAACACTACCTGCGAATCTATTTAGTCATATTGCTTATGTTCAGGTAAAAACAGGATGCACTGGAGACGAAGTTGCTTACAAAGGAACCCCACTGAATTCCTCATATAATATTTCAAATAGTGATTGGCGAAATTTTCGATTAGAAACATTTGAAAATTTTAGATTAACATTTAATACCGGGAATAATTCTACCAAAATTGGTTTACTTTTTAATAATATTGATCCTATTGATGAACCCACAGAATGGCAATGGGTAATCAATAATGTTACTTATGGATTTGGAACAAAAGGTGGTGCATACGCAAGGGGACATCATCTTTCAGACGAATTAGATTTTAAAACTACGTTGACACCTTATCTCGTTAATCCTCAAGGATTAAAACTGTTTTCAGCAGCAGAAATGGATCAAACATGGACGAAGCCATTGTACCAAATTAATGTTCCATTAGGCTTTTATTGGGGTGCTTTAAGTGGACTAAATACAGGGCTTTCTGTTTGGCTTGTTACTCAAAGTGCTTTGCAAGAAGCACAACTAAAGCCAGAGTTACATTCTATTTTTAAAATGTTTAATAAGTATGCTAGTAAAATATATCCAAGTACGGCTAATGCAGCCTATACTATTTTTCACGAGGGACTCAACTCTCAGAATACAACAAAATTTCCTGTTAGTATTTATGGTGCAACCAATCAAATCAGTCTCGTTATATTGCAATATGTAGTGCCTTTGCAGCCAGAGGAGCACGAATGGATGATGTATTTTCTGCAACCAAAGGGCAAGTTTATCAACGTGATAAGCAAACTGGGTACAACGATGCAGGATGGAATATTGAAGAAGGGAATTACGAACGATGGATAACGCAAATTAACCCAGAATCAACTTCAATTGGACTTTTTAGAGTAAGAGGAGCTATCAATTCAAGCTCATCAAAGTACGACAGGTTTGCCCGTTCTTTTGAAAACAGTAGTGGAAAAAATACAATGTATTTTAAATTTAACTCCAATTTATTCTCACTTTTCAGACCAGATAGTTTGGTATTTAGTATTACATGGCTAGATAAAACCCAAAATTCATTATGGGCATTAAAATACTATAATTCATCAGGTTTACAGACTGCATTAAACATAAAAGGTATTGGTGAAAATCAATGGAAAACAACAAACGTAACAATACAAAATCCAATTATTACCCAAAATGGAGTTTTAGGTTCAGATTTTATGCTGGTAAATACAGACGCTATTGATGACATCTTTCATGGCATTGAGGTGGATATTACACGTAAGCAGTGCGGATGCCAATAGAGTTAATTTCTTTCAGCGGCATACACTATATAAAGTTAATTTGTTGAAATGGATTACAGCCACCGAAAAGAATAACGATTATTTCGATGTAGAAAGAAGTCAGAATGGTATAGAATTTACGTTCCTTCGGGAGACTCTGAGGGAACAGAAGATATGAAACCAAGTAAAATCATAAAGAACCTATATATTTTTGCAAAATTAGGCGAGTTTGTCTTACACTCGTCTAATTTCTCCAAAAATTATAATTTTCGTACGGTTTTTATTTGGAAAATAATAGTTTTTTTGTAGTTCTAAATATTAATAATAATTAAAAACTTTTAAATCATGAAAAATTTATTTTTAGCAGTTTTTTTGATAATATTTAACATATTATCACATGGTCAAGAGTCAATAAAAATAGACAAAAAGGTTGTAATTTATAAAAATTTAGATGATAAAATAGTTTCAAAGGAAGAATATTTTAAAATCTTTGTAGATGGTAAATATCTCCATCAAATTACGGAATTAGAAAACGGGAAGAAAGAATTCAAACTTGTACTGGGTAAAAAAACAAAATTTAAGGAAAAAGATGCAATTTTTAAAGATTTAGATGGAAAAATAATTTCACAGAAAGAATATGAAAAAATCTTTGAACAAGGAAAATATCATCATCAAATTACAGAATTAGAAAATGGGAAGAAAGAAATAAGAATTGCTAAAATTAAAAATATAGAATCAGCTATAGAAGAAAAAGTATATTATCAAGATGAAAATGGTAAAGAAATTACTGAAGAAGTATTTAATGAATTCACCAAAAAAGGGAGAACTTACTCCATGTTTAAAAATAATGGAACTACTACTTTAAAAATAGAAAGTGATAATTATAAGCAAAGATATCTTAAATATGAAAAAAACCGTTTAAACAAATTTAATAATGAAATAATTAATAAAGAACTACCCGATTTTAAAATAAAGGATATAAAAGGCTTAAATATTTCTAAAAAAGATTTGGAAAATAAAATAGTTATAATGAATTTTTGGTTTACCACTTGTTCACCATGTATTGCAGAAATGCCAAAATTAAATAAATTGGTTGAAAAATATAAAGACAATAAATCTGTTCTATTTTTAGCACCTAGTTTTGAATCACAAGAAAAAGTAAAAAAGTTTCAAGTAAAAAAATCTTTTGATTTTCAAATGCTAACTAATTCTCAAATTGTTTTAAACGACAAACTTAAAATTGATAGTTATCCTACAACACTTCTTATTAATAAAGATGGAATTGTAAAAGAAGTAATGTTTTTTGAAAAAGATATTTTTGAAAAAATAGATAATTTTATAAACACAAATTTAATAAAATAATACAAATTTACAAACCATGAAAAATTTATTTCTAACCGTTTTTTCGTTCCCAGTTCGCCCGAATGTTCTCGGCTGTTCGGCTAAATTTTTAATAAGCCGTTTTGGAAGCCGTTCTTAGAACGGTGTTGGATAGATAAAATGCTGCTAATAAATTAAAATTTAGCCAAACCTCCTTAACTCAATTCGCTAACACTTCGTTACCTCAGATAGCTAAGATAAAAGCAATAAAAAAACGGGGTCGCCCGTGCGATTCAATTTTTTTTAAGCTGCCATCTTAGGATGCTGATATTGTGGATCAAAAGGTTTTTCATAACGAACAACATGACAGAAGGAAGTAATTGGGCATTTTTACTAATATTAAACTTTTGTGTATATTTAGGCTAAAGTTTTTCAAATTCCCCCACTACACCAAGCCCTAATCCGTTATGCGGCATTTTATTACGACACTTAGAAATGAAAATTAGACCAGACCAACTGCCAGAAAAAGGATATTTCCAGCTTGACAAGTTAGAACAGAAGGAACTGCCAATATTTCTAAGAAAATATCTTAATAAAAGGACGACTATTTCAATTGTATTTTATGGACTAAATTTTTTTTTCTTTTGATAGCAATCTTTTTGTTTATTGTTAATTTTCAGCAGGAAATATTAACAAACTTAGATTGGGAATACTACTATTTTATTGGTTTTTCAATCGCCTTTTTATTAGTTCCTTTCCACGAACACATTCACGTTTTAGCTTATAAATCGCAGGGGGCAAAAAATACATCTTATGACTCAAACATTAAGAAGTTTTATTTTTTGGCACTTGCTGACAAATTTGTTACTAATAAGAATGAATTCAAAATAGTTGCACTCGCCCCTTTTATTTCAATTACAATGATTTTGCTAATATTACTTACAATTTCTTCTTATAATTGGTCATTGACAATTTTGGGTATTTTACTCTGCCATACCGCAATGTGTTCAGGAGACTTTGCACTACTCTGTTTTTTTGAATTTCATAGCGACAAAGAAGTAGTAACATACGATAATGTTGAAGAAAAAGCATCATACTTTTATGGTCGCAATATTGAACGAAAAACGACAGTACGAATATGAATGGCTTCTATAAGCAACCAAAGATATTACAATGGATTGAAGCCATTTTTTTGCTGCTATTTGGTTTTTTACCAGCACTTTCAATTATTGAGAAAGGTTATTCTCAACCAATATTTTACTTGCTATTCATAATTTATGTTCCTATTGGACAATTTGCATTTTCTCCCATTTTCAAGCTAATCGGTGTTTACAAATACTACTCTCCAATGTTACTTGGTTATATGGCAAACGACCATCAAATAGACTTACACAGTGGCGGAAGTTTTGACTACTTATTTATAATGAGAAAATATAGGGCAGGAATTGAAATAAGAACTAAACTTTTGTTATACCACATGGAAGGCTTAATAAAAATAATTCAGCTAATCGAGAATAAAAGTATACCAGAAACAGTAAATATAGTTGGTACATCATACTTCTTCAATGATAGGACATTAAGTAAAATGGGGTTTGACATTATAAATCCATCATTATTTTATAGGTTAAATTTATTTATAAACTTTATAGACTTAATTTGGATGTACTCTCTTTCGCAAGGGAAGTTGGCAATTCCCAAATTATGGAATGCAAAAAAAGCGAGTATAACAGGAGCCAAATTAGTTGAAAGCAAAAAGGCTATTGTAGACCTTTATGAAAAAATGAAAAGACGAACGACAACATTATAGCTAGATACTTTCAAAAAATGAAGACATCAAAGGGTTTATATTATTGGTTTGCCTTATTTGCACTTTGCTTTATTGCATATCAACAAGTGCAAGATAACATTCGACCAGCTTACACAGGTAGAAACTTGACAATAATATATTTGTTGGGAATTGCTCCTAATTTTTTTCCAGCAATTGGAATACCTGCATTGTTTATTTTAATAATTCCACAAGTGCAATGGACGAATAAATGGTTAAACGAAAAGAAACACATTACGGCAAATCTATTTTCACTAGCAGGACTTGTATCCTGGGAGTTTTTGCAAACTATAACAACAAAAGGACATTTTGACTGGAATGATATTCTTTGGACACTAATTGGTGCTTTAGTTTTTCAATTAATATGGACTTTTACCCCATTGTAACAACGGCTGACATTTCGACTAAATTAAAATTTAGCCGAACTTACTACACATTCCGCCTAGCGTGAAACAAAAAGTTTTAACGAAATTTTACTAACCAAAAATATACGAAATTTCTCGAAACACAACCGAATAAAACACAAAAAAGCACGAACTCGTGAGTCATGCTTCTTATTTATACTTTCAGGTAAGTTTTGGCGAATTATAACGCTAAAGTACCTTTACGTGCTGCATCAACTATTGTAGCTTCTAAGCCTTTTTTGTTGATTGTGCGAAGTGCTGACATTGAAACTTTCAATGAAACCCAAACACCTTCTGATTCTAAAAAGAATCTCTTAGTTTTTAAATTTGGAAAAAACTTACGCTTTGTTTTATTATTAGCGTGCGATACATTATTACCGACTTGCGTTTTCTTACCAGTAATTTGACAAACTTTTGCCATAGCCTTAATATATATTTTCTATGAAAAAATGAATACTTTCCTAAAACGGAATGCAAAATTACATATTTTTTTGGAAACGAAAAAGTATAGCTTAATTTTTTTTATAACTATACGGACAATGACGACACCCATTTTTACAACAATAGCCACGTTTAAGGTGGTATTCACTTGTAAAAATCAAAAATCCATTCTCATAATAATAATCTTCGATTGCGTACTTTTGATTGAGTACTACCACATTTTCACTTTTTCTCTTTATCACAAGTAAATTTATTAGTATAAATTACATAACTTAGTATCTACAAAAAAAGTTTGAAAATACTAAAATGGATTTAATTATTCGAAAGGCGACACTCGATGATGTAAAGAATATACTTAACATTTATGCCGAAGCTCTCGATAATGGAAAAGTTATAACAGTTGAAAAGGCCCAAGAAATATTCTTGAAACAACAACAATATCCTAATTATCAAGTATTTATTGCATTATATGAGCAGCAAACAGTTGGGACTTTTGCACTGCTCATCATGGAAAACATGGCTCATAACGGTACGCCTTCGGCAGTGGTTGAGGATGTGGGTATTTTACCAGCTATGCAAGGTAAGGGAATCGGAAAATTGATGATGAAGTTTGCTCTGAAATATGCCAAAGAAAAAGGTTGTTATAAAATGAGCCTTTCGAGTAATCTTAGGCGTGAAAAAGCCCACCAATTCTACGAATCGCTAGGCTTTAAGAAACATGGTTTTAGCTTTTTGATGGACTTAACTTAGTCGAATTTTCTTATTCAGAAAGTAAGGCTTAAGTATTTTTTTATCAAAAATTGCAAGTAAAACAATCAAATTGCCCAAAATCAGAACTTTAACTAAAATTTCTATATGGAAAGTATTAATTACGCCCATATTTTTAACTTTCGGTATTTCAATGACTGAATTTGAATTGGAGAAATAAAACAATGCCAAGCTAATTGTTCCTACAAAAAACACTAACATTATAGTAAAAAATATCCAAGTAAGTTGGCTACTCCAAGAGTTTTTCTTGACTTGAGCATAAGCGATATTTGCCAAAATATTTTCGGTAAATTGTACAGAAGGCTTCTCAATTGGCAAGGCAAGCAAATTGAGATGTATGGCTTCTAAATCTTCAAAGTATGTTTTATATTCTGCCGATTTCGACAATAGATTTTGGTGCTGTGCCATAATTTCTTTTGTGGCAAAACCATCCAAAATATCAAATATTTGTTCGTCAGTTAGCATTTTCATACGCTTATTCGTTTTTATTTGCCGTTTTAATGCCTTAAAACGGCAAAAAGTTTTTTTCTATTTTAACTTACTCTTTTTCCTGATGGCTTTTATCCATTGAATTGCTTTTTCAACGGGTTCAGGCGATTCAGAAAATGCTGTATTGTGACCTAATGCAGGAAACAAGCTATATTCATATCTTTTCCCCGTTGCTTTTAGCTTGTCTAAATTTTCCATTGATAATACAACAGGTACCTGAATATCTTTCCCACCAAAAATCCAAAGTCCAGGTATTATGAGTTTACTGAGTTGTTTCTGTGGATTTGCTTCTACAAACTGATACTTTTCTGGGTCATTTTTAATATGTTCACGAACATCTGATTCTTTATGGGTATTCCAAAAATTTTCATTACCATTCGTGTAAAACTGAAACCTTAACTGTTCAAGAGTGGTGATAACTGGTCCACTAAAAATAACCATAAAATTTACATTTTTATTTTTTTCAGCAGTCAAAGGAATTATCCATCCAGCTTGACTAAATCCAACTAATCCAATTGGTGTTTTTTTATTTTTCAAATAGGTGAGTAATGTATTTATTGCTGCACTTGCATCGTGAGACAAAAGAATGAGATTAGTCGAGTCAATATTATTAGTACAAACTGATGGCCCCACATAAACACCACCCGATTCTCCAACCCCTCGTTTATCATAAGTCAATACAGTTATGCCTTCTTTGGCGAGAAGTTTAGCGAACTCCATTTCCCTTTTTACAGGGTCAGACCCGTGAACAATTACAACCGCTGCAAAGGTTTTTTTAGGCTTTAAAATTGAGCCAGCAAGAATATCACCCTGACTTTCAAATTTGACATCTTGAATAGTAAAGTCGATTGATTGAGAAAATGTTATTTTTGGTAAAATTATAAGTAATAACCAAAGAAATGTAATAGAAAAAAAACCAAAGTTCATTCTATCTTTAATGTTAAAATAGCACCTCATAATATATTGATTTCATAATAAACTTTTCACTTCATCTTTCAAAAGTTTTTTCATTTCTTCGGACAAGCGTTTTCTGGCTCGGTGAATTTTTACTTTGGCAGTTTTGGCACTTATTTTAGTAATTTCGGCTATTTCTTCCAATGATAATTCTTTTAAATAAAATAAAGTTATCATTGTGGTATCGTCCGCTGAAAGATTTTGTAAGGCTTTTTGAATGGCATTTTTGCGTTCATTTTTTTGTAAATCTACCGCCGAATCGCTCGAATGGCTTACCTGAAATGCCTCCGATGAGGTTTCAATATCGATTAACATAACTTTATTCTTGCGTTTCTGCATCAAGGCCGCATTGAAAACTATTCGATAAAACCAAGTTGTAAATTTCGAATCCGCATTAAATGAATACAAAGCTCTAAAAACCTGCATAAAAGCATCTTGAGCTACTTCTTCGGCATCTTCTCGGTTGTTCAGAATTCGGTACGCAACCGTAAAAGCATAGTCTTTATGGCGATTAATTAGCTCTTTAAAAGCCGCTTTATCGCCAGTTCGGATACGGTTGAGTATGTTTATATCTTGCTGATTATCATTCACGTCAATTGGATGCAGATAGTTTGGAAAAGGTTACACTTAAAAGTTTTCAGTAAACAGTTTTCAGATTTTCATCAAAAATATTTCATAAAAAGACCAATTAATTACCCTTAAAATATTGATTATAAACACTTTAATAAATTATCGAGTCTTAATTTTTAATTCTTAATTATACAAAGCCGTAACCTTGGCCACCAAACCTGCATCCTATCAGCAAAATTAATTCAATATTTAAAAAACATAACACAAGATTATGGACCCAAGAGCAGCAATTGTAGCAATGTCGATTCCGATTACAGCCATTTTAGGCTTTGTCGGATTAATGATTATTTTAAGAAAATTTGATAACGACGAGAAAATGGCAATGATTGAAAAAGGTATGACTTTACCTCAAAAACAGCGTGCAAATGTAAATCCAGCAGCAGCACTTCGCTGGGGATGTCTTTTTGTAGGTGTAGGACTCGGTATTTTTGTAGCAAATATGATTGCAAGCGTAAAACAAGATACAGAAGCACTTTACCCTGCTTTAATTATGATTTTTGGCGGAGCAGGATTATTAGTGTCATACTTCATTCAACTCAAACTTGACGAAAGGGCAAAATAAAAGTCAGATGTTAACCGTCCACAGTTTTTTATCGACTGTCAACTGTGGACGGTTGACTGCTTCACTTCCCCCATTTCGCTAAATTTCCTTTTGCACCGATTGCCCAACAGGCATCTTTGAAGCACGAAATTGCATGAAACGATTCCGTATCAATGGATTTCCATTCAGTTTTATTTTTTTCTAAAATGCTGGTACCAGAAGTTCCGACTAGTAAAAGGCTTTTATTGGGTAATCTCCAGCCTGCTTCTTTTAAGCCATTGGGTTTGGCGGATGTCAAAAACTCCCAATTTTTTCCTCCATCTTGTGTAATCGCCACATTTTCGACCTTTTCTTTATCGTTTTTATAGTCGCCACCTACCGCAATTCCTTGTTTATCGTTCCAAAAATGCAGTCCAAAAATACCAGCGGTCTGTCCTTTTTTGAAAGGAGTTTGGTAAACCTGCCAAGTTTCACCTTTATCGGGTGTAAAGAAAATCCTGCTTTGAGTATTAAGCCATGCTTTCCCATTGGCTTGAACAGCTATGCAAGTGCCGCTTGATGCAAATGAAGCCTCGCCTTCCAACACGAGTGGTAATTTTTCATTTTCAATTCTTTGCCAAGTTATTCCTGCATCAAGTGTGCGTAAAATAAATGGTTTATCATCAATTGGGTCACCAATCAAAATTCCTTCATTTTCATTCCAAAAATCAATTGAATCAAAAAACACACCTTTAGCCTTGTGTTCCAGCACCACTTGCCAAGTATTCCCAGCATCGGTTGTTTTGAAAATCTTTGCTGCACCCTCTTCTGCCAAACCAGCACTCATAATGAAAGCAATTTTTTCGCTCACTCCATAAATATCTCTAAAATCCAGTTTTTCAGCACCGCTTACCTTTAATACCTGCCATGAAATACCTGCATTAATTGTTCGCAAAACAGTGCCTTTGCTCCCACCTGCCCACACGACTTTTTTGCTGATGGCATGAATTGACCTAAACGAAGCATCTGTTCCTGACTCCTGTTTTATCCATTGTGCATTTAAAGTATTCACACTCAGGAAAAATAAAAGTAAATGGGCTTTTTTCTTAAAAATCGAGGAAATCATAGTAAACAAAGAGAATAGTGGTTATTTTTGTAAAATGAACTGCCGAAAGATACATATTTTATATATTTTTTTACTCTTTTTTGCCTCCAATTTTGCTTGGGCTCAAGAAGATGTTAAAATAGAACTGAGTAAAAAAAATATTTTGCTAGATGAAAACTTTACGATTAAAGTTATCATAAGAAATACTGATAAATCGGACATAAGTACTTTTCCGGAATTTCCAAATTTTACTAAAGGTGCAAAACAGAAGGTATTTTCCAAAAATCCACTTGGTTATACAATTACTCAAATCTACACACCCACCAAAGAAGGTAATTTCAAAATTCCGAGTTTTATTCTAACTGTTAATAATAAGGATTATACCAACGAATCTATCAATCTAATTGTCAATTCGGCAGAAGACAATTCTGAAGAGACAAATGAGACAATTTCTCCAGAAAAAGCCAAAAACAATGCTTTTTTGGCCATGAATGTTAGTAAAAATAAAGTTTATGTAGGTGAAGGTTTCAGGATTTCGTTGGCCTTTTATGTCTCAGAAAGCAATACCATTAAGATGGATTTTGCCGATGATTTAAATGCCCAAGTTGATGCTATTGCTAAAAAAATAAAATCGCCCGATTGTTTAGAACAACGAATGTTAATTTCAGACTTGAAAGGTGTTCCGACAGATATTAATGGAAAGAAATATTTAACCTTTAAGTTTTTTGAGGCAGTTTACTTTCCGCTCAATAATAAACAAATTTATATTCCTGCGGTTGAATTACGAATGGCTCAAACCGTCAAGAATACGAAAGAAAATATTGTTTTTAAAGATATTTCACAGACAATTTCTGTTTTAGACTTACCTGAGCATCCACTCAAAGACAAGGTTTCGGCAGGTAATTTTAGTTTGGTCGAACAAATAGAAACCCGAAAAATCAATACAGGTAAAAGTTTTAGTTATTCATTTAAGATTGTTGGCGATGGAAATTTTTCAACCGTCAATGTCAATTCTCCTACAAATGATAGTTTTTTTGATTTTTATCCACCCGAAATCAAAGAAAACCATCCAAATGGTCAACCAAGCAGAGAAAAACTTTTCAGATACCGAATTTTACCTAAAGATTCTGGCCAATATCAATTCGACAAATATTTTTTTTGGGTGTTTTTTAATACAAAAAAAGGACAGTATGATACACTTAAGTCAGCATTAAAACTAAAGGTTTTGGGTAAAACCATTGTCGACAAAGATACCGATGCCTCCAACGATATTTTTGCAGGAATTGATAAACTTGATACTTCACGAACTGAAACAAATTATCAAGAAGTGCTGAAAAACATTTCTAACTTATTGATAATCTGTATGTTAATAGGAAGTTTGTATTTATTTAGTTGGGGTAGAAACAAAAAAGCCAATAATGAGTAACCTTGGTGCGAACCGAACTTCGCTGCCTAAAAAGTAAAAGTCTGATTGATAATTAATAATTGATAATTAATACATGAGTAGCACTTACGGAAAAATATTTAAAATATCGACTTTCGGGGAATCTCACGGAAAGGCTATCGGAGTAATAGTTGATGGTTGCCCAGCAGGAGTCGAATTTGATGAAAATTTCATTCAAAACGAACTTGATAGACGCAAACCTGGTCAATCAAGAATCACTACCCAACGCAAAGAATCTGATGAATTTCAAGTTCTTTCGGGTGTTTTTGAAGGAAAAACAACTGGAACGCCGATCGCAATGATTATTCCGAATGAAGATCAACGCTCTAAAGATTATAGCCATATTGCGTCACAGTTTCGCCCTTCACACGCCGATTATACGTACACTGCCAAATACGGTAATCGTGATTATCGCGGTGGTGGACGCAGTTCAGCTCGTGAAACTGCCGCTCGTGTGGCTGCTGGTGCGTTGGCAAAAACACTGCTTTCTTTCAATAATATTACCATTCAAGCCTACGTTTCGCAGGTTGGAAAGCTAAAACTAGATAAACAATATTGGGAACTTGACCTTTCAAAAACAGATGACAATGCCGTACGTTGTCCTGACGAAGAAATAGCACAAAAAATGTTTGATTATATCGATAATATTCGCAAAAAAGGTGACTCAATCGGTGGAATTATTACCTGTGTAATCAAAGGTGTGCCTGTAGGTTGGGGCGAACCAGTTTTTGATAAACTTCATGCCGAACTCGGTAAAGCAATGTTGGGAATTAATGCCGTAAAAGGTTTTGAATACGGTAGCGGTTTTGAGGGTGTTGAATTATTCGGTTCGGAACATAATGACGAATTTTTTATTGCCGAGGATGGCAAAGTACACACCAAAACCAACCTTTCGGGTGGAATTCAAGGCGGAATTTCTAATGGTGAAGATATTTATTTCAAAGTAGCTTTCAAGCCAGTGGCCACAATTATGCAAGACCAAGAAAGTGTTAATGCCAAAGGTGAAAAAGTGATAGTTTCTGGTAAAGGCCGCCACGACCCTTGCGTATTACCACGTGCAGTACCAATTGTAGAGGCAATGGCTGCCTTAGTGTTGGCAGATTTTAGTTTAAGAGCAAAATCTAATAAAGTTTAAATTTTAGGATTTTTTTCAAGGAAGCCTTTGCTGGGCGACATTCGCTGGGCGAAATCAATTAATACATGCATTGAGCGACATTCGTTGGGTGAAGGCTTACTTTTTTTTGAATGATAAGAATATAATTTTTCATTTTTTATTGAAAAAATAGTTTTATCAATAATTTTAATTATTTCAAAATAAATAACCTACTTTGTTAGGATTTATTAAAAATGTTTTAATTTTGTAAATAATAAGCATTTAGCTTTTAAGAAAACAAATCAGTGTAGGATAAAATGGAGTTTATTAGTAAAGAACTTGATGAGTATTGTGTTGGCCATACTTCGACAGAAAACGAGATTCTCAATAAATTAAACCGAGAAACCCATGCAAAAGTCTTACAACCTAGAATGCTATCTAGTCATTTCCAAGGTCGTTTCTTATCAATGCTTTCGCACATGATTCGTCCGAAAAATATCCTTGAGATTGGTACTTTTACAGGATATTCAGCCTTATGTTTAGCAGAAGGGCTACAAGAAAATGGGAAGTTACTGACCATTGATGTAAATGAGGAACTCGAGAATTTTGTTAGAGGCTTTTTAAATCAATCATCACTCAAAAATAAAATAGAGTTTCGCATTGGCAATGCTCTTGATATCATACCAAAACTCACCCAAACCTTTGATTTGGTATTTATTGATGCTGATAAACTCAATTACCATAAATACTATGATTTAGTATTCGATAAAGTAAATCAAGGAGGTTATATTATATCAGATAATGTCCTGTGGAGTGGAAAAGTATTCGACCCAAGTAAAAAAGATAAAGATACAGTTTCTATTAGGGCATTTAACAAAAAATTACACGAAGACCCACGCACTGAAAACATATTATTGCCAATTAGAGACGGCCTGATTGTGGTAAGAAAACGGTGATTCCTAACTGTGAAATTAAGAAACCGTCCATGCGATTACTTGATTATTAGTTTTTAGATTTTCAAATACTGTCCAGTGTACCAATAACGAATTTAGAAATAACAAATAACCTTTATAAAAGAACCCATATTTTTCCTAATAAAATGAATAAAAAAGCTACTTTACTACTTTTTCTTTTAAGCATTCAAGGAGTATTTGCCCAGAAGGCAATTCTTCCAGACGTCCCTAATAAGTTGGAGTTTGCGGGCATTACCGTAAATCTCGACGCGGATGCTCAAAAACTCGTTCAAAATGAGGTAAACACTTTACTTACCCCTGAAAACAAGTATTTAATTGATAAAATCGAACGAATCCAATTGTATTTCCCAATTATTGAAAGCATTCTTGAAAAAGAAGAAGTACCCGAAGATTTTAAATATATTGCAGTTTCAGAAAGTTCACTCCTCCCCGATGCGATTTCTACCTCAAATGCTGTTGGTTTTTGGCAAATGAAACTCGCAGCAGCCCAAGAAGTCGGCTTACGAGTGGACAAAGAAATCGATGAACGTAAAAATATTTTTGGTTCAACCAGAGGGGCGGCGTTATACTTAAAACGCAATAATCTGATTTATAGAAACTGGATTTCTTCACTTTTTTCTTACTCTCTAGGAGCATCTGGCATCAGCAAAATCGTACCTTCTCAATGGACTTATGCCAAAGAAGTTGATTTTAATGCTCAAACAGACCGCTATTTACTTAAGACCATTGCCCACCGTATTGCTTTTGAATTTAAAATTAATCGTCTTAAAGAATCACGTTTTTCGATTGTTGAATACAAAAATACTAAAGGTAAAACACTTAGGGACATTGCCACAATGGCAAATACTGACATTAATGAATTAAAAAAATATAATTCTTGGCTTCTCACGGACACCATTCCAAGTGACAAAAATTATTCGGTAGCGATTTTAGTACCTACCGAAAACTTAGAGGACATTCAATTAAAACTTAATCTTAAAAATGAATTGGCTTCGAGTGCTGCGAATTTCCCGATTTTAAAACGTTTAACTGTAGTTACAGCTTCAGAAGATGAGCCAATTTTCTACGAAATCAACGGTAAAAAAGGCATTTTAGCAAAAGCAGGCGATGATGTAGCTTCATTGGCAAAAAGCAGCAAAATGAAAATTAGCGATTTTCTTCACTATAACGACATGACCAATAAAGAATTTATCGAAGAAGGCAAAATCTATTATTTGAAGAAAAAAGACCTGAAAGGGCCTGTACCTAATCATACTGTATTGAAAGTACAAACAATGTGGCAGATTTCACAAATGTATGGCATTCGATTGAAAAATTTACTTCACTTAAATCGAATGAAAACCGGGCAAACCATTCAAAAAGGTAGAGTCGTTTATTTACAGAAAAAAAGTCCTAAAGACCAGCCAATCAAATTATTAAATAATGATGATAGCGAAGAATTGGAAAAAGTGCCAATCAAAGAACAGTATGATGGAACAGAAGAAAAGGCATTAGTAAAAGATGCTATTCAGCCAGAGAATACCGAAAAAATAGCTAAACCATTAGAAAAACCCATAATTCCAGAAAGTTTAATTATTGAAGAAAGTGACAAGAAAAATAATCGTCCTTCAAGAGAGGAAGATGATATTATTGTAATTTCGGATAAAGATGATGTAATACCCACCGAAACAAAAAAAGCACCAGTAAATCCGACTCCACCAGCCGCTGTTAAAAACACACCAGTTAACCCATCACCGACTACCGTAAAAACTGCACCAGAAAAAACAACTGCAACGCCATCTCCAACAACTGTATCGAGTTCTGGTGTACATAAGGTTGATATTGGACAGACACTTTACAGTGTTGCTCGTCAATATAATGTTTCGGTAAAAGAATTAGCTGAATGGAATAATATCACTACAAACGAACATATTAAGGTAGGTCAAACATTAATTTTAAAAAAATCTAATGACAGCCCTACTAACACCGTTGTAGAAAGGAAATCGATTAAACCTGCGACTTCAACGACTTCGCATGTTGTAAAAAAGGGCGAAACTCTATACAGTATTTCGAAGAGTTATAAAGTTACAATAAACCAAATCCAAGAATGGAATAATATGAGTGACCAAAATGCAAAACTTGGACAGAAATTAATTATAAAACAATAGTTGATAGTACACTTTAAAAAACTTCAATTATTTGTTTTTTTAAGTACACTTAACTTATAAATATTTTTAAACCTGTAATGCCACAACTTTTTTATACTTATCAGGTTTTTATTCAAGAGGAAATAAAATGATTTTAATAGATAATACCTGTATTAGTGATGATGTTGCAGACAAAATGTTTGTCTGTGATTTAGAAAAGTGTAAAGGTGCTTGTTGCGTGGAAGGTGATTTGGGAGCTCCACTGGAAGAAGCAGAACTCGCGATTTTAGAAGAAGTTTTTGAGCATGTAAAACCCTATCTTTCGCCCGAAGGAATTAAAGCCATCGAAGAGCAAGGTAAATATATCAAAGATTGGGAAGACGATTTTTCAACAACAACAATTGGCGATAAAGAATGTGCTTATTCGATATATGATGAAAACAAGATATTGAAGTGCGGAATAGAACAGGCTTATCTTGACGGAAAAATTTCTTGGAAAAAACCGATTTCTTGCCATCTATATCCAATACGAATCACTAAATACGAAAGCTACCACGCTCTCAACTATGATCGTTGGTCGATATGTAGTGACGCCTGTTCGTTAGGAGAAAAACTAGGTGTGCCTGTCTATAAATTCTTGGAAGAACCTCTTGTCAGAGCTTATGGTGAAGAATGGTATGCCCAACTTGAAAAGGAAATTACTTCCAAACACTAAAAGGGAAATTCTATTTACAATATCAGTTATTGGGTGATAAGTAACATTGGTAAGTAATATAGGCTATCTTGAGCTACTTGTTGAGTTAAATATAAACAATTAAAAATGGCTGAGAATAGGTTTGATGATATTTATGATGTTGTTCGACTTATTCCATCGGGTCGTGTAACGAGCTATGGTGCAATAGCGAAATATCTTGGCGGTGGT
>Ga0209189_1001381_pt1 | contig 18196 bp, 18 predicted proteins | sample C_130820_EF_Meta_FD_187308 | JGI IMG/M metagenome (GOLD analysis project Ga0209189, IMG submission 187308) | Freshwater microbial communities from Lake Croche, Canada to study carbon cycling - C_130820_EF_MetaG (SPAdes) (version 3) | ecosystem: Environmental > Aquatic > Freshwater > Lake... | reverse complement strand
GGTGTATTCCAAATCTAGCAAGGGCAAGGAGCCCAACATGCCAACCGAGATGGCCGCAACGCCTTGGGTGATGGGCGACGCCGTTAACTTACCCGCGGAAATCAGATGCGCCACCGCGTCTTGCGCCGCGACAAATGCACCGGTGATGCTGGCCGTGCGCGTACCGCCATCGGCTTGCAACACGTCGCAGTCCAAGTGGATGGTGCGCTCGCCGAGTTTTTTGAGGTCAAACACCGCCCGCATGGATCGTCCGATCAGACGTTGGATTTCTTGGGTGCGGCCAGATTGTTTGCCGCGCGCTGCCTCGCGGTCGCTGCGGGTGTGGGTAGCGCGGGGCAGCATGCCGTATTCAGCTGTGACCCAGCCTTCGCCAGAACCTTTTTTGTGGCCGGGGACTTTTTCTTCTACCGACGCGGTACAAAGCACCTTGGTGTTGCCAAACTCGATCAATACCGAGCCTTCGGCGTGCATGGTGTAGTGACGGGTGATGCGCACAGGGCGCAATTGGTCAGCGGCGCGGGTGTGGCGGGATTCTGGGAGAACAGTGGTCATAAATAAAGAATTGAAGTTCGGACAAAACACCATTGTCGGTGAACAGCCTGCCCCTGACCCGTGGCATTCGCCCAACGCCTGAGATAATGAAGTCCTTCTCAGTACCTGACTCCCCAATGCCCATCTACAGCATGACCGGCTATGCCAGTGCGCAAGCCGAACTGCCCGCACCCACCACAGAAGGCCCGCGTCTTCGCCTTGGCTTGGAGATTCGCTCGGTCAATAGCCGGTTTTTAGACCTGACTTTCAAAATGCCCGAGGAGTTGCGTCCCCATGAGGCGGCCGTTCGCGAATTGGTCATGCAACAACTCAAGCGCGGGAAGGTTGAAATTCGTGCCCAAATTGAAAGCACAGCCGACGCCACCCTGCCAGACCCCTCGCCCAAATTACTGCAGCGCCTTTCATCCATCGAAGACGCCGTGCATGTTTGGTTACCCAAAGCATCCCCTTTGTCGGTGGCTGACGTTTTGCGCATGAGCGCTTCGCAATCCACTGCCCCTGCAGACATCGCCCCAGCCTTGCTCAAACTGGCAAAAGCCAGCATCCAACAACTGAACGATGCCCGTGCCCGTGAAGGTGCGCGTTTGGCGGATTCGCTCAAAGAGCGTTTGGCCCAATTACGCAAACTCGCGACCCTTGCCCAGCCCTTGGTGCCGCAATTGGCAGAGCAGCAAAAGGCCAAGTTTTTAGAGCGTTGGCGCGAAGCCATGGCGTTGGCAGACGGCACCGCCTTACCCGAGGTCGCCCAAGACCGCGCTCTGAGCGAAGCTACCGCCTTTGCCATTCGCATTGACGTGGCCGAAGAACTCACCCGCTTGGTGTCGCACTTTGACGAAATGGACGCTTTGCTCAAAAAAGGCGGCAACGCCGAAGGCGTGGGCAAGCGCTTGGACTTTCTGATCCAAGAGTTACACCGCGAGGCCAATACACTTGGATCCAAGTCCGCCACCCTCGAGATGACGCGCATTTCGGTGGACATGAAGGTGTTGATCGAACAACTGCGCGAACAAGTACAAAATTTGGAATGATGGAAAACTTCCCTGGCAACCTTTTTGTAGTCGCCGCCCCCAGCGGGGCAGGTAAATCGAGCTTGGTCAAAGCGTTGATGGAACTCGACGCCAAAGTGCGTCCTTCTGTCTCGCACACCACCCGCGCCCCGCGCGGCCAAGAAAAGCATGGGCGCGAATACTATTTCGTTTCTGAGCCAGAGTTCGACCAGATGGTCGCCTCGGATGCTTTTCTAGAGTGGGCCCACGTGCACGGCTATCGCTACGGCACTTCACGCAAAGCGATTGAAGACCGCATCGCCCAAGGCGCCGACGTGGTGCTCGAGATCGACTTCCAAGGTGCGGTGCAAGTCAAAATGTTGTTTGCCAATGCCGTGTCTATATTTATCTTGCCCCCAAGTTGGGATGAGCTGAAATCTCGCCTGCACAACCGTGGCGAGGACGCTCCAGATGTGATTGACCTTCGCCTCCAAAATGCGGCCGACGAAATGGCCAAGGCCAATGAATTTGATTTCGTTATAATCAATGAATTGTTTGAGCGCGCAGTATTCGACCTAAAAGCTGTTGTTCACGCGCAACGACTCAAATACTCGGCACAGCGCCGAGCTCGGGCGGACGTATTCGACGCCTTAAACCTCAATTGAACCGACTTCTGGAGCATCCATGGCCCGTATTACCGTTGAAGACTGTCTTGAGCGAATCCCCAACCGCTTCCAACTCGTGTTGTGTGCCACTTACCGCGCCCGCATGTTGAGCCAAGGCCACACGGCCAAGGTCGAGAGCAAAAACAAGCCTGGCGTTACCGCCTTGCGCGAAATCGCCGCTGGCTTGATCGGCACCGAAATGCTCAAAAAGGTACCCGGTTAATCACCATTTACCTAGGCTAAAAGCACCGTTTTACGGTGCTTTTTTTTCATTACAGGTAAAGTCGGGGCTATGAGCGCCCTCCAATCCCCGATTGCCCGTGTAACCGCCAAAGACAAAACGGCGGCTAAATCCGCTGTGGCCAACGCGGCGGCAGCGAGTTTTGCAGCGCTCACCGCCAAATTAGATTATTTGAGCCCCGAAGGTTTAGCCCAAGTTCGCAGCGCCTATAAATATGCAGACGAAGCGCATTTGGGCCAGATGCGCAACAACGGCGAACCTTACATCACCCACCCAATCGCTGTCGCCGCCCAGTGCGCAGAGTGGAAGTTAGACGCCCAAGCACTTTGCGCCGCCCTTTTGCACGACGCGATGGAAGACTGCGGCATCACCAAAGTCGATTTGATAGAGCGCTTTGGCATCCAAGTGGCGGAGTTGGTCGACGGTTTGACCAAACTCGACAAACTCGAATTCAACACCCGCGAAGAAAACCAAGCCGAGTCTTTCCGCAAAATGCTGTTGGCCATGGCGCGCGATGTACGCGTCATCTTGGTCAAACTCGCCGACCGCAGCCACAACATGCGCACCATGGGCGATATGCCGCGCAGCAAGTGGAACCGGATTTCCAGCGAAACGCTTGAGATTTATGTACCGATCGCCCACCGCCTTGGTCTCAACCAAACTTACCGCGAACTGCAAGAACTCGCCTTCCAACATTTGATGCCTTGGCGCTACCAAGTGCTAGGCAAAGCCGTCAACAAAGCGCGCCATCGTCGTCGCGACTTGATGAAGCGCGTGCAACAAGAAGTGGAAACCGCATTCACCAAAGCGGGTTTGTCGGTTCGCATCTCAGGGCGTGAAAAAACCCTCTACTCCATTTACAACAAAATGGATTCCAAGCACCTGAGTTTTGCGCAAGTCACCGATATTTATGGCTTTCGTCTCATCTTGCCGCAGGTCACTGACTGCTATACCGCCATGGGCGTTTTGCACCAACTCTACAAACCCGTGCCCGGCAAGTTCAAAGACCATATTGCGATTGCCAAGTTAAACGGCTACCAGTCTTTGCACACCACTTTGGTAGGCCCGTCTGGTTTGAACGTCGAATTTCAAATGCGCACCGAGCCGATGCACTTGGTCGCCGAGTCTGGCGTGGCAGCGCATTGGCTCTACAAATCTAGTGGCGCCTCTAAAGAAACCAGCGATAACCTAGGCAACAAATGGTTGCAGTCTTTGTTAGACATCCAAGACGAAACGCGCGATGCCACCGAGTTTTGGGACCATGTCAAAGTCGACTTATTCCCCGATGCGGTCTATGTGTTCACGCCTAAGAGCCGCATCATGGCGATGCCACGCGGCGCCACGGTGGTCGACTTTGCCTACGCCGTGCACAGCGATGTGGGCGACCACGCCACCGCGGCCAAGATCAATGGAACCTCAGTCCCGCTGCGCACCGAAGTTTCCAACGGTGATGTAGTGGAAGTCGTCACCTCACCCGACGCTACGCCCAACCCTGCATGGCTAGGTTTTGTGCGCACAGGACGGGCCCGCTCCAAAATTCGCCACCATCTCAAAACCATGGCGCAAACCGAGTCGAAAGATTTGGGAGAAAAACTTTTGGCACAAGCGTTACGCGCTGAGGGCATTGAGAACATGCCATCCATCGATGCCAAAACTCAGATTTTGTGGGACAAACTGCTCCGTTTCACGGGCAGTAAGTCTTTAGACGAATTGCTGGTCGATATCGGCTTGGGCAAACGCGTAGCAAGCATCGTGGCGCGTCGATTGGCCAAGTTGCTCTCTGAAGTCGGCCAAAAACCTGACCCGCTACTGATGAGCCGTGAACGTTTCACCGCGCATGAAACCATTTCACAAGGCAGTGTGGTGGTCGACGGCAGCGAGAACGCATCGGTGCAATACGCACCTTGTTGCCGCCCCATTCCGGGCGACCCGATTCTGGGCTATCTGGGACGCGGCGAAGGCTTGGTAGTCCACCACGAAACTTGTTCCGTCGCCCAACATTTGAAATACAAAGACAGCGAGCGATTTATTGCTGTGGAATGGTCGGATGAGCCTATTCGCGCCTTTGAGGCGGGCGTGGTGGTGACTGTTAGCAATGCCAAAGGCGTATTAGCCCGCGTTGCATCGGCGATTACCTCGGCAGAGGCAGACATCAACTTTGTCAACATGCCGGACGAAGTCTCTGGCCAAGAAACTGCAGATTTGCGTTTTGTCATTGCAGTGCGCGACACCGCCCATATCGAAGCCGTGTTGCGCAACTTGCGCCGCTTGCAATCGGTGATGAAGGCAGACCGAGTGACATCAGGTTCTGCGCGGGACTCTCACCCTAGCAACCATCGTTAATTCATAAAGTTGGCGACGATTTAAGCAAATCGTTGGCTATTGCAAGCTTAGGCTCTTGCATAAGTTGTGTTATTGCAAAGCTTGCGGATATTTGACACTCAGCACTTCAATTTCTTGTACACCGACAGGCGTGACAAGTTTGACCACATCCCCCTCCCGCGCCTTGATCAAAGCGCGGGCTATTGGTGAAATCCATGTCACCTCGCCCTTCAAACTATCGGCCTCGTCGATTCCCAAAATCGTGACAGTGCGCTCGTCACCCGCCTCTTCGATATAGGTCACGGTCGCGCCAAAAAAGACTTGGTCTTTGCCAGCATGCACGCTGGGGTCCGTCACCTCTGCAATCTCTAGGCGTTTGGTCAAAAAGCGGATGCGTCGGTCAATCTCGCGTAAGCGTTTTTTGCCGTAGATGTAGTCGCCGTTCTCAGAGCGATCACCGTTGCTGGCCGCCCAATGCACGATGTCGACCACCTTGGGACGCTCGTTGTCTATCAAGTCAAAGAGTTCAGCGCGCAAGTCTGCATAGCCTTTGGGGGTGATGTAGTTTTTGCCGCCTACAGGCAGAGGTGGAAGGCCTTCTTCTTCGTCTTCAGTATCTGATTCGCGGGTGAAGGCCTTACTCATACTCAAGGTTGTTTCAAATCAACTCGAACCCACCAGCGATTCGGAGCTCTTCGGTAGAGGTGTCTATTAATGCCTCGGCCAATGCCTGCGCCAGTTGCGGTTGCTGCGCTTGAGAAGAAATACCCAAGGCATAGACCGTGGCCAATTCAAACTCTTGCGGTAAAACGCCGACCAAATCGACACCCTCGGTGTATTTGATTTCTGTGACTTGGGTGCATCCAATCAATGGGCCAGTTGCGAGCGCCATTTCTTTCATCGCAGTGGCGCCGTTCGGATAGGTGCGAAAACGATCTACCAATTCAACATCTAGCCCCAAGGTTTGCAGTACTTTAAAAAAGTGAATGCCAGCAGTGGCCAAGTTGGGATCTGGAAAGTAAATACCCTCAGCCGCACGAAACGCAGCTTGTAAATCAGCGCGGGTAGCAATAGCAGGTTGGGTTGTGCCGTGTTTCACGGCAATGCCAGTTTTCACCACCCCTAAAGCACGCAGGCTACCGGCTTTGACATGGCCGCTATCGATCAAACCTTGCACCAAGGCTTTGGAAAGAATCACCACGTCGCAAGGGGTTCCTTGGAGCAGCGCTTCTTTCATCGCACCGACTGCGCTGAAAGTGCCGTGCAATGTGCATCCATGCTTAGCCTCAAACTCGGCCTTCAATGGATGCACCAACCCAGCGGCTGCACCGCCGCTCAAAAGAAACAGATCCATCTCAATCTGCCTTCGCGCCAGAGACTTTCACAATCGTCGCCCACTTGGCCACGTCGTCTGCCACATATTTGGCAAATATGGGCGCAGTCATCGACATCGCTACGGCACCTTGCTTGGCCCAGGTGGCTTTGACATCCGGCGCATTCACAATTTTGTTGATCTCGGTATTCAAGCGTTGCACGATCGCGTCTGGTGTGCCAGTAGGCGCCATGATGCCTAACCAAATCAAAGACTCGTATTTGGGCACGCCGTCTTCATTGACGGTTGGTAATTCGGGGGCAACCGTCGAGCGGCTTCGCCCTGTAGTTGCAAGACCGCGCACTTTGCCCGCCTTGATGTTTTCGGTCATGGTGGTGACGGCATCAAACATCACATCAACTTGCCCAGACAACACGTCTGTGCGTGCAGCGGCGCTGCCTTTGTAGGGGATATGCGTCATGTTCACGCCGGCCATGTATTTGAATAACTCACCCGCCATGTGGTAGGGCGTGCCGTTGCCAGAGGAGGCGTAATTGATCTTGCCGGGGTTGGCTTTGGCGTACTTGATGAGCTCTGGCAAATTTTGCGCAGGCACGCTTGGGTGGGCGACTAGCACCAAGTCTGAGTAATTGATAGGCGCAATTGGCACAAAGTCTTTGAGCAAGTTGAAAGGACGCACAGGTATCAAAGACTCGTTGACCGTTTGCGTGTTGGACATCATCAACAAGGTGTATCCGTCTGGCGCGGCCTTGGCCGCAGCGTCGGTGCCGATGATCGAGCCCGCACCAGGGCGGTTATCCACTACAAAAGTTTGTCCAAGCGCTTCTTGCAAACGCTGCGCCATAAAGCGCGCATAGTTGTCCGCTGGACCGCTGGCCGCAAAAGGCACGATGATTTTGACGGGGCGGTTGGGATAGGCTTGTTGGGCAAAGCCAGCCAAGCTAGCGGCTAGCAAACCCAAAAGAAGAACACCACGCTTTAAAAAATTCGATTGCATTTTTTCTATCTCCATCTAGGGGGTTAAACAGCACCGCGCGTGTTCGTATACAGCGCATACACCGAGTGGCTGGCTGCCATGAACAAGCGGTTGTTTTTAGCGCCACCAAAACACACATTGGCGCAACGCTCTGGCAAATGGATATGCGCGATGGCAGTTCCGTCTGGCGAGAAAACACGCACACCGTCAATTTTTTCTGGGTCAGCACCGGTCGAGCCATCGCTGCCCCAGCCGCACCACAAGTTACCCTGCACATCCACCGCGAAGCCGTCAATCGCTCCGTGGTCTTTGGCTTCGGCAAACAAACGCTTGTTGGTGAGTTTTACGCCACCACTGTCCTGCGCTTGCACGTCGTAAGCCCACAGTTTTCTGTAAGGCTGCGCGCGGCTCTCCACCACGTAAAGCACAGACTCGTCTGGTGAGAACGCCAAACCGTTAGGGCCTTGCAAGTCTGGCAAGATTTGCTGCAACGCGCCCGTCTCAGGCGCAATGCGATACACAGACGCAACGACTTCAGAGTTGGCTGGGTCGCCCTCCCAGTCCCCAGAAATTCCAAAGGGCGGATCGGTAAACCAGATAGCGCCATTGCGCTGGCAAATGATGTCGTTAGGCGAGTTGAGGCGTTTGCCTTCAAAGTGATCCGCCAATACCGTGATGCTGCCGTTGTACTCGGTACGTGTAATGCGCCGCGCTTGGTGCTCACAGGTTAACAAACGGCCTTGCATGTCGCGCGCCAATCCATTGGCGTTGTGCGAGGGTTTTCTAAATTCGCTGACTTGGCCGGAGGCATCGTCCCAACGCAAGATACGGTTGTTTGGAATGTCTGACACCAGCAAGTAGCGCCCATCGCCAAACCATTGCGGGCCTTCGCCCCAGCGAAGTCCGCTGGCAATTTGTTCGACGCTGCTGCTAAACAAGCGTAGTTTCAAGAAGCGCTCGTCGAGCACCTCAATGCGCGGGTCGGGATAGCGTGAGTTGGTTTCGAAAGAGATGGAAGGTCCGTGAGTCATGTCGCCACCTTAAATAGGAGCGTTTTTTACAAAACCGCCGCCTTGGTAAATCACAGCGGGATCGTTCAGATCGAGAGAGAGTTGTCGCGACTCGACCGCATTTTTAAATACAGCGGAGGTGTCTTTCGGGTTAAAGCCAATATGTTTGGCTGATGCGTTGTCCCACCACACCAACGGGTTGTCAGACATGCCATAAATGACGCTGAACCCCACCACGGGTGAACTCAAACTAGCCAACACCAAACGCTCAAGATCGTCATAACTCAGCCATGTAGCCAACATGCGACGGTCTTTGGGTTCGGGATACGACGAGCCAATACGCAAGCACACGGTTTCAATGCCGTAGCGGTCAAAGTAAAAACGGGCAATGTTTTCACCAAAGGCTTTGCTTAAACCGTAGTAACCGTCTGGACGCACAGGCATGGTGGGCGTGACGGTTTCGCTTTGTTTGTAAAACCCCGTGACATGGTTGGAGCTGGCAAACACAATGCGGCGCGTGCCGTTTTTGCGGGCGGCTTCATACAGGTTGTAGATACCGACAATATTGGCCGGCAAGATTTCGTCAAATGGCCGCTCGATGGAGACACCCCCCAAATGGACCACGCCGTCCACACCTGCGAGCAATGCGTCGACCGCTTGGGCGTCTTGTAAGGCTACTGGCATCACCTCTTCGCCGGTTTTAGCAGCCTCGAGTGCTGAAATATCACTGACCCTGAGGGTTTGGCAGTGTGCTTTGAGGCGTGGACGCAAAACGCGACCCAAAGCGCCTGCAGCTCCAGTGAGTAACAAACGGGGGTACAAAATGGCTGGTGTGGTGGTCATGTGGGGAGGTGGAATTTAGTTTGAAGTAGGAATTTGAAAGCATTCTGCCATTCGTATGATGAAACCCTATGGGGGTCAACACCGAGGTATCTGATGTGCGCCCAAGGCGCACCCAATCAGGGCGCTGGCACCACTTTGGTGTAAACCCTTTTTGTATACAAACCAAAGTCGAGCACAATTTGACCCTAACATTGCCCAAAGATAGGTTGCCGTCTGGGCACCTTTATTGCAAGTACATTCTTTTGTAAAAACCACGCACCAGCACTAGGAGAACCCATGATCAAGCGCTCTTTTCTGAAAACCACCCTCGGCTTGGCATTCGCCACGGCTTTTGGCTTGGCTTCGGCCCAGACCACCCCCATCAAATTCCAGTTGGACTGGCGTTTTGAGGGTCCTGCTGCCTTATTTTTGGTTCCCGTCGCCAAAGGGTATTTCAAAGACGCCAAGTTGGACGTCACTGTAGACGCTGGCAACGGTTCAGGTGGCGCGGTCACCCGCGTGGCTTCTGGCTCTTATGACTTAGGCTTTGCCGATTTGGCCGCCTTGATGGAATTCCACGCCAACAACCCCGACGCGCCTAATAAGCCTGTCGCGGTGATGATGGTCTACAACAACACGCCCGCATCCGTTATGGCTTTGAAAAAGTCTGGCATCAAAACCCCAGGCGACTTGGCTGGCAAAAAATTAGGCGCACCCGTCTTTGACGCAGGCCGCCGCGCATTCCCCATCTTTGCCAAGGCCAATGAAATTGGCAATGTCAATTGGACCGCGATGGACCCTCCCCTGCGTGAAACCATGTTAGTTCGCGGCGATGTCGACGCGATCACTGGATTCACCTTCACCTCACTTCTCAATATCGAAGCGCGTGGCGTCAAAGCCGAAGACGTGGTGGTGTTGCAATACCCCGACTACGGTGTGAAGTTGTATGGCAACGCCATCATCGCCAGCCCCAAAATGATCAAAGAGAACCCTGCGGCCATCAAAGCTTTCTTGAGCGCATTTGCCAAAGGCATGAAAGACGTGATCAAAGACCCCGCCCAATCTATTGAAACAGTCAAAGCACGTGACGGCATCATCAATGTCGAACTCGAAACCCGCCGTTTGAAGCTCGCGATTGACACAGTGATTAACAGCGCAGACGCACGTGCCGAGGGTTTTGGACAAATCAAAGGCCCCCGTTTGTCTTTGATGGCGTCGCAAGTCTCTGACGCCTTCAACACCAAAACCCGCGTCAAAGCCGATGAAATTTGGAACGGTTCGTTTTTGCCAACCGCCAAAGAGCTCGACGTTTTACCTGCACCTAAAGCAGCGCCGAAGAAATAAACCCACGGCGATTTGATGACTGCAACTGCTGACAACTTTGTCGACTTCCAAAATGTATGGCTGGCCTACAACGATGAACTCTTAGCAAAGGAGCACTTTGCTGTAGAGGACATCAACTTGCAGGTCAAACAAGGCGAGTTCATTGCCATCGTGGGGCCTTCAGGTTGCGGTAAGTCCACTTTTATGAAGCTCACCACGGGTTTAAAAAAGCCTAGCCGTGGTGAGATTTTTGTAGACAACCAGCCCGTCTCAGGGCCGCTCAAGATCAGTGGCATGGCGTTTCAAGCGCCATCGCTTTTGCCTTGGCGCACCACGCTCGACAACGTGTTGTTACCGCTTGAAATCGTCGAGCCCTTTCGCACGCAATTCAAAGCGCGCAAACAAGAGTTTGAAGCACGCGCCATCAAACTTTTGCAAACCGTGGGTTTGGGTGGTTACGAGCGTAAATTTCCTTGGGAACTCTCTGGTGGCATGCAACAACGCGCCAGCATTTGCCGCGCGCTGATCCATGAACCCAAGATGCTGCTTTTAGACGAGCCTTTTGGCGCTTTAGATGCTTTTACCCGAGAAGAACTCTGGTGCACTTTGCGCGATTTATGGACGGAGCAAAAGTTCAATGTGATTTTGGTCACCCACGACTTGCGCGAATCCGTGTTTCTGGCTGACACCGTTTACGTGATGAGCAAAAGCCCAGGGCGCTTTGTTGTGAAACGCCACATCGACTTACCGCGTCCGCGTGACCTAGAAGTCACTTACACACCGGCCTTCAGCGACATCGTGCACGAGCTGCGCAGCCACATTGGGGCGATCAGAAAATCATGAGTTCAAAACAATTAGAACGTTACGCACCTTGGGGCTTGTTAGTCCTCACTATCGCTTTGTGGCAAATTATTTGCAGTGCTTTCGCGGTATCGGAATTTATTTTCCCAAGCCCTTTGCGCATATGGCAGCAAATGGTGGAATTCCGAGATGTGATTGCCGGGCATGCATGGCGCACTTTTTGGGTCACGATGGCAGGCTTTGGTATTGCCATTCTGGTGGGCGTGCTGCTAGGGTTTGTTATCGGCAGTTCACGCTTGGCCTATGCGGCGGTCTATCCCCTAATGACAGGCTTTAATGCTTTGCCCAAAGCCGCCTTTGTGCCTATCTTGGTGGTGTGGTTTGGCATTGGCGTCGGTCCTGCGATCTTGACGGCGTTTTTGATCAGCTTTTTTCCGATCATGGTGAATATCGCAACAGGCCTAGCTACTCTGGAGCCTGAATTGGAAGATGTGCTGCGCGTTTTGGGCGCGAAGCGTTGGGACGTTTTGGTCAAAGTCGGCCTGCCCCGCTCCATGCCTTATTTCTTTGGCTCGCTCAAAGTGGCTATCACTTTGGCATTTGTGGGCACCACCGTGTCTGAAATGACTGCTGCTAATGAAGGCATCGGATATTTACTGATATCTGCAGGTTCTGCAATGCAAATGGGTTTGGCATTTGCCGGATTAGTAGTTGTGGGTGCTATGGCCATGGTGATGTATGAACTTTTTAGTTATGTAGAGAAAAATACTACCGCCTGGGCGCACCGTAGTTCGCAAAACTAATCCGTTATCATCTTTTGTCTCTCGGTTGATTTTGTTGTTTTTGACAATAAAGTTGCTTTTCCACATTCAACTGCTAAAAAATTATGGAAACCTCGTCCGAACACCCCCACCACACACACCACCCTGTGGACACTGGAACCGACTGGTTCTTTTTAATATTCATGGTTTTTATCGTCTTTGCGGTCACGTGGTTAGGCTTCATTAACTTCACTGAAGCCAGAAAAACCGAAGTCGCTAAATTAAATGGCGAAGCTTGGGTTGAGTGGTTAACTGAACAAGGCACCAAACGTTTCGAGGCAGATTACAAAATTGAAGCCTGCAAAGGTGGTGTCAAACCTTCCGCCGACGCTGCAAAGTCCGATACGCCTGTTTTGGGCACTTGGGGCGCATGTTTTGACTACATCATTAAAAACACGGACCTCAAGGACCAAACCAACACCTTTTTCAATAAACCCCCAAATTTGATTGAAAAATGCATCCCAACAGACTTGTCCACAACAGGGGCTATCGTTATCGAGGACCTGATGCCCACCCCACCTGGTTCTGCCATTCCATTTGTGGGATCGCAACTGGTCGAAACAGACCCCATCGATTACAAAATGCAGTTGCGCGTCTCGGTGTGCGACAAAGGCGGTTACGCCATCAAAGTTGCTGAGTTTGAATTCTGAGGTGCCCCATGGAAAGATCTAAAGACCAATTCTTAAAGAACCTCGACGTTCACGCTCTGCTAGGACAAGAGGAAAAAGAAGCCAATATCCCCAAAGACTTGCCTATGCGCAAGTGGTTGTATGCCTGGCTGTTGGATCCCAATATTGAGGGCAACCACCAAAAATCCCTAGACAAATGGATCAGCTTGCTGATCATTGCTAATTTATTCTCTTTGGTGTTTGAGCATGTGCCCGCAGTGTTCGAGCCGAATCAACTCTGGTTTGAGATTTTCGATATTTTTTCTGTCGTGGTGTTCACTATTGAATACCTCTTACGCTTTTATTTGGCGCCAGAAGATGAAGAATTCAAAACGCGCAAGCACTCGCGCTTTGCTTACGTCAGAAGTCCTTTTGCCATCATTGACTTCTTTGCCATAGCGCCTTTCTACCTCAAGTTGTTAGGTCTAGACCTTGACTTGCGCGTATTACGGTTCTTGCGGTTGTTGCGGATCATGAAGCTATTTCGCATCATCATTCCAGCTATTGCCGAGTTCAAAGAACTCAACAAAGGCCGTAGCTTCCGTCAAAAAGTGCACGCATTGGTTTTTCCAAGCCCTTTTGGTGGAACTGCCCAAGTCATCTTTGAGGTATTCATTGCAGTTTGGGTATTACTGTCTGTGTTAGCCGTGATTTTGGAATCCGTGCAAAGCATCTCTTACATATTGGCCATGCAGTTTGTGGTCTTAGACGCCGTAGCTGTAGGCATCTTCACGCTTGAGTTTGTTATGCGCATTTACGCGTGCCCCGAAGAACCCGGGTTCAAAGGTGCTATCGGTGGGCGTTTCAAACAATTTCGTTCCCCTTCAACCTTTATTGACTTCTTGGCCATCCTGCCCTTCTTCCTTGAAGTCTTCTTGCATCACTTGATTGATTTGCGTTTCTTGCGAGTCTTCCGTTTGGCCCGTTTACTCAAACTGACCCGCGGTAACGACGCAACGGTCACGCTTTTCAGAGTGATCAAGCGCGAATGGCCCATGATCAGCTCCGCCGCATTCATCATGATGCTGTTGGTGGTGCTTACCGCAAGCTTGGGCTTTTTGTTTGAGCACGAAGCCCAAGCCGAAAAGTTTGACAACATTCCCAACTCTATTTATTGGGCGGTGATTACCTTGGCATCTGTGGGCTATGGTGATATTTCCCCTATCACTCCGATTGGCCGTGCCATGACAACCGTCATGGCGCTGGTAGGTATCGGTATTTTTGCCATCCCTGCAGCTTTGCTGGCATCTGCATTTAGTGATGAGTTAGCAAAAGAGCGTGATGCGCTGAAGGCCAATTTGTTCGCCATTTTGAAAGACGGTCATATTGATGAGGAAGAGGCCTTGGTCATTCGCACAGAAGCCAAACGCTTACACCTCACGATTGAAGAGGTTAACTCCTTGATTGAAACCGTGATCAAAGAACACGAGCTCGAAGAACGCAATCCTTGGCCAGTGCACAAAATTGCTGAGAAACCTGAACTCGCAGTCGAACATTTCAAAGCGTTGCTTGGTCAAATTCGACAATTGGGTGTTCACACGGATCGGGATGAGTTTGAAAAACTTGCGGCTGACAAGCGCTACTTATCAGATGCCGAACTAGAACTTTGGCACAAGATTCAAAGCAAATAGTCATAAAACTATCGTTGTTTTCTCTCTAAACTACATGCCACTCTTTCAAAGGAGTGGCATTGTCTTTCAAGCCAACGCTATTGCATCTTTCAATTTATAAAAATAATGACTTCTGGTTTTAAACATACTCTGATGGAGATCATGGATGGTTCACCCAACCATGTTGCCAGCCGCTGGGTAGAACTTGCCATCACCATCGTGGTGTTGGTCAATTGTTCCGCAGTCATCTTGGATTCAGTGCCAGAAATTCATGCTGCCTACAAAGACTTCTTCCACGAACTAGAGTTCTGGAGCGTGATGTTCTTTACTACTGAATATATCGCCCGCGTGTGGTCTTTGGGTGCCAAATTCGCAGCGTCAGAAGGCGGCAGCTGGAAAGGTCGTCGCCAATACATCTTGAGCCCTTTTGGCTTGGTGGACTTCTTTGCCACCATGCCTTATTACATGCACATATTTTTCCCATATTTAGATTTGCGCATCTTGCGTGTGCTGCGCCTGTTACGTATTTTGAAGCTCTCCAAATACAACACGGCCTTGCAAGATTTGTTTCAAGCGGTTTATTCTGAGCGCCAAGCTTTTGGTTCTGCCGTTTTCTTACTCACCATAGCGACCGTTGTCTCTGCGTCGCTTATGCACTTTGCGGAAGGGCATGAACAACCCGAGTTTTTCGGCACGATCCCCCATTCCATTTATTGGGCCATCATCACCATAACATCGGGTTATGGAAACGTAGAGCCTGTGACAAAAGCCGGCGAAGCCATCGCACTCATCACCGGTTTCTTAGGCGTGTGTATGGCTGCCATCATGACCGGTATCGTGGCCTCAGCGTTCTCCAACCAAGTCGCTCGTAAAAAGGCCGCATTTGAAGCGCAAATTCGCGAGATATTTTCTGACGGCGTTGTCTCGGAAGAAGAAAAAGAAACGCTCAAACGCCTGCAAGCCCATTACCGTCTATCGGATGTACAAGTTGAAGCCATGCTGCAACGCGCGCAAAACAAGACAGTCATGAAGGGTTAATGCATCATGACATCTATTCAACGCATGCGTCGTAGAGCTTATGAAATCATGGATGGCGCCGTCCCTGATAAATACAGCCATTTTGTTGAAGTCTTTGTGGCCTTGCTGGTGGTGGCCAATGTGATCGGCATCATTTTGGAATCTGTGCCTGAAATTCATGAGGCATACGAAGCCTACTTTCACGCATTCGATTTATTCAGCGTTGCGGTGTTCTCAGTTGAATTCGTAACCCGTGTCTGGTCCTACGGCGAAAAATACCTGCATGATGAGGACGGCTCTGAATGGAAGGGTCGCAAAGAATATTTATTTAGTTTCTACGGCATCATCGACTTCATCAGTACGGTGCCGTTTTATTTGCAACTTATCTTGCCTGGTGCAGATTTGCGTGTTTTGCGGATGTTCCGTTTGCTACGAATTTTCAAACTCTCGCGCTACAACAGCGCGTTTGACGATATGGTGGCTGCCGTCAAAGCGGAGCGCGATTCGTTCTCTTCAGCTGTTTTCTTGCTGTTCATCAGTTGCTTGTTGTTTTCTTCTTTGATTTACATCATTGAAGGCCACGAGCAACCCGAAATATTTCCTTCTATTCCTGCCGCAATGCATTGGTTTGTTATCACCATCGTTGCAGGTTGGGGAAACGTAGATCCTGTCACCTTTGTTGGCACTATTTTGGTCATCTTCACGCAAATTTTGTCTATCGCTTTGGCCGCGATTTTGACGGGTGTAGTGTCTACTGCTTACACCGCACAAGTTGAGCGCCGCCAAGCGATGTATGAAATGGAAGTGCGTGCAGTTTTGGCAGATGGTGTTGTGACCGAGGAAGAACTAGCCAAACTAAAAATCATGCAAGCCAAACTTGGAATGACTGATGACCAAGTTTCAGCCATTGCGGCACAAATAGAAGAAGAGAAGAAAGTATCAGAGTCTGGTAATTCTTAAATTTCTCACTCCATACAAACCTCTCCTATGACAATTTTTTATGAGCCGCGCAACGGGCACGGACTGCCTCACGACCCCTTCAATTCCATCGTAGGCCCTCGCCCTATCGGCTGGGTCTCCACAAAAAGCGCCAACGGTATTTTGAATTTAGCACCGTATAGTTTTTTTAATGCGTTCAACTATGTCCCACCCATCGTTGGGTTCTGCAGTGTCGGCGCCAAAGACTCTTTACGCAATGTACAAGAAACAGGTGAATTTGTTTGGAACTTGGTAACGCGTCCCTTGGCAGAAGCCATGAACAAAACGTGCGCGCCGGTTCCGCCAGAAATTAATGAATTTGAATTGGCTGGGCTCACACCCCAAGCATCGAATATCGTACAAGTGCCCCGCGTGCTCGAGAGCCCAGTTGCATTCGAATGCCGTTGCACGCAAATTGTTCAACTACAAGGCCATGACCAACACAAAGTCAACTCTTGGTTGGTGCTCGGTGAAGTGGTTGGTATTCATATCGATGAGCGTTCACTCAAAGACGGTATTTACGACACCGCTAATGCGCAACACGTGATGCGCGGTGGTGGTCCTGCAGATTACTTCAGCGTAGGGCCAGAGCAGTTGTTTCGCATGTCTCGGCCTACGGCTTAATTCGTAAATGCTAGAGCCTCGGTTTTAAGCCTTAAGATGCCAAGACTATGCGCATCACACATTCAACAGAATCTCTTCAAACAAAGCTTACACGTCGGCAATTGCTATTAGGCGCTGGTACATCCGCACTGGGCTTAGCTCCTTTTGTTACACACGCAGATACATGGCCTACAAAGCCACTGCGATTAATTGTTCCTTTTGCCCCAGGCGGTAGTTCAGAAATAGTTGCACGCGCCTTAGCAGGCGAAATGAGCAAAACCATCGGACAAAGCGTCTTTGTAGAAAACAAACCGGGTGGTGCCGGCAACATCGCCATGCAAGAAGTCGCTAACGCCACCGACGAACACACGCTGATCTTGGGACATATCGGCACATTGGCTGTGAACCAATACATCTTTGCCAAGCTGCCTTACGACCCCAATAAAGACTTCACGCCTATCACGCTTATCTCTAAAGTGCCCAGCCTGTATGTGGTGCACCCCGACTTGCCCGTGAAAAATTTGAAAGAGTTTGTGGCTTACGCCAAAGCCAATCCAGCGCAACTTAACTATGGATCAGCAGGTAATGGCAGTGCAGGACATCTAGCCTTTGAATATTTAAAAATGACCACCGAGACATTCGTGCTCCACGTGCCCTATCGCGGTACGGGTCCCATGCTCACAGACTTACTTGCCGGTCGCTTGCAGGCTGCTGCAGTTGGTGCTCCTGCTCTTTTGCAATTCATCAAAGCAGGCAAACTGCGCTGCATAGCTACGGGCACCAGCACCCGCTTGCCTCAACTACCTGATGTACCCACTGTCGCCGAGCAAGGCTACAAAGGCTTTGAGATGACGCAGTGGTATGGCTTGCTAGCGCCTAGCAAAATGGCCAAAGCGAATATTGACAAGCTTGAAAAAGAAGCCATCGCAGCAACGCGCGGCAAGATTGTGAATGACAAACTCAGCCAAGATACTGCCCTAGCGGTTGGCAATACAAGGGCTGAGTTTGAAGCGTTTATCAAATTAGAGCAGGCGCGTTGGAAACCAGTGATATCACGCGCTCAGATTAAGCCTGAGGGGGTTTGAATCAATCAAACTCCGTGAACGCTATGGGAACCATGGGTAATGGCATAACCTACGGAGTAAGAAGTAAGAATAATACCTGCACCGAATAAAAATGCCGGCAATATAAATGGTGCTGCGGCTGAAGCTGCTAACGTAACAGCACCAGCTTCAGCCGCACCTGCGCCAGTTGCTGCGCCAGTTGCTAAAGCTGCTGCTCCCCCAAATTGGAGTTCTGCTCCGGCTCCATAAAATGTTGCTGGAACTACATTTGCCTCAACTTCGGCTACTGCTGATCTAGCTGCTGCAATAGCTGCCCGCTTCACCATCGCACCCCACGCAAACCCACTTACCTGAGAAGCTAGGCCGCTACCCATCGTAGCACCTACGACCATACCATCATGGTA
>Ga0209189_1001380_pt1 | contig 18199 bp, 22 predicted proteins | sample C_130820_EF_Meta_FD_187308 | JGI IMG/M metagenome (GOLD analysis project Ga0209189, IMG submission 187308) | Freshwater microbial communities from Lake Croche, Canada to study carbon cycling - C_130820_EF_MetaG (SPAdes) (version 3) | ecosystem: Environmental > Aquatic > Freshwater > Lake... | reverse complement strand
CTGACCGACGCCTTGTGGGGCGCAGTGGCCGGCTACATTTCATTGTGGGTTGTCTACTGGTTATTCAAGTTATCCACTGGCAAAGAAGGCATGGGTTACGGCGACTTCAAATTGTTTGCTGCGCTGGGGGCTTGGTTTGGTTGGTCTGCGTTGATTCCTCTGATCTTGCTGGCTTCACTGGCCGGTATAGGCGTCGGCTTGGTGATGCAATACCAACACAAATTGCGCGAGAACCACTACATTCCCTTTGGCCCCTTCCTTGCCATGGCAGCTTGGGTCATGATGATTGGAGGCCCCTTGGGCATTTTCAATTGGCTGGCTTGACACCATGAACATGATTCACCAGATTGGCCTGACAGGCGGCATCGGCAGCGGTAAAAGCACGGTCGCGGGGCTTTTGGCTGACATGGGCGCGGCGGTGATCGATGCAGATGCCATTTCCCGAAGTTTGACGGCCCCTCGTGGTCGCGCCATGGACGCCATAGCCAAGTGCTTTGGCAAAGACATGGTGACCCCGGATGGTGCCATGGACCGAGCAGCCATGCGGTCCCATGTATTTGCCAATCCGCCATCAAAACGTCTGCTGGAGGGCATCATTCACCCCCTGGTTGGTCAAATCACGCACGAGCAAACCCAACAAGCTATCGCTGCTGGCAAGACCTGTTTGGTGTTTGACGTGCCCTTGCTCGTTGAGTCAGGAGAACGATGGCGTCAAAAGGTCCATCATGTGGTCGTGGTGGACTGCACGCCTTCAACCCAAATCGCCAGGGTGGTGCAAAGAAGCCAACTGACCGAAGATGAAGTGCGCAACATCATCGCGCAACAAGCGAGTTCGGCACAAAGATTGACCTGCGCGGACAGCGTAATTTATAACCAAGGTATTGATCTTGCAGGATTAAGGGCACAAGTGCGCTTGTGGGCAAGCCGCTTCGGGCTATGATGACGTTTCTGAAAGACGCAGCGTGATTCTGTACGAATATCCTTTTAACGAGCGCATCCGCACTTACCTTCGACTCCAGCAGCTTTTTAGCCGCTTGGGCCAATTGATTCCGCGTGAATCTGCGATTGACCACCATTTTGCTTTGATCACCTTGTTCGAGATACTCGAAGTGTCGTCAAGGCCCGAATTGAAGTCAGATGTTCTCAAGGACTTGGAACGCCAAAAGCAAGTCATGAATGGCTACAGGGGTAACCCCGCCATTTCGGAAAATGCGCTGGACATGATCATTTCACAGCTTGAAGATCATTTCCAATCCCTGAACGCTTTGTCAGGGAAAATTGGCAGCAGCTTGAACGAAAGCGATTTTCTCAACAGCTTGAAAAGTCGTGCGGTCATACCTGGTGGCACGTGTGAGTTTGACTTGCCGGCCTACCATGCTTGGCAGCACCTTGCTATTGAAAAGCGCCAAGCGGATTTACACCAGTGGTCTGCATGCTTTATTCCCGTTGCACAGTCCATTCAAATGCTGCTCAAAATGCTGCGTGATTCCGGCGCAGCCCAGAAAGTCATGGCGACAGCGGGCCAGCTGCAACAAAATTTGCCGCAAGGCAGAACCTTTCAATTGCTGCGCTTGCGTATCGACCCGGCTTTGGGCTTGGTCCCCGAAATCAGTTGCAACCGCTTGCTTGTGGTGATGCGCTTGATGCAACAACAAGAAGACGGTCGCTTGATTGCGAGTAGCGGGGACACCGCATTTGAGATGACCTTGTGCGCATGAGTCCCAACGAGAACAAAACCCGCCTTGTCCCATGCCCCACCTGTGCTGGCGACAGTGTTTTCGATTCATCCAACATCTATCGGCCATTTTGCAGTTCACGCTGCAAAGGAATTGATTTGGGGGCTTGGGCCAGCGAGAGCTTTCGCGTCCCAGAAGACACACCGCCAGACAGTGAGGTTTTCGGCGACCCCAAACTGATTCAGTAAGCCGTCGGCTTAGGGAAATCAGTCACACCCATCAGGTCATGCGGCATGCGTTGGACCTGAAAACCCTTGTTCCAAGGCCAACCAAGCCAAAACAGGCACCGTTCCGGGCAATACAGGTTGCACTTGCACCGGCAATTTTTGCCACGCGTGACTTTGCTGTTCACGCATTTGCAAAGCGCCTTGCCATACATGCAGCTTGCAGAAATTCAAACACACCAAAGCATGGGGATAGTCGACCACTTGCTGCTTCCAGCGCAAGACATCTCGGTGCTGCAAAGCAATACCCAACTCTTCGGACAGTTCCCGCACCAGCGCTTGTTCGACCGATTCGCCCGCTTCAAGCTTGCCACCCGGAAACTCCCAATAACCCGCATAGGCCTTGCCTTGAGGGCGCGATGTCAGCAGAAAGCGACCATCGGGTTGGATCAAAATACCCACAGCCACATCGATCATGGGGCGATCAAGGCCCCCTTCACGGGCCAATGCGCCGTCCGCGACGAGCAAGGGCTCACTCATGCCCTTGCGGCTTGTTGCCCCATGAAATCGCGGGCGAATTGATAAGCCACACGTCCACTGCGCGAACCGCGCTCCAGGGCCCACACCAAAGCCTCAGGTCGGGCCGAATCGATGACCGATGGGCTGGCACCCAAAGAAGCCATCCACTGCGCCGCAATGGTCAGGTATTCGTCTTGAGAGAAGGGGTAAAAACTGACCCACAAACCGAAACGCTCTGACAAAGAAATTTTCTCTTCGATAACCTCACCCGGATGCACTTCGCCATCGTCCGTGTGGGTGTAGGACAGATTGTCCTTCATGTACTCAGGCAACAAATGGCGCCGATTGCTGGTCGCGTAAATCAACACATTCGGTGTGGATGCGGCCACGGAACCGTCCAAAATAGACTTGAGGGCCTTGTAACCTGGCTCGCCATCTTCAAAGCTCAAATCATCACAAAAGATCATGAACTTTTCAGGGCGTCCCGCCACAACATCGACAATATCTGGCAGGTCGACCAAGTCGGATTTATCCACCTCGATCAAGCGCAAGCCTTGAGCAGAATACGCGTTCAAACAAGCTTTGATCAAAGAAGACTTGCCCGTGCCACGCGCACCTGTCAGCAACACATTGTTCGCAGGCAAGCCACGTACAAATTGTTCTGTATTGCGCTGCATTTTCTCTTTTTGGCCATCGATCTCCTGCAAGTCTGCCAAGCCCATGTCTGAGACATGTCGCACAGGCTCCAAAACGCCATGCCCTGTCGATCGTTTGCGGTACCGCCAAGCAATGGCCTGCGTCCATTCCGGTGCTGACAAGGACTGGGGCAATGCTGCCTCGATGCGGTCCATCAATTGCGAGGCCCGCGCGACCAACTGTTCCAAAGGGTGACTCATGATCTGTAATCCGCATTGATAGACACATAGTCATGACTCAGGTCACAGGTCCAAACCGTGTCACTGCATGAACCGCGTCCCAAAAGGACACGCACTGAAATTTCGCTTTTCTTCATCACTCGCTGCCCTTCTTCTTCTTTGTAATCGGGGTGACGCCCGCCTTGAATGACCACCTGCACCTCATCGAGAAACAAATCGATAGTGGACGGGTCCAGATCCTCGATACCCGCATAGCCCACAGCAGCCAGTATGCGTCCCAAGTTAGGGTCACTGGCGAAAAAAGCCGTTTTTACCAAGGGGGAGTGCGCGATGGCGTAAGCCACTTTGCGGCATTCTTCATTCGTCTTGCCACCGGCAACTTGGATCGTGATGAATTTGGTGGCACCCTCGCCATCTCGAACAATGGCGTGTGCCAATTGTTCGGCCACATTCAATAACGCGGCCTTCAGGACCTGTCCTTCAGCGCTGGACAGTGATGTTATTTGCGGATGCACAGCCTTGTGGGTCGCCATCACAATGAATGAATCATTGGTCGAGGTATCCCCGTCAATGGTGATACGGTTGAAGGACGCATCCGCTAATTCGATCGTCAAGGCTTGCAATAATTCAGGGGCGATATTGGCATCGGTCGCCATAAAGCCCAGCATGGTGGCCATGTTGGGGCGAATCATGCCTGCGCCTTTACTCATACCGGTGACATTGACCGTGACGCCCGCTATCTCAAAGCGCTTGCTGAAGGCCTTGGGCAAGGTATCTGTCGTCATGATCCCCTCGGCTGCCTGCGCCCAATTCGCTTCATCTGCATCGGCCAAAGCTTGCGGCAAGCCCGCCACAATCCGATCCACTGGCAAGGGCTCCATGATCACCCCCGTGGAAAAAGGCAGTACTTGTGTTGGCTTCAATTTAAGCAGTCTGGCCATGGCATCGCATGTTGCCAGCGCATCGGCCAAACCTCGGGCTCCGGTTCCCGCATTGGCGTTACCGGTGTTGATAACCAAGGCACGAATTCCAGCAGCAGCTGCCAAATGCGCTCGACATACCTGCACCGGCGCAGCGCAAAAACGATTGCGGGTGAAGACACCCTCAACCGAAGTGCCTTCGTCCAACAAAAGCACCGTCAAATCCTTGCGATTGGCTTTACGAACGCCCGCTTGGGCGATGCCCAAACGGACACCCGCAACGGGCAGTAAGTCTGCAGGATCAGGAGGCAACAAGTTCACTGGCATGACACGCTTTCATTAGGCAACTCAAGCAAGCTTTCCGTGGCAGTGCTTGTATTTTTTACCGCTCCCGCAAGGGCAAGGTTCGTTTCTGCCAACCATCGTATTTTGATGTAACACAGGCTCTAAGGACATGGTCTGCGGCATGCCGGATTCGTCGGGTGCCGTGTAAGTCACATTGCTGATGGCTTCAGCCTGGGAACCCAGTGTCTGTGCGGCTTTTTCGGCATCCTCGGGTGACTGGATTTTCACATTCATCATCACTTGCGTGACTTCGTTCTTCACCGAGTCGAGCAACTGTCCAAATAGCTCAAACGCCTCGCGTTTGTATTCTTGCTTGGGTTGCTTTTGGGCATACCCGCGCAAGTGAATACCCTGACGCAAATAATCCAACGCGCTCAAATGCTCACGCCAATGGCTGTCAATACTTTGCAACAAAACCACGCGTTCAAATGGCAAGAAATTGTCGGCACCAATCGCTTGCAACTTGACATCAAAACTGGCGTGCGCTGCAGCTATGACCGACTGCAGTATGTCTTCGTCCGTGATCGCTGCAGCAGCTTTGACTTGTTCGCGCAAGGGCAAATCAATCTGCCACTCATCGGCAAGCACACGCTCTAAAGCGAGCAAATCCCATTGTTCTTCAACCGACTCCGCTGGCACATATTGACGAACCAGATCGGTAAAACTGCCTTCACGCAAACTGGCAATTTGGGCATTCAAATCTTGCGCATCCAAAATGTCATTGCGTTGTTGATAAATGACTTTACGCTGGTCGTTGGAGACATCGTCATACTCCAACAACTGTTTGCGAACATCAAAATTGCGCGCCTCAACTTTGCGCTGCGCACTTTCGATGCTGCGGGTCACCATGCCGGCCTCAATGGCCTCCCCTTCAGGCATCTTCAAGCGGTCCATGATGGAGCGCACCCGGTCGCCCGCAAAAATACGCATCAAGGAATCGTCCAAGCTCAAATAGAAACGTGAAGAGCCCGGGTCACCTTGTCGGCCTGAGCGTCCGCGCAATTGGTTGTCAATGCGCCGAGACTCGTGGCGCTCTGTTGCAATGATGCGCAACCCACCCAAAGACTTGACTTTTTCATGCTCAAGCAACCACGCTGCTCGCAACTGCTCTGTTTGCGCCTCTCGCTCTGGAGCGCTCAAAGCTTCATTGGACTGCACGGCTTGAATGGATTTTTCAATGTTGCCACCCAACACGATGTCGGTGCCACGACCGGCCATGTTGGTGGCAATGGTGATCATGCCAGGACGACCCGCCTGCGCCACGATATCCGCTTCACGGGCATGCTGCTTCGCGTTGAGCACTTGGTGTGGCAGCTTTGCTTTTTCCAGCAAGTCTGCAATGAGTTCTGAATTTTCAATCGACGTCGTCCCCACCAAGACCGGTTGACCTCGGTCATGGCATTCCCGAATGTCGGCGATGGCTGCGTCGTATTTTTCCTTGGCAGACTTGTACACGCGATCCAACTGGTCTTGACGTTGGCTCTTGCGGTTGGGTGGAATCACCACGGTCTCGAGACCGTAGATTTCCTGAAATTCATAGGCTTCGGTATCAGCTGTACCTGTCATGCCGCCTAACTTGCCGTATAAGCGGAAGTAATTCTGAAACGTGATGGAGGCCATGGTCTGGTTTTCAGCCTGGATGCTCACACCCTCTTTGGCCTCGACAGCCTGATGCAGTCCATCGCTCCAGCGACGACCACTCATCAACCGCCCTGTGAACTCGTCCACGATGATGATTTCACCCTCTTGAACCACGTAATGCTGATCGCGGTGGTACAGATGATTGGCACGCAAGGCGGCCATCAGATGGTGCATCAGGCTAATGTTGGCAGGATCGTACAGACTGGCGTTTTCAGGAATCAAACCCATGCTGGACAGGATTTTTTCGGCATTTTCGTGGCCGTCTTCCGTCAAATAAATCTGGTGCGATTTTTCATCTACGGTGAAATCACCGGGGGTAATGATGCCCTCACCTGTGCGCGGATCGGCCTCTCCTTCTTGGCGGGTGAGTGACGGGACCACTTGATTCAGCGCCAAATATTGGGCCGTGTGGTCTTCCGCCTGTCCACTGATGATCAGGGGTGTGCGTGCTTCATCGATCAGGATCGAATCGACCTCGTCCACGATGGCATAGTTCAATCCACGCTGAACTCGGTCAGCCGTTTCATACACCATGTTGTCACGCAGATAATCGAAACCGTATTCGTTGTTGGTGCCGTAGGTGATATCGGATCGGTAAGCGGCCTGCTTTTCCTCTCGGGGTAACTGGGGCAAATTGATGCCCACTGACAAACCGATAAAGTTGTACAAACGAGCCATCCATTGGGCATCGCGTTGGGCCAAATAATCGTTGACCGTTACAACGTGTACACCCTTGTCAGTCAGGGCATTGAGGTAGACCGGCAATGTGGCTGTCAGCGTTTTGCCTTCACCTGTGCCCATTTCGGCAATTTTCCCATTGTGTAAAGCTATCCCGCCGACCATTTGCACGTCAAAGTGACGCATCTTCATGACCCGTTTAGAGCCTTCGCGAACCACGGCGAAGGCTTCCGGCAACAACGCGTCGAGCGTTTCGCCGGCGGCCACTCGGGCTTTGAATTCTTGTGTTTTGGCGCGCAGTTGTTCGTCGCTCAAACCTTCGAGGCTGGGCTCAAGTGCATTGATGCGTTCAACCGTTTTGCGGTATTGTTTGATCAGGCGGTCATTGCGACTGCCGAAAATTTGGGTAAGGAAATTGGTCGCCATGTCTGCACGATCCGCACAGGCCCGAGGGCATGCTGCAAGACCGGAATTCCTGTCTGTTAGGTGTAACGCTAGTTAAGGGTGACAGTCACCAAATACAAGGCTCTCGGATGAATCAAAAATGCCTGTGCTCGGATCACCATCAAACACCTGCATTTTACCCTCACGCTAACCGACAGATCGCTCATAATCCCGATAATGTCCAGCACACAACCGATGAGAAGACGCAACCAAGCCCAATCGTTGTTGCAGGCCGCGCAAGACTCCCCCACTCTGGCGCAATTGACTTCGTTGATGCAGGAATCGTCGCGTCGTTTACGCGCACTGGACACGTTGATACCGCCCAACTTGCGCGCCGCCATTCAAGCCGGACCCATTGAGGGGTCTGATTGGTGTCTGTTGGTGAGCAGCAATTCGGCAGCAGCCAAACTTCGTCAAATGCTGCCTTCGCTGCAAACACATTTGATACACACAGGACACAACGTTCAAACTATTCGGCTTAAAGTTGTGTCACTTTAGGTCAACGCGAAATGCTGGCGCAGGCTGTGCAGGGCCCCAAGAAAAAACCCGCAGCGTGCAATGGTGCGGGTTTGATTGACTCGATAATTTTGTTGATTTGGTGCCGCTTGTCGGATTCGAACTGACGACCTACCGCTTACAAGGCGGGTGCTCTACCAACTGAGCTAAAGCGGCAACGGTATGTATTCTAACTGCAAGCACAGGGCATTTAGGACCCGCAGAAATTTATTTGACACGGGTCAGCGTAGGCCTTGGCGAGGGATGAGGGTTCGATGAAACCTCGGGCTCATCGGTTTTACCGCTCACAGGAACTGCCGCAAGCGCCGACGATGCCTCCTCTGCGCCTTGCCCGGCTTCAAGGGGCTGCATGATACGGTCGGCACGATTAACCGGGAAAGCCATACCCTGTCCATTCTCGCGGGCATAAATCGCCATGACACGGTTCATTGGAACCATGATGTCGCGGGGTTTTCCACCAAATCGGGCTTTGAACTCAATGAAATCATTGCCAAGCTTCAATGAGCTCGTGGCATCGAAACTGACGTTCAAAACAATCTCGCCATCTTTGACATACTCGAGGGGGACTTGAACGGTTTCGTCTACCATCACCGCCACATAGGGCGTCAAAGCGTTGTCTGTGCACCACTCATACAACGCCCGTACCAAGTAAGGGCGGGTGGATAGAGATTCTTCGGGGCTCATGAACACCTCAAACGTTGTCAGGTTGGTGGCGTGATTACTTGCGCATGACCTTTTCGGAAGGGGTCAAAGCTTCAATGTAAGCTGGGCGAGAAAAAATACGCTCTGCATATTTGAGCAAAGGAGCAGCGTTTTTACTCAAATCGATCCCGTAGTAATCCAAGCGCCAGAGCAACGGAGCGATAGCCACGTCAAGCATCGAGAAATTATCGCCCAACATAAATTTGTTCTTCAAAAACACGGGTGCCAACTGCGTCAGCCGGTCGCGAATGTGCGCGCGAGCTTTTTCGAGAGCCTTGTCATTGCCTTTTAAAGCTCGGTTTTCCAAGATCACCACATTGGCGAAGAGTTCCTTTTCAAAATTAAGCAAGAACAAGCGAACGCGCGCCCGATCAACCGGGTCACCAGGCATCAATTGAGGGTGAGGAAATCGTTCGTCAATGTACTCATTGATGATGTTTGATTCATAAAGAATCAGGTCCCGCTCGACCAAGATAGGAACTTGGCCGTAGGGGTTCATCACATTGATATCTTCGGGCTTGTTGTAAAGATCCACATCGCGGATTTCAAAATCCATGCCTTTTTCAAACAAGACGAAGCGGCAACGGTGAGAAAAAGGGCAGGTTGTACCTGAATAAAGCACCATCATGGCGAAGACTCCTAAAATCAAAAAAGAGTGGGTAGCCAATGGGTTGGCTTACCCACTCCATACTGCCCGTGCAGATTGCAGGGCAACGAAGGTTTACTTGATGTCTTTCCAGTACGCTACATTCAAGCGCCACGCAATGAAGCTGAAGAAAGCCAAGAAGATCATGACCCACACACCGACACGGACCCGGCTGTTTTGAGCCGGCTCGGCCATCCACTGCAAATAATTGACCAAATCGCCGACCGCTTGGTCGTATTGCAAAGGCGTCATGGTGCCCGGCTTGACTTGCTCCCATCCTTTGAAGACATGCACTTCGTGACCATGCTCTTCCACCGTGTCGTACACCGGGCGACGCTCACCTTGCAGTTCCCACAAGGGGTTGGGCATCGCCACGTTGGGGTAAGCCAAGTTGTTCCAGCCTGTAGGCTTGGTTTCGTCACGGTAGTAAGTACGCAAATAAGTGTACAAATAATCAGCGCCCGAGCCGCCGTGGCCAGAACGAGAACGCGCCACCAAGGTCAAATCAGGCGGGTTGGCACCAAACCATTGAGCGGCTTGTTTAGGGTCGACCGATACGCGCATCGTGTCACCCACTTTGTCGGTAGGGAACAGCAAATTGTCTTTGATCTGTTGCTCGGTTAAACCGATGTCTGTTAATCGGTTGAAGCGCATGAACGAAGCGGCATGGCAATTCAAGCAGTAATTAACAAACAACTTGGCACCGTTTTGCAAGGACGCTGGATCGTTGGTTTTACCAGGCGCCTTATCCCAATTGATGCCGTCCGTAGACGCCTGCACGCCTCCCACCAAACTCAAGGCCAAAGCCAGACCTGCGGTCAGTTTTTTCATCATTTTCATTTTCTAGACTCTCCAGGACTTAGTGCGCAACAAAAGTAACGCGGTCAGGCACTTGCTTGGGCGTACCCAACTGGCTCCACCATGGCATGAGCAAGAAGAAACCGAAGTAAAACAAAGAACCCACTTGCGACACGCGCTCGCCGGTGGGTGAAGGCGGCTGAACACCCAAATAGCCCAAGATCAGGAAGTTGATCACAAAGACGGCGTACAAATACTTGTGCCAGTCTGGCCGGTAGCGGATCGACTTGACAGGGCTGTTGTCCAGCCATGGCAAGAAGAACAAGATGATGACCGCGCCACCCATGACAACGACGCCCCAGAATTTGGCATCGATCGACAGCATCAACAACGACAGGACCACCGCACCGCCTATAACAATGCCCTTGAGCAAGGAAGGCAATTTGACCTTCCAAACTGCCAGCGCTGCACCGCCCACCACACAGGCGATCAAGGCGTACATCATTTCGCTGGTGATGGCACGCAGCATCGAATAGAAAGGCGTGAAATACCAGACCGGCGCAATGTGCAGCGGTGTCTTCAGTGGATCGGCCGGGATGAAGTTGTTGTACTCCAGGAAGTAACCACCCAGCTCAGGCGCGAAGAACACGATGGCAGAGAACACCATCAGGAACAAGCTCACCGAGTAAATGTCGTGCACGGTGTAGTAGGGATGGAAAGGAATACCGTCCAAAGGATGTCCGTGGGCATCTTTGGGTGCATCTGGGCCTTTGATTTCAACACCGTCGGGGTTGTTGGAGCCCACTTCATGCAAAGCAATGATGTGCGCCACGACCAAACCAAGCAAGACCAAAGGCACGGCAATCACATGGAAACTGAAGAAACGGTTCAAGGTGGCGTCGCCCACCACAAAGTCGCCACGGATCAGCAAAGCCAGATCAGGACCAATGAATGGAATGGCCGAGAACAAGTTCACGATCACCTGTGCGCCCCAGTAAGACATTTGACCCCAAGGCAGCAAGTAGCCCATGAAGGCTTCAGCCATCAGGCACAGAAAAATCGCGCAGCCAAAGATCCACACCAACTCGCGCGGCTTGCGGTAGCTGCCATAAATCAGGCCACGGAACATGTGCAGATAGACCACCACAAAAAACGCCGACGCGCCGGTGGAGTGCATGTAACGAATCAGCCAGCCCCAGGGCACATCACGCATGATGTACTCAACCGAAGCGAAGGCCACAGCGGGGGCGCCAATGATGCCGCCGATGGGGTTGGCATCGGGCTTGTAGTGCATGACCAAAAAGATACCGGTCACAATTTGAATCACCAGCACCAGCAAAGACAAAGCACCAAACACGTACCAAATATTCAAATTTTTGGAAGCGTAGTACTCGCTCATGTGGGCTTTGAACAGCTCCGTGGCCGGAAAGCGGTTGTCTACCCAGTTCATCAACTTGTCGCCCACAGGGGCGTTGGGAGAGATTTCTTTAAATTGAGCCATGGTGTTTTACCTTAAGCCTTCTTGTCTTCACCCACCAACAACTTGTTGTCGGAGAGATACATGTGGGGTGGCACTTCCAAATTGTCTGGCGCGGGTTTGTTCTTGAAGACACGACCAGCCAAATCAAAGGTCGAGCCGTGGCAAGCGCACAAAAAGCCGCCTTGCCAGTCGTCCGGCAACGAGGGCTGAGGACCTGCAGTGAATTTCTCGCCCGGCGAGCAGCCCAAATGGGTGCAGATACCTACGGCCACCATGAACTCGGGCTTGATCGAGCGGTGGTCGTTGTTGGCATATTCAGGGGTGGGATACGTTTTGCGTTTGGAATCCGGGTCTGCCAAAGCACCTTCGATTTTTTTCAGTCCCGCAATTTGTTCGGGCGTGCGTCGAATGATCCACACCGGCTTGCCACGCCATTCCACAGTCTTTTTTTCACCGGGTTTGATGTCCGAAATATCGACCTCCACCGCAGCGCCGGCTGCTTTGGCGCGCTCTGAAGGCTGAAAGCTGCTGACAAAGGGGGTGGCGACAAATCCGGCGCCTACTGCGCCTGCACCAACGGAGGCAATGAGCCATGTCCGCTTGCTGCTGTCGACTGGGGTGTCACTCATGGGAATCCTCTAGCGAGTCTGTATCGGGGTTAACCAGCAATTGTAGCTGAGTGAAACAGGCCTTGAATTGACCCTTCAAGGAAAAGAAAATGGGTTCTTTTAAGTTACATTAACATTTTTTAATAATTGAGGCTTATTTATGTCAATTGCGAAAGAATTTAAAGAGTTTGCATTGAAAGGCAATGTCATTGATCTGGCCGTGGGCGTCATCATTGGCGGTGCTTTTGGCAAAATTGTGGACTCGATTGTGGGCGACCTGATCATGCCCCTGGTGAGCCGGGTTTTTGGCGGACTCGATTTTTCCAACTACTATCTTGCCTTGTCTGGCCAAGCGGCTGGTTTGTCTTTGGTTGAAGCCAAAAAGCTGGGCGCGGTATTTGCCTATGGCAGTTTCATGACGGTCGCCATTAATTTTGTGATTCTGGCATTCATCGTCTTCATGATGGTCAAACAAATGAACCGCCTGCACCGGGAAGACACACCCACAGCGCAGGCACCGGCGCCAGAAGATGTGTTGCTGCTGCGCGAGATACGTGACAGTCTGCGCAAATAAAGATCATTCGCATGGATCAAGGGCGATGGGCCACCATCGCACGCGCCATTCGGATCGCCTCAATCATGCTGAAAGCATCTGCGATGCCTTGGCCTGCAATGTCAAATGCGGTCCCATGGTCTGGACTGGTTCGAACGAGTGGCAGGCCCAATGTCACATTGACCCCCTGTTCAACCCCCATGTATTTCACAGGAATCAAGCCTTGATCATGATACATCGCAATCACAACATCAAACTCGCCTTGGTGCGCCACAGTGTGTCTGGCGCGCATAAAGACCGTGTCCGGTGCGATGGGGCCCTGCACATTCACACCTTGAGCCCGGGCCATGGCCACAGCAGGTGCAATGATGTCAATCTCCTCGCGGCCAAACAAACCGGCTTCGCCTGCATGCGGATTCAAGCCCGCCACCGCAATACGCGGCGCACGCCCGAGAGTGGATAGCAAAGCCGCATGGGCAATGGCAATGGTCTCCAAAACATTCGGCAATGTGACAGCCTCAATCGCTTGCCGCAGGGACACATGAATACTGACCAACACGGTGCGCAGTTCTTGGTTTGCCAGCATCATTCTCACGGGCACATCGGCTGTTGGCTTTTTCAAAAATTCGGCCGCCTCTGCCTGCAGCAACTCTGTGTGGCCCGGGTAGCGATCGTAAGGCGAGCCAGCGGCAGACAAGGCTTCTTTGTGCAAAGGCGCAGTCACAAGCGCACCGACATCCCCTTGCAGTGCGGCACGCACCGCCCAAAATACGCAGTCACCAGCGGCTTTGCCTGCTTGGGCGCACACTTGCCCCCATGGCAGCACGGGCATGTCGGGAATCACTTGCAGCACGGGAATGGAGCGCGGCGGAACCGACAAGGCATCGCTTGCTTTTTCGATCTCGAGCACGGGCCATCGTTGAGATGCACCGTGAATGGCAAGAACTGCACGCCGCAACACACCGACATCGCCCGCTACAAAAGCCCCATGCGTGACCTGAGGGTCTTGCGCAAAAGCTTTCACAATGATTTCAGGACCAATTCCGCAAGGATCCCCCATGGTGATCGCCAAAGCTTGGCGAAAATGAGTATGTGAAGTGTCTGTCATGACCGTTCAGGCAGGGTTGTCAATGTCTATGAATTGATGCGTTAAACCGAAGCTTTGCGCCAGGTTCGCGGCCACAGCCTGTGCCCCATACCGCTCGGTGGCGTGGTGACCGCAAGCCAGGAAGGCGACCCCCATTTCATGCGCGTAATGCATTTGAGGCTCTGAAATTTCACCGGTTAGAAAGACGTCTACCCCAGCGGCAATTGCGGCTTCAAAATAACCCTGCGCACCCCCCGTGCACCAAGCCAAACGGCTCACCTCGCGGCCAACAGGGTCAATGCAAGTCACACGCCGACCCAGCACTTGGGCTACGTGATCAGCCAGTTGCTGCGCATTCCCAAAGGCTTGTTTGCCCAACTGGCCCAAGCAAGCCAAATTGTGTTCGCCAAACCAGCCTGTTATTTCAAAACCCAACACCCGCCCTAATTGGGCATTGTTCCCCAAGCTCGGATGAGCATCCAAGGGCAAATGGTAAGCCCACAGGTTGATATCGTGCGCCAGCAGCAACTTCAAACGCTCCCGCATCCAGCCCACCACCCGACCGTCTTGGCCGCGCCAAAATAAGCCGTGATGCACCAAAAGACCATCGGCCTTCAAATCTATGGCCGCCTCTATCAAGGCTTTGCTGGCCGTCACCCCCGAAACGATGGAGCGAATGCCGTCCTTGCCCTGCACTTGCAAACCATTGGGACCGTAATCCTTGAATCGGGCAGGTTGCAGCAGTGCATCCAGGGCGTCAGTAACTTGTTTGGCATCCGTCATGGCTTGAATAAAAGAGTATCTGCCCTTATTGTCAGTGATGTTGCCGTTCGTCAAGCGCACAGCTTTCGCCATTTCCCCGACAATGAACGCATGAAACGATTTTGGCTTTTATTTTCTCAATCCGTCACGGTGTTGCTTGCGCTGTTTTTTGTGGTCTCTACCTTGAAGCCGCAATGGCTCACGTTGGTGCCACATTCAGGACCCGTCACGCTTCTTGAAGCCCCCACTGGCAATGCACAGCAGCGACCTGCAGGCAGTCTGAGCGAGGCTGCGCGCTTGGCTTCACCCTCAGTGGTCAGCATCAACACCAGACAAAACGCCAAGCGCCACCATAAAGGCGATCCTTGGTTTCGGTTTTTCAACGGCGTCCCCGATGAACAAGATGCCTCTGGACTTGGCAGCGGCGTGATTGTCAGTCCACAAGGCTACATCCTGACCAACAACCATGTCGTTGAAGAAGCTGACGGGATTGAAGTTGTCTTGCATGATGGGCGCAAAGCCATAGCCAAAGTGATCGGCGTGGACCCGGACACCGACTTGGCCCTGCTGAAAATTGATTTAAACAAGCTGCCCGCCATTGTTTTGGGCAATAACGATCACTTGCTTGTAGGCGATGTGGTTTTGGCCATTGGCAACCCTTTTGGCGTGGGCCAAACTGTAACCTCAGGCATCGTCAGTGCTTTGGGCCGCAACCATTTGGGCATCAATACTTTTGAGAATTTCATTCAAACAGACGCGGCCATCAACCCCGGGAATTCGGGTGGTGCTTTGGTGGATGTCAAAGGCCATTTAATGGGCATCAATTCGGCGATTTATTCTCGCTCCGGGGGCAGCATGGGCATCGGCTTTGCCATTCCCGTCTCGACCGCTAAAACCATCATGGACAGTTTGGTGAAAGACGGGAAAGTCACCCGCGGATGGCTGGGTATTGAACCCACCGAGTTGTCACCAGAATCAGCCCAAGCCTTTGGCATCGACCCGGACGGCCCGTCAGGCGCGCTGCCAACGGGGGTCATGATCGCCGGCGTTCTGCAAAATGGTCCTGCGGCCAAAGCGGGCTTGAAGCCAGGCGATGTCATCACGCAAGTTTCAGAGCATCAGGTGCGCAATGTGTCAGAACTGCTGAGCCGTGTCGCCGCGCTGCAACCGGGGACGGTATCGACTGTGGGCGTTTTAAGAGGGACGAAACGCTTTGAGCTGAATGTCAGCCCGGGGACACGCCCCTTGAGCCCATCGAACAAGCGCCGATAAACAAACAAAACGATCTATTCAGGCTCAACAGGTGCTTGGGTGTGCTGGATGAACACTTGTGCAGCCCAAATGCCCAGCTCATACAAAATGCACATCGGAATGGCCAGGGCCAACTGAGAGACCACGTCGGGTGGCGTGACAACAGCTGCAACCACAAAAGCCAACACCACAAAATAGCCACGAAACTCTTTGAGTTTTTCAATGCTGACCACATTCATCCTGGCCAAAACGACCACGGCAATCGGGACTTCGAAAGTCAATCCAAAGGCCAAGAACATAGACAACACAAAACCCAAGTAGGCCTCAATATCAGGGGCAGCAGTGATGCTTTTGGGCGCGAAACTCTGGATGAACTTGAAGACCTGACCGAACACAAAGAAATAACAAAATGCCACGCCCATGAAAAACAAGACCGTGCTGGAAATGACCAAAGGCATGACCAGTTTTTTCTCGTGTGTGTACAAGCCGGGCGCGACAAAAGCCCAGACCTGGTACAACACCACGGGCAATGCAATCAAAAACGAGGCCATCATCAAAATTTTGAGAGGCACCATGAAGGGAGAGATCACCGAAGTCGCAATCAGCGTTGCACCTTTCGGTAAATTAGCCACCAAAGGTTGCGCCAATATATCGTAAAGCGCACCCGGCCCAGGGTACACAGACAAAACCAGGGCGGCAATGCCAACGGCGATCATGGCGCGCACCAAGCGGTCGCGCAGTTCCATCAAATGGGAGACAAAGGGCTGCTCTGTGCCGGCAAGTTCGTCTTCGGGGGGCGTCAGCTTTTCAGACATGGCTCAATTCAGTGGCTTCGGTCGGTAACGAGCAACCCGCGCCGCGCCAGACAATGCCCGGGTGCGGGTGCCGCTTTGGGATTTGTACCACTGCGGCATGGCGGTTTGTTTCAAGCGCCACTTTTTACCGGGATGCTTGTAACTCGGCGGAAGCGGCTCCCAAGGTTTGACGGACTCGTCACCCATCAAGCCGGCCGTCGTATGGTTCCAATCTTTCTCAAAATCTATGGCCGAGGACTGAACAGATTGCTCAACGCCTCGCGCCGCATCTTCCATGGTCTCTTTCATTTTTTTGAGTTCGTCCAGGTCCATCGAGCGATTGACCTCGGCCTTCACATCAGCCACATAGCGCTGTGCTTTGCCCAACATAGTCCCTAGCGTGCGGGCCACCCGGGGTAACTTCTCGGGGCCAATGACAATCAATGCCACCACGCCAATGAGTGCTATTTTGGAAATTCCTATATCGAGCACGGCATCCGTTCAGACAACTTCAATTCAAGACTTCGTCTTGGCTTCAACATCAATGGTGTTCTTGTCAGCGGCAACCGCATTGGCCACTTGACCGGCTGGTTTGTCTTCAACCGGTGCCCCGCTTCCGTCTTTCATGCCGTCTTTGAAGCCTTTCACAGCGCCACCCAAATCAGACCCCATGTTTCTGAGTTTTTTGGTGCCAAACACCATGACCACGATCAACAGCACAATCAGCCAGTGCCAAATGGAAAATGAACCCATGGAATTCTCCTAACAATTTACAGGCATTCTAAGTGCGAAGTGGGCGCATTCCGAAGCTCCATCACTCAAGCACCTCGTGAATTGGGGAATTATCCACGCACCCAAGGCCGTGGGCCGCCCATGACGTGCCAATGCAAGTGATGCACCTCTTGCCCGCCTTCTTTCCCCGTGTTGGTCACAATCCGGTATCCGCCCTCAGGATAAGGCCGGCAACCATTGTCGATGGCCAATTGGGGCAATAAGCTAAGCATGTGACCCAGCCAAGGCGCATCAGCTGAGGTAATCTGCGCCATGGAGGGAATGTGCAGTTTGGGTACGACCAAAAAATGCACGGGTGCCCAAGGGGCAATGTCATGGAAAGCAAAAACATGCTCGTCTTCATACACCTTGCGTGAAGGGATTTGACCGGCAATGATTTTGCAAAAAACACAATGGATATCTGTCATTTGAAACTCAAGCGTCAATGGGTTGTTGTTGATTCAAACGCACCATGCCCATCACGATGCGGTACAAAAACCAGATGGAAATGCCGAACCAAGCCAGCCAACCCGGAAATATAAAAAGCAACCACAGCGGAAAGGTCAGCAAATACAAGCCTGCAGCCCAAAGGACGGTGCGGATGCGGTACTTGAAATGAGATGCATGCCACGTACCTTGTGCATCCGACTTTTTGACCAGGTCCACTATAAGCGCCACGATCAGCAAGACCGGACCTACTTGAGCACCAGGCATCACGGCACTGATGGCCACAATCAGATGCAGGATGTAACTGATCAAACTGACGGTCTTGAGCGACTCGTCTTGCGGGGGAATGATCACTGGCTCCATCATGGACGACTGATTCAGTCGCCATCGCGTTCACGCGAGAGCACTTTACGCATGGCTTTTTCATCCAAGCCGCTCAGGCCCTCGCGGCGCGCCAACTCG
>Ga0209189_1001379_pt1 | contig 18199 bp, 13 predicted proteins | sample C_130820_EF_Meta_FD_187308 | JGI IMG/M metagenome (GOLD analysis project Ga0209189, IMG submission 187308) | Freshwater microbial communities from Lake Croche, Canada to study carbon cycling - C_130820_EF_MetaG (SPAdes) (version 3) | ecosystem: Environmental > Aquatic > Freshwater > Lake... | reverse complement strand
CCAGGGGCAGGTGGCCGCGCGGACGAGCCGGAATGTGGTGCAGGGGCGGCAGTTCAGCGAGATGCTCAAAAAGACGCTCAACGCCTACCACAACCGGGCCATCGCCACGCAGGAGATCATCGAGGAACTGATCAGGATGGCGAAGGACCTCGGAGCGGCTGCGAAGCGTGGAGAGGACATGAACCTCTCGGAGGAGGAACTTGCCTTTTACGACGCGCTCGCCGCCAACGAGAGCGCCGTGCGGGCGATGGGCGACCAGAAGCTGCGGGTGATCGCCGCCGAGCTGGTCACGAAGGTGAGGAGCAGCGTCACGATCGACTGGACGCTCCGCGAATCGGCGCGGGCGGGGATCAAGGTTCAGGTGAAGCGGATCCTGAACAGGTTCGGCTACCCGCCCGACCTCCAAGACGCGGCCGTGCAGACTGTGCTCGTCCAGGCGGAGACGCTCTGCAAGGATTGGGCCGCGTAGGCGACGCGGGACGCACCCGACGAACGACGGCGGCGCCCGCGGCAGGAGCAAACGCTCAGGAGAATAATGGGCGAAAGAGCCGTTCCAGGTTTTTCCCCGGAATGAGTTGGACCCAATTTGTTGGACAGTCGGGGGCCCTGTTGAAGGTGTAGCGTCACGAGGCGGTGGCCCGCGAGACCCACTCCAAGGGTCTCGGGCGGCCACGAGGCGGTTTACGGGGCGTGTTCCTGTTGGTGTGCTCTCGTTCTGAGTCCGTCCCAACGGAGATGTGAGCGCGATCACTGTGCTTGCGTCATCGCTCGGCGTAGACCTCGGATGGCGTGCGGTAGCCGAGAGCCTGGTGAGGCCGCTCGTCGTGGTAGATGTCGGCGGAGCGGGCCAACGACTTCGTGGCCTGCCAGCCGTCGGCGTAATCCCGCAGGCACTACCATCCGCCGTATGATGTGACGACGAAACAGCCCGGCATTCACGGCGTATGCAGCCATCGCCCTACTGAGCGCTCCCCCGTGAACTGGCGTGACCACATCGACCGCAATCCTGCCGTCATCGGCGGCAAGCCGAAGATCAAGGGCACCCGGATCGGCGTCGGCCTCATTCTGGAGCGGCTCGGCGAGGGCTGGACGGTCGAACAACTGATGGAGTCCTATCCGCATATCACCGCGGAGCAGATCCACGCCTGCCAATCCTATGCCGCCGAGATGCTCGCCTCGGACGAAGTCGTGGACATCCCGAATGCCGTGGCGTGACGATGCGCCTCCTCGCCGATGAAAGCATCGACCGCCCGAGTGCCGCATGGCTTTGAGAGCAAGGGCACGACGTGGTCGAAGCGGCCACCGTGGCACTGACGCGATTAACTTTTCTGTACCAGGCGGTATGAGGGGTGAGGAACAGGGAAGACCCAGGGATCCAGCCTGTGCGGCTTCCGCGTCGGCCAAGGCCTCGGCTCCAGCCGCACACATGGCTGTTTGCCTGGGTCAGACCCCAGCCCTGAACCCTCACATCGCCGGGTACAGGAAATCCAAGCCGGTCACGGGGGAAGGCCGATGTTGTTCACCGAGGCGGACTTGATATGTGTATGTGCGTACACTACTCTGTTGGGGAGTCCCTGATCGGCGTTCCCCTCCCGCTCCCCGTCTTGCCGATACCGTGAAAGCCAACATCGTCCTCGCGGGTGGCGGCGCCAAAGGCGCCGTCCTCGCCGGCTGTGTCAACGCCGCGATTCACAAGGGCGTGGTGCCCGCCGGCTTCGGCGGCACGTCGGCCGGTGCGATCGTCGCCTTCCTTGCGGCGATCGGATACCAGGGCGAAGCCCTCAGAAAACTGCTCGTCGACACGACGCTGGCCGACCTGCTCGACGATCGTGGCGCCGCACTCGATGGCATCAATCGCGATCTCGGCTGGCTGGGCGCGAAGCTGGAATCCGCCAAGCCGTTGCGAGGATTCGGTCTTTTATGGCTGGCACTTTCGATCGCTTGTCATGAGGCGGTCGCGAGTGTCGGCGATATCGCCACGTGCATTGAGCGATCTTCCCGCGCGCTGATCGCGTGCGTGCCGGGTTGCGGCCAATTCCGTCCCGTGCCGCGGACCGAGCTTCCCGATCGCTGGACGCTCGTCCGGCTGCTGCAACTGTTGTCGAATCGGCAGGGCCTCCATGATGGTCGGTCCCTGCGCCGCTGGCTGATCGACCGCCTCGTCGATCAGGGCATCACGACCGCGGTCGCTGCCGAGACGATGACGTTCGCGCAGTTGGCGGACGCGACCGGCTGCGTGCCGCTGCGGGTCGTCGCCACCGACGCCCGCTCCCGCCAGCCCGTCGTCTTCGGCGACGCCGACCATGCCACGACTCCGGTTGTCGATGCCGTCGTCGCATCAGCCCGGTTCCCGCTTCTGTTTCGTCCCGCTGATGTGGCCGGCATGCGTCTGACGGACGGCGGACTTTCGAGCAACCTGCCCTCGTTTCTTTTCGAAAACTCTCACACGAAGACCGGCGTCCGCACGCTGGCGTTCGACCTCGTCGAGGAGGCAGCCAACGAGCCCGCCATCGCACCGGAGCAGCGTCCGCAGCAAGACGGGCTCGGGTATGTTCGCTCGCTCGCTGCATGCGCCCTCGAGGCGAGCGACGTGCTCCTGCGGCGATCCACGGCTGGCGTGGAGTATTACCCGATCCCAGTGCCGCCCGGGATCGGCGTGTTTTCGCTCCGCATCGATGTTCCGGCCCGCCATGCCTGCTACGACCGCGGCTTCTCGCGGGCCTCGGAGCTTATCGAACGCGCCGGATGGTACGTCCGGATGCGGTTCGTCGGCGCTGGGCTGCAGGCTCAGCTGATCGCTGAGCACGGCAGCCCGGATCTGTTCGAGCCCGTGCTCCGGGCGCTCGTGGACCAACTCGATCTCAAATCTTCCCACGGCCTCGAACACCCGAGGGCGAGCATTTCGCTGACGACGAGCCGCGGATCCGTGACGAAACGGATCGTGACCTATTCGTTGGGAATGGCCGAAGACCCGGACAGCGACTTCGAACTGGAGGCGTCCGCCGGCTGCAGTGGCCGCGCGTGGAAGAATGGAACCGTGGCGGTGGCCGACGTGGAAGAGGGGCGAAAAAACCCCGGAGCCTTCGGGATGAAGCCCGCGGAATACGCCAAGATTCCGCGGGAAATCCGCGCGGTCATCAGCGTGCCGATTCTCGAAGATCGAGCCGATTTTCAGTTTGGAATGCAACCGGTCGGTACAATTTCCGTGGACTGCCAGACCCCCCTGTCCGATACTGGATGGGTAGCCGGCACGCCTGCCGAAGGGAGCGATTTCGCGGTCGACCCGGAGATCGAGGAGATCCTCTGGGGTTGGTCCCGCGTTGTTCACGCCTTGTTGATTCGCGCCGCTTGAGTCGGCCGTATCACGTGTCAGGAGATCCCCATGTCGACGATTCCCGAATCGTTGCCCCACCGGCTTCCTTCAATTCTCGTGCCCGTCGCTCCCGGACTCTGGATCGCCAGGCCCCAAGGCGAACCGAGCGAACCTGAGACCGTCGAGCAGCGTGAGCGTCGGCGCATGACGCCGCGTGCGGTCTTTTCGCGGCCGCTCGTTCCCCGTCGTCTTCGGGCTGCCGAGACGCAGGCGACCGGCGTTTCGGCCGAGCGGGACGAACCGGCTCGCGAGCCCCGCTGACCCACGCCGCGGCCGCTCCCGCTTCCGTGTCGGCCTCTTCCGGCTCGAATCTGGCCGTTGAGGCTCTCCGGGGCCGAACCGCCGCCGGCTATTCCGCGGCCGCGCCCAGGTCGAGCTTCGTCCACTTCCGGCCCTTGAGCTTCGCCGCGTTCTCCGGCGAGAGCGCGCCGTTGTTCTTGAACGTCAGCGACTGCAGCTTCGGCAACGCCGCGATCTTCGCCGCCGCCGCCTCCGTCACCCCCGTCTCGCGGATCGACAGCTCCTTGAGGTTCGGCAGCGCGGCGATCACGTCGATCGACGCGTCGGTCATCCGCGGCAGGCTCCAGATGTCGAGCACCTCGAGCTGCTTCGCCCCGGCGACGTGCGCGATCCCCGCGTCACCCACCGACGCCAGCTCGTGGAGGTAGAGCCGCTTGAGCTGCGGCAGCTTCCCCACCACCGCCAGCCCGTCATCGCCCATGTCGGGCAGGTCGCGGAGCGTCAGCCGCGTGAGCGGCATCCCCGCGAGCGCGAGCGCCCCCTCCGATCCGAAGCCCTGGCAGCGGAAGACCTCGAGCGAGGTGAGCTTGCCGAGCTTCGCCAGGTGGCTCCCAGAGCCGCTCGTGATCCCGAAGTCCTGCATCAGGAGCGATTCGAGATTCGCCGCCGCCGCCAGCCGCTCGAGCCCCTGGTCGGTCACGGCCGTGCTGCGGTGCTTGAGCGACCTGAGCCCGGGGAGCGCCCCGACCACCTCGAGCGTCATGTCCCCCGCCTCCATGTTGCCCCGCAGGTCCACCGCCTCGAGCGCCTGCAGCTTCGCGAGCCGCCGCGTGTTGAGGTCGTTGAACCGGTTCTGCACGAGCAGCAGCCGCTTGAGGCCGCCGAGCGTGGCGATCGGCTTGAGCGCCGCCCCCGTCATGTTCGTGTTGGAGGAGAGGTCGAGCTCCACGAGCCACGGAAACGCCTGCACGATCGCCTGCACCCCGTCGTCGGTGAGGCCGCTGTTGGTGAGCGCGAGCGTCGTGAGGCCGGAGAGCCCGGCGAGCTGCGCCACCTGCGCGTCGTCGAACGTGCGGCAGTTGAGGATCCGCAGGCTCCGCAGGTCGAAGAGCCGGCCGAAAAGCGCCACGTCGTCGGCCGTGACGTCGGAGCCGTCCTCGATCGCGATCTCCACGATCCGCCCGGCGTCGTCCACCACATACTTCGCCGCCGCCCGCATGCCGTCGAGCCGGCGCCGCGCCGCCTCCACGTCGGCCTTCTCGGTCGTGCGTGCCGCCGTCGACTGGGCCGCCGACTGGGCGTTGGCCTGGAGGCACGCGGCCGGCGGGCAGGCGACCGGCGGCACGAGGCCGGCGGCGGCCAGCCCGACGAGCACCGCGGCGATCGAACCGGGCACCGCGGCGAGGGACCCGGGCACCGTCACGGGACGGAACGACTTTCGGCAGAGGCGCAGCATGGGTGTGGACCGGATCGGCATCCGGGGAAAAGGGGAGAGGAAACCGGAAGGGAGATCGGAGCGGGCGGCCGCGTCAGTCGAGCCGGTAGCCCGCCGCGTAGGTGGGCTTGATCAGGTCGGCCACCCGCGGCGTCTTCAGGTCGGCGAGGTTCGTCACCTTGAGGTTCTTCGCGTCCCAGGACACCTTCTCGCCCCACTCGCCCATCGCCCCGTCGGCGCCCCCCTTGGCGGCGGCCCAGACGGCCAGATTGCCCAGGAGGATCGTCTCGGTGAGCGGGCCGGCCCGGTCGATGAAGTTCGAGTGGCAGATCTTCGGGTTGCCGGCCTGCTTGGCCCGGAACAGCTCGAACATGTTGTTGACGTCGTTGCCCCCCTTGCTCTCCGCCGGCTCGAAGTCGGCCTTCACCTTCTCCACCCCCTTGAGCTCGTACTTCCCGCAGTAGTCGTCGGAGCTGTAGAAGGCCCCCTTCTCGCCCACGACCAGCACGCCGCTGTCGGACACCTTGTCGATGCCCCACTTGGAGAACACCTCCGCCGGCGGCTTGTTGCCCTTGCGGTCGTACCACCAGAACGGGATCGCGGGCCGCTCGGAGGTCTCGGGAAACTCGAACTTGATGATCGAGCTGGCGGGGAAGCTGTCGAAGTCGTGGCCGGTCGTCTTCGCCTGCACGGAGACGGGGTCGCGGAGGCCGCAGGAGGCGAAGGGCACGGTGAGCTGGTGGCAGGCCATGTCGCCGAGCGCCCCGGTGCCGAAGTCCCACCAGCCGCGGTGCTGGAAGGAGTGGTAGAGGCCGGGCCAGTATTCCCGCGACGGCGCCACGCCGATCCAGTTCTTCCAGTCGAGCCGCTCGAGCGCCTTGGCGATCTCGCCCTGTTTCTTCGCGATGAGGTCGGCGACGATCTTCGACACCTCCTCGGCGGTGGTGGCGGCGTCCTCCTGCTCGTCGACCTCCTTCATCGCCTGCACCTGGTACTTCCGCACGTTCATCCGCCGGCCCGGGCCCTGGGCCCAGACGGGGCGGTTCGACCAGGCGTAGACCTCCTTGAGCGTGCCGAGCACGCCCGAGCGGATCTGTGCGATCGCCTCGCGGGAGGTGTCGAGGGCCGTGCCCTGGTTGCCCATCTGCGTGCAGACCCCCTTCGACGCCATCTCCTCGGCCACCTTGGCGAGCAGCCGGGCCTCGTAGATCGTCCGGGTGAGGGGCTTTTGCGTGTAGCAGCTGATGCCCATCCGCATCGCCTCGAGCGTGGCCGGGCCGTGCATGTGGTCGGGCGTGCTCACGGTGCAGATGTCGATCTTCTTGCCGTGCTTGGCGAGCATCTCGCGGAAGTCGGTGAACTTCTCCGCGTTCTTGAACTTCTCCGAGTTGCCCTTGCTCTCGAGCGTGCCGCGGTCGACGTCGCAGATCGCCACGACGTTGCCGAACTGGGCGGCGTTGTCGGAGTCGCTGCCCCCCTTGCCGCCGACGCCGATGCAGGCGACGTTGAGCTGCTGTCCGGCCGACTGGCTCCAGGCGGGCCGGTTGCCGGCCGCGACGAAGTAGCCGGCGCCGGCGAGCGATGCGGAGAGGAGGAAATCACGACGGGATGCGTTGCTCATGCCGGGCTCCTTGAATGCGGTGCGGCCGGGGGATCGGTGCGGCCAGGGGACGTGCGCGGGGAAGGAAAACGATAGGGGATCGGTCCGTGAACGGAACGGGGTGAGCGGTGAACGACACGGAAACGCCCCGCGGAGAGAATACCATGCCGGGGCGGGACGTTGGGCGGGGCTGATTGACGCCGGCCGGAGAGGGGGGTAAGACGATTTTTCCACGGCCTTCCGGTGCGGCCGTGAGCCCGACTGCAGCCCCTCCGCGGAGACACTGTCCATGATCCTGGGAAAGCTCTGGCGCGCCCTCGCCGCGCAGATGAACAAGGTCGCCAACTTCTTCTGGCAGGCCGACCCGGTCGCCCAGCTGCAGTATGAATACGACAAGGCCGTCGACCAGATGAAGGAGGGGCGGGAGGGGCTCGAGCAGTATCGCGCCCTGGTCGAGCGGGTGCAGCGGCAGGTCAACACGTGCCGCGAGCACGTCGCCTCGCTCGAGGCCCGCGTGAAGGCCTACCTGCAGGTCGGCGAGCGGGAGACGGCTGCCCGGTTCGCCCTCGAGCTGCAGAAGGCCCGCAAGGAGCTCGTCGAGAACGAGGCGCAGCTCAAGCTGCACGAGACCGCCTACGACAACAACGTCACGAAGGTGAAGCACGCCACCAAGAAGCTGGCCGACCTGAAGACGAAGATTCAGAAGTACGACGCCGACCTGAAGCTGTCGCGGGCGGAGGCGGAGCTGGCGAAGCTGGCCAACAGCTTCAATTTCGACATCACCACCGACTTCGGCCAGATCGAGGACGTGATCCAGGACAAGATCGGACTCAACCGGGCGAAGGTGCGTGTGGCCGCCGACCTGTCGGGCGAGGGGCTCGACAAGATCAAGGCCGAGCAGGCGGTCGAGAAGAACCTGGCCGACCAGGCCCTGCGCGAGTTCGAAGTGGAGCTCGGCATGGTCACCCCCGAGACGGCCGGCGTGAAGGCCGACGACAAGGAGCTCGGGAGCGAGCGGTTGCGGCAGACCAGCCGGTGAGGTCGTCCGACGTGAGGGCTGCCCGAGCCGCGTGAGCGTCACCAGGAGTCACCCACCGTGAGCGATCCCGCCTCCATGCCGTCCGCCGCCGCGCCAGCCAACCAGGCGGCGCGGCCGCAGCCCGCCGCGGGCGGCGCCGCGCAGCCGACGCCCCAGTCGGGCACGACCACGGGGCAGCCGGGGCCGGCGCTCGGAACGACGGCCGCACGCAGCCCGTCGGCGGCGCTGCCGGAGTGGTGTCCCGCCTGGGCCGAGCGGCTCGGCGACGCCTATCTCTCCGGCACGAGCTGCGTGTTCCTGCTGCATGGCAACGTCCGCGATCTCGTGCCGCTCGGGCCTGCGGCGGTGTCGCCGGCCGCTGCCGCCGGCGGTGTTGATGGGAAGGCCGCGGGCGCTGCCGATCTGAAGGCCGCGGGCGGTGTCGATGGGAAGGCCGCGGGCGGTGTCGATCCGAAGGCCGCGGGCGCTGCCGATCCGAAGGCCGCGGGCGCTGCCGCCGCCGGCTGGGGCACCGTCTCCGACTTCCTCTGCCGCGAGCTCTTCGGCACCTGGGACATCGTGCTCGGCTACGACGTGGGCAAGGGGCTGCGGCCGCTGGCCGGGCCCGATCCGGCCCGCCTGCGCACGATGGCGCAGTGGCTCGTCGAGCGTCTCGGCAACGCCGCCAACTGGCCCCGCGATCCCGATCAGGCGATCGCCGCCATCGACGCGCTCCTCGAGCGCAACCTCATCGACCCGCCCGAGCAGCGGAAGCGGATCGCCGTCGTGATGGACTACGGCCAGTACCTCGCCCCGGCGGGCGACGTCGCCGCGAGCGCCCGGGCGGGCGCCGGGCGGCTCGTGCGGATGCTCGGCTGGGCGACCAACCCGCTGTTGCGCCGGGTGAACGTGGCCATCGTGCTGCTCACCGACAGCCTCTCCGAGATGCATCCGCAGCTGGTCACGAACCCCGCCGTGACCGCGATCAACCTGCCCCTGCCCGACGCCGCCGAGCGGGAGCGCTTCGCGCTGGCGACGGCCGCGGCCGCCGGCGTGCCCGCCGCGCAGGCCGACGCCGTCCGCCGCACCGCGGCCGTCTCCGGCGGCCTGACGCTCGAAAGCCTGCGGTCGGTGATCACGATGTCGGCCCGCGACGGCTCGCCCCCCGACGGGCCCGAGTTCGCCGCCAAGAAGAAGGACCTCATCGAGCGGTCGTGCGCCGGGCTCGTGGAGTTCATCCAGCCGCGGCTCACGCTCGACGCGGTCGCCGGACACGCCGAGGCGAAGGATCGTCTCGAGGCCGACGCCCGGGCGATCAAGCGGGGCCAGTTCGAAAGCGCGCCGATGGGCTACCTCATCTGCGGGCCCGTCGGCACCGGCAAGAGCTTCATCGCCGAGTGCTACGCCGGCAGCGTGGGCATCCCCTGCGCCGTGCTGAAGAACTTCCGCAGCAAGTACGTCGGCGAGACCGAGGGCAACCTCGAGCACGCGCTCGACGTGCTCCGCGGCCTCGGGCCGGTGGTGGTCGTGATCGACGAGGCCGACGCGGCGCTCGGCAACCGACAGTCCGACGGCGACTCGGGCACGAGCGCCCGCGTGTTCTCGATGATCGCGCGGCAGATGGGCGACACCCGCTACCGGGGGAAGATCGTCTGGATGCTGCTCACGAGCCGGCCCGACCTCCTGCCCATCGACCTCAAGCGGCAGGGCCGCGCCGAGGTGCACATCCCCCTCTTCTACCCGCACGACCAGGCCGAGCTCGACGCGATGTTCACGGCGATGGCCCGCAAGAGCCACGTGAAGCTGGCGCCCGGGCTGCCCGGCCCGATCGACCTCGAGCTCGGCCTCTCCGGCGCCGACGTGGAGAGCGTCGTGCTGGCCGCCCGCCGCAAGGGGCTCGAGCGGGCCGCCGACGCCGGCCAGCCGGCCCCCGACACGATCGCGGCCGAGGATCTCCGGGCCGCGCTCGACGACTTCATGCCGTCGGCACAAGGACTCGAGAAGGAGATGCAGGAGATCGCCGCCGTGCTCGAGTGCACCGAGAAGCGGTTCCTGCCCGACCGCTGGAAGGAAGTGGTCGGCAAACCCGGCGGCCGGGCCCGGCTGCAGGAACGGCTCGCCGCCATCCGCGAGGTGATCGGCAGCTGACGCCGCCGCGTCGGCGGGCCCGCCGGGCGGCCCGATCAGCCCGATCAGCACCGCGATTTCCTCCATTCCCGAACGATCAGCGTCCCGAACCGATTCCCTCCCAGGAGCTTCTCCCATGTCCAAGTCAGCCGCCGGCAAGACCCCCTGGTTCGACGAGTCGAGCGAGGCGCCGCTGCTCGCCGAGTATGCCCGCAAGCTCGACTCCTTCCTCGACGTCGTCGCGGACGGCCGCGTCGACACCCGGGAGATCGAGGAGCAGGAGCAGCGGGTGGTGGCCCTCATGAAGGAGGTGGAGCCGCTCCTCTCCCCGGAGGCCCACGAGAAGGTCACCCGTCTGCTCTGCGAGATCACCGCCTACGACCTCATGAACGCGTTCCACATGGCCGGCAAGTCGCGGCCGGTGGCGACGAAGTTCCGCGGCTGAGCGGCGCCGGTTTTCCGGACGCGGGCGCCGTCGTCGACGCGGTCTCCCGCGCCGTCGGAACGCGCTGCCACCGGAGCACGTGCCGCCAAAATACGGTGCCGCCGAAGCACGGTGCCGGCGAATCACGGTGCCGGCGAATCACGGTGCCGGCGAATCACGGTGCCGGCGAATCACGGTCTGGCAGTCCCCCTTCATCCCTTTTCATTCCCGAGGTTTCCATGCCCAGCCAACCCAAGGCCCCCTTCTGGCTCGTCGTCTGGATGGTGATCCTCGGCCTCGTCGGGCTCGCCGCGTGGCGGGCCGGCATGCTCGACCAGTTCGGGCTCCGCGGACCGGGCCCACGGGGCGGCGCGGCGGGGGGCGGCGTGGCGGGGGGCGGGCCGGCAGGGGGGGGCAATCCGGGCGGTCCGGCCGGGGCGGCGGGCGGCGGTGCGCCGGCGGGCGCCGCGCCGGGCGCGGTGCCGGGCGCGGAGGGCGTGCTCTTCGAGGCGGGCGACTCGGCGGCGCCCACGACCGTCAAGGAATACTCGTTCAAGCCGGCCGAGAAACTGCCGCCCGTGAAGGGCACGAGCGCCTACAAGCCGCTCGAGAACGACACCGTGCGGTTCGCCCTCAACGTCTGGGCGGGCTGGAGCCCGATCATCCTCGCCAACGACGGCTTCAAGGCCGGGAAGGTCTGGCAGGCGCCGGGGGGCAAGCCGTTCAAGATCGAGCTGGTCCTCATCGACAACCCCGTCACCATGCGCGACGCCTACGCGGCCGGCGAGGTGCACATCGGCTGGGCGACGCTCGACATGATCCCGCTGTTCCTCGAGGGGCTCGTCGACCGCACCGGCGCACCCAAGGATTCGCGGGTGATGCCGCGGGTGTTCCAGCAGGTCGACTTCTCCAACGGCGGCGACGGCATCGTCGTCCGCGAGGGGATCAAGACGGTGAAGGACCTCGCCGGCAAGAAGCTGGCGCTCGCGCAGAACTCCCCCAGCCAGTTCTTCGCGCTCAACATGCTCGTGGCCGGCGGCCTGCAGCCCGGCGATGTGAACATGGTCTACACCGAGGACGCCTTCCAGGCGGCGGCGGCCTTCAACGCGCAGAAGGACCTCGCCGGCTGCGTCTCCTGGGCGCCCGACATCTACAACCTCGAGAAGGCCAAGGGCAACCGGATGCTGATCACGACGCAGACGGCCAACCGGCTGATCGCCGACGTCTGGTTCGCGCGGGCCGACTTCGCCAAGGACCATCCCGACAAGATCGAGGCCATCGTGCGGGGCATCTTCGACGCGATGGAGGCGCTCAAGACCGACGCGTCGCGGGCCAAGGCCGCGGAGCTGATGGCGGCCGGCTACAACATCCCCGCCACCGACACGCTGGCGATGCTCGGCGACGCCCACAGCACCAACTGGGCGGAGAACTACCAGTTCTTCCTCAACCGCAACAACCCGGCCAACTTCGAGCGGATCTGGAAGCAGGCCTATTACCTCTACCGGCGGATCGGCGCCATCTCCAATCCGCCCGTGCCGTTCGACCAGGTGATGGACTTCTCGGTGATCCAGAAGCTCGGGGCCGAGCCGAAGTATGCCGAGACGAAGGACGAATACGCCCGGGCCCTGCCCCCGAAGACGCTCTCGCAGATCCGGGCCGAAAACGAGGAGATCCTCACCAACACCATCGTGATCCACTTCTTCCCCAACAGCTGGGACCTCCGCAAGCGGATCGTGCGCCGGATCGACGGCCGGGAGGTGGAGGAGCCCTACGATGCGGGCGTCGATCTCGTGCTCGACGAGGTGGGGTCGCTGGCCAAGCAGTTCGGCAACGCGCGGATCGTCGTCGAGGGGCACACCGACGCCTCGATGAAGGGGCAGGTGCCGGCGTCGATGGTCAAGGAGCTCTCGCGGCAGCGGGCGCTCGCCGTCAAGGACGCGCTCGTGGAGAAGTTCGAGTTCGACGAGAACCGCTTCGCCGCCGACGGCGTCGGCTGGGAGCGGCCCGCCGATCCCGAGCACCCCGGCGACCACGCGAAGAACCGGCGCGTGGAGATCAAGGTCTATTCCGCGGAGAAGGAATGACACCCCCAGCGGCGTCCGGTGCGGTGCCCGAGCCTCCGGCGCCCGCCGCCGCCCTGCGGGGCGACGCGCCCGTGGGCACGGCGCTGGCGTGGGGGGCGACGTCGGTGGCCTGCGTGCTGGCGGCCTGGTTCATCGCCACCGCCGGCGACGCCGAGACGCGGTTCATCAGCCCGGCGACGCTGCCGAGCCCCGCCGAGACGCTCCGCGAGGCGCCGCGGGTGTTCGGCGAGCGGCGGCTCGTGGCCAACACGGCGCGGACGCTCGCCCGGGTCTGCCTCGGCTTCGGGGCCAGCGCCCTGGTGGGGGTGCCGGCCGGGGTGCTGGCCGCCTGCTTTCCGGCCGTGCGGGCGTTCCTCGCGCCGCTGATGGTCTTCGGCCGCAACATCCCCGTGGCGGCGCTCATCCCGCTGACGTTCTTCCTCTTCGGCATCGGCGAGTTTCAGAAGGTGATGTTCCTGTTCATCGCCAGCGTCGCCTTCGTCGTCACCGACACGACCGCCGCCGTGCTCGAGGTGCCGCAGCGGTACGTCGACACGGCGCTCACCCTCGGCGCCTCGCGGCTGCAGATCATCATGAAGGTGCTCGTGCCGCTGGCGGCGCCGGCCATCTTCAACTCGCTGCGGCTGCTCTTCGGCCTCGCCTTCGGCTATGTGATGCTCGCGGAACTCGTGAAGTTCGGCACCGACTCCGGCGGCCTGGGGGACCTGATCAACATGTCGCAGCGGCGCGGCGAGCGGGAGCCGATCCTGATCGTGCTGGCGATCATCCCGCTGGTGGCGTATGCCATCGACCGGATGCTCTGGTGGCTGCAGTGTGACCTCTTCCCCCACCGCTATGGCGGCCGCGGGCTCGTGCCGCGGCTCTGGCACGCCCTGTGGCACGGCTCGGGCGGCCGGGCGGAGGCTCCGGCATGAGCGACATGGACCCGGCCCCGTCCGCACCGCCGCCGGCCGCACCACCGCCGGCTGGGCCACACCCGGTCGCGCCGCAGGCCGCCGCGGCCGACGTGCCGGCCGACCGTCCCGCGGCGGTGGAGTTTCGCGGTGTGACGAAGGTCTACGGCGAGGGCACGAGCCGGCAGTACACGGCCATCGCGGACGTCAGCTTCACGATTCCCGACGTGCCCGATCACGGCGAGATCTCGTCGTTTCTCGGGCCGAGCGGCTGCGGCAAGAGCACCGTGCTGCGGCTGGTGGCGGGCCTCGCGCCGCAGCATCCGCCGACGCTCGGGCGCGTCACCGTGCTCGGCCGCGAGGTGGTCGGGCCGGGCGCCGACCGCGGGATGGTGTTCCAGGACTACACGAGCTTCGACAACCGCACCGTGCTCGACAACGTGGCCTTCGGGCTCGAGTGTCGCGGCGAGCCGCGCCGCCGCCGCGAGGCGGAGGGCCGCGAGTGGATCGCGAAGGTGGGCCTCGATCCCCGCCGCGACGCGGGGAAGTATCCGCACGAGCTTTCCGGCGGCATGCGGCAGCGGGTGGCGATCGCCCGCACGCTCATCCTGCGGCCGCGGCTGATCCTCATGGACGAGCCCTTCGGCGCCCTCGACCCCGCCACGCGGCTCGACATGCAGGACCTGCTCGTGCGGCTCTGGCGGGAGGTGGAGGCCACCGTGCTCTTCGTGACGCACTCGGTGGAGGAGGCCGTCTACCTCGGCGACCGGGTGATCGTGATGGCGACGACGCCCGGCCGGATCGTGGGCGACATCCGCATGCCGCCGGCCTCCGCTCCGGCCCGCCAGACGCAGTCGGAGCCCTGGTTCCACGAGCAGGTGCACCGGCTGCAGGAGCAGATCGAGCAGATCGAGGCCGCCGCCCACCACCGCAACGGCGACGGCAGCGCCGCGAGGCACGCATGAACTACCTGCGCACGGCCTTCGCGACGCGGTGGAACCTGCTCTTCTTCGGGGCGGGCGTGGCGGCCGCCTTCATCAGCGGCTTCCCCGGCGTGGTGCTGCCGCTGGTGGCCGCGGGTGAGATCTACTATCTCGCGAGCATGCTCTCGAACGAGCGGTTTCGCGCCGCGGTCGACGCTCAGGACGCGAAGGCGCGGCGGGCGGCCGACGCGGCCGGCTCGCGGGAGGCCTACGAGCGGATCCGCAGGCGGCTGCCGCCCAAGCTGCTCGCGCGGTTCGACCGGCTGCGCGACCACTGCCAGAAGCTCGTCGAGCTCGGCGGCAGCATGCGCGGCCCCGACGACGCCGGGCCCGACAAGGGGTCGCTCGAGTCGCTCGACCGGCTGCTCTGGGGCTACCTGCGGATGATCTGGGGGGCCGCCACGCTCTCGGAGTTTCTCGACCACACCGACGACGGCGCGATCCGCACCGGCATCGCGGAGCTCGAGCGGAGGCTGGCCCGGCTGCCGGCGGGCGAGGCGGAGGAGGCGAAGCGGCTGCGGGCCACGCTCGAGGACCACCTGCGCACCAGCCGGGAGCGGCTCGAGAACATCGACGACGCCCGGCGGAAGCTCGACGTGGTGGCGGCCGAGATCGAGCGGCTCGAGTCGAAGATCGCCGCGCTCGCCGAGGGGGCCGTGGCGAAGCGGGACGTGAGCGACATCGCGCAGCGGGTGGACGAGGTGGCGGAGGGGATGCGGCGCACGGACGAGACGATGCGGCAGCTGCAGCTGCCGCCGGAGCTCGAGGAGCTCGACGAGCCGCCGCCGGTGCTGCGCGAGGAGGCCTGATCCGCATCACGCTTGCATCGGGCGCGTGTCGCTCGTCGGGGTTGCCCACGCCCCAGCGCCGGACGTTCGTGGCGGGCATCCCGCGCTCCGCCCACTCGAAGCCGGGTGCGCCCGCGGCAGGAAGCCGCGCGGCAGCACCGGCGGACGGAGTCCGCCAGGAAGTCATCGGCAGGAGCCGATGACTTCCCAAAGCAACAGGAGCCACGCAGCGAACCAAGCCCCGCGGCAGGATGCCGCGGAGAAGCACCGGCGGACGGAGTCCGCCAGGAAGTCATCGGCAGGAAGCCGATGACTTCCCAAAGCTACTAGTCGAGCCAGTCCTTCTCCTCGAGCCGCTCCGGCGTGTAGACGTCGGTCACGTAGCTGATGTCCTTGGAGATGAGCGACTCGACCTCGAGCTTGAAGCCGTTCTTGAGCATCGTCTCGATCTCCTTCTGCCAGCCCTTCTTGTCGGCGAACCACGGGTAGGCGGCGATCTGCTTGGCCCGCTTGACGTCGGTGTCGTTGAGGGCGATCTGCACGCTCGGCGAGAGCTTGCACCGCTCGTAGTCGCGGGAGCGGATCCCGAGGAAGCGGGCCTCGGGGATCGCCATCCGCTTCGACTCGTAGGCGAGGTTGATCGACCCCTGCTTCAGCACCGAGTAGATGTAGTAGCCCCAGGGGTCGTTGTCGAGCAGGCAGTAGACGGGCAGCTTCAGCTCGTGGTGGAGCCGGTAGAGCATCCGCCGCACGCCGCGGGGCGGCTGGCCGCCGCCGTGCGTGAGCAGGCACTGGTGCTTCCGCCAGAACTTGTCCTCGTTGAACCGCCGCCAGACCGTGTCCTTCTCGACGTGGAGGATGAACTTCGCGTCGCACGACTTGAACCTGACGATGTCGGCCTCGACGATCGACGGGATGCTGTAGCCGCCCGATCCCATCCGCGAGCAGTCGATCTCGTCGCCCGAGTCGATGAGCACGATCGGCCCCACCATGCCGCCGCGGTTGCTGGCGTAGACGTGCAGCTCCTCGCGGAGGCTCTCGAGCGCCACCTCGAGGTCCTCGATGATCGGATCGCACTCCTCCTGGGTGGCGAAGGTCTCCTCGCGGGTGCCCTCGATCGTGTGCTTGAGCAGGTAATAGAGACCACGGATGCTGGTGGTCTTCTGCTGCTCGATGAGCTGCTTGCAGCCGGTGGCCACGAGCAGCGTCTGCATGTAGCTCTTGGCCTGCGAGAGGTTGAACAGCTGCCGCCGGTTCGTCTGGCCCCCCATCTCGATGATCTTCCGCGACTTGTTGAAGCGGACGTTCGAGAGGCTGCGGGTGGGGATGTCGATGTGGGGGTCGCGGCGCTTGTCGGCGGCGGCGGCGACCTCGTCGGCCAGGTCCACGATCAGGCCGCGGGTCTTGACGTCGACGGGCGGCAGCTTGAGCGCGGTGGTGCCGGCGGTCTTCGCGGCCGACTTTTTCCTGCGGGCCATGGGGCAACCTCGGGCGGTGTCGCGGGCGGCTGCGATCCCGCCCTCGGGACCGGCCGCACCGGCGGCGGACGGGAGCAATGTACCTCCCCGACGAGGCCCACGCCGGGTACACTCGGGGCCATCGGGCCGCGGGGTCCGCATCGTCCCGGGAGGCTTCCGCCGATGGCCGCCGTATCCACCGCCCTGCCGTTCCTGCTGGCCCAGGCCGGCCAGGCGCTCGTGGCGCCGGGGCTCGATCAGGCCGCGAAGCCCGTCAACCCGGTGGCGAACCTGCCCGGGGCGAAGATGGCGGAGAACTTCGCCAACGCCCCGGCCGGCGGAGCGGCCCCGGCGGCCGCCACGACCGCCGCCCCGGCGGCGGCCAGTTCGACGCAGGCGGCGCTCATGAAGTATGCGCCGAGCTACGTGCTCATGCTGCTGCTCGTCGGGCTCGGCCTGTTCATCATCTGTCGGCCGTACAGCATCGCCGAAGACAAGATCGAGTAGTCCGGGCCGGCCGGCACGCGACACGCCCGCCTGCACGGTGCCACGGTGCCACGGTGCCACGGTGCCACGGTGCCACGGTGCCCGCCGGCACGCCAGTCCGTCCGCCCCGACCGTGTCGACTCCGGCGGCCGGGCTTCAGCAACGCACGTCGTCGGCGCGGCCGACGGCGTTCATGCGCCGCAGGAAGTGCGGGCTCTCGAGCCCGCCGGTGCGTTCCGCCTTGTCCGCCGCGGGCGGCACCACGGGCACGCCGAAGAACTCGGCGATCCGTCCCACCACGGTCCGCTGCTCCTCCGCGGTGAGTTCCGGGAAGATCGGCAGAGCCAGCGTCTCGTGGGCGGCCAACTCGGTCGCGGGCAGGTCGCCGACGGCCCAGCCCAGGTGGGCGAAGCACTGCTGCAGGTGGAGCGGCACCGGATAGTAGATCTCGGTGCCGACGCCGCACTTCGTGAGGTGGGTCCGCAACGCGTCGCGCCTGCCCCCCGCGACCCGGATCACGAACTGGTTCCAGACGTGCCGTCCGCGGGACTCGTCCCCCGGCACGACGACGTGCCCGGCGAGGTTCGTGCGGGCGAAGAGGTCGCCGTAGCGGGCCGCGTTGACCTGCCGCGCGGTGGTCCAGGCGTCGAGCCGCGGCAGCTTCACGCGGAGCACCGCGGCCTGCAGCGAATCGAGGCGGCTGTTGATGCCCACCACCTGGTGGTAGTAGCGCGGCTCCATGCCGTGCACCCGCAGCAGCTTCAGCCTGGCGGCGATGTCGTCGCGGGTCGTCGTCAGGAAGCCGCCGTCGCCGGCGCCGCCGAGGTTCTTGGTGGGGTAGAAGCTGAAGCAGCCCACGTCGCCGAGCGCGCCCGAGCAGCGGCCGCGCCACGTGGAGAGGATCGATTGGGCGGCGTCTTCGACGACCGGGATGCCCGCCGACTTCGCCAGCGGCAGGAGCGCGTCCATGTCGGCGGTGCGGCCGAAGAGGTGCACGGGGATCAGGGCCTTGGTCCGCCGGCTGATCTTCCGCTTCACGTCGGCCGGATCGATCAGGTAGGTCACGGGATCGATGTCGGCGAAGATCGGCACGGCGCCGAGCCGGGTGACGGCGCTGGCGGTGGCGAAGAAGGTGTAGCTCGGCAGGATCACCTCGTCGCCCGGTGCGACGTCGAGCGCCATCAGGGCCAGGAGCAGGGCGTCGCTGCCCGAGGCGCAGGAGATCGCGTGGGGCACGTCGAGCGCCCGCGACAGCTCGGCCTCGAGATCGTTCACGTCGGGGCCGAGCACG
>Ga0209189_1001378_pt1 | contig 18200 bp, 20 predicted proteins | sample C_130820_EF_Meta_FD_187308 | JGI IMG/M metagenome (GOLD analysis project Ga0209189, IMG submission 187308) | Freshwater microbial communities from Lake Croche, Canada to study carbon cycling - C_130820_EF_MetaG (SPAdes) (version 3) | ecosystem: Environmental > Aquatic > Freshwater > Lake... | reverse complement strand
AAAAAAAAAAAAAAAAAAAAACTAGCAAAAAATGCTGAATTTATGGATGACCGATACAATACGGCAAACGAAAAACGACATAATTATAATAAGTATTTTAATATTGCTGAAGAAATGGAGGCAACAATAAAAGAAATAAAAGAGGTTATTACTAATAAATTAACGCAAATAATAGAAAATGCTAATAAAGCACAAAATAGGTTGAATACGTTTAACATGGATAAAGAAATTGATAAATTTAAGCGTGATTTAAATAAACAGCAGATAAGTACTCTTGAACAAAAAGCACGTGATGCAGTCTCTGAAGATGAAGCTGATGATTTATTTGAAGGTCCAGATGCAGCACTCTATTACCAAAATGATGCATTAGCAGGCCATGAACAAACAATAAATAACTACTATACATAAAGCAAATCAATAGATAGAATTATTCATAAAAATAAATAATACCGAAGAGATTTATATAAATATTTAAAAGTATAAAATATGATACTTTGCTTATTAATAATTTCTATAAAAAATTGAAAAATAAAGTTTATTTAAAATAAGTATATGATAAAAAAAAAAAAATCTCAAACCTAAAAGATGGAAGAATCTGATAAGAAACAATCTTCTATAACATATAAAATTTCTAAAAACTCAAATGAAATTATAAGTTTTTTAAGTTTCGATGAAGTTATTAATTTTCTTAAAATAAATAAACAATTACGGAAATTTATAACTTATATTGATAATATAACAATAAATGATAAAAATACAATAGATATAATTTCAGATATATTTTCAGATGAACAATTAATAGTAAATAAAATATATATCCGATTTACTAATTCTTTTGGACCAATAATTTTGAATGATTTAGAAAAGATAATATCTAAAATAAAACAAGTACATTTAAAATCTTTAAATTTAAATTATGAAAATAATATGACAAAAGATGATTATGAAAATTTAAATGGTATAGTTAATTTAGAATTTATAGAATTATATAGTGATTTATACAATTCTTATAATTTTTTAAGTAAATTAACAAATTTAAAAACTCTTAATTTATCTTATTGCAACCTTTATACAGGTAAAGGTCTTCATAATTTATCTGGATTAATTAATTTAGAATCTATTAATTTATATTGTTGTAAGTACAAAAAAAATTTAGATCCAAATTTCATAGATTTCTTAGAAATTTTAGATTTTCCAATAATAGATTTCATAGAAAATGATGCTTTAAATTTCTTAAGTACATTAAATAAATTACAATCTATTAGTTTAGTAAGATGTCATTATATTAGAGATACTAGTTTTACAGTTTTAACTAAATTAACTAATTTAAAACATTTAAAAATATATGATTCTAATAATATAACAGATGCATCATTTGAAAATATAAATAATTTAATCAATTTAGAATCTATTAGATTTCAAGATTGTGCTAATATAACAAATATAACTTTTAAAAATTTAACTAAATTAATTAATTTACAATCTATAGAAGTAAAATCATTTAATTTAACAGATGAACCTTTTGAAAATTTTAGCAAACTTACAAATTTAAAATCTATTAGTTTATCTTATAAAGATAAACTAACAGATGAAGCTATTAAAAATTTAAGTAAACTAATAAATTTAAAATTTATTAATTTAGAGGAGTGTTGTAAGATAACTGATAAAGGTATTAAATATTTAAGTATATTAAAAAATCTACAAAAAATAAATTTAAGTAGTTGTAAAGAAATTACCAAAAAAGGTATTAAATGGTTAAGTAAATTAAAAAATTTAGAAAATATAAATTTATCTGGTTGTAATAAAATAATAAATAAAGGTCTAAAATATTTAAGTAAATTAAAAAATTTAAAATATATTAATTTAAATTATTGTGATAAAATTACTGATATTGGTATAAAATATTTAAATAAGCTAAAAAAAATAATATATCTGGAATTAGACGATCTATTTATAACAGATGATTCTATTAATAATATATGTGGATTGATAAATCTAGAATATTTAAGTTTATATTATTGTCAATTAATATCAAACGATGGTCTTAAGAATCTAAGTAAATTTCCTAACTTAAAAAATATTCATATTGTTGATTGGTTGGATAATTACTATAATTTCACTTATACTGCTGAAGGTATTGAAGAATTTAAGAAATTAAATAAAAATATTAATATTTGTAAACTCTATTTTGATTAATATTAAAAAATTTAATAAAATATAAATATTTATTTTTATATATATTTATATGAAATTATTAGTAGTATTATATTTTATAATATTATCAAAAATAAATAGCACAATATATTGCAAAAATTGTAAATATTTTTCAGCAATAAATAAATTTACAATTTCAAATAATCATAATAAAATAATAAATGAAAATTATGGATTATGTAGAAAATTTTATTATGAAAGTAGTCAAAAAACGAGAAGATCTGAAAATAAATGTGGTGAAAAAGCTATTTATTTTATAGATAAGAATATAACAAGTTTGTATAATAATATAGAAAAAAATACACAAAAATATATTATAGATAAATTTATAAAAAATTGAAAAAATATATAACTGTATTTAATTAAACTTTGATTTAATAAATTAAAGTAAAGTTATTAAAATAAATGGATATTATTAATAAGGCATATGATGCACTTATATGTGAAAATTTTAATTTATTTGAAGATCTAATACATAACATTGATATTAATTTTCAAAAAGAAAATGGTTTTACATTACTGATGATTTCAGTTAATATAGATAATATATTATTTGTAGAACTTTTAATTAAAAAAGGAGCAAAACTAGATCTTCAAAATAAATATGGAAATACTGCTTTAATATTAGCAAGTAAAAAAAATTACATTGATATTTTGAAATTATTAATTAAAAATAATGCTGATATTAACATTAAAAATAATGAAGACGATACTGCTTTAAAAATTGCATTAAAGCAAAATCAGAGAGAAGTTATTAATTTATTAGTTGATAATGAAGCTGAATATGATATTCAGGAAATAAAAAATTTTCCATATATAATTTCAAGATATTTTATTCATTCAGTAAAAAATAATAATTTAGATAATATAAAATTATTAATTAAAAATGGAGCTGATTTAAATAATATTACAGATGATTATGGTCAGAATTCATTAATTATTGCTGTTGAAGAAAATAATATTGAACTTGTAAATTTTCTTTTAGAAAATGGTATAAATATTAATTATAAAGATAATGAAGATAAAACAGCTATAAGTATTGCATCAGGAAGTGGTTACACTGAAATTGTAGATTTATTAATTAATAAAGGTATTAATATTAATGAAACTGACTCAAAAACTGGAGGAACAATATTAATGCTTGCATGTTTTCATAATCGAATTGAAACTGTGGAATTGTTGATTCAAAAAAATGTAAATATTAACGCTAGTTGTAAAAGAGGTAATAATGCATTAATCTTTTCAATTAAAAAAGGTTATTTTGATATTACTAGATTATTAATTGATAATGGTGCAGATATTGAATTTAAAAATAATAGCGGTAAAACACCTTTAATGATTGCATGTTGTAAAAACAATATAGATATTGCAAGTCTATTAATTGAAAGAGGAGCAGATATAAATAATACAGATTTTAAAAATTATACAGCTTTACTTCATGCAATTGATGATAAAAAAATAAAAATAATTAATTTATTAATTGAAAATGGTGCAAATATCGAATGTACAGATAAAGATGGCAATACTCCTTTAATTAGTGCATCAATAAGTAATCATTTAAATGTACTTAAACTTTTAATTAAAAAAGGAGCAAAAATTAATCATATTAATAATAAAGGTGATACATCTCTTATTCTTTCATGCTTTTATGGAAATATAGATATAATAAAATTGCTTGTAGAAAATTCTATTGATATAAATTTTCAAGAGTTAAAAGGATGGACATCTTTAATGGTTTCATCTCAGAATGGTGATATAAATATAGTTAGATATCTTATAGACATGGGATGTAATATTGAATTACAAAATAATAATGGCCTTACAGCTTTAATGATAGCATCTCGATTATCCCAAAAAGAGATAGTTAGATTTTTAATTGAAAGAGGAGCAAATATTAATGCAATATGTAACAAAGGAGATACATCTTTAATAATTGCAGCTAAAAATAATAAAGAATCAATAGTAAGACTTTTAATTAAAAAAGGTGCAAATCTTAATATTGGAAGTTATAATTTTAATTGGACTGCATTAATGTGGGCGTGTAAATTAGGTTATGCGTCAATTATTGAGATATTAATAAGAAATGGTGCCAAAACAAATATAATAAATAATGATGGAAAAAAAGCATATGATATTTTAGATGATTGTAAAATAATAGATGATTATAAAATTATAGATGAAAATGAAAAAAAACGTTTAAAAAATCTTCATCATCAAATATTATTTGAATATTTATTATTCAAAAGAAAATTAAAAAGTAAAGATTTAATTAAATATATTTTAGAAATGTTGTAAATAAATTTATATAAAATTTTTCAATTTTGTATAATTAAACAATCATTGACCATTTATTCCATTTCCATCCATTTTTACAATATTCTTGTCTAAGTATTGATTCTTTATAAGTTAATTTTTTAAATAATTGTTGTATTTCTAGTATAGATTTATCAATAGATATTTCATCAGCATTATTTTTTTGTTTATTAGTATATTTTATAATTTTATCATCTATTTTTTTATTATTTTTTTCTATAATAATATTCATTTTATTTCTATTATTTTTTGCAATTTTTGAATCTTCTGGAGTTCCATCTACAATATAATACCAAGTTGGTCCATATTTAGTATATAATTCATTTACAAAAGTTTCTTCTTTATTTTTTATATCAGCTCTATTATTTTTTTTAATAATTTCAGGACAAATTGAAATAATATGTCCAATTTGATGGCAATAAAAACATTCTCTTTCTAGTTTATTAGTTTTTTGATTTTTTTTACAAGCCATTTTTAATTAGATGATATTTTTTCTTAATTATAATTAAATATAAAAAAATTTCAATTTTTAATTTGAAGATAATATTAATTAGTATTAATCAAATCTTAATCCATAAATATTATATCCATCTTTAGCATACCCATTTTTATCATATCCATTTTTATCATATATTTTATAATAATTATAATGTATATTTTCTAATTTCATTTTACATATAGGACATTCTTTTTTTCCAGAAGATTTAAGTATAAGAATACATGTATTATGATAATGATGTTTAACTTTTAAATTTGTGCAACAAATATTTATTTGATTTGCTTTAATTTCTTCTAAACAGATTGGACATTCCATTATAAGACAGCTTTTAATATAAGATAGAATAAATAATTAAAAATCAATTTTTAGATAAAATTATTATTACTTAGATTAATTTGTAATCTTGGTAGATCAGGAAAATAACCTGTAAATATAGAATATACTTTATTATAAGAAAGATCAATATATTCTAAATTTGGCAAATTATTAAATGTTCCAGTTTGAATAAATTCTATAAAATTTTCATCAAGATAAATATATTTCAAAATAGTTGAGTTAGGGAGATCTTGAAAAGTATCATAATGTATACTTGAAAAACCGTAATGACTTAATCTAAATTCATTTATATCTTGCATATCTGGATAAATTTGAAATAAAATTTCTTTATTTAATTCATATTTTAGATTTCCACCATTATAAGTAATTAATTGTTCAAGATATGTATTAAAATTTCCAGGAAATGTAACTTCAACTAAATCTTGTAACCCCAAATCAATAACTTTTTCTAATAATATTTTTATTTTGTAATTATTATTAAACCAACTTCTTTCTTGTAAATAATAATAATTAAGAATATTTTTTTCAAAATAAAAATCAAGAAGTTGATATCTAAAATCATTATTCATAGTATCAATTCGATTACCAAAACCATAGCTAACAACTTTTTCTAATAATATTTTCAAACTAGGATCATTTAAATACCAAGATCTAGTCAATAAATAATCATAATTTGGAACAAATTCTGAAAAATGTCTATTTACTATTGGATATAAAGATGGTGGTTCATTTGATAATACATATCTGCATGTTGGACAGGTATTAGAACCTCTAATTATCCATGATTGTGCACAATGATGATGAAATATATGATCATAATCTGGATTTTGACATCTTTGAATTTGATCTTCTATATTAATTAATTCTTGGCATATTTGACATTCTTGGTTAAAGGGCAAGTTATCTTCAGTCATTTTAAAAACTATTTATACAATCTTACATTTATTAAAAAATCAATTTTTTTTATAAAAAAATTGATTTTTTAATGCTTTAAAGATCAAATATATAAATAAAAGTTCAAATAGTAAGAAATGTCATTTATTGAAGCAGTTCAAAGTAATAATTTAGATCAAGTAAAGTATTTAATAAGTACTGGTATTGATATAAATACAAATAATGGCGAAGGAATTCTTCATGCATCAGCTAATGGTTATTTAGAGATAGTTGATACATTAATAAAAAGTGGGATTAATATTGAAGCAAGAGACAAAAAAAAAAATACATCTTTATTATTAGCAGCAAAAAATGGACATACAAATATTTTAAATTTATTACTTGAAAATGGTGCTGATATAGAAGCTTATGATAATGTTTCAGGAAATTCAATATTACTTGCATCTGAAAATGGTCATACAGAAATAGTAGATATTTTACTTAAAAGAGGAGAAGATGTTGATGAGATTCATAGTGATGGTTCAACACCATTAATGCTTGCAATAATGGGAAATCATATAGATACATTTAAATTGTTAATAGAAAAAGGAGCAGACATTAATTATGTATGGAAAACAGATGGAGAAGGAAGTGATGCTCTACTTACATCATTACAAGTTAATAATATTGAAATGATAAATTATCTGATTGATATAGGAGCAGATGTAAATACTCAGTGGTCTCATTTCACCGGTGAATTTGATAATGATGGTGATGGAATTTACGAAGCTACAGGACTAACTCCATTAATGATGTCGTCCAATAAAAGCGTTTATCTAGTTAAAAAATTAATAGATAATGGTGCAGATGTCAATATAATTGATGAACAAACTGGAAAATCTGTTTTAATGTTTGCATCAGAAGAGAATGAGATAGAAAATGTTAGATTATTATTAAATAGCGGTGCAAATATTGATGAATTTGATCATCAAGGAAATACCAGTCTAATGTTAGCTTGTAAAAAAACAAATTATAAAATAATAGAATATCTGATTAGATATAATGCAAATACAGGATATATTAATGAAAATGGAGAAACAGCATTTGATATAATAGATTCAAATATATCTTTCAATATAGAAGAAAAAGAACGTTTAAAAAAGATACCATGGATGATTTCTTTTGAATATTGGGTAATTAAGCAAAAATTATCCAGTAAAGATATTTCAAAAAAAATAGTTAGATTTATATAACAATTACTAAAAATTATTTATTTGTAAGTCTTAAAATTAATTCTGATATTTTTTTATTAAGATATTCATTATTTTCCTTCAGTTTATTATTTTCTTTAATTAGTCCACTAATATAATTAACATTTTCTTCAAATTTTTTATTTAAATCATTAATAATATTTTGTAGATATAATATTTTTTGTTCATTTAATTTTTCATTCATTTGAGATAATTGTATTAAACAGTCTTTTTTATTTTCAATATTACCCGGAGTATATTTTTCTAATTCATTATCTATATCCGAAGTAAAGAATTTAATAAAATCATAATCAATAATAATATCTGTAAGTTTAATATTACTCTCTTTAACAAATTTATTATTAGGAGTTAATAATTTTTTTTTATCAAAAGTATTATGATTATGAGAAAAAACGATAATAGTTTTCAAAGGATCTAATTGAACAAAAGGTATAGTATAATCTTTTAAGAATTTTTTTTCTTCAGCTAAACAAGCTTCATCTTCATAGTTAGTTTGATTTAATAATTCTTTTTTAAATGCAAAAGTTGCGGCAGTTGCATGATTGTAACCATATGGTCCAATTTGATACATTTTATCAATATGTTTAAAGTAAAAATACATTTCACTAGAACCAGCACAAAGTGCATTTTTATTAGCTAAAAGAGTTTCAACAGCATGGCTAATACGGCAAGGTGGATAATAATCATCGTCGTCCATATATACAAGAATATCACCAGAAGCTTTCTGATGCATTAAATTTCTTTTTTTACCCAATGAAAGTTTATCAGGGAAGTAGAAATATTTTACTTGAGGAATATCTTGAATGAGATCTTTAATTGGATCAGTACCATCATCAATAATAATCCATTCCAATCGATCTTTAGGATAATCTTGATGATCAAAGCATTTAATCATAAATGGTATAAAAGGACGTCTATTAAAAGTAGGAGTACAAATACTTATAAATGGTAATTTTTTAATTTTATGTTTACCCATAAAAATGTTTATAGAATTAGAATATTTAATAAAAATATATTTTATACGTAAATTATTATGTGTAAATATTTTTTATAATATAATTTATATATCATGAAAAAAGATGAATTATATTCTATAAAGAAATGCATAAAAAAATGTATAAAGAATAATATACCAAAAGGTGGAATAATAATGTGGTCAGGATCAATATCAAACATCCCTAAAGGATGGTTTTTATGTAATGGAGAAAATAATACACCAAATTTACAAAATAGGTTTATTTTAAGTTATGGAGATTATAACGTTGGATTAAGTGGGGGTTCATCGCAAATAATTATACAACCAGAAAATTTACCACCACATAATCATTTATATTATGCAAGTAGATCAGTTGAATTTACACAAGAAATAGGTACATCAAATCCAGAACAAGTGATTAATTCAAGAGGAGTTGAAGAAACGACATATACAAAAGATGGACCAGGTAACAGTATTCCAATAAATACAATGCCACCATATTATGTATTAGCATTTATAATGAAAAATTGAAATATTAAATAATACAATATATCAAGGTTATATATAAACATAAAATGAGAATAACAAATTCAGCGATATCATTATTTCATTTAATAAACAGAGGTTTCAATTATGTAATTGAAACAAGTAATATTTATAAAATTGATGAATCTCATGGATTAAAACACAGTATAGATGTATATAGATATTCTAAGAAAATTTACAATAGTGAATTAATAAATAATTCATATTTGGAGAGTCAACGAAATATAATATATATGGCGGCAATAGGTCATGATATGTGTGATAAAAAATATATGAATGAAAAAGAAGGTATAAATAAATACAAGTCTTATCTATCAAATTATATGACAAATGATGAATTAGAAATCATGTCAAAAATAATAGGAACTATGTCATATTCAAAAGTAATTAAAAATGGATATCCGGACTTAGGTGAATATCAACTTGCATATCACATTGTTAGAGAATCAGATTTATTAGCATCATATGATATTGATAGAGCTATAATATATAATATGTATAAAAGTAATAATTCTTATACAGAAGCACTAAAAGATACAATAAAATTGATGGACAATCGTGTATTAAAAATAAGAAGAGATAATCTATTTATAACAGAATATTCAAAAGAAGAATCTAAAATATTACATACAAAAGCAAAAGAAGATATGAAAATATTAGAGGAAATATTAAAAATTTAGTATCTAATATTTAATATAATATTTTTATAATATTCATCATCTAAAGATAGATTATGAATTACATTATTTATTTCATGAGAATATTCTACAGAAGAATTAACATCAATAAATTTTACATTAGCAAAATGAAGATGTAAATGATATACATATGGTTCATAATGAAAATAAATTTTTAGATCAGAAAGATTCAAATTAAATTTTGAATAGATAGTAAATAAAGATTTATTAAGCATATGTTTAAGTAATTTAATATGTTTTTGACGGAGATTTCGTATAGATCTTAAAGTTTTATCAGTTGATATACATAAAATATGTAATTTAGTAATATCTTTTCCATCAAATGTATAAGGCGGAATAATAATACATAAATCATCTTTATAAAGTATAATATTTTATTCAGCAATATCATCAATAATATTATAAATCCATCTATCTTTTTCAATATTATAATTATTTAATAATTTCAAGTAATCATCATATGTATCTCTTTTAATTTTATGTTTAGATTTTTTTATTTTAGAGATATCATTACATACTAACAATTCACCATTAACAGTAGTATATCCACTATATTTTTCATAAATATCATTAACAAAAATAGTTTTTTCTTTAATAAAATGATCAAATGAAGGTACATTATTTGGTATAAATATTAATTTAGTATTATTATTAATTTTTTCCATTTTTATATATTATAAAAATATAAATTTATATAAAAATATTAAATAGATATAAGTAATATTTGATTAAGTAAGTTTTGTTGTATAATAAACAATTCCTAAACTCATAAATATAAAAATTGAATATTTTAATTAAAATTGGAAAAATATAAAATAAATAATGATAAATTCATTATGTAAAAAATTACCAGAATTGCCAAAAGATATTATATTAAAATTTTTAGATTATCGTAATAGAAATGGTAAATATATAAAAAGATTAAGAAAAGATTTAGATATATATATAAAATTATCTAAAAGGCCAAAAGTAGAAGTATATAATTTTAGTGAAGATTATCATCCAGTAACAATAACTGAAATTATAGATGGAGATGATATATATTATATTGATGATGAAGGTAATAATAAATTTTTGACAGTATCAATAGTAACACAAGAATATGGAAGAGGTAGGGAGTCATATGAAGATAGATTAGAAATAAGTTATTGTTATAATGATTATACAGCATTTGTAATAAGAAAATATAAATATATACAAACACATCCAGATTATTGGGTATTATTGGAAGAGATACATGAAGATATATATAGACAGAATCATACTTAAATATAAAATTATTTTTTTTTAATTAGGAGATTAAATATAGTTTTAATTTGATAAATAATTGAAATTATACTATCATTATTATCATTAGATCTACCACTATAGAGATGATTTAATTTTGGTTTAAATTTATCTTTATTTATATATTTTAAAAAAGTATCTAAAAATAAAATAGCTATATCTTGTCCAGGACATTTTCTTGGACCAAATCCAAATGGTAAATTTTTTACAATTTCTAGAGGTATATAATATTGAGTATTTGTATTTACATGATATCTTTCTAAAATAACAAAAGGATGATTATCTGATATAGTTTTTTTTATATTTTTAGAATTAATAATTAGATTATTAAATTCATCTAAATTATCTTGATAAAAATATAAAATATCAGCCATATTTATCATTGGTGAAATAATATATGGTTGTCCAATTATACTATATGAAAAAATATCATCATAAGTTTTAGACAAAGTATATGATGATTCTTTTAATAAATTTTTAATTAAATTAATAACATTATTTTTTATATCAATATTTCCTTTTCCTTTAATAGCAATTTCTTTTCTCCATTCAATTGATCCATAGTATAATAATTCTAATTGATTATACATTAAAGTTTTATTAAATAAAAATGTTACAAATACATCAGCTACAAAAATGCTTATAATTTTTGAATCAATAATTTCATATTTATTATTATATTCTAAACATTTACTAATAATAATATTTTTAAAAATATATAATGGAGGTTGTTCTTTAAATAATAATAATAAATTTTGTTTTAGTTTATAGTAATTTTGATGATCTTCTGATTCAATTGATAGTAATGGATACCACGCTTTTTTAGCAATTTTTTGTTCAATAAAATTTCCTTTTATGTTAGAAGATAATACTTTTTTAGCAACATTAATATCAGTAATATATGAGAAATTATATTTATTAATTATTGTCCATAAATAGAGGAAATAATATTTAAAATCATATCTTAATAAATTAAAATATTTAAAGATGAATAAAATTATAATTAATATTTTAAAATAGAATATTATCATTAAATTATAAATATAAATATAAATATAATTTTATTTATCTTTACCTATAAAATAAATTTTTCTAAGATCATTTGAAAAATCAATAATAATTTTAGTGACTTTATTATAAATACCACTATTGCCTAAAATAGTAAATTGTTCAAATTTAGAAACAGTATTACCATTTTTACCATTATCTGGATAAAATGCATTCCAAGTAATTTGCCCAATTTTTTTACTAAAATTATTTTTATAAGATGAGAATGTATAAGTTTCATATAGTAATTGTAAATTATTATTAGTTTTATCGTTGACATACATATATTCAACAATACCTATATTAATTCCACATTTATTAATTGAAATATTAAAAGGAACAGTAACTGTAGTAAAATTATTTTGTGTATTATCATTAACATTATATTCTCCTAAAAATAATTATTAAAATAACAGTTTTAAATGATTCATTTTTTATTAATAATATTTTTAATCATTTTATTAATAAAAAAATGTATATAAAATGACTTAAGAGTTATTTAAAAGGTAGTCATCTATCATTTCTAATGTATTTAAAAGTGAAATTGTATTACTTTTTATATTATATGTATTAAATAATCCATTTTTAGCCGATTGTTCTCTAATACAGAATTTTTTATTACCTAAAAAACATTCAATACCATTTTTAATTCTTAATAAATAAAACCATATATCATCACCTGTTGTACATTTATTCATATATATAGATTCATTAAATATTAATTTACCAGTTTTATGAAAAAATTGTGGTTTATATAATATACCAGCTATTCCAGTTGGAAAATTATACAAGTGAGTATCGCCAACTACTTCATTAGGTCTGAGACGATAATTAATTTCTCTATTTCTTTCAGTATATGAAAAATCATAAAGATTATCTTTTAGTGTTGGATTGAAACCTCTATAATTTATGACACACTTATGTATATTATAATCATTTACCATATTTTCAATTAATTTATTGTTATAAATAACATCATCATCTATTGTAATTATAATACAATCTTCATTCCATTTTTCTTCTAATAATGGTAATAATTTACGATAAGAACCTTCATTTTTAACCCAACGAATATCTATTAATTTATTATTATCATTTAAAAAATTAAGTAAATGTTCATCTGTAATAACTTTATTATTAAATCCTTGATCTAATAAATAAGAGTCTTCAGATAAATATAAAAATATTTTATCAGGTAACTTGCTTTGTGCAATTATTGATTTTAGACAATTTGATAATATATTTTGTCTATTAAAGATTGATGTCAATGATATATAAATTGGAATTGATTTATTGTTTAATGTATCATCTATATGTTTTATTATTGATTGTCTATTTTTATAATATCCAGTCACATGAAAAATTTTATTATCTTCTGAAAGTATAAACTTTTTAGATATATTTTCAGGTTTTATATTTCTTCCACTATCATAATTACAATCTAACATCATGGTATTATAAGTTTTTTTTAATTTAAGTATTTTTACATCATATTTTTGTAATAAAAAATTTAATATACATTGATGAGGATAGCTAGATAATAGTAATTTTTTATATTTTATAATATTATCATTAGTCATTACGTCTAATATTTTTTTTGTATATACAATAACTCCAGAATTAATATAATTAGTTCTATTTATTATAAATTTAGTATGGTTATAAATAAAGTTATAATCATGTTTCCAACTATTATAATCATCATTTTCACCTTCATTATATGCAAGTACATAATCATCATTGGTTATCATTTCAAATAAATTCTCACAGTTATCTTTTATAAAAACAGTATCATCTAACCATAAAACTTTGTCATATTTCTCTAAATATTGATTTACCAATAAAATTTTAAATAAATAGCTAAAATTATTATCTCTTGAAACAATAAAATTACCATTCTTTACAAAATCAGGAATTACGTAATTATCATCTGTTATAAATTCAAAATCAGCATTACATTTCATTGAATATTTAACCATATATTTTTTTGTTATATCAATTATACTATTATTACTTCCAAATCTTGCACTTATTATGATATTTTTTTTCATATTATAATATAAAAAGAGAAAATTATTAAAAATTAATAAAAAAAATTTTAATATATATATATGAATTATGGTTCTTTAGAAGATTTTTTAAAAAATACTTTACTCTTAGTAATGATTTTATTGATAATATTTATAGTATTTATAATTTAAATGAATATAATAATAATCATTTTATAATTAATTTAGAAATTGTTGTAAAATGGCTTGATACAAAAAAGCAAAGATTAAAGAAACATTAATTAATACTTATAATAAAAATATTGATTATAAAATTTCTAAAGAAAAAGAAGGCAAAATCTCAAAATCAAATAAATAAATTATATTACTGACACCAGATTGTTTTAAGAGATTATCTTTATCAAAAACAAAAAAGCAGAAGAAGTAAGAACATATTACATAGAATTAGAAAAATTATTAAATAACTATAAAGATTACGTGATAGAAGGTTTAAAAAAAACTGTAAAAATATTAGAAAATAATCAAAAAGAAATTCCAAAAACATCGAAAGGCGGTATTCAACGCATTTTCAATGCTAAGGATACCGCCAGATTATCATCATCGCAAACTCTTCAGAAATCCGGCGTTATATACATATTAAAATCACCAAAAGATATCGATGGAATATATAGATTTGGAAAAACAGAAAATTTCAAGAATAGATTAACAAATTACAATTCGTCAAATAGTGACAAAATGGAGATAGTTATAATATATGAAACAAAAGATATAGAAAAAATAGAAGCATGTGTTATAACACAAATAAAAGAATTGAGATATAAAAATAGGAAAGATTTTTATCAAATAAATATAAATTTATTAAAAAAAATAATATCAGAATGCGAAAGTTTAACATTAAAATATAAAAAAAGAATAAATAAAAATAAAAATGATGATCAACAAGGAGGAGGCGATATTGAAAATTTATATATGTATATTGAAAAGATTAATCTTTAAAAATGGCAATATAATGATTACCACCGGTTTGTTTATTTGATTTAAATTTAAATTTCAAATTAGTTTTTTGATTAAATTCACCACAATCATTAATTAAATCTTTTAACATATTAATATCTGCTTTATAAATTTCTTTATATTTCCGATATTTGTATTTTTTAGCATAGGTTTTGATACATTGTTCAATTATATCAATATCGTCAGTTTCATAAATATATAAAGGTATAATATCGTCTTTTTTATCACCATTATATTGTGTAAGTCTTTGTTTAAGATTTTTTGTTTTTCCTACTTTATAATGTCCAATGCCATCGGCTGTTTCTAAAATATATATAACACCTTTTGATGGATTTATTTTAGGTTTTTGGTTATTTTCAAGTTTTTTAATCTTATCCTCTAGACCTTTAATAATATATTCTTTATATTGATCAATAACTTGTTCTAATTCATAATAATATTCACGAACCTGAACAGCTTTTTTAGTTCTACTTTGCATTGCCATCAATTTAAAACATTTTGGTGTTAATAAAATTGTATCTTTTGGTTTACCTTTCAATCCATTACTTTTACCTTTTATAATTTTATAATCTAAATTTTCTTTATATGAATTAAGTAACGTGTCTTTAAGATCACTTTTATTTGAATTCATCCATTTTGATATATCTTCCAAATTAATTGAAAAATTATACTTATCTTCAGGATTATATAAACCAAAGAAATCATCTATAAAATTATTGTTAATTTTACTATAAGTTTTTAAAAAGTTAATTAAATTCATTTATATAAATTAAAATGAGAAAATATTATTCAGGGTAATGTCTCAATAATAAGTTTATATTTAAAATAAAAATTTAATACATTTTCAATAAGTATACTATAAACTAGAAAATAAAATATTTAAATGATTTATTTTTTTTAAATTTGATTCCAGATCAACATTCCATGAATTTAAAGAATAATCTATATAAGAAGGATGATATTCCCAAATACCATGTGTTGGAATTTTAAATCCTTTAATTCTTTCAATAATTTTTTCAAATGAATGTTCATTTGAATTATTAATCCACTATTCCATCGATTCAAGTGATTTATAAGCTTCTATTAATTTATTTGCGAAAGTCTCCCACCAAATTTTATCATAAATATATGGTTTAATAGATTTAAATTTTGAAATGATTTGTTGTATTGCATTAAATTCTGTTAAAGGTATATCTAATTTATCTTCTTTTTCGTTATAGTTAATTCCTAATAAAATACTTATTAATATTGAATAATCTTTTTCAATATTGATTATTACGACGTAATATTTCTGAATAATATGAATCACATAGTCCATGGCCGTATTTCAATTTATATATATATATATATATTAATTAAACATAATTTTATAAAAATTGAAATAATTATTGTTTAGATGATCTACAAAATTTAAAATTAAACTAAAATATTCGCTGAAATTACACAGAGACATGGATGCAGCATTCTATATTCAGGAAAATAACGCTACCAAAAGAGCTTGCCAGGTGGCTGAGGAAGCGCACGAAGTGGCAAAGAATGCTCGGTCTTCAGCAAATGAAGCAAAAAACCATGTCATTCAACTAGAGGCACAGAATGCAGAGATAACCGAGTTGGTAGAAGCAAGAGCCCAGGCAGTCATTGCTGATGGCGAGGCGACCATGTTGGAGAATGATGCCCGTCGAGCAGCTATTGAAGCAAAGAGACTTTATGAGGTTGCAGACGATATTGGTCGACGGACATACGGTCCGGGTCGATCAAGTGAAGAAGTAAATGCGGAACGCGCCAAACAATGGCTATGGTGGCCTATGTAAATTTTGTAGATCATTCAAAACATAAGATGTAATCTTTATTGGTTTTATTTAAATTTTTATATAAATTTTAAATTAATTTATATATTATAAATATAATGAATTATTACGATAAATATTTAAAATACAAAAATAAATATTTAGGATTAAAATATCATTTAAACCAAAAAGGAGGAGATAAAGCTATTATTAAAAATATTGATAAAATTAATTTATTTACTGATGAAAAAATAGAAGAATATTTAAATCCAATTTATGGAATGATTTATTGTTACAACGGATATATTACTAATAATTATTTTTTAGCAGAAAGTGAATTAATTGAAACAACTGATAGCATTATTATTAAAAAATATATAAAAAAAATTCCTGGTACAGTTCAACCTAGTAATAAATATATGAATTTTAAACCAATTGATATTGGACGTTTTATTGCATTAAAGTATTATAAAATGAGTAATCCTAATTTTTTTACAATTATAGGAGATGGTCCAATTAAATTTCCGGTTATAATTGAGTATAATAAGAAAAATAAAGTTTCTGATAAAACAGATATAGATTCATTAAAAAAATATATAGCATTATTTGGAAGAGATATACTTAAAAATGATAATTTATTTACATATCATTTTATATTATATTGTCTTTGGTGGGTTTCTAATAATGATGAAGGTATTAGTGAATATTATAGAGGTATTAATGAAGTTTTTTCTATTATTAATAAATATTTACCAGAAGATAAGATAACTTTAATTGATACTATATCTGTTCCTACTTCTAATCCAGATTCTTTTGAAAATTTAATATTTAAAATAACAGATAAAATCGAACCTTTTAAAATATATAATCAAGATCGATCAGATGCTTTTTGTGATTCAATTGAAATAAAATATTCTGATTGTGGCGAAACAACTATTAGGAATCTTATTAATCTAATTTGTTTTAAAGATAATCGTGTTGATATTACTATTCTTGAAGAATTACATGCTATTCCAGAACTTATAGAATATTATACAATATTTAATAACTTTGAAATACAATCTAGTATAAATGAAATAGATATTTATGGTTTAAAATTAAATGCAAGAGATGCTTGGAGTAAATTAATTACAGAATATGGTAATAATAATATTAATTTTATTAGAAGCTGTGAAAATAATAGATATGAATTAAATGCTGGATTGACAATAGATAATAAAAAAAGTAATTTTTTTCAATTAATACAAAATTTATTAACCAAATTTGAAAAATGGGACGATATAAAAATTAATGATGATATTACAGGTATAGAAGATAAAACTGATAAAGG
>Ga0209189_1001377_pt1 | contig 18218 bp, 8 predicted proteins | sample C_130820_EF_Meta_FD_187308 | JGI IMG/M metagenome (GOLD analysis project Ga0209189, IMG submission 187308) | Freshwater microbial communities from Lake Croche, Canada to study carbon cycling - C_130820_EF_MetaG (SPAdes) (version 3) | ecosystem: Environmental > Aquatic > Freshwater > Lake | place... | reverse complement strand
AATCGGGGCACGGTGGCGGGGCACGGTGGCGGGGCACGGTGGCTAGGTATCAACGCCGGTCAGGCCGCCTGATCATGCCGGCCGACGGAGCGGAAGGAGCGTGCGGCGATAAGTTTTCTGCCATGTTCGTGATGACGTCGACTCATGCCGGTGAGCTCTTAACGAGGCTCGTTGGGGGCCGATTCAATGGCTCCGGTCGCGTGTCCTGCCGAAGACGTTCCGCCTCAGGGCGGGCTTGCGTCGCTCGGATCGCATGCCCCGGAATCCAAGGCACCCCCGTCTTTTTGAAAACGAGCTCTCCGCATACCACGGCGCCACGGCATTGCGGTGGAAAACTTATCGCCGCGTGCTCCGCCCCGCCTGGGCGGCCCAGGCCTCGAAGGCCTTCTGCGGCGTGCCGCGGAACACCGCCGTGAACGCGGCGTCGAACGCCGCGCCCTGATCGAGTTGGGCGATGAACTGCTCGAGCCGGGCCGGCCCCGGCAGGAGCGAACCGACGAAGGCCGCCCCGACCACGCCGGCGGCCGCGGCATCGCCGTGACCGGCGAAAAAATCGGCGGGGGAACCGATCCGCTGCAACGCCTGGGGAAGCTCCCGCTTCCACGCCTGCACCGCCGTCGACTTGGGCGCCGCCCGCATCGCCAACGCCCGCCCGGCCCCGCGGGCGAACCATCCCGGCACGTTGCGGCCGGCGAGGGCCGCCGTCGCGATCTGCTCGGTCATCATCGCCACGGTGTCGGCCTCGCCCTCGGCCGCGTCTCCCGCGGGGGACACGAACGCGGCGTAGACCACGTCGCCCGACGTGCCCGCGTCGGACACGGCCGCACGGGGACGCTCCTCGGAATGCACCGCCTGCCAGAAGCTCGACAGGTCGTAGGACTTCGCCAGCGCGTAGACCACCACGCCCCCCTTCACCAGCGGCTTCTCGCCCCCCACGAGATCGCCCTGCAGCTTCCGCCCCACGTCACCGGCCTGGTCGGCCAGCTTGGCGAGGCGGGCCTGGGGAATGTTGCCGATCACGAACACGTCGCCCCGCTCCTCGACGACCGGCTTCTCGTCGGGAATCGCCTGCGTCCACAGCCGCCGCCCCGCGGCGAACCGCACCTTCGCCAGCGCCGCGTGGTCCATGTGCCGCGACCGCCCGGCGGCGGCCACGGCCTGCAGGTCGTCCTTCGGCGCGAGCATGTCGAGCTTGATGCCCTGGTCGATCCACGTTTCGATCGTCTTGATCACGTCGTCGGGCAGGGGCTGCTTGCCGAGCGGCATGCGCTGCCCCTCGACCCCGGCCCCCTTGAGCTTCTTCACCAGCAGGCTCTCGCCCCCGCGTCCCGACACGATCGGCGGGCCCCCGCGGCCGCCGCGGAGGAGCCGCTCGAGCGTCGCCATGCTGAGGTTCGACTCGGGCTGTGTGGCGTCGTGGCAGCCGGAGCAGTGCTCGACGAGCACCGGGGCCACGGCCGCCGCGAACGACACCTCGCCATCCTTGAGCTTCACCGCCTGCGTGGCCTTCGGCGGCGGCGTCTGGGCCGCCGCGGTCGTCGCCCGGGCCAGGCCGTCGATCGGCAGCGTCGGATCGGGGCCGTCGAACGCCGCCCCGGCGTTGATCCAACGGATCAGCACCCCCACCTCGTCAGGCGACACCTTGCCGCCCCCCCGCGGCATGTCACCGCTGAGGATCGTCTCGACGAGGCGGCTGGCCTCGCCGGCGCCGGGCTGCACCATGCCCGTTTTCATGAGTCCGGCGTAGGAGGTCATCTGAAAGCCACCCTTGCGGCCCGCGATGTGGCAGCTGCCGCAATGGCGGGCGAGGATCGGCGCCACCTGCGCCGTGAAGCCGTCGGCCGGCTTCGCGGCCGGCCGGCCCGGTGCCGACGGCTTGCCGGCCGCGGCCGGCGCCCCCGCCGCTGCGGCCGGTGCGGGCTTCGTCGCGCCGGCCTTCGGGCTCGGCAGCGTGATCGCGGACACGTCGACCCCTTCGAGTTCGAGGTCGTTGCGCAGCGAGCGGCACCGGTCCAGGAGCGCCCGCAGCCCCGCCGGCGCCTTCTCCTGGGCGGCGAGATCGGCGAGCGCCTTGGCCGTCTCCGCCAGCCGGGCCGCGGCCTTGCCGGGCTTGCCGTCGGCGATGAGTTCGGCGGCAGCGTCGAGCTCGGCACGAATCTCCTTGGGCGAGGGCTCGGCGAACGACGGGATCGCCGTCGCGAGTCCGAGGAACAACGCTGCCATCGCCCCGACCCCCGCGGCCCGTGCGGACGGTCGCGACGCGGCGGGGCGACCGGCGAAAGGACGAACGCCCCGCAGGCACGCGGGCGATGGCCGACTGGATCGGCTCGGGGCCGGAGAGGAGTGACTCACGGGAGCCTCGGAAGTGCGTGGGGAAAATGACGGCGACGACGGGGAAGGCGGTGGCGGATCACCGCCACCACCGTCCCGTGGCGGCGGCCCAGCCCAGACCGAAGCCGATGGCGGCCACCACCGCGTACGAAACCATTGAAGCATAGATGGCCCAGCGGGGCAGCGTCACCCTGCCGGGCACCGTGCCGGACGGCGAATCCGCCGCCGTGCGATGCCTGCCGTCGGGCGGGACCGTCGCGGTGGAGTGGTGCGGCCCCGCCTCCGGGAGTTCGAAGGTGGCGGCGGAAAATATTCCCCCGGGGACCGCCTCCAGGGCCTCCAGCGACTTCTCCACGTCGCGCCGCTCGAAACCGGAGGGGCTGTCGGTGGACTCGGTCGGCACCATCACCCGGGTGGCGCATTTGGGGCAGGCCACGCTCGTGCCCTGCCAGCGCTGCGGCACGTGCAGCCGGGAGCGGCAGCGCGTGCATCGGAAGGCGATCGGCATGCGTCACCCGCTCACTCGGCCAGGCCGCCGTCGCCTTCCCGGTGGTCCCGGCGGGGCGGTGCCGCGGTCCCGCCATCCCCGAAGCGGGAGTCCGCGGAGCGACCGGCTCCTGAACGGCTCTCCCCGGTCTCCGCGAGTTCCAGCGCGACGATGCCGCCGGCGGTCGCCGTGGCCGCCAGCGCCACGAGCCACACGACCCCCAACGCGAGAGCCGTGCGTCCGCAGGCGATCGCAGCCGCCTTGTCGCCGAGCGACGCCAGGAGCGCCGCCAGGCCGATCACCACCGACAGGGACACGGGCAGCAGAAGCGACGCCACGACACCCCAGGCGAGTAACCGTCGAACCGTCGCTCGCATGGGTGCAACCTGAGCAGATTCCCGACCACCGATGGGGGCATTGTCGACCAGCCCGCGCGGGGCCGTCAAGGAAGCGGGGCCCGTGGAGCCGCCGGGGTGGCAGCCGCGGGGACTCGGCCCGCCCTTGCTACACTTGCGGCACCGCCGTGACAGGATGCCGGTTTCCGGGACGAGGGCTGCGGACGATGGAGCGACGACGGGCCACCGGTACCGCGACAGACGAGTCCCCGACGCCCCGCGGCGGCCTGCGGGGTGTCGGCGGGGGGCGGGCCACGCGACGGGCGGCACGTCGGGCCGGCCTCGCGATCGCGTTGGCGGTCTGCTGCGGGGCGGCGGCCCGGGCCGACCGCGTCGAGCTCGCCGACGGCCGCGTGCTCGAGGGCAGGTTCGTGCTCCTGCCGGGCGTGGCGATCGACCCCACCGCCGAAGTCCGCGGCACCGCGACCGGCACGCCGATCGTGATGTGCGACGACGAGCTGACCCGCACGATGGTGTCGAAGCGGCGGGTGGTGAAGGCCGATCCGGGCCCGGGCGACCCCGGCGGCGAGCGGATCCGCATCCCGCAGCGGGTGCCCGAGAGCGGCCGCCGTGTCGCGGGCGTGGGCACGATCCTCGAGGCCACGCCGTTCGACGCGTTCGGCCGGCGGATCCTCACGCTCGGCACCCCCGGCGGCCGGCTCGACGTCGTCCAGGGCATCACCCAGATCGCCCCCCGCTGGACGAGCGTGGAAGGGCTCGTGACGGAGAAGCCCCTCCTGCTCGACATGCGGATCGCCACCTCGTCGATCCCCCGCGACGTGCTCCGCCGCGTGATCGATCAGCAGCTCGATCGCACGAACGCGGAGGACCGGCTGCGGGTGGTGCGGCTCTTCCTCCAGGCGGAGCGTTACGAGGACGCCCGCGCGGAGCTCGACGAGGTGCTGCGCGACTTTCCCGACCTGGCGAATCTCGCCACGCAGCGGAAGGACCTGGCGGCGCTGTCCGCCAACCGGCTGCTCGACGAGATCCTCCTCCGCGGCGCCGTCGGCCAGGACCGGCTGGCGATCGACCTGCTCGAGGGCTTTCCCGCCGACGACGCGGGGGGCGAGACGGTCGAGGCGGTCCGCGAGGCCCGTGACCGCTACCGCGCGCGGCAGGACGCGGCGCGGCTGCTGCTGGAGGTCCTGCGCCGCCGGGCGGCCGAAATCGGCGCGGAGGAGACCCGCCTCGCGGCGCAGGAGATCGTCGAGGAGATCGCCGCGGAGCTGTCGTTCGCGGCCCTCGAGCGGCTCTCGACGTTCGAGCGGATCGGCGCCGACGCCGACGTGCCGGCGGAGGCCGCGGTGGCGATCGCCATCAACGGCTGGCTGCAGGGGGCCGCGGCCGCCGACCGCAACCTGAAGCTGGCCCTTTCGGCGGCCCGGGTTCGCGGGCTCGTGGGGGAGTATCTGCGTGCCGCCAAGCCCGACGACCGCGATCGCATCCACGCCCGCCTCGAGCAGGAGGAGGCGTTCGACCCGGAGATCGTGGCCGCCGTGGCCCGGCAGATGAAGCCGCCCTTCGACACACCGGCGGAGACGGCCCCCGGCCTCCACGAGATCGACGTGCCGGGCATCGACGACGAGGGGGGCTTCCGCTGCCTCGTGCAACTGCCCCCGGAGTACGATCCGCTCCGCCGGTATCCGGCCGTCGTCTCCCTGCACGCCGCGTGGACCACGCCGCTCGACCAGATCGAATGGTGGGCCGGAAGTCCCGGCCCCGACGGTCTGCGCCGCGGGCAGGCGGGCCGCCACGGCACGATCGTCGTGGCCCCGGCGTGGGCCCGGCCGCAGCAGGCCGGCTACGAATATTCGGCGCGGGAGCATGCGGCCGTGCTCGCCGCGGTGCGCGAGGCCGTGCGCCGGTTCTCGATCGACACCGACCGGGTGTTCCTCTCGGGCCACTCGATGGGGGGCGACGCCGCCTGGGACATCGGGCTCGCCCATCCCGATCTCTGGGCGGGGCTGGTCGCGGTCTCACCGGCCGCCGGCAAGTACGTCAACCACTACTGGCACAACGCCCGCAGCCTGCCGATCTACCTGGTGGGGGGCGAGCTCGATCCGGCCGGCGTGACCCGCAACGCCATGGACCTCGACCGTTACTTCCTCAAGGGGTTCGACGCCACCTACGTCGAGTATCGCGGGCGGGGGCACGAGCACTTCTCCGACGAGATCCTGCGGATCTTCGACTGGATGGGCCGCCGGCGCAGGAACTTCTTTCCGCCGCTGATCGACGCGGTGACGATGCGGCCGTGGGATCGCTTCTTCTGGTGGGTGGAGATGGAGTCGGCGCCCGCCCGCACCGTGGTGCTCCCCGCGCACTGGCCGCCGCCGGCGACGATCCGCCCCTTCGAGATCGAGGCCAAGACGATGCCCCCGGGTACGGTGCCGGCGAGCATCCTGTCCGTCCGCTGCGGGGCCGACCGCGTGCGGATCTGGCTGTCGCCCGAACTGGTCGACTTCACCCGGCCGCTGACGGTGACGCTCGACGGCCGCCGGCTCTGGAAGGACGAGATCGTGCCGGACAAGCGGACGATGCTCGAGGACCTGCGGCTGCGGGCCGATCGCCAGCATCCCTTCTGGGCGGTGGTGGAGTGGCAGAAGCGGGGTGGCGGTCCGGAGTGATCCTCCACGCGACGGCCATGCCGCCGCCCGGAAAGACCACCCGCCCGCCGGTCATTTCGGCGGCGTCACCGGTCGGCGGGCCACCTCGGGCTCCTGCTGCGTCCGCGGCAGCGAGACACCGGTGAGGTACCAGCCCTCGGGCACCGTCTGCATCCCGAGCCCGGCCGTGCCGAAGTAGCGGCGGATCATCTCGAAATCGGGCAGCGAGCTGCCGTCGATCCGCTGCTCGCGGACGGTGCCCGGCTTGCCGTCGCCGAACAGTGCGTTGAGCACCTGCCCGGTGAGGCTCTTCGACTTGGGCATCAGCCCCTGCCGGAGCATCTCGTAGGCCGGCCGCACCACCTCCTCCTCGCGGGAGAACGTCCGGCAGGCCGTCTTCCCCGGGAGGAGCCGCGTGAGTTCACCGGATGCCTGGGCAAAGTCGTTGGCCGCGCCGAGCGACTCCATGCCGCCGCCGGTGGCGAGCACCCGCTCGAGGATGTCGCGGTGCGACGCCACGAACAGGTGGCCGTGGGCGACGGTGACGACGGAGTGGGGCAGCAGCTTCTCCTCGCGCTCGCGCATCTTGGCGCGGCGGCGGTGTCCCTCGTCGTCGTGCTCCGGGGCGGGCGCGGCCAGCCCCGGCGTCTCGACCTCCAGCTTCGGGATCGACGAGGAGCGGTCGATCAGCTCCCAGGCGACATGTCCCTGGACGTCGATCTTCGCCATGTCGGGGTCGATCGACATGCTCTTGGCGACCGTCTTGGCCACCCGCTCCGGGTCGACCGCCTCGACGGCGATCACCAGCCGGTCGGCGTCGGTGTCGATGGGCGTGGCATGGTCGGTGATGAGCGTGACGCGGGTGCCCAGGCAGCCGACGAGATCCTTCTCGAGGTCGATCTGCGGGCCGTCCGGATCCTCCTTCACGGAGGCGATCACGTCGTCGTACACCCCCTTCTCGCCGACGACGTCGTCGACGAGCGTCTCCGCGTTCACGAACGCGTTCTTGAGGTCCCACTCGAGCGCCGTCCAGCCGGAGACGTCGCGGGGCACCCAGGGCTGCGGCTCGACGGACGCGGCGTCGGTGAACTGCAGGATCCGCGCCGCGAGGTTGAACCGCGCGGGGGTGAACGGCTCCCGGCCCGGCAGGGGCGGGGCGTAGACCATCGTGTGATGCCGCAGCGCGTGGCCGGCGTCGTCGAACACGACGGCACCGCCGGCGCCCTTGACGGCGTCAAAGCCCTGCCGGCCGAGGATGGCGACGTAATCGGGCCCCTTGCGCTTCTCACGCGGCGGGTTCGAGGCGACGTAGGCCTTCGCGAACGGGAGCGGATCGACGAACCAGCGGACCACCGCCGCGGTGGCCGGCACCTGCGACTGGCACCGCTCCATCACCTTGCCGTAGGCGGGCAGCGAGGCCACGCAGTCGCCGCGGCCCTCGGCGAGCGTGGCGGCGATCTGGCCGACCAGGGCGGGATCGTCGCCGACGACGAGGCCGCGGCCGACGAGGCCGAACGCCACCTTCCGCTCGGCCGAGGCACGGCTGCCGGAATCGGTCGGAGGCAGGGAGTAGACCGTGAGCGGGCCGGCCGTCGCGGCGGCCACCTTGGTGCCCTTCTGCGCGGCCAGCTGGCGATCGATCTTCTCGACGAGCGCCCGGGCCTGGGCATCGCGACCGGTCGTGTCCACGAGCATCACGGTGGAGAGCCGGCCGGTCGGCGACTCGACGGCCCCGACCGCGCACTCGCCGCCGGCGGCGTCGAGCAGCTCCTCGAAGGTGATTCCGAGCCGGCCGAAGTGGCGGTTGCTCGAGGTTTCGGCCTGTTTCCGCACGCTCTCGATGAAGGGCTTGAGGCTCGCATCCTTGAGCAGCATGCCGTAGTGGGTGCGATCGAACCGCTGGCGGAACTCGGGGGCGTGCGACACGCTCACCCACCCGCGGGTCGTGGCGGGAAAGATCTTCTCGCTCGACGTGAAGGCGCGGGCGTCCTGCGCCACGGCGGCCGCCGGGAGGATCGCCACACCGGCCGCGGCCACGACCGCCGGCGCCGCCAGACCAAGGAGGCGGGAGAGGATTCTGCGCACGAGGCTGGTTCCGTCCACGAAAGCACTCCTTGGAAAATGTGGCACAAGCCGCCCGACCGCTACCATCGCTCTGGGTGTTATCGTGCGGCCGACCCGGATTTCTCGACCCCGTTACCCGACTCCGTTCCGTTTCCTCGACCGGCTCATCGCCAGGGGCCCGCCGTCGCTTGCCTGTCTTGCCGTGTCCGCGGCGCCCGGGTCTTGCGGCAGCCGCCGGCGGCAGGAGAAGCGGACGTCGCGCACGGCCGGGAGCCTCCCCGGCACCGCCGATGAAACGCCCGGAGTTTCGCAGGTGCCCGCGCTTTGCTCAACATGAAATCCGCCGGCGTGCCGCCGCGGACGACGGATTCTCAGCAGCCGGTGGTTTTTCCGGGCCACGCAAGCCGGGCAAGCTGGGATGCCCGGGCGCCCGCGTGCGCCGCCGCCGCGGGCGCGACACCACGCGACGCGGCCACGAACCACGCGCCACACACGAGCGCGACCGCCAGGAGGCATGCACATGCCGTCTCGCGCGACGCTCCGACGGCGGAGGCGGCCGCCACGATCAGCACGATCGCCGCCGCGGCACCGGCCAGCGCGGCGACGAGCAGCGCCGGCGGGATCGCCCGATCGGACGACGGAAGCGTGACGATCGCGCAGACCAGCGGCGGCCATCCGAGGATGGCCGCCTGCGCGAGGGCCGCTCCCGCGGCGAACCGGAGCGGCCCGGGCCGAGCGCCGCCGAAGCGGTGGATCGCCCCGCCGCCCGGCCCGCGGCGGGCCGGCGTCGCGAGGAAGATCCGCCGCCAGGCGTCGTCCCCCGCGACGCCGTCCTGCAGCGTCGCCGCGGGCGCGACGAGGGCCACGAGCCACGCCAGCGACAGGCATGCCCACGCGACCGCCGCCGGGACGCGGTTGCCCGCATGCTCCGGCTCGAGCATGAGCCAGCCGGCCATGCCGAGCAGGGCCGAGGCCATCGCCAGCCGGTCGAGGAGGTGACGCAGCGGACCGCCGGCCGGCAGCGGGTCGAGCGCGAGCGTGCCCCGTGCCGCTCCGGTCGCCGCGATCGGCCCGCGATCGAAGGGTGCAAGGAGCGGGAACTCGAGCGGCTCGCCGCGCCGCGTCGCCACGGCCCGCGACCACGCCCACGCGAGACAGCCCCCGGCCAGCCAGGCGGCCGCGGCCGCGAGCGCCACCGGTGCCGGGCCCCCCTGCGGAACGACCGTCGCGGCCGTCGCCCCACCGGCCAGGGCCAGCGCGAGGCTTGCGGCGTCGGCGGCCGTGGCATCGTGCAGACGGGCGACGGTGATGGTGGCCGCCGCGGCGACTCCGCCGACGAGCGCCGTCGCCAGCACGCGGGCGGCGGCATCGTGTGCCGCGAAGGGAAGCAGGCCCGCCGCGAAACCGGCGAGCGGCCACAGGGCCCGCTCGACAGCCCAGGCGGCCGCCCACCGCCGTCCCCGCCGCGAGCGGAGCACCGTCGCGGGGAGCAATTCCAGCGGCAGGTCGCCGATCGCCGCGACGGCGGCCGCGGCGGCCGCCAGGAGCGGCCATGCCACCGCCATGGTGGCATGGGGCTCGAGACTGCCAGAGGCCGCGCCGGCGACGGCCCCGGCGGCCAGGGCCACCCACGACGCGGCACGCCGCGCGTCGATCGCGACGAACCGCCGGCATGCGGCGACGAGCGCCGCCGGTTCGGCGGCCGGCGCCCGCGGCGTGCCGGCCCGCGAACCCGCAGCCCCGATCGACGCCGCCGCCCCGGTGGATCGCGGCGCGCCGGGCGATCCCGCGTCGGACAATCCGCTCATGCGTGTCGCCTGTGCGTGTGGCCGCCGCGAACGCCGGGCGGCGACCGTCCCCGGCCATCCCCAGTGTAGTGGCGCGGACGACCGCCGGCGTCGCGGCCGCGACGCTCACGACCCCGTGGCCGAGGTCCCGGGCCCGATCGCGTCGGTCACCGCGGCGGCAAGCGCCGGCAGCTGCTCGGGCTTGAAGATGTCGAAGTGCCCCCCGGGCAGCCGATGGACGCGCACCCGTCGGCCGACGAGCAGCCGCCAGAAAAGCGGCAGCGTGGCGGAGATCAAGGAGCTGGCGCGAAACAACTCCACGCGGCCGTCGAACGGCGCGGGCACGTGGCCGGCGACGAGCGGAAAGAGCGGATCGGGCGGCTCGAGGGGCGTGCCGCGGTCCGCGGCGGTGCGCACGGCGACGGCGTGGTCGAACCCGCTCCAACCGGCGACGCGGGCCGCGCGGCGCACGAGCGGCCGCGCGAGCGCGACGGCCTCGCGGCCCCAGTCGCCGACGGGCGTCTCGAGCAGCCGGCGGGCGTGCAGCCGTGCCCGCCCCCCGATGGCGTCGATCTCGTGGAGCGAGCTGGCGAGGTGTCGGGCGGCCCGCGCGGGCCAGGGAACCGCGGCGTTCGCAAACGTGTCGAAGAGAAGAAGCGTGACCTCGTCCCCCGCCGCCCGGAGCTGCGCCGCGATCGCGTAGGCCACCCAGCCCCCCAGCGAATAGCCGCCCACGGCGTACGGACCCCGCGGCCGCAGCGACCTGATCTCCGCCGCATACTCCGCGGCGAGCGCCGCGAGCGTGGCGGGGACCGCGCCGCCGCGATCGGTCGACTGCAGCCCGTAGACCGGCTGCTCGGCGGGGAGAAGCTTCGCCAGCCCGAGAAAGTGGAACACGTCGCCGCCGACGCCGTGCACGAGGAAGAGCGGGGGGCGGCCGCCCGTCGGCGCGAGCGGCACGAGCGACTTCCAGCGGGGCGCCCACGGCGCGTCGGCGATCAGCCGCGCCTGCGACTCGACCGACGGTGCCCGGAAGAGGGCCGCGATCGGCACGGGATGCCCGAGGAGCCGCTCCAGCTCGACCGCGAGCCGGGCGGTGAGCAGCGAGTGGCCGCCGATCGCGAAAAAGTCGTCATCGCGACGGATGTCGTCCCGACCGAAGAGCCGGCGCCAGACGCCCATGATCTCGGCCTCGAGCAGCGTGCCGAGACGCTGGTCGGCGCCGTCGGTGTCTCCGCGGCCCGCAGCGGTGGCATCCGCGGGCAGGGCCAGCAGCGTTGCGCGGACGACCTTGCCGTTGGGCGAAAGCGGCAGATCGGACACGACGACCCATTCGCCGGGCAGCATCGGCTCGGGGAGATGGTCGGCGAGAAACGCGCGCAGCCCCGCAGGCTCGACGGCGGCGCCGTCCCGTGGGACGACGCAGCCGCGCAGGATCTTTTCCACCGAGCCGTCGGCCATCGTGCCTTCGCGCACCACGACGACGGCCTTCGCGACGTCGGGATGCCGCTCGAGCGCCGCCTGGATCTCCCCGGGCTCGATCCGATGGCCGCGGATCTTCACCTGGTCGTCGATGCGGCCGAGGAACTCGAGCACGCCGTCCGCCCGCCGACGGCACAGGTCGCCCGTCCGGTAGAGCCGCCCCCCGGGCCCGTCGCCCGGCGGATCGGCCACGAACGACTCGGCGGTGAGCTCGGGCCAGCCGAGGTAGCCGATGGCCAGCCCGAGGCCACCGATGACGAGCTCTCCCGGCTGGCCGTCGGGCACGGGCAGCAGGGCGGCGTCTACGACGTGGCAGCTCGTGTTGGCCAGGGGCCGGCCGATCGGCACCGAGCCGCGGGGAAAGTTGTCGTCGCGGGCGATCTCGTGCGTGGTGGAGAACGTCGTGGCCTCGGTGGGGCCATACCCGTTGGTGAGCCGCAGGCCTGGCAACGCGGCCAGCGCCCGCCGCACGTGCGGGATCGACAGCGCCTCACCGCCGGTGATCACGTGCTCCACCGTCGCCAGCACGCCCGGGTCGGCGTCGATCACGTGGTTGAACAGTCCCGCCGTGAGCCAGAGGCAGTTGACTCGGCCTGTGCGGAGCACCTCTGCCAGCCGCGGCAGCTCCGGGATCGGGTCCGGAAACACGACGCAGGCGCCGCCGCCGAGGAGTGGCGCCCAGAGCTCGAAGGTCGACGCGTCGAAGGCGGTCGGCGCGAGGAGCAGCGTGCGCAGCTCCGGGCCGAACGAGGCATACGTCTGGCCGTGCACCAGCCGCACCACCGCGCGGTGCGGCACCACCACCCCCTTCGGCGTTCCCGTCGAGCCGGAGGTGTACATCACGTAGGCCGGCCGCTCGCCGGCGGCGCCCGCATCGCCGGCGGCATGGCTGCTTCCGCCGGCGGCCCCCTCGTCGGCCTCGTCGGCCCCGTCGGCCGGCAGCGCGACGTCGGCCCGCCACCACGGCTCGTCGGCGTCCGCGAACACGAGCGTGGCTGCGGCGGCCGGGAGCCGGTCCGCGAGCGACCGGCGGGTGACGATCGCGGCGAGCCGGGCGTCGGCGATCATGAAGGCGAGCCGCTCGGCCGGCTGCTCCGCCGGCAGGGGCGCGTAGCCGCACCCCGCCTTGAGGACGCCGAGCACCGCCACCACGAACTCGACCGACCGCTCGAGGAGGATGCCGACGAAGCCCCCCGGGGCGACGCCCGCCGCCGCGAGCCGCGCGGCCAGCCGGTCGGAGGCGGCGTCGAGTTCGGCGTAGGACACCTCGCGGCCCGCGCAGACGACGGCCACCGCATCTGGGGTGCGACGCACCTGCGCGCGGAAGCAATGCGCGAGAGACGTGTTTTCGGGGAGCGGCACGACGGGGCCGGCACCGCGGGCGAGCAGCGCCGCACGTTCGTCCGCCGACTCGAGCGGCAGTTCCGCGACGGGCGTGTCGGGCGCCGCCGCGGCGGCGTCGAGCAGGCAGGCGATCCACGCGAGCAGCCGGTCCCCCGTCGCGGGCGTGAAGAGATCGGTCGCGTATTCGAGCCGCAGTTCGACGCCCCGGCGGGTGCGGACGGCGAGCAGCGTGAGATCGAGCCGCGACACGCCCCCGTCGATGTCGCGCGGCTCGACCTCCAGCCCCGCGAGCCGCAGGGGCTCCGCGAGGTCGTCCTGCCACGTGCACATCACCTGGAAGACCGGCGATCGGGCGGGATCGCGCCGCGCTCCGGCCAGTTCGACGATGCGGTCGAAGGGCACCGCGGCGTGGTCGATGCACGCGACCACGGCGGCCCGCACCCGCGCGAGCAACTCCCGAAACGACGGCCCCCCGGCCAGGTCGACCCGCAGCGGGACCGTGTTGACGAGAAACCCGACGAGGTCGGCCATCTCCAACCGCGGACGATTCGCGACCGGCACGCCCAGCACGATCGTCTCCGTCGCGCACCAGCGGCCGAGCACCGCCGCCAGGCCGGCGGCCACCACGACGATCGGCGTGCACTGCATGTCCCGGCCGAGGGCCGCGAGCCGCTCGGCCGCGGCGCCGTCGACGAGCCGGCGGGCGACGCCGCCCCGGAACGACTCGGCCGCGGGGCGGGGGAAATCGGTGGGAAGATCGAGGTACGCCGGCGCTCCGGTCAGCCCGCGCCGCCAGAAGTCCTCCTCCGCGGCCGCCCCGGGCCGGTCGCGCGACCGCCGCTCGAGAAGCGCGACGTCGGCCTCCGCCATCCGCAGCGGCGGCAAGTCGGGATTCCTGCCGGCCGCGAACGCGGCGTGGCACGCGGCCAGTTCGCGGTGCAGCACGTCCACCGACCAGCCGTCGGCGACGATGTGGTGCACCACGAGCAGGAGCATGGAATCGTCGGCGGACACGCGCACGAGGCAGCCCCGCACGAGCGGGCCGCGGGCGAGGTCGAACGGCCGGCGGCACTCCTCGGCGACGACCCGCCGCGCATCCGCCTCGCGGTCGGCGGCGGTGACGCCCGCTGCGTCGGCCGTCGACACCGGCCACGCGCCGTGCGCGGCGACGACCTGGTGGAGTTCACCGTCGGCATCTCCGCCGGCGTCTCCGTCGGCCCCTGCACGCGCCTGCGGAGGGGCGAAATCGAACGTCGTCCGCAGCGACTCGTGCCTGGCCACGAGCCGCTCGAGCGCGGCCTGCAGGATAGCGACGTCGAGCGGGCCGCGGATCCGGTGCAGCAGCGGGATGACGTATGCCGACGATCCGGCCGCGTACTGCTCGAGGAACCAGAGACGTCGCTGCCCCGCCGAGGCGGGCACGATCCGCGGCGCGGCCGCGGCACCCTCCGGGGCGGACGTGGCCGTGGCGCGATGCCCGGCGTCGGGGCCGTTTGGCCCGCCATCGGCAGCTGCGTCGGCCGCGACGGGTGAGCCCTGCGCAGCCGCCACGGCCCGCGCCCCGTCGTCGATGACACGGGCCAGGCCGGCGAGCGACGGGTGGTCGAACACGGCCCGCACCGGCAAACGCACGCCGAAGCGGCGCTCGATCTCGCCCACGAGCCGCATGGCGAGCAGGGAACTGCCGCCGGATCGGAAGAAATCGGCGTGGCGGCCCACGTGGCCCCGTCCGAGCAACTGCCGCCACGCCTCGGCCAGGCCCGCTTCGACCGGGCCGACGAACCGGTCCGATGCGGCGTCCGCCCCGCCGCTTCCGGTCCGCTCGACGGCGAGGATCTCGAGGGCCTGCCTGTCGACCTTGCCGCTGGCGTTCACCGGGAGATTCGGCAACGCGACAACGAACGCGGGCACCATGAACTCAGGCACCCTTTCCCGCAGCCACGGGACGAGTTCGTCCGGACGCCCGCCGGACGCATCGCGTGCGACGACGAAGGCGGTCACCCGTCGGCCGGTCGTCGCGTCTCCCCACGCGACCGCCGCCGCGGCCTTCACGGCCGGGTGTCCGGCGAGGGCGGCCTCGATCTCGCCGAGCTCGACCCGGTGGCCGCGGATCTTCACCTGATGGTCGATGCGTCCGATGAAGTCGATCTCGCCGTCCGCGCGCCAGCGGCCGCGGTCTCCGGTGCGATAGAGCCGGCTCGCTGGGTCCGCCGCGAACGGATCGGCGACGAACCGCTCGTTGGTGAGCTCGGGCTGCCGCCAGTACCCCCGCGCGAGGGCTGCCCCGCCGATCCAGAGATCGCCCGCCACCCCCTGCGGCACGGGCCGCATGTGACGGTCGAGCAGGTAGACCCGCGCGTTGGCGATCGGCCGGCCGATCGGCGGCAGGTCGGGCCAGGCGGACGGATCGGCGGGCAGGCGATGCGCCGTCGCGACGTGCGTCTCCGTCGGGCCGTAATGGTTCCACAGCCGGCACTGCGGCAGCCGGGCGAAGAACCGGCGGATGGCCGGCGTGATCCGCAACTGCTCGCCGGCGACGATCACCTCGCGCAGCGACTGCGGATACGACCGGGCCGCGTTCCCCGCGTCGGCCAGATGCTCGAGCATCACCACCGGGAGGAACAGCCGGGCCATGCCCTGCCGCTCCACCTCCGCGAGCAACGCCGCGGGATCGAGCCGCACGTCCTCGGACACGAGCACGAGCGTGCCCCCGGAGAGCCACGTCGAAAACATCTCCTGGCACGACACGTCGAAGCCGAGGCTGGCGAACTGCAGCGTTCGGTCTCCCGGCCCCAGTCCCGACTGCGCCGCCTGCCAGGCGAGCAGGTTGACGAGCGGGGCGTGGGGCATGGCGACGCCCTTCGGTCGGCCCGTCGATCCCGACGTGGAAAGCACGTAGGCCAGCCGGCAGGCGTCGCCTGCGGGGCGGGGTGACGCCGCCGCCGGCGCCGCCCCTGCCGGTTCGTCGTCGAGCGACATGATCAGCGGACGAGCCGCGTCGGCCGCGAACGACGGCCCCTCTGCGGCGTCGATCGCCGCGCGGATCGCGGGCTCGGTCGCCACGTCGGCGAGCACCACCCGGCAGGCCGCGTCGGCCGCGACGAACGACAGCCGGGCCGCGGGCCAGGCTGGGTCGAACGGCACGTAACACCCCCCGGCCTCGAGGATCGCGAGCACCACCCGGCAGGCCGCGTCGGCCGCGACGAACGACAGCCGGGCCGCGGGCCAGGCTGGGTCGAACGGCACGTAACACCCCCCGGCCTCGAGGATCGCGAGCACCGCGACGAACATCCCGGGCGACCGCCGCGCCGCCACGCCCACGGGCACGTCGGGGCCCACGCCGCGGTCACGGAGCCGTGCCGCCAGTCGGACGGCCCGCGACCGGAGCTCCGCATAGCTCCACTCCCCGCCCGGCCACACGAGCGCGATCGCGTCTGGGGTGCGGCCCGCCTGCGCGGTGAACAGGTCGTGCAGGCCTCCGGCAGGCACGTCGAGCGACGCCCCGCGCGGCCAGTCGGCCGACACGAGCCGCCGCTCCTCCGGCGGCAGGCAATCCAGCTCGTCGAGCGGCGTCGCCGGCGCCGCGGCGGCGGCACGCAGGAACGCGACGAACCGCTCCGCGTGGGCCGCGATCGTCGGCTCGTCGAAGACGTCGGTCGCATACTCGAGCCGGCAGCGGAGCGCGTCGACGTCGGCGACCACGAGGAGCGTGAGGTCGAACTTGCTCGTGCCCGTGTGCACCGGGGTGGGCATCAGGGCCGCGCCGTCGAGCCGCAGCGCGGGCAGCGGCCGGCCGATGAAGGCGAAGAACGCGCGAAAGAGCGGCTGGACGCCTCCCGTGCGGCCGTGCGCGGCGACCTGCACGATCTGTTCGAAGGGGAGTCCGGCATGGGCGAGCGCCGCGTGGAACCGGTCGCGAACCGCACGCACGACGTCGCCAAAGCAGGGATCGGCGGCCGCGCCCCCCTCGCGCCACGTCATGCGGATCGGCAACGTGTTCAAGAAGCAGCCCATGGCCCGCTGCGTCTCGGGCCGCACCCGGTCGGCCAGCGGCGTGCCGACCACGATGTCGTCCTCCCCGCTCGCGACGTGAAGCCAGGCGTGCCAGGCCGCGAGCAGGACGGTGAACAGCGTCGCGTCGCCGTCGCGGGCGAGGCCGCGGAGCCGCCGCGTCGTGTCGGCATCCACGTCGAAATGCAGCATGCCACCCCGGCCGGTCGCCGCGGCCGATCGCGGCCCGTCGGCCGACCAGCGCGGCCCGTCGGGAAGATCGCGGAGAGCTCCGCTCCAAAACTCGCAGTGACGCTCGGCCAAGGCCTCGGCCAGCGGTGGCACGGCCATGGCGGCAGCCGTCACGTGCACCCGCTGGGAAGCGTCCGCCGCGACGTCTGGGGACGCGCACCGGCCCGACAGGCCGTCGATCAGCAGCCGCACCGACCAGTCGTCGATGACGGCGTGATGGAACGCGAGCAAGAGCAGGCTCTCCCCGTCGGCGGCACGGAAGAGCGTCACCCGCCAGAGCGGCGGCACGGACAGGTCGAACGGCCGCCGGGCCTCCGCCTGCACAGCCGCGTGAATCGTCCGCTCCCGCTCGGCGTCTCCGAGCGCGGGGAGCGTCCGCTCGCTCCATGGCACCGCGACAACGCCCGCCGGCGCGATCCGCTGCACGACGCCGTCCTCGCCCATCACGAGCGCCGTGCGCAGGGCGGGCTGGGCTGCCATGATCTCGGCGAGCGCGCGCCGCAGCCGCCCCCAGTCGACGGCGGCCCGCGTCCGGAACACGGACGCCTCGTTGTAGGTGGCCGGATCGGCGCAGAGCGACCGCAGGAGCCACATGCCCTGCTGCGACGCCGTCGCCGGCATCTCGATCGTGCCATCCACCGGCTCGGGCTCCGGCGGGGGAGGGCCGTCCGCGGCCGGCGCCGGCCGCGGGCCGGCCGGCTCATCGACGGCGTGCCGCGGCGTCGCCTGCGCGACGAACTCCGCGAGCCGCGCGATCGTGCGGCGGTCGAAGACCTCGCTGAGCGGAAGCTCCACCCCCGTCGACCGGCGGACAGCCGCCACGAGCGCCATCGCCACGAGCGAGTTGCCGCCCGAGTGGAAGAAATCGTCGTGCAAGCCCGCGGCATCCACGTCCAAAAGCTCGCACCACGCCGCGGCGATCCGTTCCTCAAGCGGCGTGCGCGGCCCACGGCTGGTAGTGTTTTCAAACGGCACAGCCATGCGCGAACGACATCGACCGAGGGCTGATCGCCGAAAACACGCCGATCACGGGACACGAACTCGTAGACGAACTTATTCGCCGCACCACGCCATGACAATCATTCCGCGCGTCACGCCCGCCTGGCCGCACGCCGACGGCCCGCCGCCGCTCGCGGCCGGCGACGTGCACCTCTGGCTGGCCCACGTCGACGCGTGGCGGGATTGCGGCTGGGACGACGTGCTCTCGGCGCAGGAACTCGACCGCACCGCGCGGTACCGGCGCACGATCGATCGCGATCGCGGCCGCACGGGGCGGGGCCTGCTGCGGCGGCTGCTCGCCGGCTACCTCGGCACGTCGCCGGCGGCCGTGGCGATCGACACCGACGCGTCCGGCAAGCCGCGGCTCGCCGGCGCGTCAACGCTCGCGTTCAACGTGTCGGGCTCGGCGGATCTCGCGGTCTTCGCCTTCACCCGCGGCCCGGCGGTGTGCGTGGACGTCGAGGCGTTCGCCACCGAGCCGGCC
>Ga0209189_1001375_pt1 | contig 18228 bp, 13 predicted proteins | sample C_130820_EF_Meta_FD_187308 | JGI IMG/M metagenome (GOLD analysis project Ga0209189, IMG submission 187308) | Freshwater microbial communities from Lake Croche, Canada to study carbon cycling - C_130820_EF_MetaG (SPAdes) (version 3) | ecosystem: Environmental > Aquatic > Freshwater > Lake... | reverse complement strand
TCCAGTTGGATTGGCAGAAACAAACTCAATCATGGCGCTTTGGGCAGACCCCTGACTTAGAGCAGACTTACCAAAATGCACTCCCGCAGAGAGTATTTCCTCTACTACCGCCGTTTTAGCGGCATTACTAAGACGGAAATTGATAAAGCCAGGGCCAGCGATTTCACAAGATGCAATAAGCTCATTAAAGCCCGCTTCTTGTTGCAGGCGCTCCACCAGAGCCTGTGCCAGCTCGCGTGGGTTTAACTTCCAAGCCTTTGAAAGCTGGAGGGCGATATTGCAGGCGACATCCCCGTGATCAACAGCTTTAGGGCGCTCTAAACGCGGGGCAGGAGCCTCCCCCAGGCCACGATCCTGAGCCAAGCCGGCAAGAGCGGCGCTCAGCATTTCAATTAAACGATTTTTATTGGTAGACAACATAGATAAGTGAGTTTATCAGGTGGTAAGCTATTGAAATGATCTATCAATTTCGCTCAAAAGCTGGTCCAGACGTCATCATGCTGGCGGACTTGACCAAACGAATTTTTGATATTTTGGGGCGCCCTCTAGAGCCTCGCGGCATCCTGACAGTTGAGCAGCTGCCAGGCCTGATCACTGCGCTAGAAACGGCTATCCTTAAAGATCTTGAGGAACGGGCTAAAGCAAATGACGATACCGAGAAAGGCGCTGAAAAGCCCAAATTGGCAGATCGCCTTGGACAACGCGCCTACCCATTTCTAGAGCTGATGAAGCAGGCTAAAGCCAAAGACGAACCCGTGATGTGGGGCGTTTAATCCAGCAAGCTGGCCAACTGGCGACGAGTATCTTCAATACTTTGACTGCGGCGTTTTGCTAAATCTTCCACCTGATCATCTGATAGCTTGCCTACATTGAAGTAGCGCGCATCTGGATGGGCCAAATAGAAACCGCTCACGCTAGAAGCTGGATTCATAGCCATGGACTCAGTCAGCGTCATGCCAATATCCTCAGAACCAATGACGCGTAACAAATCTTCTTTAACCTCATGTGCTGGGCAAGCAGGATAACCAGGCGCTGGCCGAATACCGCGATATTCCTCGTTGATCATCTGATCATTAGTCAAAATTTCATCAGTTGCATAGCCCCACAAATCTGTTCGAACGCGATGGTGCATTAACTCTGCAAACGCTTCGGCTAAACGATCAGCTAAGGCTTTCAACATAATGGCGCTATAGTCATCGTGCTTTGCGTGAAACTCAGCCACCTTCTTTTCAACGCCATGACCAGTGGTCACCGCAAAACAACCAAGGTAGTCAGCAACGTCAGAAGCTTTTGGTGCAACATAATCAGCCAAACAGCGATTAGGTCTGCGCACTCCATCTACCACCGGACGCTCAGACTGTTGACGTAAGTTGTGCCAAACAAATAAAGGGTGCTCGCGTGCCTCATCACTATAAAGAACGATATCGTCCCCGATAGTGTTGGCCGGATAAAAGGCAACTACCGCATCAGCTTGCAACCATTGGCCTTTAATCAACTTATCGAGCAGCACTTTGGCATCTTCAAATACTTTACGTGCTTCAACACCAACCACTTCGTCATCTAGGATTGCAGGGAACTTACCAGCTAAATCCCAAGTCTGAAAGAATGGAGTCCAGTCAATGTATTTAGCAATATCACTCAATGCAAAGTTTTTAAATACACGGCGCCCAATAAACTTTGGCTTTTCCGGAACATAAGCAGACCAATCAATCATCTCGCGATTCTTGCGAGCCGCCTCTAGAGAGATGGTTGGTGCAGCTTTTTTATTCGCGTGCTGTTCACGAATACGCACATAGTCATCACGCAAATCTTGAATAAATTTCTTGGCACTTTCATCTGAGAGCAGGCTAGAAGCAACAGAAACAGAGCGGGATGCATCGGGTACATACACAACCGGTCCATCATAATGCGGAGCAATCTTCACGGCCGTATGGACGCGCGAAGTAGTGGCACCACCGATCATCAAAGGGATTTGACGCTCACGGAACCAATCGTCACGTTGCATTTCTTGTGCGACGTAAGTCATTTCTTCGAGGGATGGCGTAATCAAGCCCGATAAACCAACGATATCGGCATTCTCTTCCTTGGCACGCTTCAAAATCTCGGCACATGGAACCATCACACCCATATTGGCTACTTCAAAGTTATTACATTGCAGAACAACGGTCACAATATTTTTACCAATATCATGCACGTCACCCTTCACGGTTGCCATCACAATTTTGCCTTTGGCTTTCGCTTCGCCACCAGCAGCAATATGTTGACGCTTTTCTTCTTCGATATACGGAATCAAGATGGCAACTGCCTGCTTCATTACGCGGGCGCTCTTTACCACTTGAGGTAAGAACATTTTGCCGGCACCAAATAAATCACCAACGACATTCATGCCATCCATGAGCGGGCCTTCAATCACTTCGATTGGCCTACCACCTGCACCCATGATTTCAGCGCGCAACTCTTCAGTATCTTCTTCGATAAATGTTGTAATACCATGCACTAAAGCATGGGTTAAGCGTTCACGAACAGGGGCTTCGCGCCAAACTAAATTCTCAACCTGCTTCGCGCCACCACCTTTAAATTGATCCGCAATATCTAACAGGCGTTCAGTTGGCGTTTTGCCATCTTTTTCTTTAAAGCGATTCAGGACAACGTCTTCTACACGCTCACGCAACTCCTGATCTAGATCAGCATATACACCCAATTGACCAGCATTGACGATACCCATATCCATACCAGCTTGAATAGCGTGATATAGGAACACAGTATGAATAGCCTCACGAACGCGATCGTTGCCGCGGAATGAGAAGCTCACATTGGAAACACCGCCGCTTACTTTGGCACCCGGAAGATTTTCCTTAATCCAACGAGTGGCATTAATAAAGTCAACTGCATAGTTATCGTGCTCTTCAATACCAGTGGCAATTGCAAAAATATTGGGGTCAAAAATAATGTCTTCTGCTGGGAAACCAATTTCGTTTACCAAGATCTCATAGCAACGCTGACAGATTTCTGTCTTACGCTTAAAAGTGTCTGCTTGACCTACCTCATCAAATGCCATAACCACAGATGCAGCACCATAGCGACGGATTAAGCGCGCTTGCTTTCTGAAGGAATCTTCGCCCTCTTTCAGGGAAATCGAATTCACAATCGGTTTGCCTTGAATGCACTTTAAACCCGCTTCAATCACACTCCACTTGGAAGAGTCGATCATGATGGGCACACGCGCAATATCGGGTTCAGATGCAATCAGATTCAAGAAGCGCGTCATTGCGGCTTCAGAATCTAGCATCGCCTCGTCCATATTGATGTCAATGACTTGCGCGCCATTCTCAACTTGCTGACGTGCTACTACGAGCGCTTCATCAAATTGATTATTTAAAATCATGCGGGAAAATGCTTTAGAGCCAGTGACATTGGTACGCTCACCAATATTCACGAAGCCAACAGCGGCAGTCACGTTAAACGGCTCGAGACCAGACAACTTCATTGGTGGCATTATTTTTTTGTCCATCTTGCTCACGCTGCAGCCTCTGTATTCTCGCGATAGAAAACACGCGGCTTGCGTTTGGCAACGGCATCTGCAATAGCACGAATGTGATCAGGGGTAGTACCACAGCAACCACCAACTAAGTTCACTAAACCGTCTTTAGCGAAGCCATCAACCAAGCTTGAGGTAATGTCTGGTGTCTCATCAAAGCCGGTATCACTCATTGGGTTGGGCAAGCCTGCATTGGGATAGCAGGAGACTGCCGCATCACAAATCCTAGCTAGCTCTGCGATATAAGGACGCATCAGGGCAGCACCCAACGCACAGTTCAAGCCAAAGGTCAGTGGCTTGATATGGCGCAAGCTATTCCAGAACGCCTCGACTGTTTGGCCAGACAAAATACGACCAGATGCGTCAGTCACTGTTCCAGAAATCATGACAGGCAAACGCTCACCAGTCTCTTCAAAAAATTCATCGAGCGCAAAGAGTGCAGCTTTAGCATTAAGCGTATCAAAAATCGTTTCGACCAAAAATAAATCAACGCCACCTGCAAACAAGCCTTCAATCTGCTCACGATATGAAGCGCGCAATGTATCAAAAGTGACATTACGTGCACCCGGATCATTCACGTCTGGTGAAATACTGGCCGTTTTTGGCGTAGGCCCAATTGCGCCCGCGGCAAAACGTGGCTTATCAGGAGTGCTGTACTTTTCACAAGCAGCGCGTGCCAATCTCGCGGAGACTTCATTCATCTCACGCGCTAAACTGGGCATCTTGTAATCTTCCTGCGCTACTGAAGTGGCACCAAATGTATTGGTTTCAATAATGTCCGCGCCCGCATCTAAGTATTGCTCGTGAATCTTGCTAATGATCTGGGGCTGAGTCAAAACGAGCAACTCGTTATTACCTTTAATATCTCCAGGATGCTCTGCAAAACGAGTATTGCCTGGCAAACCACGATAGTCAGCTTCAGTTAATTTGTACTGCTGAATCATGGTGCCCATGGCGCCATCCAAAATCAGAATACGTTGCTTCAGTAGCTCTGGGAGCTTTTGACCACGGGTGTAAGGCTGGGACAAACCATTAGATTGCATTGTTAAACCGGGATTAATCTCTAGAATCCCTTATTCTATTGGAAAAGCCACTTTTTATTTACCCTGGAGCCCCTATGTTTGGAACCATTCCTGAATTCAATCAAAGCCTAGAAATGTTTAAAACTATGTGGGGACAAGGTGCAGCAGGTCAAGCTGGACAGTTTCCCTTCACAACTGATGCCTCTAAGGCTGCTGGAGGCTTTGGGGCAGCTTTTCCAGGTTTAGACGTAGATGAGCTAGAAAAACGCATTAAAGACCTCAAAAGCGTTGAAAACTGGCTTAATTTGAATCTCAATATCCTCAAATCGACCATTCAAGGGTTAGAAGTCCAGCATGCCACCATGATGGCCCTAAAATCCTTTGGTGATGCAGTTTCTGCGGCAGGAGCAGCTGCAACAACGCCTAGTGAAGAGTCCGCGACTAAGACGACAAGCGCTAAACCACGGAAAACCGCAACACGCCGTCGTCGCAAAGCTGGCGACGCAACTTTCCTCGACGAAGTAGGTAATTCAGATGAGCAATAGCCTCACCCATTGCAAATGTGAGTTGATGAATATCTAATTCACGCTTAAACAAGACCGGCACAATCTCCCTTGCATGTGCCGGTTTTTTACATGCACTCAAAGCATCTGCTAAGCGCTCTTCATGATGTGCCTGTAGTTGAGCAACACGCTGCCGGATTCCGTTAAATGGTTTGCCATGAGAGGGAAGTACCAATGAGTCCTCAGGTAATACCAAATACTTTTCAATCGAGTCTAAATACAGTCCGAGAGGATCGGCATCTGGGTCCGCATCATAGACGCTGACATTAGTGGAGATGCGGGGTAACAACATATCCCCAGAGATCAGCACTCCCAGTTCTTTGCAAAATAAGGAAGCATGCTCAGGCGCATGTCCATAACCCATGATGACCAGCCAAGCACGACCACCAATCGAAATCGATTCGCCATCCAAAATACGACGATACTGCCGCGGCACTCCGGGAACCATATTGCTGTAGTAATTTGAGCGCGACCGAATTTTTTCCAAATCTTCAGGACCTGTTAGGCCATGTTTTTGAAAGTGATCCGCAGAACCTCCGCTACCAGCACGCGAACCCACTGCAGCACCCCCCTCTTTACAACTTAACCATTGGGCAGTTAAATAATCCGTCATGGAGATCCACATAGGAACCTTCCACTTTTCACAAAGCCACTGTGATAGACCCACATGATCCGGATGCATATGCGTCACAATGACGCGCAAGACTGGCATGCCCTCAAGCTGGGTAGCAAATACTTGCTCCCATGAGGCTTTTGTCTCATCATTAGCAATACCGCAATCCACAATCGTCCAGCCCGCTACACCATCAATTTCATCGCGCAGTAACCACAGATTGATGTGATCCAAAGCAAAGGGTAAGCGCATTCTGATCCAGCGAACACCTGGCGCAACCTCAACACTAGCACCTACTTCCGGAAGCACGTCTCCTAAGGGATAATGGACTGCAGTTTCAGCGCTTGCTTGTTTTTGAGTATTCATGGCTTAGTGTTATTTAATTATTTTTCTTCTGGGTTTGCTTTGACAACAGTTCCATCGCCTTGCATTAATTGGTGTGATATCAATCCTGAAAATGGTTACTGTCGTGGCTGTTATCGCACTTTGACTGAAATCGCCGACTGGTCAGTCCTAAGTAATCCTGAGAAGCTTGAGGTTTGGTCACAACTTCCTAGTCGCAAACCTCAAGCGCCGCAGTAATGCCAATCTTTATTTATTACTTTATTTGTTGACGTCAACAATTAAACGTCCACGTACATTTCCTGCCATCAGTTCTTGCGCATACTGAACTGACTCCTCAAGCGTAATTTCATGAGAGATTTCATCTAAAGTTTTTAGATCCACTAGCTTAGCAAGTTGCTCATACGCAGCAATGCGTTTTTCACGTGGCACTGTGACGCTGTTAATGCCATACAAGGTGACGCCGCGCAAAATAAATGGGGCAACCGTCGAAGGAAAATCCATGCCTTGAGCAAGACCACAAGCTGCTACTGCGCCATCGCTCTTCGTCTGCGCGCAGGCATTAGCTAAAGTATGGCTTCCCACACTATCAACTACTGCAGCCCAGCGTTCTTTTGCCAATGGCTTACCGGGGGAAGATAAAGTGGCACGATCAATCACTTCACTTGCGCCTAACTTTTTCAAGTAATCCGCCTCAGCCATACGCCCAGTGCTAGCAACAACCGTAAAACCTAATTTACTCAGCAGCGTAATCGCAAAACTACCAACACCACCTGCGGCACCTGTCACCAGTACTTCGCCATCACTAGGCTTAAGTCCATGCTTTTGTAAGGCCATCACACAGAGCATGGCGGTGTAGCCTGCAGTGCCAATCGCTAATGCTTGTTTAGCAGTAAATCCTTTAGGTAAAGGAATCAACCAGTCGGCCTTTACACGAGCCTGCTGAGCCAAACCACCCCAATGCCCTTCACCAACCCCCCAACCATTGAGAAGCACCATATCGCCAGCCTTGAAGTCAGAATGAGTGCTTTCTAGCACTTCGCCAGCAAAATCGATTCCAGGCACCATCGGAAAGCTACGAACTACTGGGCCCTTACCGGTAATGGCTAAGCCATCCTTATAGTTGAGCGTGGAATACAGCACTTTAACGAGGACATCGCCCTCTGGCAGGCTGGCCTCATCCACCTGGGCCAATTCTGCGTGATACCCCTGATCATCCTTATTTACCAATATTGCTTTAAACATGTCTCTTCCTTTTAGAACGAGGTATTTCCCCGCAGCAATGACTTAATAGGTTTATCCTAACGAGCATTGCTGATTATGGAGGTTTCCATGAAAAAAATTCTACTATTAACTACGATTTCTGGCTTTTTGCTAGCTGGGTGCTCTGCGACCCAGCTGAATATGTCCATGGGCAATATGCGCCTTATAAGCTCTAGCGCAGCAGCACAGGATGTCATGGATTTCGCTACAAAGACTTGTAGGGATGATTTCTATGAGGGCGCCAGCTTTCTTTCAAAGGCGGGTAAAGAATATCGCTTTAAATGCGTAAAAGCAGAAGAAAACGAAATCTTGACTCCTATTCCTGGTACAACAATTGCAGCTGTAGCAAAAACTGAACCCAAATAAGTAAAGCCTAATGACCCCTTTTACATCACAAGAGCTACGCAAAGGTTTTGCATCATTTGCAACGGGGGTCACTGTTATCACCTGCCTGGATGAAGAGAATAATCCTCATGGCATTACGATTAGCTCCTTTAATACTGTCTCACTCGAGCCCCCACTCATTCTCTGGAGCCTGAAGAAACATTCGCGCCTCATGCCCTGGGTAGAGCTTGGCAAAAAACATCTCATCCATGTTCTCGAACGCTCCCAAGAAAATTTAGCGATGCATTTCGCTACAGTGAAGACAGACCAATTTAAAGAGGTCGATCACAAGCTAGCAGCTAGTGGGCTTACCCAAATTGATCACTGCGTTGCCTATTACGAATGTGAAACTGTTTGCATTCATATCGGCGGTGATCACAACATCATTGTTGCCAAAGTGATTCACTTAAAAAATCATCCCGAACGAGAGCCGCTCATTTTTGCGCGAAGCAAATTTATTGGTCTCGATTTCTCAGAAGTCAAATCTAGCTAAGGCTAATTTATCTCGCAAGGAAATGCCATGATGCGTTTATGGGGTCGTAAAAGTTCTATTAACGTTCAAAAAGTATTGTGGTGCCTTGCTGAGCTTGGCTTAAAAGAAGGCAAAGACTTTGAGCGGATCGATGCTGGCCTGCACTTTGGCCTTAACAACACGCCAGAGTTTCTCAAAATGAATCCGAATGGTCTTGTGCCCACCCTTGAAGATGGAGATCTCGTGCTCTGGGAATCCAACACCATCATGCGTTACTTGGTTTCGCAGTACGATAAAAATGAACGCTTCCCAAAAGGTGTTGCAGCTCAATACAGTTCTGAAAAAATGATGGACTGGCAACTGGCAACGCTTTGGCCTCCCTTGCGCACTGCCTTCCTGGGCCTCACCAGAACACCTGAAAAAGATCGTAATTACGACGCGATCTACAAGGGCTACCAAACAACTAATCAAACACTTACCTTGCTCGATCGGATCCTATCTGAGCAAGATTATTGCTCTGGCAAGCACTTTAATATTGGAGATATTGTCGTAGCTCTAGGCGTGCATCGCTGGGTTTTGCTGAACGATACCTTCCCAGAAAAAACTGGCCCGCGCAGTGACCTAAAAAATGTTGATCGCTGGTTAAACCAGTTGAGAGCAGAAACCTATTTTGGGGAATTTGCTGATAAAGAACTCAACATCGTTAAATAGTTTTCTATTGATTGTTACTGCTGCTTAAATTTCTTAGCATGGTGATTAGCGCCAATAAATAGATACATTGCCGGAACCACAAAGAGTGTAAATAGTGTGCCAATTGATAGGCCGGTAAAGATCACAATACCCATCGATTGTCGACCAGCAGCACCAGCTCCAGAAGCGATCACCAAAGGCAACACACCTAAAACCATCGCAGCAGTTGTCATCAAAATAGGACGCAATCGAACGCTACTTGCCTCAACGATGGCATCTAACTTACTGCGACCAGCTTGTTGCAGTTCATTAGCAAACTCCACAATCAAAATGCCGTGCTTACTAATGAGCCCCATCAGCGTGACGAGTCCTACTTGGGTATAGACATTCAAAGTCGTGAATCCAAGATTAATAAAAATCAAGGCGCCAAATAAAGCGAGGGGAACAGATACCAAGATCACAATCGGGTCACGGAAGCTTTCAAACTGCGCAGCAAGCACCAAGAACACGATCAGGATTGCAAAGAACATGGTGACCAAGAAGCCCCCAGATTCAGCCATAAACTGACGTGATGGGCCCGCGTAATCCATACTGTAACCACTCGGCGCGACTTCTTTTAGGGTCTGGCGCATAAACTCCAATAAATCTGCTTGAGAAATAAATGGGGTACTCACGCCAAATATCGTTGCTGAGTTCAATTGCTGGAAGTGATTAATAGATTGTGGAACCACTCTTTGCTTAATTGTTGCAATGGTGCGTGCTTGCACCATTGCCCCACTCGGAGTACGAATGTAGTAATCCAAAATTTGATCCGGGTTCAAACGGTCTACTTGTTTGACTTGTGGAATGACACGATAAGAGCGTCCCGCTACTGAGAAGTAGTTCACATAGCCGCCACCCAAGGCAGCAGAGAGTGCTGCGCCAACTTGCTGCTGAGTCATTCCTAAAGCAGCAACTTTTTCACGATCGATTTCCAATACATCCTGTGGTTTATCAATCTTAAGATCAGAATCAACGAAGAAAAAATTACCGCTACGACGCGCTTTATCAAGCACCGCCTGCGATACTTCATTTAACTGCGTATAGGATTCTGTTGTATTGATGACCACCTGCACTGGCAAACCTTGTGCACCTGGCAAGGCTGGGAACTGAAAAGCAGCAACGCGTGCACCGGCAATGGTATTCCACTTTTGTTGCATATCTTCTTGAAACTTGGTTGCATTGCGATTACGCTCGCCCCAGTCTTTTAACAAAATACCACCAAAGCTTGAGGTGGGACTCGTTATCTGAAACGCTTGTTCGTATTCTGATTCTGCAGCAGCAATTGCGTAGATTTGATCGGCATACGTCTGCATTTGGGTAACTGTGCTGTTCGGTGGCCCAGATGCCTGCATCAAAACAATACCCTGGTCTTCTGTTGGGGCTAACTCACTACGAGCAGTTGCATACAAATAAGCAACACCACCAAGCAAGATGACACCCATCACGATGATGACTTGCCACGTACTTAATAATTCACGCAAAGTAGTTTGATAACTGTGATGCACTTTATCGAAAATACGATCTATCTTTTGTACAAACGATGAAGCTTCTTGTTCTTCAGTGAAAATACGTGAGCACATCATCGGTGACAGTGTTAAAGCAATCAACCCTGAAACCGCCACTGCACTAGCCAAAGTAAAGGCAAATTCAGTAAATAGTGCGCCCGTCAATCCGCCCTGGAAACCAATTGGAATATATACCGCAATCAGCACTACCGTCATTGCCAAGATGGGGCCACCCAGCTCACGTGCGGCGATCAAGGAAGCTTCTAAGGGAGATTTCCCTTCCTTCATATGACGGTCAACGTTTTCAACCACGATGATGGCATCATCCACTACCAAACCAATCGCCAATACGAGAGCTAATAGTGTCAATAAGTTAATTGAATAACCTAAAACCTGCATCAAGAAGAAAGTGCCAATCAATGATAAAGGCATTGCAATTACTGGCACAGCAACTGCACGAGCACTACCTAAGAAGAGATAGATCACTACAGTCACAATCACCAAAGCCTCAACTAAGGTGGAAACTACTTCCTCAATTGAGCTGGTAATAAATTTAGTGGAGTCATAAACAATCTTGCCGGTCATACCAATAGGTAATTGCTTTTGTATATCCGGGACTACATCTCGAACACGCTGAGCAACATCTAATAGATTGGCCTGTGGGGCGACCTTGATTGCAATGAATACGGACTTCTTACCGCTGAAAGCAACGTTAGTGTTGTAGTCCTCAGAACCCAAGGTGACATTGGCTACCTGATCTAAGTAAACAATATTCACGCCATCTTTTTTGATGATTAACTTACGAAACTCTTCAAGGGTATGCAAGTCTGTACCGGCAACCAAGTCGACAGAAACCATGTCTCCTTTGGTACTACCAACCGCAGATAGGTAGTTATTTGCTGACATAGCGCTATAGACATCGTCAGCGCCAACTCCTAGACCAGCCATCTTCTCGCGATCTAGCCAGGCGCGTAAGGCAAACTTTCGACCACCTGTTATTTCAGCGTTTTGCACACCTTCGACTGAGTCTAGTTTTGGCTTTACAACCCGCAACAGATAATCAGTAATCGCATTATTAGGGATTTCATCGCTATAAAAACCCATATACATTGCAGCAGTTGATTGACCGACCTGTACCGTCAAAATTGGTTGTTGAGCTTGGGGTGGGAGCTGATTCTTGACTGCACTAATTTGAGTTTGTATCTGCGTTAATGCAGCATTTGAGTCATAGTTTAATTTCAGCGTTGCCACAATAGTGGAGACCCCGCTTACGCTGGCTGAAGATAAGTAATCAATACCTTGTGCTTGAGCTATAGATGCTTCAAGGGGTTGAGTAATAAAGCCTGCAATGGTTTCAGGATCAGCACCATAGTAGGCGGTTGTAATGGTCACAATCGCATTTTGCGTTTGTGGATATTGATTAACTGGCAAAGAGCCAATTGCCTTCAAGCCAAAAATCAATACTAAAGCACTCACCACGAGTGAGAGTACTGGTCTACGGATGAATATATCAGTCCAATTCATCTGCTATTTATTCCTGAGGCTTTGGATCAGGTGAGTTAGCTGGCAGCACCTTGTTATTAATAATCAATGGTGTGCCATTTTTTAGTTTGAGCTGGCCGCTGGTCACAACCGTTGCGCCTTCGTCAACACCCTTCAGAATGGCAACTTGATCGCCACGGGTTAAGCCCGTAGTTACAAACACCTGTTGCGCCTCAAGAGCTGGATTACCTTGCTTGTCTTTCTTGCCAGTTGGTTTAGCAATAAAAACGGTTGAGCCATAGGGGTTGTATGTCACCGCGGTCTGAGGCAAGGTCAAGTACTTCACCTGATCACCCAGCTTAATATTGACGTTAGCAAACATGCCCGGCAGAATTTTCTTATCTGGATTGGCAAGTTGTGCCTCTACTTGAATATTACGAGTGTTGGTATCTACTTTTGGACTAACCGCTGTTATCTTGCCCGCGAAACTTGCATCTTTAAATGCATCTGTTGTCACGATCACCTCTTGACCAACCTTAATTTGCTCAGCATTATTTTGCGGTAAATTAAAGTCAACAAAAATAGGATCCAAAGTTTGCAGCGTGAGCAACTTATCACCTGGGTTTACATACTGTCCTGGATTAATCGACACAATACCTACGCGCCCACTAAATGGCGACTTGAGATTCTTCTTTGCTACTAAAGCAGTTTGCTGCTCAACCTGCGCTTGTTTAGATTTAGCGTCAGCAGCACTTGTATCGAATACATTTTTACTAATTGCCTGAATCGCTAACTGCTGTCTATCACGCTCATTAATCACTTTGGCTAGATCAGCTAGTGCTTTTAATGAATTCAATTGAGCCAAATCAGAGGCGTCATTCAGCTTAATGAGAAGCTCGCCTTCTTTGACATCTTGGCCTGACTTAATGGGTACCGTTTGCACAAGACCACCAACCTCCGTACTTAACTCAACACCTCTAAAAGCACGCACGTTACCAACGCTAGTGAGTTTAGGTTGCCATTCAGAAGTGGCAATCACCATAGTAGAAACGGTTGCCGGAGGCAAACCCATGCCGGCAATGAAATATTTAATCATGAAAGTCTTCAACTGATTAAAGGCAAAGATCAGACCTAGTAACAAAAAAACACCGCAGAGCATGATGGTCATGCGACGCTGTAGAGGCTCCATAGCCATTAATTTTGCATGGGCTTTGGTACCGCGCCATTTTTGACCCATACGCGCCCAAAATGCTTTTGCCTTTTCCCAAAGGGCAATTGCTTTAGGCTGCATCCATGCCCAAAGGGCAAGGACTAAAGCGATGAGCTTATTCTTAATTTTTTCCAGAAGTTTCATTTTGATCTTTGTTCGCTATGTCTTTTGGTTTAAATGCAGGGCCTTCACGATTCCACCAACCACCGCCGAGTGCTGCAAATAATGCAGCCGTATCTGAGAAGCGCGTTGCTTGTGCTGAAACGGATTTCACTTTTGCTTGTTGATATTGATTTTGGTAATACAGTACGGCCAGATAACTCGCTGTACCCAACTTGTATTGTTGTTGCACCAGCTCTAAGGTCTCATAGGCATAACGCTCTGCATCTGATGCCGACTTGAGTGCTTGAGCTCCCGTCTCCAAAGCACGTAATGCATTAGCTACTTCCTGAAATGCACTTAAGACTGTTGCTTGATATTGAAAGGCGGCTTGCTCATAACTTGCAATGGCGCCACGGCGTTGGGCTAAGAGCTGGCCACCCTGAAACAGGGGCTGCAAAATTCCGGCACCAATGGACCAAAGCGCGGAGTTTGGGCCAAATAATGCAGCCGAAGTAAGCGCTGCAGAACCAATAGACCCAGTGATATTAAATTGCGGCAATAAGTTAGCCGTAGCAACACCGACAAAAGCATTCTGGGCTTTAAGTTGAGCCTCAGCAGCACGTACGTCAGGGCGCTGACGTACTAGGCTTGAAGGTACTGAGAGCGGTAATTTCTCAGGCAACTGTAGATTAGCCAAATCAAATTTGGCGATGTTCGCGTTACTTGGTAGCTCACCTACAAGGACCGCCAATTGATTGCGTGCGAACGCCAGGTTTCTCTCGTAATTAAAAAGATCTACTTGAGAAGTTGCAACCAATGTGCGTTGCGATGTGACATCAACTTTTGAAACTGTGCCTATCGCTAATTGTTTTTCGGTTACTTCAGCAAGATTCGTTTGGGCTTTCAAAATTTCTTCAGTGGCCTGCATCTGTGCACGCAGTGCAGCCTCTTTAACAGCACCTGTTACCACATTTGCCGTTAGTGAAAGATAGGCGCCCTCTAGTTGAAATTGAGCAACCTCAGCTTGTGCACGAGCACCTTCAACTGCTCTACGCGCCCCACCAAACACATCTAACTTGTAAGTAACATTGACTGAGGTGTTGTAGAGGTTATAGGTGTCTGAGCCATATGGGAGTCCATAGATGGCAGATGGTTGTAACTGACGAGTGGCTGCGCCAGCAAGACCAACAGACGGAAAATACTGTCCGCCAATTTGAGCGTTAACGTTTTCTTGTGCAACGCGCAATGCTGCGTCTGCTGCACCAAGGTTAGGATTTTGCTGAAGTGCTTTTTTTATAAGGACATCTAGTTGGGGAGATTTATATAGCTCCCACCACTGCGCTTCAATATCAGCGCCCTCAACAAACTCTTGTTCTGTACCACCCGGAACTCCAGGTGCAGTAGTAAGCCTCTTAGCTAAAGTAGTTTCAGTATAGGTAGAGGTCTTGGGTGCCTCGGGTTGCTTGAAGTCAGGGCCCACTGCACATGCAGAGAGAGCTGCCACGCAAATGAGCGAAAGCAAATTCAAACGTGAGAGCATGGGAATCAACAGAAACATGGCTTGCAACAAATATCCTCTTTTACAAGAGTTATTTGAACACAAAAATGTCATCAGGGCTCCGTAAAGCCCTGATTTATCTGATGAAATTTGTTCACAACTGAAGGTGAATGTCAAATAGGCAAAAAATTATTCGACCGTAACGCTCTTAGCTAAGTTTCTAGGCTTATCAACATCCGTGCCACGGGCACAAGCCGTGTGATACGCCAATAATTGCAGAGGAACTACATGCAGAATAGGCGAGAGGTTGCCATAGTGCTCTGGCAAGCGGATAACGTTGATACCTTCGCTACTAATGATCTCCGTATCTTGGTCAGCAAAGACATAAAGCTTACCACCACGCGCTTTTACTTCTTGCATATTGGACTTGAGTTTTTCCAGTAACTCATCCTTAGGTGCAACTGTAACCACTGGCATTTTTTCAGTGACCAAAGCAAGTGGTCCGTGCTTTAACTCGCCAGCCGGATAGGCCTCAGCGTGGATATAAGAAATCTCTTTGAGTTTTAATGCGCCCTCAAGGGCAATGGGGTAATGCAATCCACGGCCCAAGAAAAGCGCATTTTCACATTTAGCAAATGCATCACTCCATGCAATGATTTGCGGCTCAAGTGCAAGCACCGCATGAAGTGCTTTTGGTAAATGCCGCAGTTCGCGGAGTAGCGCCTTTTCTTTTTCCGGAGAAATTTTGCCGTCTCTCTTGGCAATTGAGACCGCCAGGAGATAAAGCGCTAAAAGTTGAGTGGTAAATGCTTTTGTTGAAGCAACGCCAATCTCAGTACCAGCTTTCGTCAAGAAATGCCAACCCGTTTCACGAACCATCGCACTGCTTGCTACGTTACAGATTGCCAGAGTATACGAATGGCCTAAGCTCTTCGCATGACGCAATGCCGCCAAGGTATCGGCAGTCTCTCCAGACTGGGAAACTACCACTATTAGTGTTGTCGGATCAGGCACAGTTGTGCGATAGCGATACTCACTCGCAATTTCTACTTGCGTAGGAATGCCGGCAATATCTTCCAACCAATATTTGGCAACGCATGCAGAGTAGTAACTTGTACCGCAAGCCAAGATCAAGATTTGATCAAATGCCTTCCAGTCTTCTGGCTTAGCCCCAAATAACTGCGGACCAAATGACGCAATATTGGCAAGGGTGTCGCCAATCGCTCTGGGCTGTTCAAAAATCTCTTTTTGCATGTAATGCTGGTAAGGACCAAGATCAACCGAGTCAGCTTGTGCTGGCATTGGCTTAAGCTCTCTTTGGGCAGGCTTACCTGCTTGATCTATCACTTCGACGTGATCAGCTTTGAGAATGGCTATATCGCCCTCCTCTAAATACATCATAGAATGGGCTCGCCCAGCTAAAGCTAGAGCGTCAGAAGCTAAAAAGTGCTCTTGATTACCAACAGCAACCACCAATGGAGAGCCAACGCGAGCGCCCACCAAAATCTTTGGATTATCTTGTGCAATCACACCAATGGCGTATGCCCCATGTAATTTTGGTAGCACCGCTCTTACTGACTGCCCAATATCTTTTTGACCACTAGTCACATATTGTTGATGAATTAAATGGGCAATGACTTCTGTATCTGTTTCAGAGGTAAAGACATAACCTGAAGCTTTTAATTCAGCACGAAGGACTTCGTAGTTTTCAATAATGCCGTTATGAACTACCGCAACTAATCCATTAGATATATGAGGGTGTGCATTTTGTGTATCTGGTTTGCCATGTGTAGCCCAGCGTGTATGGGCAATACCTAAGGTTCCGAAAAAGTCTTTGCCTTGTTCGCCCAGCTCAGAAACACGCGCAGTAGTTCGAGCCCTTTCGATGGGATGCTTTGCATCATTGCCATTAATCACCGCAAAACCACACGAGTCATATCCACGGTACTCTAAGCGGCGTAAGCCCTCTACCAAAACATCGACAATATTTTTATGAGAGGCTGCACCAACAATACCGCACATTATTTTTTATCCTTTGCAGGTGTCTTGACTACCTTCTTAGCCACTTTCTTGGCAACCGTTTTTTTAGGTGCCGATTTTTTGGCGACAACTTTTTTGACTGATACTTTCTTTGCCGACACCTTTTTAAGGACGCTCTTATTTTCTTGCTTCACGGGGCGCTGCCACCGTAAAGATACTTGTCTTACTCTAGATATCGTTAGTAGGTTTGCGGGCGCATCTTTAGTCAGTGTTGTACCTGCGCCTAATGTAGCGCCACGACCAACACGTACAGGTGCCACTAACTGCGTATCAGAACCAATAAAGACATCATCTTCAATGATGGTCTGATGCTTATTAACGCCATCGTAATTACAGGTAATCGTACCAGCGCCAATATTGACTCTGGATCCCACAATGGAGTCGCCAACATAAGCCAAATGATTGGCTTTGCTATTAGCAGCAATTTTGCTGTTCTTCACCTCTACGAAGTTACCAATATGCACATCGTTTGATAAATCTGCGCCGGGACGTAAACGCGCGTAAGGACCAATGATGGATTGACTGCCTACTTTTGCACCGTCCACATGACTAAATGCATGAATAGAAACACCTTTACCAATCACGCTATTGCGAATCACGCAATACGGACCAATCTTTGTTCCAGCATCCAAAGTAACGCAACCTTCAAAAATACAACCAACATCAATCGATACATCAGTGCCGCACTCTAAAGTGCCCCGAACATCAATACGTGCTGGATCAGCAAGCGATACGCCCGCGTCCATTAATTGATTAGCAGTATTGAGTTGATGCGCGCGCTCTAATGCAGCCAATTGATCGCGACTATTAACACCTACAGTCTCAAACTCATCATCGGCCTGTGTCGTACGAATGGGCACGCCATCCTTGACCGCCATGGCAATCACATCCGTTAAGTAATACTCGCCCTGTGCATTGCTGGCACGCAAAGCCTTGAGCCACTTCTTCAAAGAATTCGTTGGCAACACCATAATGCCAGTATTAATTTCTTGGATCGCCTTTTGGGTAGGCGTTGCGTCTTTCTCTTCAACGATCGCTTTTACCGAGCCGTCAGCATCACGCACAATTCGGCCATAGCCAGTAGGGTTGCTCAGGTTCTGAGTTAATAATGCCAGCGCACAATCTTGTCCTCTGATGCCATCAGCCAATTTAGCCAATTTACTAAGTGTCTTTTTAGTAGTAAGAGGCACGTCTCCATACAAAACTAAAGTGGGTTCTTGAACATCTAGTTTGGGGAGGGCTTGCAAGAGTGCATGACCCGTGCCTTTTTGCTCAGCCTGGAGTGCAGTCACTACTTTGCCAAAGCTTGTATCTTCTTTGCTGGCGCTTGCCAAGAATGTTTTTACGTCTGCTGCGCCATGACCAACGACAACTACAGGCCCATTTTTAGCCTGCTTGCCCTGCAGAGAGAGCGCAGTAGTGAGTACATGTTGAAGCAGGGGTTTACCTGCCAAAGTTTGCA
>Ga0209189_1001373_pt1 | contig 18242 bp, 27 predicted proteins | sample C_130820_EF_Meta_FD_187308 | JGI IMG/M metagenome (GOLD analysis project Ga0209189, IMG submission 187308) | Freshwater microbial communities from Lake Croche, Canada to study carbon cycling - C_130820_EF_MetaG (SPAdes) (version 3) | ecosystem: Environmental > Aquatic > Freshwater > Lake... | reverse complement strand
TCAAGGCACATATGTTTTTAATTTTACAAGTATTTTAACTAGTTCCGATTTAATTACAAATATGTTGTATAAAAAGGATTCAAATTCGGAAAAAATTATAAACGGATGGAAATTTGAAAATTTTCATAATCCTGAAGAAAATGAATTGTTTTGCCGAGAAAATTTATTACCATCGTCAGATTTTAATACTGCAAATACTTATCAATTAATAAAAAGAGATTTTGAAATACCTGAAAATTTTAATATATTAGGGTATAATAAAATTGGAAGAGATTATATGAAAAAACATTTATTTTTAGTTGATTCAGGTAAAGATATTAATTTATTTGATATTAAAAAACTATATGACTCTGTATCTGTGATTACGTTTTCAGATAATGTGAATGAAATTATTGCAGAGAATATTGGAGACGAGGTTTATAAAAGTATTTTATATCTTCCTGATAGAGTATTATATGATGATAACGGATTAAAAGAATTCCAAGACAAATACAAAAAGAATGAAATTAAAAAAATTATTCATACTGTATCACCATTAGACCAAGATTTAATCAGAATAATATATAAAGATTTTTATGATATTGAAAGAACTTGGGAACAACTAAAAGATGAAAATATCTCAGAAATAATTAACCCCTCCTAAGAGGGGTTTTTTTATTTAAATACTTTCATTCTGTTCATCATTTCCATGATTTTGTTTTTTTGATTGACTACCGATTCTTTGATATCTTCATCAAGGTGTGAGAACTCGTCTTCTCCTGTATGGGCAGTGATTTCTTCCCATGATTTATCTCTTGGATTAAATTTTTCGAAATCTAAATCTAATTCATCGTCATCTAAATCTTTAGTCCAATAAGCATCTTCGTCTTCTTGTTTGTTTTCGTTGTATTGACTATGTTGGTAAGGTCCTGCTTTACCAGGTCCTTCACTATCGAAATCAAATGCTGGGTCCATTGCCCCATATATTCCTTGAGCACCTGAAACGTCTTGTTCGTCTACTTCATCAGCAAAGGCAGATTCCATTTTATCCCAACATTCATCACATTCTTCATCAATTTCTTCATAAACAGGATAACCTGAATTTGGACCATCACTTTGAAAATTATATGCCGAATCTACATTACTAATATCAAAATCGGGTGCGTTTCCACCTTGTTCATCCATTTCTGCTGTATTTAAATCTTCAAATCCGTCGTCTTCATTATCTGGGTCTTCATAATCATCATCTTCATTATCATCATAATTGATATAATCCTCAGCCTGTTCTTTCACGTGAAATGCGTTTGTTTTGTTTGATGCACCTTTAACGTAATCAAATTCTGAACTCGGATTCAAATCTTCTTCATGATAAATGTCGTCTAAATGACCTGTTTCTTCATCCATATTACCCTTATACCCACACTCAGAACATTCTCCCTCATACATCATTCCTCCACACTCTTTACATTCTTCCATAGATTCACCATATTGATGTCTTTTGAATCTACCACTTCTTCTATGAGATTTAGGACTATGAGGGTCATCAATTCTTGAATATTGTGGGTCTCCGTCTTCTTCGTGCTCTAAAGCTAATAATTCAGGGTTAGCTAAAATAAATTCACCCGCTTGTTGAACATTATCTTTAACTCGGTCAAAAAAACTTGGTTCTTGGTCTTCATTTTCTTGTTCGTCCATATCCCCAACTTCTCCTTTCCAACCACACTCAGTACATTCACCCTCCATCATCATTGAACCACATTCATCACAAACTTCTTTTGTTTCTTTAGATTCGTTTATTCCAAAATTAGTATATTTCTTAACTTCACCTTTGTTATTTACAACCATACCATCTTTGTCTTTTGCAAAATCCTGAACATATAGAGGTTGTTCGTTACTAACAGTTGATTGCATGGTTCTGTAACCATTATATAAGGTTCTATGTTGACTTAAAATGTTTTCTTTCTCCTCTGGTGTCACATTTGAAGCTGAAAAATATGTATTCATAATATTATTTTTCTATAAATACCTAAAAAAGTTTTAATTTACATTTGACTCATAATAAAATCTATTTTACTATTGTAATAGACAAGTGAGACTCAACATTCATTTTGATAGTATCTTGGTAATTTACTTTCGCCTTAATTTTGAGTTCCTTGTCTTTTTTTTGCCAATTCCTTAAACTTTATTATCTTTGTACAGTTATGATAAAAATACCTGTAAATACGAAAAATCAACCTGAAGTCGATGTGTGGATAACTTCCGACACTCACTTTTCGCACAAGAATATATGTCGTGGAGTAACCGCATGGAGAAATTCTGAAGGTGAAATACCTGTATCACAAACTCGTGACTTTCCAACAATAGAAAAAATGAATGCGTCCATAGTGAACAATATAAATGGATATGTTGGTCAAGATGATATGTTGATACACCTTGGTGACTGGTCTTTTGGTGGATATGACCAAATACGTGAATTTTGGGACAGACTTGTATGTAAGAACATACACTTAGTTTTAGGTAATCACGACCACCACATAGAAAACAATAGAGATGGTTCTCAAGGGTTATTTAAGTCTGTCTCTCACTACAATACACTTGAAATGGGACAATTCAAATTCCGTTTGATGCACTATCCAATAAGTTCTTGGGATGGTCTTGGTAAAGGTGTAATGCACTTACACGGACACTGTCACTTACAAAACAATTTGAAACTTAGTAAAGGTCAAAGGATGGATGTAGGTATGGACGGTCACCCTGAGTTTAGACCATATAACGTTTATAGGGAAGTCGTTCCATTACTTAGAAACAGACCTAAAGTATCTGAAATAGGGGACCATGACCATCATTTAGATGATATTCAAAATAAAGATAATGGATAAGTCAGTTAAATTATTCTATACTCCTCCAAAAGATGAGTTGTTTGAAGAATTACGAACAATTTGCATTCGTTTTTGGAGGACTTTTGATGATGTTGAGTATGTGGAAGAAAAGGTTAATAGAATAAAAAATTTAAAAAATGAAGGTTGTGATTTTGTGGAAATGATTCAAATGATTCATCCTGTAAGTAGAGAAGTTATTTCAAAAGCGTTATCTTTAGAAACTAGAAATGAAATTAGTATGAGATTGTATGGGTGGGAAATAGAAAACGAATTTGATTTTTTTAACATATGGAATATAGATAACAATATAAAGATGATTTAATTTAAAATTATGAGTGGAGTATTATTTTTAGTAAGAGGATTACCTGGCTCAGGTAAGACATCATTTGCAACGGCGATTTGGAATGAATATGCGGTATGTGAGGCGGATAAGTTTTTTTACGATAAAGAGGGGAACTATAATTTTGACCCGTCAAAATTAAAGGAAGCACATGCTTGGTGTAAAAACGAAGTTGAGATTAGAATGCAGGACCATCAATATAATAAACAGTATTATCCTGAAATTGCCGTATGTAATACTTTCACCCAAGAGTGGGAAATGGAAGATTATTTCAAATTAGCCGAAAAATATGAATATAAAGTTGTATCTTTGATTATGGAAAACAGACACGGGAATGAAAACGTCCACGGAGTTCCTAATGATAAGATAGAAATAATGAAAAATAGATTCCAAATAAAGTTATAAGATGAAAAATCCTTTTTGCTACATAGGTGCCCATAATTGGGAGTACCGAAAAGAAAAACATAAAGTAGAAAATCACCCACAAGGGAGAGATGTTATTAGAGTGGTGGTTAGAGAATGCAAATGGTGTGAGCACAGAGAACACCATACTCTACCGAGACAAGACGGCAAATTTCACAACTGGGTGTCATTTGACGACATAGGAAAAGACGATACAATAAAATTTGAACAATTATAAAAACAAACACATGCAAACATTAGTATTTAACACAACAACTAAAACCGCAAAACTTTACGTAGATAAAGCTGAGGATTCTGAAATTCTTTATACCTTCAACGACGTACCAACAGTAAAATTTGAAATGGATTTTTATCAAGTAATGCAAATAGATGGTACTTCAGTAGAAGATAAAAGAGTTCCAGTTGCTCGTTTTCCAATTGCAAACACAAACATGTTAATTAAAAAGTGATAGTAGAATTAGAAATATTAAACAAGTACATTAGTGAGGGGTTGGTGGTCAAAAATGACCATCCAACTCTTCCTATTTCAATCTACAATTATTCTCGTACCTGTCAGTATGAGAATAAGTGGGATGAAATCACTAAAATGTGTCGTGGTCTTATATTAGACCAAGAAGGAAATGTTATTGCCAAAGGATTTAACAAATTCTTCAATATGGAAGAACATTCACCTGAAGAAATTCCAGATGATACTTTTGAAGTATTTGAAAAGTTGGACGGTTCTTTGGGAATATTATTTTGGTACCAAGGGGAATGGATTTTGGCGACTAAAGGGTCATTTACATCTGACCAAGCCGTTAGAGCAAAAGAAATCCTCAATAAATACAATTTTGAACCAATACCAAAAGGATATACCACTTTGGTTGAAATCATATACCCCGAAAACAGGATTGTTTGTACCTATGGAGATGAAGAATCTTTGGTTGTTTTGGCGATGATAAGCAATACATCAGGAAAAGAATTAGATTATACTTCTTTATTATACATCAGCGATGAGACTAGAATGCCCGTTGTTAAAAAATATGATGCTATTGATGATTATAAGACCCTTAAATCACTAATATCTAAAGACCGTGAGGGTTATGTAGTTAAGTTCAGAAATGGGTTTAGAATGAAGATAAAAGGGGAAGAATATGTTCGTCTTCATAGAATCTTAACAGGATTTTCAAATGTGGATATTTGGGAATATCTAAAAGATAAAAAAGATATAAATGAATTATTAGACAGAGTTCCTGATGAATTTGATAAGTGGGTTAAAACCACAGTTAGAGATTTAAGATACGGAGCATTCCAATTAAGAGAAACCGCAGGAAAATTACATGACGGGTTTAGATACGGTAAGTATGGTGATAGAGACCCAGAACCTACCAAAAAAGAATTTGCAGAATTTGTAATGAAACAACAAGAAGTTTTACACGCAATTATGTTTGCTATGTGGGACGGTAATAATGATAAAGTTGATGATATAATTTGGAAATTAATTAGACCAAAATATTTAAAGCCATTTTGGCAGAAGGAGACCGAATAATGAAAGAGAAATTTGATGAAATATTTTATAACACAATGCCACACTCATCCTTCTTATCGAAGCATGCCATAGACAGTTGTATGCATCAAGCATATATGTTAGGAAAACATGAAGACGAGGAACGATATGCCAAACTTAGAAAGGCTTTTTTAGAACTTTTAGAAAATTGGGGTGATTTTGGAAAGTATAACTCAGGAAGAAACCAAATGGAAGAAGATTGGAAAAAAGAAGGAGGATTATTATGAAAAAATGGTTTATAGAACGAAATGGTTTTTATCGTATCCGCGGTAAGGTTTGGATTATTCCATGTATTAGTATTTGGTACGATAAAGAGTATTTTTTAGAAACAGGTGTTACATCACCCGCAATTGGTTTACATTTAGCATGGCTACATTATACCTATGGTTTAACAATACAAAAAGGATATTGATATGAATAATTTAGATGCAAGATATCAAGCACTAATTGAGGACATTTTACAATTGGGTGTTGAGAAAAAAGATAGAACAGGTACTGGTACTATATCAGTATTTGGTAGACAAATTCGTCACAAAATGAGTGAAGGGTTTCCATTACTTACAACTAAGAAAATGGCTTGGAAAAGTATTGTAACTGAATTATTATGGTTCCTTCGTGGGGATACCAATATCAAATACCTTGTTGAAAATGATTGTCATATTTGGGATGGTGATGCTTATAAGAATTATTGCAAATTTATCGAGTCTGATGCAAATCAGAATAATAAATTGGAAATAGTTAAAATACCTGAGTCAAAGGAAATATTCATCAAAACTATCAAATGTGATGACGAGATTGTAAGAAAAATGGGTAGACGTTATTGTGAAAATTTTGCTAAACAATGGGGTGAGTTAGGACCAATATATGGTAAGCAATGGAGAAGTTGGACTAAAAAGAAAATGTATTTATCAACAGATGGTTCATATGAAAATATCTATGATGAGGCAGACCAGACTGTTGTTGACCAAATATCAATTCTAATCTCAGAACTTAAAACAAATCCAGACAGCAGACGTTTAATGGTTTCAGCTTGGAACGTAGGTGAATTGAACCAAATGGTTTTACCACCTTGTCATTATGGATTTCAAATGTATACAAGAGAGTTGAGTGATAATGAACGAATAGAAATGATACAACCATTTGGAATGGACGCATTAATTCCTGAAGTAAGAGAAAAATGGATGAAAGAAAACAATATTCCAACACGAGCAATCTCTTTAATGTGGAATCAACGAAGTGTAGATACGTTTTTAGGATTACCATTCAATTTGGCTTCATATGGTTTGTTATTGGAGATTTTCGCAAAAGAGGTAAATATGGTTCCTGATGAATTGATTTGTAATTTAGGTGATGTGCATTTATATTCAAATCATATTGAACAAGCAAAAGAACAAGTTGATAGAATACCATTTGAGTTACCTAAATTACAAATTTTGAATACTGAAGTAGATGATATTGCTCACTATGAAATAGAAGACTTTGTAATCAAAAATTATCAATCACACCCACCTATAAAGGCCCCTTTAAGTAATTAATATGGACAAAGAAGAAAATAAAATATCCAAAATACTTATGTCTGAACAATTCAGAGAATCTTTCAGAAAACGAGTCGAAGAAGAAACGTGGGGTAAAGGTAGACCAATGGTTTATCTTGACGATGATGGTTGGATTGTAAAACATTGGAAAGATGGTACAATAGAAAAAATTCAAAAGGCTAATTAAAATAATGGAATACCAAATAATACTGCCAGAAATAATTGGTGATGAATGGCAAAATATTGGAATTGATTTTGGACCTCAAATAATTACAGGTTTTATAAAAGGAGAAAATATTGATAAACCAATCATCAATTTAAAAAAATATGCAATTCATTTGGACAATCGTTACTTAAAAGACTATGAAATAATAAAAGAAGAAACCAAAACCATACTTAAATTAATTGTTTGATAAAGGAAAAGTCACATAAAGTTGATTAATTTTAATTGCAAATTTATGCATCAAACTATTAACTCTACCCATATCTTCAAAATCAAGGTTTTTTGATTCCATGTATTTCATAAGTCCTTGAATCATTTTGTGTTTAGATTCTTCTGCCATTTCTAAAACTTCTTGAAATGCTTCGTTATCTTCTTGATGTTCACCGTGATACCTATCTATCCATTCTTCACCCGAATATAAAAAAGGTGCCGCTTGAAACATGTTAATAATTCCAGAATCTCTAACTTTTTGTAAATATTTTTTCAAAAATTTATAATCAAAATTTTCAAAAACCTCAGGGTTTTTTGAGAAAAAATCATATTCAGGAGAACCACTTGATTCTTTAATATTTTCTTTTGGTACTAACTTCCAAGCATCTGTTGAAGAAATCAATGCGAGTCCGCTTCCATTATCCCACTTAACGTTAATTAAATTATCATCAGCAGATTCAAATGGGTCTCTACTTATTCTTGTAACAGTTCCAAGTGTACCTGCAGGAACACCAGTCTCTCCCTCCATGTGATAACAAATAATTCTATCACCAACATTAACCTTTGGATTTAATTGACCTTTCATACTAATAAATATATTGAGTATATTTATAATCAATATGGAATTTCTAATTAGCGAATCACAGCTTAAAGTAATCTTAATGGAACAGGATGAGTCAAAACTAAGTGACTACATGAAACAATTACGTTCCTTTACCGTTGATATAGTAAATAAGGTAATTAAAAACTACGGAATTAATGTAAAAATGTTGTTGACGTGGGGTACATCAGTTGGTGGAATGATGATGCCATTAGATGTTTATCTTAAAAGTGGCAATTTTGATTTAAGTGACCAACAAAGAGCTCTTGTTTTAGCTGGTGTTGCATTCGCATTTTTCTTTGAAACTAAAAGAGGTTTTGTTTCAATTTTGAAAAAAATTAAAGATGAAGGGTTAGAAGAAACTTTTCAATTTGCATTAGATAAAGGTAAAAAATTAAAATCTGCATTTGAAAAATTTTTAACTTCTGTAAAAGTTGCTTCAAGTACTATCTTAGATACCATAGCATATAGTTTTTTAATTCCAATTATTACTGACATTTATTCAATGACACATAATACTTCAAGTATTAGGGAATCTGCACAGATGATTGCAACAAGATTAGTTGCATCAGGTGTTGTTGTTGTAAGTAAGGAAATTTTGGAAAACGTTCTTAAAAAAATTATTAAGAGATTTAAGGATTAAACATCTCGGGTTCTAAATCATAATAGTCACCCCACTTTTGATTTACTTCCATACCATCAAATTTACCTATATTATATACTACTTTATAGTATAAATCATCAATACTTGAGATATCCATTTCATTATCCATAACTTCATAGATTACGTTATTAATTAAATCATTAAAATAATGATTATCGTACATCAAATTCAATATGGTACCTGAGGTATCTCCCGCTAATTTCATATTAGGTTTTACATAATCTCCGTCCAATAATAAATTTGATATATCAATATGAAAATCAAAATCTATATAAACATCATTCAATTCGTAAAATTCTTCATTAGGTTTCCAAAATATGTTAAACTTTAATCGTCCGAGAGCAGTTCTTAATTCTACACTATCCACTTTTTTTCTAATAGTGGTAACAATTTCTCGTTGTTTTTCTTTAGTGATAAAAATTGGTTTTTGGGGTTCTTTACCATCAACTAAAATCTTTTCTGAGTATGAAAAATTACTACCAATGTATTTCCAAATATTAGTCAAAATTTCAAAGATATGCCCACTGAATACGGGAGTTGCGTATGATTTTCCTTTTTCAGGTAAAACAACATTTACAATAATATTATAAGACCATCCTTCTTTGTCTGTTTCGATAGAGATAAAATGATAATCATAACCATCCTTTTCAAAAGAATGGCTCATCAATACTTTTTTAACTATTTTAAGTCCTTCTTTAGCATCCATTATTTTTGAAGAATTTGTTGGATTACCTTTTCGGCATTTTTTGGATTCATTTTATGTTTGTGTTTGTTGTTTGCAAACCAATTTCTAACTAAGGTTTCATAATCAACTTTTTCACCTTTGGCTCTTCTTTTGAATCCAGCTCTTTGAGCATCTAACTCATGTGGTTGTGTATAATACTTTACAGGGTTTTTAGGTTCTTTAGATGGAAAATCATAACCTTGTTGTTCTTGTTTTACATGTTCTAACTCATGACGAAGTACCTCATTTAATTCACTTGTTAATTCTTGTAAAATTGAATATTTTGCATCTGGATTTGAAATAATTGTAATATAAATTAAATTATCATCTCTGTAATAATCTGCATCAACATCAACACCTTCAACATTTTTATCTAGTTGTAAATCTAAGAATAATGAGAACCCATCAAGACCCTTGAACTCATATTCTAATCTATCAGGATATAAATCTTCAGGTAAACCAAATTCACCTTGTCTTTGATGTTTGAATAATGCAATAATGTCTTTAATTAATTCGCGAGTTATTCCATCATATTTTCCTTCAACTATTAATCCTTCATTTAATTTCATAGGTTTTACTTCATTTACTACTTTAGTAAGTATTGCATTAGGTAATGAAAAATACTTTAACAAATCTGATAATTTTCTACTCATAACCCATTCAAAATTCAAATAAGCATCATTTTTGAAAGTCTTTATTTCAGTTTCTCGTCCAAGTTGAGCACTCAATATTGAATTGAATATATCAGAATTTTTATTTGTTGGTAAAATATATGCCGTAAATTGAACAAAAGGTTTTGACTCTCCCATATTAAGGTAATGTTTCATACCTGTTAATTTTACCTTCACATTTGTTGGGATTTCTAAATTTCCTTCAGCATCCGCAAGATAATAGACTTCAAATACTTGTTTCTCCAAAAATTTGTTTGCAGATACTATTCCCTGTCTTATTTCATCAAGTTCATTCATTAATAATAAATACCACCAAATGGAATTGATACACCAATTCCATAATGGATTGCATTCATATAATTTATCCCTAACGTAAAATCGAATCCCCTATTTGTATTTGTAATAATTCTGAGTGGATATATCTTTAACCAAATATCAGGTTTTATTGATGAACTATCATCGTACGATGTTATATATGCGCCACACATCACAGCAAATTTTCCGTTTGAAAAACTTATTCCAGCTCTGTTAATTGTAGAAATTGCCGTTCTATTGATATATTGATTAGGAAATGATTTGGAAATACATGCACCAGCGTAAAATCCAATCGGTGAATAATTAATGTTATAGGTTGCAACTAAACTTTTTTGAGATTGAACATACATCAAATCGGTTGTCTGACTTTTTAGGGTTGTAACCACAAAAAGAAAAAAAATTGAGATAGTTATTGTTTTCATAAGGCAAATATACTACATTTGTTTTAATAAAAAAAATTGGAGAGATGGCAGAGTTGGTCTATCGCGACAGTCTTGAAAACTGTAGACTGTAACAGGTCCGTGGGTTCGAATCCTACTCTCTCCGCACATTGTTAGATGGTGAAATTAGGTTGTCTCTGTTATGACCTCGGCAAACGCACCCTCCAGTCCCGAGGGCACGGATTAAGAAATAGATAAGCGATACTGGGGTAGACCACCTGCTTGCAAGCACTTATGTCGTTTATTGAATCTCCGTTTGTAGGTTCGACTCCTGCTCTAACAGCATTAAAATCCTTCAGAAGTGAGGGATTTTTTTTGACTCAAACTTTTATTTTACCTATATTTTATAAAAAGAATATTATGTCTCGTTTAGATGAATTAAAAAAACAATATCCAGAATTAAATGTCACAGTTTTTGATATGATGACAAGATTAGATAGTTCTAAATCTTACAAGTATCTTTCATTGTTATGTAAAATTTTTGGTACAAAATTTAATCCAAAAAGTTTTTGGAATAAAGAAGATTATTCTGTAGGTATGTTGGAAATACAAGCAATATTAATGAATAAAGGAATTTCAACTGATGGTCTTAATGATGGTCAGATGTATTATATGGCAAATTATGTAGCAGAACATTTTAGCACCGACACCTATAATACTATGAAAGAATTTATGGATTATATGGATAAAGGTCAGATTGAAAATAAAGACGTGTCTACATATAAGGATATTGATGATGTAAGAGGTGCGGTAACCTTAGCATCAATGAAAGAATTGACTAAAGAGCTTGAGGGTCAGGTTATTAAAGAATATGAAGATGAAAAATGGGTCGCAGTTAGACCATTAACTTTTTCAGCGTCTGTAAAATATGGTGCAAGTACAAGATGGTGTACAACCTACAAAAAAGAAAAAGAATATTTTGAAAAATATTGGAGAAAGGGTATTTTAGTTTATTTTATTAACAAACAAACAGGATATAAATTTGCAGGATACAAAGAAATAGAACACAATAACGAACTTTCTTTTTGGAATGCTGAAGATTCAAGAATTGATTATGTTGAGGTTAATGCTGACGATTATTTATTCCCAATTGTTAGAAAAATTTTCAAATCTGAACTTACAAACAAAAATTTATGTTCAGACGAAATTCAAGAACAAGTTCATACTGAATGCTTGAGACCATATGAAAAAATGAGAATTGAAAGATTATATGAAGCTGTTACAACCGAAGCAGATGAAACAGTTCCACTTGATGAACAACCAGAACCTCCTACACCTAATTATCAAAGAGAAATAAATACATTACGTGAATTGCTCAATGATATGAATACAGTACCTGAAAATGTTCTTGAATCTCAAGTTAGAGAATTACGACCTCAAATTACTAATGTCCCAACAATGAGAGCTTAAAATATAAACCCACCTTAATGGTGGGTTTTTTATTATACTATACGAAGTATTTATATTAAATGGATAATAGATTACAAGAAATATTTGACAAGTACAACGTTACCGAAAAGAACAATTCCACAGGTAATTTGAAAAAACTTGAAAAGACAATATCCGAACTTCAAAAGTTGGATAAGGTATTACTATTAACATGCTCTAACAGATATAATTGGGACCCGAATGATGTTGATATACCCAAATCAACAATTCTTGGAATGGTTATTAACGAATATCTAAATGACAAATCAGTTTTGATTGATGTCCCTGAATTAAATATCGTTCCTTGTGAAGGTAATGTATCAAGAAAGGATGGTAACTCTTGTGGAGTAATGAAAGCAAAACTTAAAGACAAAGAAAAGAATCCCACAGGATACCATAGATGTTGGGCAAGTTTAAATGATAAAGACGATGAACTTTGGAAAATATCCAAAGAATTGTTTGAATCAAATGCCGTTATATTTTTTACTTCTGTAAGGTGGGGACAAGCCAATATGTTCTACCAAAAATTAATTGAAAGATTAACTTGGATTGAGAACAGACACGATACTTTGGGTGAATCAAATATTATTGAGGGTATTCAAAGTGGGTTTATTTGTTCGGGACAAAACTGGAAAGGTATGGATGTTGTTGATACTCAAAAAAGAGTTCATACATTCTATGGTTTTAAGCCAAATGATAAGTTTTATTGGAATTGGCAATTTACAAACAAGGTTACTGATGAATCTCAAGAATCTTACAAAGAAGCATTTCCAACATTCGTTAAGAAATTTGACATAAAAAATTTATATTAGAACAATTAATTTTCCATTATATAATTTTGGTTTTTGTTCGTCCATTTCAAACTCCCAAATCAATTCTTTTTTCTTAATTTTTTCTAAAATGAACTCCGTTATAGGATATTCCTTTATACAATCCACAATTGTAGGTATGTGTGATTTGTATTTAAAATACCCAATGTCTGTATAACTATAATTCTTCAATTTCTACAATTAAATTTCCGTCTCCTTTAATAACTCTATGCCAAACAAATTTTGGAATTGAAATTTGTTTGGCATCACACAATTTGACTGGCAATTCATTTTCAATTTGAAATGACCATCCACCATCTTCAACAACCGTAATTTTTCTGTCTCTCAGGTCTTGATGCCATTTTAATTCATCAACTGATACATCAGGAGTGAATACCCTAACCAATTTTCCTTCTTTAATATATTGTTCAAATGGGAAATCCATATTATTTATCTTGAGTTCCGTAAAAAGGTTTTGGAGTTTCAGAACCCTTGAATTCAGGTCGTTTGTTCCAATGAACTTTTATTTTGCTATTAATAGAAAGAATTTTCATAAAGTCACTAATATCATTTTCCATTTTTTTACGATAACTTCCTTCCCAATTTGGTTCTATATCAATAAAAATATGGTATATTCGTGGTAGATAACTCCCTCCTATAATCTGAAAAAGATTCAACTTGATTGGTTCATCTTCTTCCCCAACCAATTCTTTATTTATATACGGTGAAATTACATCATCCAAATAAGTCTGTAAATATTTTTCAAGTTTTTTTATTTCCATTACCAAGAGTTTGAAGATGAAAGTCCCAATTGTTTTGAATATCTACCAACGTGACAAGACCAATATCCTGCGGTTGTTCTATCTGTTTTTTGAGAACACATGAGACTCTCTTTGATGATTGAATTAGAATTATTAAAAGTCACTTTTTTAACCCCACCTGTTTTGCTCTTAGTATAAACCGCAAATTTATTAGAACGTCTTGGACTGTGGGATTCAGTTAAAACATCATCTTCAGTTTCATAGATGTATGGCGCATCCAAATAAACATATTCTTTACCCACCTTAATTTTAATACCTAAATCAGATTCAACCATTAAAATGTCTTCTTCATTAAGGTCAATTTTGCCTTCATTAAATAATTCTCTTACTTCATTAACCAAATCAAAATATCCCTCAGAATAAACCATGAATGCGTTATCTGTTAAAGATAATCCGTTATCGATGTGGTATTTTAATACGTCAGACACATCAACATTCTCCTTCAAAATAAGGGACCTATCAATATGTTTCTCCAAAGATTCTTTAATTAAGTCACGTAAACCCATAAGATTATTTTATAATAAATACTCTAATCTTTTTTAAGTTTAATCTTCCAATAAACCCCCCCTCCAATATAAGGTCTGAATTCGCCAGAAGTACCATCTATAGTCCTATTCGCCGCACCAAGATTAATTTGATATAGGTGGTCTTTTTTAGTTTTGAGTATCAATCCCAAGCCGATTGAGTTAACCCAATCCTCTTTGCTTACAGCTCCGTTGATACCGAAGAAAACTTGGTTTCTAATTGGAGGTGGGGGTGGCGGTGTTTCTCTTACAATTTTTGGTTTGATAGTTGCTGAAAACTTTCTATCAACAATTTTGTTTTGATTAACTGTCTCATTCAAATAAACAAAACCTTGATTATTGGATAATTTTAGTGTGTCTTTTGTTGTGGTGAAAACCAAGTAATCTTTAAGGATTGCTGCGGTATCAACATTTTGTATTGTTGTTACATATATTGTTGTGTCCTTTAAGATTGTTTCACCATGTAAATAAACTGGCACTTCCATTGGAATTGTATCGTGTACTAATTCAGGTTTGGAAAGTACTTCTTTAAGTACAATTTCTTTCTTTGGTTTTTTTATGTATAGAAATACACATAATCCTATTAGGATTAAAATAATAAAATGTCTTACGTCTAAAATTTTTTTCATATTATAACATTACTCTTGAACCAATCAGGAAGTTGTGCAGGATTGGTGAACCTTTCTGAGTTGAACTCGAAAGTTTATAGTTAAAACTAAATCCAAATCTTTTACTGATTTTATAATCAAATGAACTACCAAGTAAGAATGAAAAATTTCTATTTACTAAAGTCTGCCCTGTTTTTGGGTTCCATGCGATTGGTGCGTTCATAAGAAATACTTGTGGAGATATTGTTAGTTTATTACTGTATTGATAAGGCTTGGTCCAAAACGCAACTGCCGATGTGCTCATATTGTAATCAAATTTTCCTGAAGAATTTACTAAGAACAAATTAATTACACTAAGGTTATATCCAAACGTTCCATATTTTGGGTGTGGTTTAATATATGTGTATCCAACTAAGTTCATATAGTTACCACTTAGGTATGCAAATGCGGTTGAATAAGAGTGTATAGCATTTAATTTACCACTTTCAAAATCCATTTTTGTATATCCGCCACCTACAACAAATTGTTGTAGATTACTATAAATCATTGAAGTTAAACTCCAACTTTCATTTCCAATTGCCGATGATTTACTAATACCCATAGTAATTGCTGCAGAATATTTTCCATCAGCGCCTTGACCTGTTGTTAAATCGGATGCCAACAACATTGGATTTGGGTTTACTTGTTTTTTCTTCTCTTCTTTCTTTTTGTCATCTTTTTTTTCTTCCTTTTTTTCTTCTTTCTTCTCTTCCTTTTTTTCTTCAGATTTTTTTTCTTCTTTTTTCTCCTCGGTTTTAGATTCTTCCTTTTTTTCTTCAGATTTACTTTCAGATTTAGACTCTGATTTAGATTCAGATTTGTTTTCAGATGAACTACTTTCAGATTTACTCTCAGTTTTTGTTTCAGTTTTACTTTCGGATGATGACGATGATGACGAACTACCCCCACTGGATGATGACGATGATGACGAACTACCCCCACTTTGTGATGAAGAAGCTGGTGGAGGTGGTGGTGTTGAACTTGCAGATGAACTTGCCGCACTTGACGCCGATGAACTTGCCGCACTTGACGCCGATGAACTTGCCGCACTTGAAGCTGAGCTCGCAGCAGCCGCGGCGGCTGAACTTGCGGCGTTAGAAGCCGCATTCGCCGCTGCTTGAGTTACTACCGTTGTTACAACAGTATTTACAGCACAAGGTGTAGATAAAACACTATTAACCCAAGTCTGAAATGTACCGTTATTGATGTCAGCTAAAGTAACCACTCTTGATTTACCTCGTATTACCGCCACCGTACTATTCATACCAAATGGAATAGTTACGACATAAACCTTATTATCACACGGGTCAATATAAGTTTGAGTAATAGTTTGCCCCTCCACTTTTTTGATGGAAAATAACATTATTATTAACAGGAGGGGAAACCATTTCTTCATTATTTAGCGAATATTCCTTTTTTCACCATTTTACCTAAGATATTAGCACATGCAATATCCAAAGATTTTTTAGTTGCAATACTGATTGTAGATTGATTGAATTTAACAGGGTCTACAGTTGCATCAGACAAGAAAGTTAATTCTCTTGTTGTTTTTGCCTCACCTAATCCTGATGCTGCGATGATTGTACCATTTTCAGCATCTGTGAATCTAACCTGTAAACCAATACGTGTTACCATTATATTTTTTACACCATCCTTCAAATTCACAGTTTCATCTTCAGAAACAGAGTAGTCGTAACATTCAATTTCAACAAAATAGTGAGCTAATTTAATTTTACCTCTACCATCTAATTTGTTTTCAGAAATTCCTGCTTGAGAAGCTTGGAATTGTTTAACCATTCTATTTTTTATTTCTGTTTTGTCTTCTGTAAATTCAAAACGGTTTAAATTATCAAGATATTCAAGTACAATATTTGTAACACCTAAACCAACTCTTTTTTCTTTCAGTTCAGGATACATTTCATACATCTCATCATTAATACCACATTTCAAAAGTTGGATATTCTTTTTTGGTCCGTTATAATCCAAAAATTGAGATATATCATTTTTAGTTTCGAATGATGCTTTGTAATCTTCTGTTTTGGTTTTACCAATTGTTTGAGCCGATAAAATTGTTGTTGCACCTAAAAATAATAGAGACAACAAACTTAATTTTTTTATCATACGTTAAATTTTGTTGAAGTCAGTAATCGCCAATAGATTACCAGAATTATCATATACCGCAATTCTATAAGCCGAACTTGGTAAAGCTGACGTATAAAGTTTTAGTATATTATCACCAGATTGAAGGTCTGATGTAGATTTCGAAACAACTCTGTTTGTAATGTCGGTAATTTTAACTGTTACAGTTTGTGCTGCTTGAGTTTTTACATTCATCGAAACTTCTGTTGTTACAAATGTCGTTTGTAATTTAATACCCACTGAACTTGTAATTGCTAAGTTTGGGTCAATTTGATTTTGATTTGATACAAGAGGTATATTTTTAGTGCAACCTACAAGTACAAATAAACCAATTAAAAAAGATAGTTTTTTCATTTTATTTGATTGTTATTTTTGTTTTGTTTATTTGATTATTATTATTATCCGTTAACACGACACTTAAGTAAGTTTGAGTTAATGTTTTTGTGTATATGTTTAATGAATTCAAACCTATTTTACCATTAAATTTTTCTCTACTTACTACTTGATTTTGAATTGTATCAATCATTGTTAAAGTATATAATCCATTAGTTTGTAGGTTAAAATTAATTGAATCTCCATTAGAGATTACGTTTATTGGATTATCAAAGAAAGAAACCGAATTTGGTTTGAATTGTACAGGTGCAACCAATACTTTTTTGCAAGAAATTATAAAAACCGCACAACACAATATTATAATTTTAATACGGTTTATCATATTAATCTAATTTTAAGTTGTGTTCCATTTTGACTAACAGCATCGGTACCACTTACCGAAATCAAACCAAATACATTATTCAGTTTTGTTAATGTTTTGAAACTTATTTTATACGATGTTGTGTTATCCAAAGTTGTTGTACCATCAGTAATCAAAGAACCCACATTTACATATGTTCCTTTATCAGTTCCGAAATTGGATGGATTACCATTCGTTGTGAATTTAATCGTTGAAAATTTTAATAAACTATTATCATAATTTATCATAAATTGTGTTCCAACAACTTGATGCGATAACGGACTTAATGTTATTGTTACAACAACAGAATCGCCAACCAATTCAGACATAATTGTTGATTGAATTTCGTTACTAACGCTCATTATTGTTGAGTTGTATGGTCTTATACTATTTGTTGTAATATTATTTGATTTGGGTGTTGTTGAATGTGATAAGTTTACATCACCTTTCCAAGCCACCGATAAGTTTATTGTGTCAGTTGATTTGCCCGTATTTATATCGAATGAATATATTGAACCCAATGGATTTATAAATGTATTCCAATTAGATTTTCCAATACTATCATATCTTGTTTGAGGAATTAATCTCACG
>Ga0209189_1001372_pt1 | contig 18254 bp, 8 predicted proteins | sample C_130820_EF_Meta_FD_187308 | JGI IMG/M metagenome (GOLD analysis project Ga0209189, IMG submission 187308) | Freshwater microbial communities from Lake Croche, Canada to study carbon cycling - C_130820_EF_MetaG (SPAdes) (version 3) | ecosystem: Environmental > Aquatic > Freshwater > Lake | place... | reverse complement strand
CTGGCGCCGACGGGCGACCGCCCCTGGGCGCTCGCGGACCTGCAGGGCACCGTTCAGGAGGTGCTGCGGCTCGACCGCATCCGCGAGGAGGCACGGCTCGATCTCTGGCCGTCGGGGCGCCGCTGGACCGGCTGGCGGCTCTTCGGCGGCGCCACGCTCTCGCGATGGCTGCGGGCCGCGGGGGCCTTCGTCGGCGTGGGTGGCCTGGGGGCCGGCGGGGACGAGATCGACCCCCACGAACGCGTGCTCGCGCTGGTGAACGCCGAGCGGCTGCTGCCCGAGCGCGGCCGGCCGCTCGTCGAGGCCCTCAACCGGGCGCTCGGGCTCGTCTTGCCCGCGCATGACCCGCGGGCCGACGAACGGGGCCGGGGCGAGCCGGTCCTGTCCCGGGCCGACATGGCCGTGACCATCGACCTCTGTCGGCTGGCGGCGGCGCGGGTGCGGCACGGAATCGGGCCGCCGGAGGAGCTCGCCACGATCGCGGCCACGGAGGCCGGCGGCCCCGGCGCCGGCGGCCCCATCGCCGGCGGCCCCGGCGCCGGCGGCCCCGCGGAGGCATCCGACGAGGCGCTCGCCGCGGCCCTCCGCGAGCTGGCCGCGTGGGATGGCGTGCGGCTGGGAGCCGGCGGCGCAGCCCGCCAGTACCGCCAGCTCACCGCGTTCCGGCGGCTGCTCGCGGTGGTCATGATGACGCCGGCCCGTCCGGTGTTGTCGCTCCTGTCGCCGGTCGAGCACGCGGCCTTCAATCGCATGCTGCTCGAGATCGCCTTTCCCCACGTGATCCGCCCGCGGACCGCCCTGGAGAGCGGCGTCGTCGTGGCGGAGGACCAGCGGGCCCGCCGCGTCATCTGCGCCTGGGCGGTGCTCACGTGCCTCACGGGGCTGCTCGTCTTGGATCTCAACCGGGTGTGCGCCTGGTTCCACTTCTACCGCGATCGTGTCGCACAGACCTTTCTCCGCAAGGCGCACGTCGACGGCGCGATGCCGCTGCGGTGCCTGGATCCGACGCGGCACGGCCAGCCCTACCCGCTGTTCGTCGCGGGGCTGTTCCTCCCGCAGGCGCCGGCGTACGGCAAGTCCGCGGATCGGCAGAGGGGCACGGTGGAGGGCACCAATCCCTCGAAGCTCGACCATTCCGTCGCGTCGAACTGGTATTCCTTCCTCTTCTCGCCGCTCCACGTGGGCTGGCTGCCCACCGGCCCCTCGGTGCAGCCGCAGGGCATCGCCTCCTACCGCCCCACGGCGGAGTATCGCGGGGGCACCCTCGGCGTCGAGGATGCGATCGTGCTCTCGGGAGCGGCGATCACGCCCTACATGGCCGAGAACTTCAGCCTGCGTGTGCTCATGCACGTGTTCAACGCGCGGCTCGAGCAGTGGCTCCCGAACCCGCGGCTGCCCCGGCAGCCCGACACGGGCCGGTTTTCGATGGTCGATTTCGGCCGTGAATTGTTCAGCCAGCAGCCCTGGGGCGTCGACGCCTGGCGCTACGGCGTGGTGGCCGACGGCGGCTTCCGCGAGTTTCTCGGCGTCGAGGAGCTCGTGGCCAGGCGGTGCCGCCTGATCATCGTGTCCGACGCCGGCTGCAACAACGGGCTCTACGAGTTCGGCGTGCTCGCCGACCTCGTGCGGAAGCTCCGCCTCGACCACGGCGTGGAGGTGCGCGACCTCGACCACGACCGGCCGCTGGACACCAAGCGGCTCAGGCGGCTCGAGGACTCGGGCGGCCGCACGGCGCAGCATTTCATCCTCGGCCGCATCCGCTACCCGGAGCGGACGGCGGTGGCGGAACCCTCGCCGCTCGGCGACCCGCCGCCGCCCCGGGAGGCGCTGCTGGTCTACGTGCAGATGTCGCTCACCGGCGACGAGGACATCGACATCGAGCAGTTCCGCCGCACGAATCCGCGGTTTCCCGACGAGCCGATCTCGAACCAGTTCTATTCGCGCGACCAGGTGGAATCGTTCCGGCAGCTCGGCCAGCACATCGGCCAGCTCCTCTGCCGCGGCGTGGAGTCGTTCGACTGCATCGGGCACGGGCCGCGCGAGGGCGACGCGTCGCGGCCGGCGGCCGACGAGGAGCGGCTGCGGGCCGAACGCATCAGCCGGCTCGTCAACACCTTCGGCACGAACTACCGCAACGACTGCCGGCAGGAGTCGACGATCGCCGCCGACGACGCCCGCATGGGCTGGGCCTTCGCCCGCGACGACGTGGGCGTCGCCACGCTCGCCCGCGTGCACCGCTACGAGTCGCAGGTCGAGCACCAGCTGCTGATCCACGATTTCGTCTGGCTGGTGCTCGACGACACGGGCTCCGACCGGATGCTCCAGTTCGACGATTCCGGCGGCGACGCGGATCGGCGGCTCGCCCGGATCACGCCGATGGACCTCTTCGGCATCGCCATCGAATGCAACCGCCGCCACGCCGGCTTCCGGGCGGAGTGGACCACCGCCTTCTTCCAGGTCGGGGGCCGCGAGCTGCTCATCAAGGCGGCCGACGTGGCCCGCCGCGTGGTGCCGGCGCTCGACGCAGCCGGGGCGGCCGCCGGGGAGCCGGCGGACCGGCGGGTGCTCGACGAGTTCGCCGCCTGGTCCGCGCGGCCCGCCGGCCCCGCGCCGCGGGTGATCCGGCTGCTCGCGCGGCTCGCGGTGATGCTCCGGCGCGGGGTGTTCCGGCAGCGGGGCGACGCCACCGCCGCCGACACCGTGGCGTGCCTGGTCGTGTACCTGCTCAGGTATCGCCTCGGCCGCACCGACGCCGGCCCCTTCGATTGGATCCAGGCGGCGAAGCCGCAGAGCCTTCTCCGCCGTGCGGTCGCCACCGGGAAGCCGATCGAGGTGCAGCGGGCGCTCGTCGAGCTCTTCCGCGCGGCGGCGGAGGCCTCCCCGCCGGGGCCTCCGGCCGCCGGGGGATCGCCGGCGCGGAAGCCCCCTGCGCGGAAGCCGGACGTGCGGAAGCCTGCCGTGCGGAAGCCGCGGCGGCGGTGAGAACGCGGGCCCTGGCGTCGGGGCTCAGAGCGTTTTCAGAAACTCCACCAGGTCGCGGCGGTCGGCCTCCGGCAGGTCGGTGCCGTAGTCGTGCCCCATGGCGCGGTTGCCCGGGATCGTCGTGTCGAGCACGAAGATCGGCGGCCGTCCGTCGTCGACCGCCAGGCCGACCCGCACCGGGTCGAAGTGTCGCCCCCCCACGGCGAACGACCGCGGCCGCTCCGCCGGCGGCCGGAGCAGGTCGTCGAGCGTGGGCACCGACCCGTTGTGCAGGTAGGGGGCGCTCGCCCAGATGCCGGGGAGCGGCCGGGCGGCGTACCCGCCGGTCGTCCGCCAGCGCTCGCTGCGGCCCCCCCCGAACCGGTCGGCCTCGGCGGCGTCGACGCCGGCCCGCTCGTAGGCGAGCTTCCGGTAGCGACCGAGCGTCTCCTCGATCGCCGCCGCGAAGGGCCGCCCTCCGAGCGGCACGGCGAAGGCGGCGGCGCGGGCGGGATCGGTGCCGATCTCCGCCAACGGCACGACGCGGTCCGGCGGCGCGGCGGAATCGGCGGGATGGCAGTCCTGGCAGCGGGCGCGGAAGAGGGCCTTGCCGCGCTCCACCCGCGGCCCGTCGAGCCGGCCGAGCCATTCCTCGGGCCAGCGCGGCGGGGTGATCCGCGACGCGAGCTCCTCGACCGCGGCGAGGTTTCGCGGCAGCGCCGTGCTCGTGGCGCTCGGGGCGTCGAAGATGGCGCCGGAGGCGATCGCGGTGGCGAGGTTGCGGCCCATCGCCGAGTCGTTGTTGCCGTCCCAGCCCTGCCAGCGCACGCCCGCCGTGCCCCAGAGCACGGGCACGCTGCAGGGGGCGTCCACGGGCCGCATGTCCGCCGGGGTGAAGAGCAGGTTGCGGGCGAACCCGAAGTCGTCGACGCGGCCCGGCCCGCCGACGACCGCCCGGACGCCGGCCATCTGCATCTGCCGCCGCAGGAGCGCCACGCGACCCCGGAGCAGGCGGCCGGTCTCGATCGTCTCGGCCCACAGCTCCTCGAGGCCCCGGGCGACGTTCTCCTCGGATTCCCGCGCGAGCGCGGGCAGGCTCCGCGCCCGGGCCGCGAGCCGGCGGGCGTCGAGCGCGAGTTCGCCGGCCAGATGCCGCCACGATTTGTCCGCCTCCGCGCCGGCGGCCCGCACTGCGGCGGAGACGCCGCGGAGTTCCATCGCCGGCTCCTCGCCGAGCTTCGTCACCGCCCGCTCGAGCCGGGCCGCGAGCTCCGCCTCGAGCTCCCCGCCGCCGCGCAGCGCGTCGAACCCCGGCAGCGTCTCCGCCAGCCGGGCCCCGTCGGGCCGCCGGCCACCAAACCCGCCCGACCGCTCCGCCGCGAGTCGCTTCACGAACTCGAGCAGCCGTCTGGGATGCTCCACGGTGGCGGCCATCGCGTCGGTGAGCCCCTTGGAGAACTCCTCGATGAAGAGCGTGTTCGGCATCCCGTCGATCCGCACGGTGCGGCCGGCGTGCGTGATCTCACCGACGTGGCAGGCGGCGCAGGTGATGCCCACGACCTGTGCCGGCAGGAGCGGATCACCCCCTTCGGCCACGCTCAACCCGATCGGCAGACCGTGCGGGTCGGCGGGGTCGGGGAGAAACCCGTACCGCCCGAGATCGTCGCGGAAGCGACGCTCGCCGTCGGCCGTGGCGAGCGCGTCGAGCCAGGCCAGCGGCAGGATCTCGCTGCCGATCGCGACGTGATGGAACCGGCGCCGCTCCGCGGCGGAGAGCCCGTTCTCGAGCCACGCGTGCGGCTCCGGCTCCGCGGCCGGGGCGGCACCGCAGGGGAGCAGGCACCCCAGGAGGGCGATCGTGAGCGGCCGGAGCCCGACGCGGCGGGGACGCATGGCGGAGTTCCTGAGGGCGCGGAGTCGCGGCCGGGCGGGGCCGCCCGGGTGGATCAGAGCCGCTCGAGGATCCGCCCCGTGCCGGCCACCGTCATGTTGCACCGCATGAGGATGCCGTACAGCGGCTTGCGGACGGGCAGCAGGTGGAGCGGATCGAGCGCCGAGACACCCGTGAAGCTGAACGAGCCGGTGCCGGCGAACGCCTCCCCGCTCTCGATGATCCAGTCGGTCTGCACGAGCTCGGCGAGTGAGAAGCCCCCCTCGCGCTCGGGGTCGGCGAACACCCGCAGGCTCGTGAGCTGCCGCGTCGTCGGCAGGGTGAGCGGCACCGGTCCGGCCGGCTGAAAAACGGCCCTGCAGAGCCCCACCCCCGCGGGCCGCTCGAGTGAGCAGGCGTAGGCCGCCCCGGGGCGGACGTCGATCCGGGCGAGCTTCTTCGGAAACCCCGCGAGCTCGCGGCCGGAGATGAGCGCCGTGTCGGAGTCGACGTAGAGCACCACCGAGTGCTTGTAGGGCTGACCGCCGTACGTGCACAAAAGCGACACGATCACCTCGTTGTAGGGACCGAGCGTGCTCCACGGGTAGCGGGCGAAGGTCAGCTCGACCGTCGGCTCGTCGGTGAGGCACAGTGGCGCGGGAAGCACCGCCGCGGCGGCGTCGGCGTCGGTGAGGTATTGGAAGACGACGAGCTCGGCGTCCCGGTAGGCGTAGGGGGGGCGCGGGTAGGCGGGGGCGTCGACAGGCATCGAGCTACCGAACTGCTGCCGCGTCAGGCGACCGGCGATGGACATGGAGGGCTCCTTTCAGCGGAGGGAGGAGGGGGCGCGCCGCCGCGATCAGTGGGTCTTCAGATATTCGAGCAGGTCCGCCTTCTCCCGCTCCGTCAGGCTCGCGCCGTATTCGTGACCGGTGTTTGCGTTGCCCGGGAGGGAGGTGTCGAACTCGAAGACGGGATACCCGGCCGAGCGGAGGTCGGCCGGGGGGGAGAAGGCCGCGTAGCCCAGCCGCTCGGGGTCGTATTCGCGGCGGCCCAGCCAGAACTTCTTCGGCCGCTTCGCGGCCGGCTCGAGCAGGTCACGGAGGGTGGGCACGGAGCCGTTGTGCAGGTACGGGGGCGACGCCCAGCAGGCCGCGAGGTCACGGGTGCCGTAGCGTCCCGTGGCCCGCCACCGGGGCTTCTCCGGCTCGATGGCCTGCTGCTGGGCGGGGCCGATCTCCCCCCGCTCGTAGGCCGCGTCGAGATACTTGTTCGCCGCCTCCGAGAGCACTTCAACGAACGGCCGCCCCCCGACGGGCAGACTGAAGACCTTCGCGCGGTTGGGATCGGTGCCGATCTCTTCGACCGCGTAGAGCGTCGGCTCGGCTTCCGGCCGATGGCATTCGGCACAGTGGCGGGCGAAGACCTCCTTGCCGCGGGCCGCCTGGGCGGCATCCACGGCGCCGAGGACGTCCTCCGGCCAGCGGGGGGCGACGAGCTCGCGGGCGAGCAGCTCGAGGTCGTGGAGGTTTTGGGCCTCGACCGTCGAGACGTAGGTCGTCGGATCGAACATGGCTCCCGTGCCGATCGACTGCCCGACGTTCCGCTGCATCACGGAGGTCGTGTTGCCGTCGTAGTGGAGCCAGGCGAGGCGGCCGAAGCCCCACAGCGGCGGAAACTTGAGCGGCTGCACGACCGGGATCGCCGCCTCGGCGGGGAGGATCTGGTTGCGGATGATCGCCCAGTCGTCGCCCCGTCCCGGGCCCCCCTTCGTGAGCGCGACCTTGCGCGGGCCGGCGATCTGCCCGGAGAGCTTCACGAACAGGTCGGCCCGGGCCTTGAGCAGCACGAGCGTGTCGTGGAACTCGTGCACGGCCTCCTCGAGCGCCCGGCGGGACGCGGCCGGATCGAGCTTGCCGAAGAAGCGGCCCGCGGCGGCGCCGCCGGCGAGCAGCTTGTCGACGTCCTCGCGGCCGCGATCGAGCAGGCGGGCGAGCAGCCCCTTCTCCGCGGCGGCGTGCGTGGAGAGGGGCACGAGATCGATCGCCGGGCGGGGCCGCTCCTCCCGGAAGAGGCCGCCGAGCCGGTCGGCGAGCCGCTTCTCGATGCCGCCGAGCTGCTCGAGCGCGTCGAGGCTCTCGATCTCCGCGAAGAGGGCCGCCGCCCCGCCCCGCCGGTCGCCGAGCAGGCTCCGCGATTCCCGCTCCTTCATGAGCCGGTGGAGAAATGCCCAGACCTTCCGCGGGTCCTCGAGCGTGGCGGCGACCGAGTCGGCGATGTCCTCGAGGAAGTCGTCGAAGGAGAGCAGGTTCGTGCCCCCCTCGATCCGCAGGGCCCGGCCCCGATATTCGATCTGCCCCACGTGGCAGGCGGCGCACGTCACGCCGACCATCGTCGGCCGGCCGGGGAGCGTGCCGCTCCGCCGCGTCGTCATGCCCACCGGGAGGCCGTCGGCACGGGTCGGATCCGGCAGGAATCCGAGCCGCTCGAGCCCCTCCATCCACGGCCGTCCGGTGCGCTTGCTCTCGAGTGCCCGCAGCCAATCGAGCGGGATGATCTCGCCCCCCTCGTCGAGATGGTAGAAGCGGTCGCGCTCCTCCGCGGAGAGCCCGCTCCCGGCCGGAATCGGCCAGCTGACCGCGGCCGTCTGGGCGGCGGCGTCGCCCCCGGCCCCGCAGCAGCCCAGCGCGAGGACGACGAGCAGGCTGCGGCCGAACGGCCGGCGGGATCGCAAGGACACTTTTCCGGGCGAGCGGGCGAGCGGCATGGCGGGGTCCTCGATGGCTGCGGGGCCGAAAAGGGAGGCGGGGCCGAAAAGGGAGGCGGGGTGGGGGTCAGCGGGGGGCGCATCCGGGCACGAAACACTCGACGAAACGGTCGGGATCGCGGACGGCATGCGCCGTCATCCAGGCGGCCGCCCGGTCGCGGTGCGCCTGGCCGGCGACCCCCCCGAGCAGCGTCGCCAGCCGCCAGCGTCCCGCGGCGGCGAAGGACGTGAGGTCGCACTCGTCGGCGGCGACGACGCCGCGCGAAAGGTGATCCACGGCGCGGTCGGTGCGGCCCCGGCGGGCCCACACGCCCGCCAGCGCCAGCTCGGCCAGCGGCACGGCCCAGGCCGTGCGTTCGCGAAGCAGGCGGCGGGCGTACCGCTCGGCGGCGGCGAGCGGCGGCTGCGGCTCGAGCGACTCTCCCGACGCCAGGAGCGCCGCCCGCGCGGAGAGCGAGAGCGACTCGATCCGGCACAACTGCACCCGCAGCACCATCGATTCGTTGCCACGCCGCCACATCTCCGGCACCCGGGCCCAGGCGTCGCCCCCGCGCCCGGCGTAGAAGTCGGCGTAGAACTCGGCGTAGTCGGCGTCGAGGTGCTGCACCGTGTAGCCCTCCCGGGGCCAGCGGGCCATGAGCTGCCGCATCTGCTCCCGCGACTCCTCCGACTCTCCCGCGGGCAGCGCCGCGAGCATCGCGATGTAGGTGCCGATCGTCGCCTCGGCGTAGAGGTCGCCACGGGCCCGCGCCTCCTGGAGGAGCACGGCGGACCGCCGCCGGAGCGCCGCGAGGTCGCCCGAGAAGAGCAGCGACCAGAGCATGAAGTTGTGCGCCGTGTCGAGTTCCCAGGTCACCCCCGTGCACCGCTCCCGGAGGATCTTCTCGGCGTCGTCGCTCCGTCGCACCCCCTCGCGGAACCGCCCCTCGAGGAAGGCGACGCCCCCTTCGGCCATCGCCGCCATGCCGAGCGGATGCGGCTGCCCCGTGCGGTCGGCCACCTCGCGGGCGGTGGAGAGATAGCGGGCCGTCTGCCGCCGGGCGGGCACGCCGTCGCAGGCCGAATGCACCGCCTCCCACGCCAGCGCCAGCGCGATCCGGCCGGGCTCGCCGGCCCGCAGGGAGTCGATCGTGCTGCGGGTCTGGAAGTCGCGGCCGAGCACCGGGTCGAACATGCTGATCCCCACCGCCACGCTCCGCAGTGTGTCGATGCGGAGCAGGTCGGCCGGCGCCACCTCGCTCGGGTCCCGCGGGCGGAAGCGCAGGCCCCGCAGCTTGAGCCGCGCCCGGCTCCAGAGGAAGTGGGCCAGGGCGCGTCGCGGGGTGGACGGCGGGGCGATCCCCAGGAAGCCGAGGACGCTGCGGAACGCCTCCCGCCCCTCGGCGGCGTGCCCGCTGACGGTGTAGTGGAAGGCGGCGTGCCGCTCGAGGTCGAGCACCTGCCGCTCGTGCGCCCCGGCGGCCGCCCGCTGGTATTCGCGGGCCGCCTCCAGGCAGCGGCCGGAGTTCGCGAGCGCCTCGGCCAGCCGCACGCGGAGATCCCGCTCCGCCACGCCGCCGGGGGGCCGCTGCTCCAGCGCGGTCCGAAAAAGTTTGGCCGCGCGGTCGAAGGCCAGCGCCTCGGCGGCGACGACCGCGGCCACGGCCGCGTAGTGGGCGGCCTTGTCGCGATCTCCCGCCCGTTCGAAGTGCACCGCGAGCGCCTCGGGGTCGGCCCGCGCGGAGGCCTCGAGCGCCGTCGCGAGCGCGCGGTGGAGGCCGACACGCTGCTCCTCGGGCAGCCGCTGCACGATCGCCTCCCGGACGCGGTCGTGATAGCTGTCGATCTGGTCGTGCGTCTCCGGGCCGGTGCTGCGGACGAAGTGGCCCACGCGGAGCACGTGGAGGGCCTGCGCCGCCCCGTCGGCGAGCCCCGCGGCGCGGTAGGCGTCCGCCTGCCGCAGCGGCCGCCCCGCGACTGCGACCACGTCGAGCAGCCGCCGCGCCTCGGCGGGCAGGCTCCCGGCCCGGGCCCAGAGCATCTCGTCGAGCGAGATGCGATTCAGGCCCGTCGCCCCGTCGCCGGCCGCCCCGTCGCCGGCCGCCCCGTCGCCGGCCGCCCCGACGCCGGCCGCCCCGACGTCGTGCCCGGCGCGGACGTGGCGGGCGAGCTCGTGGATGAAGAACGGGATGCCGTGCGATTCGCGGGCGATCGTGGCGGCCCGCTCGTCGGGCGGGTCGGCCGCCACGCCGAGCAGGTCGGCGGCCAGCGCCACCGCGTCGTCCGCGTCGAGCGGCTCGACCGCCAGCACCTGCGGCGGCCGCCCCTCGCCCCCCGCGAGCAGCGCCGCGAGGCAGGGGCTCGTGTCGGCGTATTCGCTGCGGTAGGACCCGACGAGGAGGAAGTGGGGCGCGTCGGGGGGGCGGAGCAGGTCCTGCAGGAGCGCGACGCTGTCGAGATCGCCCCATTGCAGGTCGTCGATCGCGAGCACGAGCGGCCGCTGGTCGCCGAGCCGGGCGAGCAGCTCGCGCAGGGCGGCGAAGGCCCGGCGGCGCAATTCCTGCGGATCGGGGATCGACCGGCCACGGAAGGTGGAGTCGGCGATCACTTCCACGCGCCGCAGCACCGGGAAGAGCCGGGTGAGGGCCGCGACGTCGCGGGGCATGAGCAGCGCCGCCTCGGTGGACGGCAGCTGGCGCAGGTAGCGGGTGAGCGAATCGACGACGCTGTCGAGGGCCTTGTAGGGCACCGACTCCTGCTCGAAGCAGCGGCCGGCGAGCACCACCGCCCCCGCGCCGACGGCCTCCTCGAGAAAGCGCTGCACGAGCGCGCTTTTGCCCACGCCCGACCGGCCGTGCACGTAGACCGTGGCCGCCCGCCCCCGCTTCACCTCCGCGAGCGTCTCGGAGAGCGCGAAGAGGTGCTTCCGACGCCCGACGAGCGACTTCCGCGGCGCGGCGGCCACGGGTTCGCCGGCGGCGGGGCCGGGTCCGCCGTCCGTGACACCGCGGGCAGCGCCGCCGGGGGACAGGGCGGCGAGCCGGGCGAGCACCGCCCCGCCGCTGGGGCGATCCCGGGGGCGTGTGGCGAGCAACTCCACGCAGAGGGTCTCGAGGTCGGCGGGCAGACCGGACACGAGCGACCCCGGCGCGGGCGCCGGCCGCGACTGCTTGTCGAGGAACATCTGGCTGCACCGCCCGGGGAAGGGGAGCCGGCCGGTGAGCGCCTGGAAGAGCATGGTGCCCACGGCGTACCAGTCGGCCGCCTCGGTGAGCGTCTCCCCGGCCGCCTGCTCCGGCGCCATGTAGGCGAGCGTGCCGGCGGCGATCTGCTCCGTGCGGTGATCGACCGGTCCGTCCTCGAGCTCGGTGACGAGCCCGAAGTCGAGGATCACGAGCCGGCCGTCCGGTCGCACGAGGACGTTGCTGGGCTTGAGATCGCGGTGCAGCTTGCCCGCCGCGTGGAGGGCGGCGACGCCGGCGGCGAGCTGGCCGAGCGCCGCGCGGAGCCGGGGCAGGTCGGTGCGCCAGGTCGGCTCGGGCGAGGTCACGAGCGCGGGCTCGGCCACGGACCCGGGGTGCGGCGCGTCGAGGTGCGAATCGCCGCCACCGGGAAGCGGCAGGTCCATCGTGTCGAGGCCGGTCCGCGAGGTGTCCAGCCGCGACTGCGAGCCGTCGAGCCGGATCGGCAGGGAGACGACTTCCGCGGAACCGCGGGTGGCGGCGAGAAAATCGACCCCCTCGATGAGCTCCATCGTGAAGAACCAGTGGGCGCCGACCGAGTGCAGCTCGTAGAGCGTGACGAGGTTCGGGTGGACCACGTCGGCGAGGCTGCGGAACTCGCGCTTGAAGCGGTAGAGCAGCGCGGGATCGACGCCGGCCAGGGTCTTGAGCGCGACCCGCGTCCCGCGGTCGCGGTCCTCGGCCTCGTAGACCACCCCCATGCCGCCGGCGCCGAGCCGGCGCACGAGATGGAAGCGGGCGGTGCCGGTGAACGCCAGGCTCTCGGTGTCGGTGTTCACGCACGCGTCTCGGCAGGGAGGCGACGGGGCCCGAGGGCGGCACGCGCGATCGGGCGTCCGGCGGAGCGCCCGCGGCGATGTCGGCAGCGGGCCGGGGCCGTCGCGGTCCGACCCGTGCCCAGCCGCACGGGAGTCGGCGATGCGCCCGGAGACCTTACGACACCCGCCGAAGGGGGAGTCTAAGACGGCGTGTGCCGGCCGACAAGCGGCCGCCGGCGTCGGCCACCGGCCGCGGGGGGCTCACGCTCCCGGGCCGGCGTCAGTGGGCGTCAGTAGAGGAAGCTCACGCCCGCGATGATCGAGTCGGCCGAGGCCGAGGATCGCACGCTGGTGCCGGGCACGGGACCGGCGGGGCCGAGAAAAGGGCCCGAGACCGAGTTCTCGAAATAGTGGCCGTAGGCGACCGACGCGAGGAAGGAGTCGGTGAACGAATACGACCCGCCGCAGGTGAGGCCGTGCTGCAGCACGAGCGGCGCGGCGATGCTCGTGAAGGCCTGCGAACCGCGGATGGGGTTCGTGTTGTAGGAGTAGCCGCCGCGCAGCGAGATCCTCTCGGAGACGCGATACTGCGTGCCGAAGGCGAGGGCGAAGATGCTGTCGAAGGCGAGGCCGCGGACGGCGCCGTCGGGCGCGATCCCCGAGCCCGAGTAGATGGGCGTGTTGGCGTAATCGATGTAGCGGAGGTCGAGGGCGAAGAGCCAGCGGTCGAAGCCGGAATACGACGTGCCCACCGAGGTGATCATCGGCGCGTCGAGCAGGAACCGCGGCTCGGTGGGCCGGCCGAGCTGGTCGCGTGACGAGTAGCCGAAGGGATTCATCCACTGCTGGCTCTTGTACGAGGCGCCGAAGGCCCAGCCCGAGGGCGTCAACCAGAAGGCGCCGAGCTGGAAGCCGCCCCCCCACTGATACGCGCCGTGCGTGAGCGGCGGATAGGTCGGGGCGCCCCCCGCCGCGGCATCCGGCGCGGCGACGAAGCCCGGATCGAGGCTGCACGTCGCGATGTCCACGATCGGCGAGAAGCCGATCGACAGTTCGTCGTTGACCTGCAGGGCGACCGTCGGCACGAGCTGCAGGAGCGCGTACTGCGAGAAGAGTGGTCCGACTCCCAACCCGGCCGGCGGATTCGGGGAGAGGATCGGGTTCGTGGGATCGCCGCGGTAGTTGGCGCCGAAGCCGGCCACGGCGAGCACGCCGACACCGTAGCTCCAGGCCGACCCCTCGGGCCGGTGCACGAAGCCGAACTCGGGCAGCGGGAAGGCCCCGGCGCGGCTCGCCGTGGCGCCCGATAGATCGGCCCCCGGGATGCCGGGGCCGAGGCTGCCGGCGGCGACGCTCGAGGCGAGCGTGGACTGCGGGATGAGCACCTCGAGGCCGAAATCCACCTGATCGGGCAGCGCCGAGATCGTGGCGGGATTCCAGAGGAAGGCGCCGAGCGTGTCGAGCGGCGCGGCCGTCGAGGCGCCGGCCATCGAGCGGTTCACCGGCCCCACGCCGGAGAGCAGCGCGCCGAACTGGGCCCGTGCGGACCCCGGTGCGGCCGTCAGCATCACGGCCAAGGCCGCCCCGAAAGCCGCAATGTGCCGGCATGTGAACATGGCGTTCCTCCCCTCGTGCCCGTTGGCGAATCGAGGGGCGGGGCCGGCGTTTCGCCCCTCCCGCGGGGCGGCCGTTGATGGCGGCGACCCCGTTTGGCCATGCTGTGCGGCCGGCGCCGGAATGCGTGACCCCGGCCGCCGTGCTGACCACCCCCCCCGGTTGGATCGGTCATGACGCGGCGGCCACTTGAGCGAAGTTTTCCGTCCGCCCGGATCGCCCGGATGGGCGGGATCGTGGCGTTCGTCGCGGTCGTGGCGGTCGTGGCGGTCGTCACCGGGGGCATGCTCCCGTGCCGGGAGGGCCATGCCGCCGAGACCGCCCGGGGCATCGTTCCCCCGCCGGGCGTCACGCGGGTGGCCACGCTCGAGCAGAACTGGTCGGAGGACGAGGCCGCGTGGTTCTACGACACCGGCCAGGGCTCGCGGCTCGTGCCGTACGACTGGTTTCTCCACCTCGCTCGGCCGGGGGCGGCGGAGCCCTTCCGCTCGGTCGGGCACATGCGGAGCCTCGGCTTCATCGCCCGCGTGCCGACCCCCGGCAATCCCGATGGTCTGCCCGTGGGACTCGTGCGCGACGCGGCGTACGCGGACGGCACCCCGGGGCTCGGCGTGACCTGCGCGGCCTGCCACACGCGGCTGGTCACCCGCGGAGGCACGGCCTGGGTCGTCGACGGCGGTCCGTCGGGGGCCGACGTGGAAGCGTTCCTGCGCGCGCTCACCGCCGCGCTCGAGGAGACGGCCGCGGACGACGCGCGGTTCGCCGCCTTCGCCCGGGCGGTCATCCCGGAGGGCTCCGCCGACGAGTCCGCGACGCTGCGCGACGCCGTCCGTGCTGTCGTCCGGCAGCGGGCCGGGTACGACGCGCGGAATCTGTCGCCGGCGGGGGGCACGCCGCACGGCTTTGGCCGGGTGGACGCCTTCGGGGCGATCTTCAACGAGGTGGCGTCGACGTTCCTGGCCATCCCGGCGAACGCGCGGCCGGCCGACGCTCCCGTGAGCTTTCCCTGCCTCTGGGACACGCCGCAGCACGACCGCGTGCAGTGGAACGGCATCGCCTTCAACTTCGAGACCCCTCTCGGCAAGCCGCTCTTTGGCACAACGCGGGCGGGCGCCCTCGGCCGCAACACGGGGGAGGTGCTCGGCGTCTTCGGGTACGCGCACGTGGACGAGCGCGAGCTGCTCCTGCCGCGGATCTACGAATCGACCGCCGACAAAGCGAATCTGCTCGCGTTCGAGGAGTCGATCGAGAGGCTCTGGTCGCCGCGATGGCCCGCGGCCTTCGGGCCCCTCGACCCGGAGAGGGTGCGCCGCGGCGGCGCGATCCACGCGGCGCGGTGCGCCGAGTGCCATGCGGCGATCGTCCGCGACGACCCCGGCCGGCGGGTGACCGCCGTGATGCGCGCCGTGGGGACCGACGGCACGCTGCTGGCGAACTTCACCCGCGTAAGGATAGGTCGGCCAATGGCACTTCGGCAAGCGTCGGCCGATCGGCGAGGACCATGAGGAGCAACAGCCGGGACTGGCCGGGCTGGATGCGACGCTCGCTTCGAGGTGCCGAGGAGCTTCCTATCCACGCTCAAGGCCAGATTTGTCTCGTCAGCGCAGGCCGGTCTTGAAACCGCTCTTCTCGCGGGTCGTCCGCTCTGTGGCATGGAATGCCGTCAGAGGCTATGGATATCGATGTCGGGCAGCTCGTCTATCCGTCCCTGAAAGATTGCCCGGTCGTCGTGGACCTGCACGAGCTCTCCCCAGTCGGTCGGCGGGCCACGGGCGGGAGAGACTGGCGGAGGCTCGAGCGGTTCGCCCAGATGCGTGAGGACCTTCCGGATCGGCCCCGGATCGGTAATGAACGCGATGAGTCGGATGTCGCCACCACACCCCGGGCACTCCAGCGGAAACTCCTCCCCCACGCGCGCCATGAGTTTCGCCCACGCAATCCGGGAGGTGTCGTGGGAGGGCAGTTTGTCGCATGAGTCGCAGCCGTGGCAGGTGGCATCTCCGTCCGCCGCGTGTCCGCCGACCGCATGCCCACCAGTCGCGGCATCACGCGGCTTGCCGACATTCCCGATGGCGAGCGCCGTGACGGCGGACCTGAGCTTGTGATTCGGGGCGAACACCCCGTGATAGCGATGCCGGTGCTTCCGCGGCGGCGGCACGAGGTCAGCGAGCCGGTCGAGGAACTCAAATGGGGAAAGCTCGACGACGCCGCTGGCGCCCGGCCGTGTGGACTTACGCCCGCGTCCCGGGCCGACCCAGTTGGCCGCCTTGTGTCGGGGGAGCACGTAGCGGACGCAGGCGATGCGGCCGTCTTCGCCGCACATCACGGAGAGCCGCTCCAGCGCGAAGGGCGGCCGGGCACAGTATCGCAGCAGGTGCTCGAGACTCTGAAAATAGCTCGGCACGTCGCGGTCGATGAGTGTAATCCGGACGCTGGCGTCCACCGAGAACCCGCTGTTCTCCCAGCGGAGCATATCGCTGGCCGCATCGGCGTCGATGAGCCGCTGCAAGCGACAACTCGCCCGCGGCGCCCGCCGGGCGCTCGAGATCCTCCTGCCCGGACCGGCGCTGACGGCGCCCGAGCCAGTCGAGCGGTCGGTGGAGCACGGCACGCTGCGCTGGGCGGGCGGGCTGCGGGTCGTGACGCTCCACGGCACGCCGGAGGAGATCGGCCGCGCGCACGGCGAATTGCTCGCCGTCGAGGCGGGGCGGTGCCTCGACTCGGTGCTCGCGGTGGTCGGCACGGTGGAGACGATCCGTGGCGGCGTCTGGTTTCGCCGCCGGCTCGAGGCCGCCGCCGCGCGGCTCGCGCCCCACATCCCCGAGCGGCACCGGCTCGAGACGGCGGCCCTGGCGGGGAGCCTCGGCGTCGATCCGGATCTCATGGCCGCGGTGAACGTGTTCCCCGAGCTCTTCCACTGCTCCGGCTTCGCGGTCTTCGGCGCCGCCACCGCCGACGGCACGCTCTACCACGGCCGCGTCCTCGACTACATGACGCAGATCGGGCTGCAGGACGCGGCGGCGGCGTTCGTCGTCGTGCCGCGGGACGGCATCCCCTTCGTGTCGGTGGGCTACGCGGGCTTCACCGGCAGCGTCACCGGCATGAACGCCCGCGGCGTCTCGCTCGGCGAGATGGGGGGCCGCGGCGAGGGCCGCTGGGACGGCGTGCCGATGGCCACGCTCATGCGCCGGGCGCTCGAGGAGTGCGACACGATCGACGACGTGGTGGAGCTGTGGCGGCGGAGCCCGCGGACCTGCGAATACTATTACGTCTTCGCCGACGGCAAGAGCCGGCGGGCCGTGGGCGTGGCCGCGACGCCGGAGGCCCTCGAGGTGGTCGGCCCGGGCGCGGCCCATCCCCGGCTCGGCGACGGCATCCCCGACGCCGTCGTGCTCTCGGCCGGCGAGCGGCTCGAGTGCCTGCGGGCCCGGGTGCGCGACGGCCACGGCCGCATCGACGAGCGGGCCGCGCTGCACCTGATGGACCGGCCGGTGGCGATGCGATCGAACCTGCACAACGTGCTCTTCGTGCCGGAACGGCTCGCGCTGCTCGTGGCCCACGCCTCCCACACCCGGCCCGCCGCCGAGCGGCCCGCCGTGCGGCTCGATGTCGCCGACCTGCTCGCCGCGGTGCCCGAGGCCGCGCGGCGGGCGGCCGCCCTGCCGCAGGCCGCGGCGGGGGGCGTGTTCGCGGCGGCCGACTCGCTCGCGCCCGCCGCCGACCCGCGGCCCGACGCGCGGGCGTGCCTCGACGGCCTCGTCTGGCCACGGGGGCGGTTCGACGTCGTCGTCGAGCCCGCGCGGGCGGGGGGCGCGCCGTTCGTGCGGTTCCCCTCGCCGCTCCAGGACGGCCCCGAGTCGAACGACACCGTCTGGATGGAGTGGCACCGCGCCCGTGACGCCGAGGGGGAGCCCGCGACCGATCGGCGGCCCGCCTGCGTCGTGGTGCACGAGTCGGGCAGCGGCATGCAGGTGGGGCGGCTCGTGGCCCGCGGGCTCTCGGCCCACGGCATCCACGCGTTTCTCGTCCACCTTCCCTACTACGGCCGCCGCCGGCCCGCGGGCGACAAGCCCGGCGCGGCGGAACTCGTGCCGGCGATCCGGCAGGCCGTGGCCGACGTGCGGCGGGCCCGGGACGCCGCGGCGGCGCTGCCCGGCGTCGACTTCGGACGCATCGCGTTGCAGGGCACGAGCCTCGGCGGGTTCGTGGCCGCCACGGCCGCCGGGCTCGACCACGGCTTCCACCGCACCTTCGTCATGCTCGCCGGCGGCGACTTGGCCGGCGTGCTCGCCGGCGGCCGCCACGAGGCCGCGGAGGTGCGCGCGAAGCTCGCGGCGTCGGGGATGTCGCCCGACGAGGTGCGGGCCACGCTCCACGCGATCGAGCCCTTGCGGCTGGCCCACCGCTACGCCCCCGGCCGCACCTGGCTCTACTCGGCGCGGTTCGACGACGTCGTGCCGCCGGCCCACGCCCGGCGGCTCGCGGAGGCCGCGGGCCTCGATCCGGCGCACCTCGTCGAGCTCGAGGCCAACCACTACACGGGCATCGTCTACCTGCCGGCGCTGCTCGCGCAGGTGCGCGACCGCATCCTCGCCGACGATCCGGCCGGGGACGGGGATCCGGCGCCCGTCGACACGGCGCGGCCTTCCCGGTAGGGTGACCGCCGACGTTCACCCCGGCCGATCCGGCCCGTCCGCCTTCCGTGCCACCCATGCCGCTCAACCGCGTCCGCCGCGTCAGCCTCGCCCACTCCGTCGGCGCGCAGCTCTGCCGGGCGATCGTCTCGGGCGACATCCCCGCCGGCACGCAGCTCTCCGAGCCGGCGCTCGCAGCGCGGCTCGGCGTGAGCCGCGCCCCCGTCCGCGAGGCGCTCATCGAGCTCGAGCTGCGGGGACTCGTGGAGTTCGACCCGCAGGGCCGCACCCGCGTGCCCACGCTCGCGCCCGCCGACCTCGAGGAGATTCACGCGGTGCGGCTGGCCCTCGAGCCGCTGGCCTGCGGGCTGGCCGCGCGGCGCGCCGCGCCGGAGGCCGTCGCCGCGTTGGAGGAGACGATCGCGGCCA
>Ga0209189_1001368_pt1 | contig 18292 bp, 17 predicted proteins | sample C_130820_EF_Meta_FD_187308 | JGI IMG/M metagenome (GOLD analysis project Ga0209189, IMG submission 187308) | Freshwater microbial communities from Lake Croche, Canada to study carbon cycling - C_130820_EF_MetaG (SPAdes) (version 3) | ecosystem: Environmental > Aquatic > Freshwater > Lake... | reverse complement strand
AGAAGGAGACCATACTTTCCAGAAAATATTATTCAAAGGGATCCCCTATTATAATGAAGAAATGGAATTATGTTATGGTGATTTATATATTCATTATCATATCCAACTTCCATTACTATGTCCAATCCCCATTGAAAAAACATGGGAGAGAATGGATGAAGAGTTTTATGTTTCATATAATTGTGATTTTCATGAGTTATTTCAAAATCAACAATAATAATATGTTTACACCTTTACTTGAATAATATTTAAAATAAATCACTATGCATGTAATTCTTTATTTATAAATATAAACGAATTATATAAATTGTTAAATTATATTTTTTTGAATAAATAATCAAAATAATTTATTATTTACAATATTTTAATAATAATATATATATATATATATATAATGGAAATTCTTAATGCATGGGCATTAGAACCATATAATCCGTATGATAGAAATATATGGTATATTACTGATACAGAAGATGAAATTGATACATTACTAGAATCTGACCCATTTACAGAGGGTTATACCAAAAAAAGATAAATAAGGATTTATATATACTTGATAAAAAACTAGAATATCTCAGTAATGATCCTGTGTTTACGTTTGCTGAGTTATATAAAAGTACCATACTTGATAAAATTCCAGTCATATTAATAACATTTGACCAATTGACAAATCTAGAAAATTTACCAAGTGAAGTTGTTGATGAATTACCAAACCTAAAGAAAGCAAGAGAGCAAATGATATACTTTAATAATCATTACACTACTAGTCAACCATGTTCTTCTGCTAGAAGCGAGATATATACAGGTCAAACAAGTGTTAAAAGTACTATGAGTGATAATAGTGAATCTTCATGGCAATATGATATTGTTACCCCTAGTGAAGGTTTAGATACGATTGGTTCTTTACTAAAAAAATCGGATAAAAATTATTATAATCGTTACGTAGGAAAATGGCACATGTCTTCTAAAGAATTATCACCAACGACCTATACAAATTCATATCCTAAATCTGCTCAAGCAATTTTTTTACAAAAATTTGGATTTGATAAATTTAATGATGCAGGAGATTATGCATATGATAAAAGAGGTGGATTATATACAGATTCAGATACAAATGAGTTAATATTACCTATAAATCATTTAGATTCTGATAATATGGATGAGAAAAGTCCATTAGAAGGAGCAATACCATTTTTAGATAAAAAATCAAAAGAACTTGAATCAAATGGAAATTGTTGGTCATTATGTGTTAATTATACAAACCCTCACGATATTGCTTATTTATTTTCACCGAATTCTAACCTAAGCAATGCTTTTCAGGCAGAGAATACTCCTGCAGGTAAAACATACCCAATTACAGGATTGGATATAAATTCATTTCAATACAAAGAAAGTTTAAAGTTAATGAATTTTGATATAACATCGGGTAATAATTTTAAAACTCTACAAACTCAGAATAATGCAAGTAATGTTCCGGAAAGTGCTATAAACAACAATGCTATTTTCTCAGTGGAAAATACTTCTGGATATTCAGAATGTGATATTAACTCAATGTATGCACAATCAACAAGTCTATATGGTATTGATTCACGTGATGGTGCTACATATTTAGATTTTATAAAACAGTATAGAAATCTTTACTTCAATTTAATAAAACAGGTTGATGCAGAGTTTGGAGTATTATGGGATAAAATAATAGAAGAGAAACTTCATGAAAGAGCGGTTATTATCATTACATCAGACCATGGTGATACAATTGGTGATTATGGATTAATTGGAAAAGCTATGAGTTTTTATAAGAAATCATGGAATGTACCTTTATTTCTTAGTTATCCTTTAATGGATGAGAAATTTAAGAATACAGTATCTAGTAATTACACTGTACATAAACAAATCATGCCTACTTTATTATATTTTTCAAATAATAAAGATTTAATACCAAAATATTCAAATCATCCTTATAATTTAATTCTAGACAATATGGCAGAACCAGTTCTCAATAAAGATTTAATGTTTAATAGTTATAACATTGTTGCACTTGGATTTTCAAGTTTGTATACATCATTTGGACCTACTGCAAGTATTCAAACAAGTCAGGACTTAAATATTGATCCTATTTTCTCAAATATATATCAAATATCATCTGTCAATAAATATGAGTACAATAATAAAAATGATGAATATTCTTTCTCTATTGAACTTTCATTATTATCACTAATGAAATCAAGTTTTAAAAACTCTTTCAAAATAAATAAAAGAGATTTGAAAGATTATCCATTTTGGTACTCAATAGTGGACCATGATAATTCTATTATTATATCTAAAATAGAAATAAGTAATTCGAATAAGTTAAAAAGAATAACAGTGGATATCATAAATGCAATACCAGACACAACTACATATATTATAAGTAATTCAGAAAGAAATGAGATACTACTTATTCAAGAAGAAAATCGATTAATAGATTTAATCAGATCATTATATGAAAATAAAAATACTTTTAAAAGATTCACAATACCAAATATAGAAGCAAACGACATAAGTAATTTTTTAAATTCTCTTTTTAGACAAGAGTATATTGGTATTCAAAAAACTCAGAAAATAGTAGAAGAACCTCAAAAAGTTCCTAAAATAATCGGTAATTTTTATAATCCTATTTTAGGGTATAATAGTTTTACTGAGTTATATACTTCGAATGAATTTACATTTAAATTATTTAATAATACAAATGACCCTGAACAAAATGTAAACTTATTAGATCCAAAAAGAGATACTGAATATTTTGATATTGCAGGACTTATATTTAGTAAATTAAAGAATAGTATAATTGAGCAAAAATTAGAGAATCTTTACTTTACAGGACCAATTTATTCATTAAAACAACTTATTTATCAAAATAAAGACAGTCTAAATACTGAGAAAAATTCTATTGGTAATTTTAATTTAATCTCTTTAGATATAAATACAAATTATGCACTTACTCCAATGGCATCTGAAAACAAAAACTTTGTAATATCGAATAAATATATAAGACTTATTAATAATATTAATAATGCTAAAAAATAAAAAACATCATAAACTATTAAATATTATTATAAATACAAACTATATATATAGAATTCTAATTATAATTAAAAAATAATTAGGTAAATCTTATATAATAAATCATAATATTACTTAAGAATTCTGCTGACAATTCAGAATAATATTCTTAAATGAAAATATACATAATTATGTATGTTGATAACTATCTAATTAAAATGAAGAATAATATACAAGTAATTACACGTTATTACACGTTATTACACGTTATTACACGTTATTACACGTTATTACACATTATTACACGTTATTACACGTTATTACAAGTTATAAATAATATTTTTAATTTTCTATGACTTAATATATGGAATCATCTTACTGGAAAGAGTTATTGAATACTATAAAGGATATTCAATCGAAATTAAAAAAAGAAAAGGTGGAATATACACTTCAGAAAGAGAATCGGAATGATTTGAATCATTTTATAAAATCCTCTTTTATATCAAAGCAATTATTTAAAAAAATAGAGAAATATACAAATTGCAATCAATATACGGACGAAAATTCCAATACTATTTTTTATTATTTTAAGAAGGGGAAACCTTCTGAAATAACTATTCAATCTATTTTTGAATGTATTCAGATGATGAAAATATTACTTCATAGAAAGGATTCAATTCAGATATTACATTATTATCCATTAAAAGATAAAAAGATATTTAGTAAAAAAAATAAAATATTAGGTGAGAATGAGTGTAATAGTGGATTATCCTACCTTTCTTATCCTGGTGAAAAATATAAAAATGGAGATATTTATATATTTCGACAAGAAGAGTTTTATAAAGTATTAATTCATGAATTATTACATTCAAATTATACAGATGAGATTGTAGTAGATGATAATATATTAAATACGAAAGTATGTTCTCATTATCCAATTTTAATGCACGAAATATATGTGGAAACTATGGCAACAATGATTCATATGTTTTATATTTATGGTATTCATCATAGTGCTCATCATAGTGCTCATAAAAAGGGTTCTTATAGTATTCATCAATACTTTGAATTAGAAAAGAGATACTCTATATATATACGTCAAAAGATTTTTGATCATTATAATATTCATTCAATAGAAGAATTAATTAAAAATGAGGATTCTTCTTGTAAAAAATACTTTCCACAAGAGACCAATGTTTTTTCATATTATATATTTAAACCTATATTGTTATGTTCTTTAGAAGAGTTTGGAGTTTGGATGAAACGTAATACAAAATATTGCACCATTCAAAATGAAACTGCATTTTATGATTTTCTTATGGAACGAATATTATTAAAATTACCAAAGATAAATGGAAAGTTGTTTGAAAAGAAATATAATATACCAAAAAATACATTGAGAATGACTTATTGGGGATAAGAAAATCTTTTAAAATCTTCTTGATACATATAATAAATTATTTTCTTTTCAGATTCTGTCCAATTTTCTTTTTCAATTTCGGTTTTATTAAAACAAGGAAATTCAGAATGAATATTTAATTTTTTAGATAGATAAGATGCAATCCATTTCATATCTTCAAATTTAAATAGTTGATGAACTTGAAGTTTATTATTTTCATATAAGAATTGATATTGAGGTATATAATGGTCATAATAAATATTTGTATAATATAATTTATTTTTAATGATATGAACAACATTCTTTAAGAATTCTGATTTAGTAAAACCCGCTTTATAACCAATGACAGGAGACCAATAATATTCAGATAAAAGACGGTCATAAGGATTACGAACAACTGAAAAACGATAATATGTTTGATAATAAAATGGGAGAAGTTCTTTATTTAACTGAGATGCGGTCATATGATGCATTGAACGATTATTACGAACTCCTAAATATTGAATGTCATTTCTATTATTATCTTTTATAAATTGTTCAATACTTGTTCCCCCAGTTTTAGGTATATGAATAAATATACATTTCTTTGTATGAGATACAACCATATAGAAATAAAATAAAAAAATAAATTAAAATAAATTTATTATATTGGTATAAAATATATATGAATACTCCTTCTAGTGTTAATCCTTATCCTTCTTCTAGTGGTAATCTTTACACTGCTTCTAATCTTTATCCTTCTTCTCCTCCTAGTATTAAACCCAATAATCCTGGAAGTAATGTTGAAAGTGGTAATATTTCAGAAAATAAACCATATACAAATACTAATTATGTAAATAATTTAGGTAAATTACAAAGTATGTTCGGTAATAGTAATGAAAAAAAATTAGAAAATACAGTAAGAAAATTAGAATATGTAGCAACATCAAATAAACATCAATCTAATACAATTTCAGTATTATTTACTTATTATGCAATTTATAAAGGATTAATTGAAATTTATTTAAGTAAGATGGGAAAAAATCTTAATAGTCAACTTGAAAGTAGTCTTAAACGTTCAATAATTCTTTCTAAAAATGATATTGAAAAAAATATTAGTAGTTTATATAATACTAGTGTAAATAAATCAAGTAGCAATAGTAATAAAAATAATGTTATTAATAAAAATAATGTTATATCCGTTTTTCGTGAAATATATAAAAGATTAACATATATATTATTTAAAAATTTAAGAGATATAATTACAAATAAAACAAATAATACAATACTATCACCATTAGATAGTCTTCAAAGTAAATTTAATAAAATATTTAATTATTCTGAAGGAATAAATAATGATTATGATACAATTTTAAATACATCTGGTATGGTATCAAAATATCTTTTACAAATAATTACTAGTGAAAATATGAATAGAATGCAAGAAAATATGGCGTCAATAAATAATTTAGTCCGTCAACAAAAAACAAAAAACTTACAACAAATCAACCAACAACCCATCCAACAAATCAACCAACAACCCATCCAACAAATCAACCAACAACCCATCCAACGAATCAACCAACAACCCAACCTAACTCCTCAAACGAACACTTAATAATACTACTTAAAGAATCGTTCATCATGTATATGATTTTAGATATTATTCATCTAAAGCATTCAAGAGAGTTAAATTACTTTTAATGAATAAACACATATTTTTGGTATTGTGATATTATTCCGAATTAAAATGTAATAATGATTGGACCATATTATAATAATATATACATATGTCTAATATAAATGATGTAAATCAAAATCAGTTAAAAATGGTTAAATAACTTTTCTCATAAATAAATATCCTTTGCTTTGAATATCTTTTAATTGTTTCGGGGATAAATGATGAAATGTAACTGCCTGTGTTTTATTCGGGTCTGGATTACAATAATGTGTTTGTTTCATAAAAATTTTTTTATTAAAAAAATACATTATTAGATTTATAAAATAATGTTCATCTGGGCATTCCATATTTGAAAAAAAATGTATCATTGGATATTGAATAAATAGTTCCGCATCTTCTCGTGTAATCAACATATTCGGTTGTTGTTTTACAAACGATGTATAGGGTATTTTTTTTTGAAGCGTTGGATGCATTTGTTTGTGTCTTTCTTTTTTATTTCCATGAATACAGGATATCATTGAATAGGGTAATGACCCTAAAAATGTATTCAATTTATCAAAAGGATATAATGGAATGCAATTCTGACTCAAAAACATAATATGTGTAACCTCTTTATCTATGAGTGCATTCTTCCATAAATACAAAGTCGCTTCCACAATTGAAATATGAGATTTTCTTATTGTGGGTATTGGATTTGGAACCTCTTGATATGGAAATGTATATAATAATGAATTTGTTTTATATTTCGAATGAATATAGACACAATAGTTTTCTTGAGATTGATTTACAAAATATTGGTTCCATATTGAATAAGGAACAATATCATGATAAACTAAAAAACAGTAAGCGATTTTCATATTTAATATATTTAATATATTGAATATTAAATATAAGATGATACGAATTGATTTTGTTTTTTCTTATTGGATACTATTATGGTTCATATTCTATTATTGGAATCTAATTACTTTTAATCCATTATTTGCATTATATCTCGGAATCATTCATAATACAATACTTTTACTTTTAATGATTTATTATCATTCAAGTATAGAATCCATTCTCTTATTTATATTCAATATATGTGTAATTAAGATATTACCAATCTATCTTATTTATAGAAGGGGAAATACACATATCAAGTGGAGAGATATTGGAATGACTATATTTTTACTCATACTTTATATAATATGGGTTTCCATAAATCATACGAATGTAATAAAAGAAGAATGGAAGGTTATACATTCATTATTCGAAAATAAAAAGGAAACTCCTATGATGTATTATATGGAGTATCTATATTCAAAAATACGTACATATATTAAAGAACGTGGAATTTCATACTTATAAATTATGACAATATTATGCACTGATAATATGAATAAAAGTATATAACCAACTTTTCATATTACGACCATCCAAATAGAATCTTCTTTCAAAATCAATCAGTTCATTTCGTTTTGGATTATATATATAACAAAAAGAACGAAGCATTCTTAATAACTGTTCTGTTTTATGATGTCCTTTTTTGAAATTTGTTCTTATATATTCATATATAAAATATTTTACCCATTTCTTTTTCATTGAATGACGATATGTATTACGTGATTCTTCATAACTCCATTTTTTTTTATGATGCATTTCATTTACATGATTATGAAGGTCAATTGTCCAATCAAATATTCTTTCTTGATTTATATTATCGTCCATTCTCATGGATTCTAATTGAAATTGATAATGGTCTCTACATATTTTACATGGAATAATCGTACGCATGGTATCAAAAAAGTCAATATAACGGTCTCTATATTCAGGATGATAATGAAATGAAATTTCATGAAACATTTTCCATGTCATCTGTTTCCAAAGTGTCATTTTATCATTCTTCAATATATTTTTAATATGATAACAACGATTATTATATAAATAAACTTGGTTGAGGAACATAATGAACTACCCCATACATATTGTCATATATCTTTTTTTGATAAATGGGAAGAATAAGTGTTCCATTGTTTAATATTTGATAGGTTGTTGTATTCCATTTTAGAATCTCTTTGTTTTGTATGGGAACTGTTTTATGATTTTTAACTTGTATCAATAATATTTCACTATCAATCTTAATTAGAAGATATTTAACACCATAATAATAAACCAAATAACTTTGGTTCTCATTTTCTAACTCTAAGGCAAGTAAATTACTATTAATATAATTCATTGGATGCACAACGGTCTGAAATAATGTATTGTAATTTAAATCAGGTGTATAGTGAAGTTTAATCGTCGGTATTTTATAATTTTGATTTTGATAATGAATCTTACTTACATATATTTTTGGATAATTCAGTGTTTTAATTGTTTTGTTTATATTTATATTTTTATCATTATTCGTTGTATGATAAGTCATATGATTATTCATGTTATTATGAATTGTTTTTACTTTTATTTCTTGATTATCTGAAGAACTATATGATGATTTATTTGTATTATGTGTATTATGTGTATTATGTGTATTATGTGTATTATGTGTATTATGTGTATTATCTTTATCAACGATATGATGATTTACTGTGCGATTGTCTAAATGAACAGATGTTTTATTCATATCAATCTCTTGTTCTTTTAAAATTTGAACAAAATCATTTAATATTGTATGAATTGAGAAAGATGATGTTTCCTCTTCTTTTGGAATCGAATTATTATTATTTACAGGATTTGAATTCGTCGATTCTATTTCAGGAATGGAATGATCCATTGTAATAATTTCAGAACTCTTTAATGTTTGAATAATATCTTTAAATATTTCTGTTTGATTGGTTTGATTGGTTTGAATGGTTTGAATATCTCCTATAATGGGTTCTGAAATAGGTTCTACATGAACAGAATCTTCCGTAGTGGGTTCAGGGATATGTTCAGGAATATGTTCAGGGATATGTTCAGGGATATGTTCAGGGATATGTTCTTCAGATATAGTTTCGGAAATAGATTCATCTATTGTTTCATATATTTCTTGGATTTGGGGTTCATCTTGGATTTGGGGTTCATCTCGGGTTTGGGGTTCATTTATTTTTTCAATTTGAATTTCATTGGATACAATCTCCTCTGAAATAGAAATATTTTTAATATCATTATTATTTTTATTTAATATTTGGTCTACTAATGATATTTTATTTGAACTTTCTCTTACTATCGATTGAGATGGAGGAGAGATAACCCCTTGATATATATTTCCATTCACTAAAATTAATTTATAATTTGAATCGTCCATGATAACTTTCTCTTTACTAAAATATACTGTATGATTATTGAATTTTAGGATATACTTATCATTTTCTTTTTTAATATCCAATGGAACATTTGGAAATTTTCGTTTTTGACTTATTTGAAACTGCTCTTTGAATTCAAATGGACTAAATATATCAGATGAATGATTATCTTCAACAGATTGGTATAATATATATTTTTCTTTCTTCATTTCTAAAACCATAAAAGAGATAATATCTTTATTTGAATTTAGAATGGTAGAAGATTGAAGATCATATTTTTTCATTTAATCATAAAATAGAATTTTATTTATAATAATTTACGCTTTGATTTAGTAAATATATATTATTTATATTTATTAAGATTGTTTTCTATTTAAGATTGTTTTCTATTTAAAATTGTCTTCTATATTTATGAAGACCCCCTTGAAATAATTTCTTGGACCATCTGTTCTAAAATAGATGCTTCAATATTTATATGTTCAATGTCCATCGCTTTATTTAATAGTTCATAATCTCTAAATACTGCCATTGCTTCTTTCATACATCTTCCACCACCTCGTCCAACTCTTCCAATTCCTTGGTAGATTGTATTTCGAGTGGATTCTACAGTATAAGAAGAATCAAAATCAATACATTGTATAGACATATTCGCCCCATATATAATTGCAGGTGTCGATAGACTAATATGATATTTTGAAATATTTTTCAGGAACAGTTGACTCAATGTAGTATCTCCATTTTCAGGATGATAAACTCCAACACCAGATAACATTAATTTTAATATTAATGGATCTAATAATCGATTGATTTCAATAAATTGTTCTGGATCAATAATCATTTTCGATTTGGATTCTAAAATAAGGTTCCCAAATTTACTTGCATGTAATCTAGAATTCACTAAATATTCAGAAGACCATCCAATTTTCATATTGGATATTTTCTCTTCTAACATTCTCATGTCCGCATCTGTATCATCCTTTTGTAAAGATGCATATTTTTCAATACGTTCTCTCTCTGATTGAATGGAATCCAATTGACTTTGACAAAAGGATTCAATCGCATTCATATTATCGGGAGAATCTCTTAGTAAAGGTTCTGCCATATTATGAACATGTTCTTGAAATCCATTCGCACTTGAAATATGTAATGCATTTCCATCTTTATAGAAAAGTGAATTCGTTGTTAATAATGCATAAGGGTCCATATTCTTCATTTTTTGGGTTTTAATCGATTGAAGAACTCTTAATAAAGGTTCATCTCTTTTATCCCAAATAAATTGCAATAATTCAATTGCATAATTACGTATAGATTCATAATGAATATCTCCTAAAAATAGGAAACGATTTTCAAAATGTATCATTCTGTCTTCTGGATATTTTTGTTTAACGGCAACTGCCATATCATATACAGATTCTGGTATATACGCTCTTAATTTCAATGGGTCTTTTTTCAATCTTTCTAAAAATATTTCCATCATCTCAAATTCATGAATTGAATAATGTGGTAAGTAAATAAATCCTTCTGGGTCCACAATACAACAACCAATATGTTGTTTATTAGAGGAAACAATCTGACAATAGGAATCGTCATCTTCTGAAATGGAATGTCTCGTCTTTAAATATTGATATAGAAAAGGAATCTCTTCTAAATCGGGTAATGTCGCCGAAACTAAAATGGAGACCTTTGGTAATACAGACATAATACGAGATGTAATCTCCTTGTCTGCAGTTGCCGTTGGTTCATCAAAATAAGGGATAATCATATCCCCGAAAGTTTCTAAAATACGATATGCAGATTCTTGATCTGCAATAATCATTTCAGGATAATCCTTTATTGTCTCATTTAGATAATATTCCATTTGAATATTTAAATCTTGACTCTCTCGGATAGGTCTCTCTTTTTCTCTCTTTTCATTAAATTTTCTTCTTTCAATCGGATTTCGAAGTGTTTTCTGGTCCCATTTCTTATAGCATTTCTTGAAAGGATCAAATAATGTAATACTCTTATTCTCTATGATATCATGATGGGTTTTTGCCATCCAAAAATGAATGTCAACGCCTTGACTATTTGCCAGTCTTGCAACATCCATTCTTACAATGTCCGAATAACAAATATATAAAAATATTTTATTTGGAAATTGATGTGCAATTATCTTTGATAATGGAGCGGCAAGAACCGTTTTCCCCTGTGATGGTGGTAATTTATACATCAATAATAAAGGAGATTCCTTCCTTAATGTATCACATACTATATCAATAACTTTTCTTTGTTCGGGATATAGTTCAATACCATTCTCTACATTGGATGACCAATAATTGTCAATAAATAAAAATTCATTCTTAAATAATGTCTCATAATATTTATCATTCTTTTGAACCTTCATTTTTTCTTCTAATGCATTTAATAATACATAACAAGATTGAATAAATTTTTCATCAAAATACTGACCCATATCATGAATAGAACGATATAGAGACATCGTACAAATATAAAATTCTATAATTATATAATTCTCCTTTTTCAATAAATAACATGCCCAATATAATAATGTAAAAAATAAATCAAATTTATTATTTTTTATTATAGGAGTATTGTCTTTGATTTGAATTGAAAATATACGTTCGTGAATATTTTGCACTGTTTTTTTCATTCTCTCTTCTTCCATTTTTTTCATCATTTCCATTTTTTTTATATTTTTTTTATCGACCTTCTTCTTTCCACCTTTTACAGTCTCTGGTGAAGTTAAATCGATTGAATATTCAAAAGAGGAAGATAATTTTTTACTTTTTAATAAATCTAAAAACTCTTTTATCATAATTGATATAAATGAAATGTCATCCTTTGTTTTTAATACATTCGCTTCTTCTTCTTTAGATTCTTTAATATATTTTGTTATATATTTTGTATGTACATCTTCCATTAATCGGAATATAATATTATCTTTTTGACGGTCATTCAGAATTGATTTCCAATCTGTTTTAGAACTCGTTTCTTGAGTAATCCCTATCTTTGATGAATCGTATTCGCTGCTCATTTTTACTTTCTTAATTTTAATATGAATAATGTAGTATAATATTATTATACTCTCTTTATATAAATTTCAATTTTTATAATTTTATTTTATGGATTTAATGGGAGATTTCGATTTCATTGCGGACTTTGGGGAAGATTTTGGTTTCATTACGGACTTTGAGGGAGATTTTGGTTTCATTACGGACTTTGAGGGAGATTTTGGTTTCATTGCGGACTTTGAGGGAGATTTTGGTTTAGTAGGTTTTGTAGATTTTTTAACAATTAATTTGGGAGGTTTAACAGACGATTTAGAACTGATGGAATCCTTTTTGTTTTTATTCTTCTTGTCTAACATTTGCAATACTTGTTCTTTTGTCATTTTATATACACCCGCATTTACACGAGATCTTCCATTTTCATTTAAACGATGATGAATATGACGGATATCATATGTCTTTCCATTATTTGTTGAAATAGCGGAAATATTTTTTACATTATTCTTATTTTGTTGAATAATACGAAATGATTTCACACTTTTTTCATGTTTACCTAAATTTCCATCCGTAACGATTTTACTGGAACTTGTTTTCATAATACTGAACGCAGGCATCTTATAAATAAATAAAAGATATTTATTTTATTTACATAAATAAATAAATAATTTAATTATTTTATTTCAGAAATAAATAAATATGTTTTAATTATGAACAGTAGTATTATATATCATCAATTATTAGATAAAACATATAATGTATCCAATCAAATTGGGAAGACATTAGATTCTTCATTAAATTCAACAGGTAATATATATAAAATATTAATACAAACACCAAGATATTTATTTGTATTCTATTTTTTCATTATTTTAATAATATGGCGTTTTATACATTCATTTGAAATCCGATTAAACGAGATACTCACATTATTTGTGTGTATAATTGTTCTTTATTTTTTATTTCAAAAAGATTTATATGAATTTACAAAATATAAAGATGATAAAGTGCAACAACTTAAATTTATTCATGCACTTTTGTATGATTCTAGTTATTGGAATGAAAAGAATTCAAATTATACATTAGACATTCAACCCGCAGCATTAGTTCGAAAATCATATCTTTCCTATGATACATTGATTGTTCAATTATTTTATGATATTCGTGAATATTCTCAGTATAATATGGATTCCTATATATTATCTATTATTCATTCGAATCATGTCATTGGATTAGAATATGAAACAACGATTGGATTAAATAGAGAATATGAAAATTATACAATTGCAATATCCGAAACAAAAAAGGCATTAAATTATTTATCTTCCATTATTCATCAACTTCCATTAAGTTATATGACATATAATAAATTTAAAAAATCAGTTGAACTATTACATCAACTTTTAAATCACCATTTAGATAAAATGGCGGGAATATTTAAAAATGAAAATATCCAAAATGGATTAGACATAAGTAAGAAACCGAGTGATATGTATGAAATGTATTTTAAAATCTCCGGTAAAGATGAATCTGAATCCACAACTTTTCATTTTTATTAAAAAAAATGAAACATAATTAATAGTATTTATATTGGATATATTTAGATTATATCAACAACAGCAAAGTCGAAACAACAGCAACAGCAACAGCAACAACAGCAACAACAGCAACAACAGCAACAACAGCAACAACAGCAACAACCAGCAAAATGTCAACAACAGAAGCAACAACAAAAATGCCAGGAAATACTTCTGATGGTCGTGGCGGAGGTCGTGGTCAAGGTCCTAGTGGTCGTGGTCAAGGTCGTGGTCAAGGTCCTAGTGGTCGTGGTCAAGGTCGTGGCGATGGTCCTAGTGGTCGTGGTCAAGGTCCTAGTGGTCGTGGCGGAGGTCGTGGCGGAGGTCGTGGCGGAGGTCGTGGTGGAGGTCGTGGTGGAGGTCGTGGCGGAGGTCGTGGCGGAAGTCGTGGTATTATTTTGAGGGAATCTAATTTCCTTGAAAAGATAACTGCACTTGACCGTTTACTTGGAATTCTTATTGAAGATTCAGGATCGAGTGATAAAGATAAAATAGCGTTGGAAAAATTCAAATCTACACTTGAAATCCTTCGGGGGAGTGTATTAGATGAGGATTTTAAGAGTTTTGCACATGAGCGATTTAGATCGCTGATTGAAGAACTTCAACAATATGGTTCAGTACTACTCTATCTAGAATCTTTAAAGGGGTCAGTTACCGCAGTAAGAGAGAATCGAATGAACACTCAACATGTTTACGCACTGTTCATTTTTATGGCTTTCATGGAGAATGTAATCTCTGAGCGACCGAACCTTGATTACGATAAATACGAGGTTCAAAGAGACAAAAGTCATCCAGCATATAATATTAATATTAGTTGGACTGATTTTCTGTTTAAGAACAACCTTCTAGATGTGATCGGTTTCTGCAAGTGTGTTTTGTCCAACTCGTTTGATGATAGGATTGAAACCCTCTTAACATTTGTAGATTTAGGCCTTCAATATGGAAGTCTTCACTACATAATAAAGGTGAATGAAAATCTTATCATTCTTTTTAGAGGCAGCATTAGTCAAATCGATAAAACTCAACTCAATGAGATTGTATCGGCTGTTCCAGATAGATATAAAACATCCGAGACAACCCTATACGGGATTTTGGATTTTAGAGGCAATCCCACTTTAACAGAGGGACCAAATGATCTTTGGTGGAATATTAGAACATCCAGCGTTCTTTGTAAGGTTAATCATCAAGCGATTATCGATGTTATACATCGATTTTGTGAAAACATTCGTCATGGTGTCCTTAATGTGTGTTCTGGTTCTGCTTTCAGATTAATATCTGACTCAGGTCCTTACTCACATGTCAAGAATACCTTACGTAAGTTTCTACAAGAAGACGACTTTAATTCGTCTGTCATATTTGACACATTCGCTTTATTGATAACGCTTTTGGTCGAACTCTTTTGCACGGATGATTTCGAGCATAAAAAGTCCATTGCAACTCGGATGATAATTCTTTTGGATAAGATGTACATTTATTTCTCTTCAGCGGACTTCATGCATTTAGTTGGAGTTAATCACAACGAACTAGAAAAATTAAAGCACATTTATCCTCACATGTTTTCTTTCTTTGGTCTTGAGTATAGAATCTTTATTCGATATCTGTACTCTTTCATTCATGGAGTAGATGTTAGCAGAAATGTCGACAAACTCATGACATGTTACATGAATGATGTCATAACATTTATGCATCATCATCGTTCAAATCCAGATTTCATTCGCTCACTCGTGACTGTTACAAAAGATAACGAAGTGGAGTGTATGTTTGGCGGCAATAAACATTTGAAACCGAAATGGTTCAGATTAATGATACAGACTCTACTTATTTGGATGAATCAAGCGTTAACTTATCATCTCAACGAGTCTGTCATTTCTGAACTGAATCGAGTCATTAATGTAGTCGCAAGAGAACTAGATATTAGAGAACTAGATGATGCACGCCTTAATGCACTTGATGCACTCCTTGATGCACTCAACAATTTCGAACGAGAAGCACCACGAGATCCTAATTACGATACTTTTTGTTCCATGAAAAGTCAACAAATGGAAATATTTAGTCCAATAGACTTAGGTGCAGTAGACAAAGAGAAAGGGGAAGAGGAAGCTCTGGAAGAGGAAGCTCCGGAAGAGGAAGCTCTGGAAGAGGAAGCTCCGGAAGAGGAAGCTCTGGAAGAGGAAGCTCTGGAAGAGGAAGACGCTCCGGTAATAACTGGAGAAGAAAGAATCATCGGTCTAAAAGAAACCAAATGAAGAACAAATGAGTTCGGACAAATGTGTTCAGACAAATGTGTTCAACAAATGAGTTGTTCAAACAAATGAGTTCAGAGATTCAACAACGGATTCGATTCATACATAAACCACCAATTAAAAGATAATATATATTGTCTCTTATAAATTGTCTCTTATAAATTGTCTCTTATAAATTGTCTCTTATAAAATATAATCATTGTAATTATAATCCTTTATTTAAATAATGTGTAAAATCAAATCCCATAAGATGATAAAAGTTATTTAGGTAAAGGATTATAATAATATATATAAATCATATTATTTATTTATTTGTATAAATAATTAAATATTTTTATATCACTATAAATATATAATGGGGTTTAAATTATGTTCAATTGCATGGTTTGTTCTTCTTTTCTCTATAGTCGGAATAATATTAGATTATTATACTTTCGGAACAACTCTTTTAGGATTTTTACTAAATGTTATAATTACGATTTTTTTTGTTACGATAACAAATTGGGCATGTTATAAAGAAGGATATAATTGGTTAGCATGGTTTATTGTAGTCATTGCAGGATTAGGTATATTAACAGGTTTTTACATAGTAAAAAGAAAAGATACAAATCCAGATATATACCAAGCATTATTAGAAGAAAAAATGTTTCGTGATAAATATGGTTTATAAATATACCAATTTATATACCAATTTTATTTTTATTATTAAATCCTTGTACGATGCTTGTAAGATGCTTGATTCTCTAAAATAGAATATTTATATAAGAGTTATAATAAAATAGAATTAAAATCAATTTAAAAAGAAATATATTATTTATTATAAAATGAATTATCCTATAAAAGGAAGAAAAAGAAATTATGAACCATTATTTATGAAAAATAAAAAAGTAAAGAAAGATGATAAAGACGAGAATGAAATTGTGGATAAATTATTCCAATTGGGAGGAGGAGATATGAAAAAAGAGGAGAAGGTTGAACGTGTAAATAATCATATTTATTTTTATAGTGAGGTAAACAGGAATAGTATTCTTGAACTTATTTTATTGATTAAAGAGATTGAAGAGGAGAATATATCCATGTCTCATCGAATGAATATTCAGGAGATTCCAATATACTTACATATTCAATCAGAGGGTGGATCAATATTTGCGGTTTTTTCAGCAATTGATACCATTCAAGAATGTAAAGTTCCAGTACATACTATTATTGAAGGCAATGTTGCATCCGCCGGTTCATTATTAAGTATTGTTGGAAAGAAGAGATATATTCGCCCTCATAGTTATATATTGATACATGAATTGTCAAGTGGATTTTGGGGTAAATTTAGTGAGATTGAGGATGATTTTATGAATTTAAAAGAGTTAATGGTTCAAATTAAGAATTTATATCAAGAATATACAACCATTCCAAAGAAGAAAATGGATGAAATACTAAAACATGATATATGGTGGAATTCGGATATATGTATATCATATGGTTTGGTGGATGAAATCTGGAAATAAAATTAAGGAAATATAGAATCAGATACTTTTTTAAAAAAATCGAAGGGTATAATTTGATGAATTTCTGTATCCGGTGTTCCATTTACTTCTAATATTTTAGAACCATTTGTATAATATATTTGAGTCACATCGGTTGATAAATAATCAATACCAGAACATGTAATGTCCATCGCCTTATTTACATTTAAAAATAATTTTATATTTTCAGATGGAACAGCGTCAATTGGAATACGAGAAATTCTTGCACCATTATGCATATTAATCACATTTGAAATATATATTTTTGTATCTTTAGGGGGGATGGATTGTAATGAATATCCTTGTTTATCAATGACAATTGTTGATATATTTTTTATTTCATATAATTTCATTGCAAGTTGTTCTTTATTTCTTTTATCAATTAATATTTGAACTGTATCTACGCCATTACCCATAATATATGGTTTTTCTCTTTTAATGATATCAATTACTTTATTATTGAATACAAATATTCTATAACAATCACCTTTAATTTGTTCTTCAATCATAACACTCTTCATTTTCGGTTTTAATATAGAAATAACATTTTCAATCTCTTTTTTTGTTTCAATGTCAGTAT
>Ga0209189_1001367_pt1 | contig 18299 bp, 17 predicted proteins | sample C_130820_EF_Meta_FD_187308 | JGI IMG/M metagenome (GOLD analysis project Ga0209189, IMG submission 187308) | Freshwater microbial communities from Lake Croche, Canada to study carbon cycling - C_130820_EF_MetaG (SPAdes) (version 3) | ecosystem: Environmental > Aquatic > Freshwater > Lake... | reverse complement strand
CCATGCCGCTATCGGACATGGTATCAATGCAAATGGCATCAAAGCCGTCTTTTTCCGCATCAAGCCCGGCATCCAGAATAGAAAAATCGGCCAAGGCCATATCATGCTGGCTGGAATAATTTTTAGGACCCACACGCACCGGCTTGAAATGAAACTCCAGACCCGGACCGAGATCAACCGCATCCAATTGTGTTTTGCGACGGGCAAGATCATCTTCCCCCATCGCAAAAGGCACAATCACCATGACCTTTTTCATTGCTGTCTTCCTCCACGTTTCTGGTTCTTTATTGCCCACGCGTAGCGCACGGGTAGAGCGCTAGCGTTCGGATGCGATACGCGCGGCCATCATTCCCGCCAAACGCCCATAGGTTGTGGCGGTCAACAAGCCATTGCCCGATAAGTAACCGTAGCTTGAATCACCCGATACGCCGCGTGCCGCACCACCACCTGCCAACAGGTTAGGCAAGGGTTCGCCGCTCTCGCGCAAGACGCGTGCATCCTGATCAACCATCAATCCGCCTTGGGTATGGAACAAGGCACCATTGACCTTGACCGCATAATAAGGGGCCTGTAACGGCGGCACCTCATTGAACCGGCGCCCGAAGCGATCAGACTCACCCGAGCGAGCAAGATGGGCTATGGCGTCAAATTCAGCTTGCAATGCGGACAAAAGTAGCCCTGTGAGATGCGCAAGCTCGTCAAGCGATGAGGCTTTTTTAACGGCTCCCAAGGCATGAATGGAGCGATAATCATGAAACTGCATCGCAGCCTCATGACCCTGACTGTTATAAATATCCCAAGCCACATGGCCTGGCTGGGCTGCGACTTCCGCCCCATGTTCCGAATAGCCGCGCATTTCATTGGAGAAGCGTTGGCCCTCGGCGTTTACAAGAATACCGCCTTTAGTCATGACAGCCCAAGTCAAGGGCAGGGAATGGGGATGAGCCACAGACCCGTGACCTTGATAGGCCCCCATGTCGGCCAGTGCCGCTCCCAAATCCAAACCCCATTTCACCGCATCACCGGTATTGGACAAATGCCCGCAACATTCGGCATCGGCAATTTCGGGAATATAACGGCGCACCATGTCGGCATCACCTGCAAAACCGCTACAGGCCAAAACCAGTGCTTTGCATCCCAATATTTCCAGCGCTCCATCGCGGCGCCGGAAACGCACGCCTTTGACACGTCCTGTTTCATCAACAAAAAGATCTTCAACCGAGGCTCCGGCAATCAGATCAATCCCTGCGCGCTCGACCGCTGCCAGCAAAGCCTGTTCGAGATCAGCCCCCGTGCGGCTTTGCGGGCCATGCATGCGCAAGCGCGAATGCCCGGGATAAAGAAAATCCGTAACGAGCTCGAAACGGATCTGATGGTGTTCCATCAACCAGTCAATCATCGGGCCTGAATTTTTGGCAATCACCAAAGCCTGATCATGGGGGGTACGGTCATGGGTTTTGGCAACAAGATCTGCTGCAAATAATTCCGGACTGTCGTCTATCCCCTGCGCCTTTTGCAACTGCGTGCAAGCGGCCGGTATCAGGCCTGCCGATAAAGAGGTGGAGCCACTGGGCCGCTCATCGCGTTCCAGTACCATGACCGTTTCACCGGCATCATGGGCAGCCAAAGCCGCAACCAAGCCGCAGGCGCCTGCGCCAATCACCAGAACCGGCACTTCAAAATCAAAATCTATACCCTCAGCCTTCAACACAGACATGACCGGCACCTCTTATAACATGCGTGAAATTGGCAATCCCCATTCTATGCATCAATAAGTGGTTCGGTTTTCTTCGGGTGTCCCGTAGCGGGTCTCCAATTCCTGAATCTCGCCCATCCGCGCGGTGTCAAAGAATTGCTTGAAATTCATCACATGCGGCGCAACGGAGGCAATTGTCTCTTCTGTCTTCAACACCTCCAAGGTGCGGCGTGCGGCTTCACAGGCCGACAGCAACAACCAATTCGGATAGATAATCAATTTAAAACCGAGTTGCTCGATTTCCGTGCGCGTCAAAAATGGCGTCTTGCCGGATGTAGCCATATTGTAAAGCAGCGGAATGCCCGGAAAACGCGGTGCGATATGCGGTAGATCCTCGGGCCCGGGGCTTTCAATAAAGACAACATCAGCGCCCGCCTCGCGATAGAGATCACCCCGATCAAAAGCGGCGTTGCGGCCTTGCAAAGCCAGAACATCTGTTCGGGCGATAACTACGAAATTTTCATCCACCCGCGCATCAACGGCCGCTTTGATCTTGGCCACCATATCCTGTGCTGAAATCACCTGCTTGCCCGCCAGATGGCCGCAGCGCTTGGGCAAGACCTGATCCTCAAGATGGACAGCCGCAACCCCGCCGCGCTCGTAAAGCTGGATGGCGCGCCTGACATTCAAGGGACCGCCAAAGCCGTTATCGGCATCGGCAATCAAAGGCAGGTCGGAGGCATCGGCAATACGCGTGGCATTGTCTACCATTTCCGTCATGGTCAACAGGCCCACATCGGGATAGCCGAGGCGGGTAACGGACGTCCCCGCTCCGGTCATATACATCGCCTCAAACCCTGCTTCCGCAACCAAGCGGGCATACATGGCATCTACAACACCCGGAGCCATGACCGCGCGTTCACCGGCCAATAAATGTCTCAGTCGCTGCGTCCGTTTCATTGACATTATGTTCTTCCTTGTATTGCTCAGGTTTAATCACCCGATATGCTCTGTCACAAACCCAGATAAGCCTGTTGCAATTGCGGGTTGGCCAGCAAACTGGTCGCATCCCCTTCCATTACAAACCGCCCTTGTTCTAAAACATAAGCGCGTTTGGCAGCACTCAATGATTGCATCACATTTTGTTCAACGAGCAGGACCGCTGCCCCTTCGGCATTGATCTGGGCGATCATGGCAAACATCTCCTCCACCATAATCGGTGAAAGCCCCAAAGACGGCTCATCCAAAATGATCAATTCGGGTTCCGACATCATGCCGCGCCCGATCGCGAGCATTTGTTGCTCCCCACCGGAAAGCGTTCCGGCTAGCTGGTCAAGTCGCTCTCGCAAGCGTGGAAACAAATCACAAATGCGTTCGAAGTTTTGTTTGATACGCGCACGTGCCCTGCGGAAAGCGCCGAGCTTGAGATTGTCGCGCACCGACAGATTGGGGAAAATTTTCCGTCCCTCCGGCACATGCGCAATGCCCAAGGCGACAATCTCGAGCGGCTTTAATCCCGTAATGCGCTGCCCTTTGAATGTCACTGAACCTGCAGTAGGTACGATGAACCCGGAAATCACATTGTTCAATGTGGTTTTTCCAACGCCATTCGAGCCCAGAAGCGCAACTATTTCGCCCGCATGGATCTGCATATCAATGCCTTGCAAGACAGACATCGAGCCATAGCCCGCCTTCAAGCCCTTAATCTCAAGCATGCTGACCCTCCTGCAACCGCGCGGCAGCGCCATGGCCAAGATAGGCTTCAACAACAGAGGGATCAGAAACCAATTGCTGTGGGGTTCCATGCGCGATCAACCGGCCTTGATTGAGCACATATGCCGTTTCAGCCAGTTTCATCACTGCCTGCATCACATGCTCGATCAACAATATCGTATGGCCTTGTGATTGGATTTGCCGGATGATGCCGACAATTTCATTAATCTCGGAAGGGATCAAACCGGCCATCACTTCATCCAGCAGCAGCAATTTAGCACCTGTCGCCAGCGCGCGGGCCAGCTCCAACCGTTTACGCCCTGCAATCGTCAGCGCGGCAGCAGGCCTGTCAAGCATTTCACCCAGCCCAAGCCTTTTGCCGATATCGCGCGCCACGGCCATGGCATCATTTCGCTGGTGATGATGCAGATAGGCACCAACCGCAATATTTTCCTGAACGGTCAGACCGACAAAGGGTTGCACGATCTGAAACGTCCGGATCATTCCTAGCCGACAAATTTGATGGGGAGAGAGACCGGTAATCTCGCGTCCGGCAAAGCGCACATGCCCCGAATCCGCTTTTGTAAATCCGGCGATCATGGTGAAACAGGTTGTTTTTCCGGCGCCGTTGGGGCCCAACAATCCTATGATCGACCCTTCCTGTACATCGAGGCTGACATCACTAACCGCCTTCAAGCCGCCGAACGTCTTTGACAAATGCCGGACCTCAAGCATCATCTTGATCCTTCTTGCGCAAGACCCCGATGCGGGCCGCAAAGCCAACTAGGCCCTGCGGCAAAAAGCGCAAGGCACAAATCAGCACGACGGCATAGAGAACGAAATTCAATCCCGGTGAATTGGGCAACAGATGTTTGGTGCCCTCGCCCAATAAATGCAGGCCCAGCGTGCCCAAGAGAGGTCCCCAAACCGTGCCCGCCCCGCCGATAATCGGGCCGATCAAGGCTTCGACCGATACGGCACTGCCATAGACCACTGTACTGTCGATAAAGAGCCACAGCTGCAAATATAAAACGCCCGCAAGACCGCCAAAGGCACCTGAAATGGCCATGGCCTGAACTTTGATTTGATAGGTATTGATGCCCAAGGCTTCGGCTGCATCCTCGTTTTCGCGGATCGCGATCAGATAGGCGCCAAAGCGCGACTTTTGGATCAAGGCTGTCAACAGCATCACCAAGGCCACGACGGCCAAAAGGCCAGTATAGATCCACGGCCTGTCGACAATTTGCAACTGCGCTAATCCCGGCATGAGTTTGAGTTGCAAGCCGCTTCCGCCACCCGTCCATTCAAAAGAAGAGGCGCAAATGCGCAACACTTCCGCAAAGGCCAAAGTGACGAGGGCAAAATAAGATCCCTTCAATCCGTAACGAAAGGCCAAGCCGCCGATCAAGGCCCCCATCGCAGACCCCGCTGCAATGCCGGCGCCAAACCCGATCCAAGCATTGAAACCATATTTGACTTGTAAAATCGCAGACGCGTAAGCACCGGTGCCGTAAAGAGCCGCATGGCCAAAAGAGGACAGACCGCCAAACCCTCCGGTGATGTTCCATGACAAGGCCGCCAAGGCAACAATCAAGGCATTGATTGTAAAGCCCATCCAAACCGGCGATGAAACGAAATAGACCCCTGCGAGATAGACAATGGCAAACAAGACGAGGCCGTATTGCCCCAAGGACTGAAATCTCATGCTCCTGCCCTCTTGCCGAACAGACCAGACGGTTTGAAAAACAGGATCAGAATGAAGGCGAGAAAGATACCGATCTGCCCAAGGCTTTCTCCCAAAAACAACCCGCACAGCGATTCAATGATACCCAAGAGCAAACCTGCCAGCAAAGCGCCCGGCAAACTCCCCATGCCTCCCAGAACCACTGTGGTAAAAGCAACAAGCACAAAGGTGTATCCCACCTGCGGCGTCACATAAAAAGTGGGCAACAACAAACAGGCCGCCAAAGCCACGCAGGCCGTGCCGATGCCGAAACAAATCGCATAGGTATGATTGACATCGATGCCGACCAATTCCGCGCCGCGCTTTTCAATGGCAACCGCGCGAATGGCCGATCCCGTGCGGGTAAAAACCATAAATGCCCAGACCAGAGGCGCAACACCAAGGGCGACCACAAAGGCAACCACGCGTCCGAACGGCAACAAGGCGCCAAAAATTTCAACCGTGTCATAGGCATAGGCGATATCAACGCTGCGTGTATTGGATGTCCAGAAATACAAAGCCAGATTGTCGATCATCAATGAGATGGCCAATGTGATCAGCAACACATTCTGCTCTGACCCGCCGCTCATCGGTGCGATCAATCCACGTTGCAAACAATAGCCAAGAATAAAAAACAGCGGCAGAACAATAGGAATGACCCAATAAGGATCAAGGCCCAGCTGCAGATTTAAAAAATACACGACATACAGTGCAAGCATCAGCAAGCTGCCATGCGTGAAATTGATGATGTGCAAGACGCCATAGATCAAGGTCAGGCCCAATGCGACCAGCGCATAGACGGCTCCCATCATCATGCCACTCAGGATGGCCGGTATAATTAAAATCGACATCAAGACCTACTTTTGACTTCACAGCGAGCCGTCCCCACAGCCTATGCAGCGGGGACGGCCTCTGTTTAGTTTTTCTTCACCGGCATCGGGAAGACAGCCTCGGCACTGGCATATTGTTTCGGGAAGACCAGCTCGATCTTGTCACCCCGAATTTGCGTATTCACAGGCTGGGCACTGGTATTGTCACCATTGACAAATTTGGTCGGGCCATACGGCATAATCGATTTGTCAAAAGTTGAAGCGGCCAATGATGCGATCATCTTCTGACGATCGGCAGAGGCACCGCGCTCAAGCGCATCGGCGATGACCTGAATAGTGGCGTAAGACACCATCACGTCATAAGTCAGATCGAGACCGGCGGCAGCCACTTTAGCGGCCAATGCCTTGGACTCGGCCTTGGTCGGATCATACCAATGATTGCAGTCCATCACATATTGCGCGACCTCGTTATTTTCGCGCACAAATTTGATGTTTGAGGCTGCGCCGCCGAGGATGGAATAAATCGCCTTCAATTCGACCCGTTGCTGATTCAATGCACGCGCCATCAACGTATATTCATTGATATAATTGGATGGGATCAGGATATCGGCTTTCGAGGCCTTCACGCGCAAAGCAATATTCGAAAAATCGCGATGGGGTGTTGGATGGGGAATGGTCTCGACAATCTGAATACCTTGCTTGGGCAATTCTTCTGTGAGAATTTTTGCCATATTGGATCCAAACGGACCGTCCTCGTGAACAATCGCGGCTGTCTTAACCACATTGCCAGCACCTTGATTGAGGAGCTTCAGATTGTCCAAGGCAATACTGGTGCATTTGTTGACGCCCGGCGTGAACCGGAACACATTGGGCAGACCGCGCGAGACAACGGTTTCAGCCGTTCCGATCGAGAAAACCTGCGCAAGATTATATTTGGCGGCTGCCTGTGACGATGCCAAACCAAGAGCGGAGGCCGTCGCACCGGTAAAGGCGCAGACATTGGCCTCAACCAAAGTGTCAACAGCAGAGGCTGCAACTTCAGGGCGTGACTGCGCATCCACAATCACCAATTCGATTTTCGCACCGCCCATGCTTTTAATGCCGCCTGCGGCATTAATGGTTTCGGCGGCGAATTTCGCCCCTGCGGCACATTGGGTTCCGTTATAGGCAAGGTTACCCGTCAACGGCTCAAGCACACCGACTTTCACAATCGGTGTTTGCGCCCGCAAAACAGAGGGTGCTGACACGCCCAAGGCCAAGGCCCCTGTCCCCTGTAACAGACTGCGACGATTAAACGTATTTTTCATCTCTCATACTCCCGGTTATCTTTGTTTCAGTTATCATTATGATAGTCGTGACGGCCGCTTGAACCGTGCTGATCCGCCCGTCATCGGTCCAGCCAAGGATGAGAAGCAAGACGCTTTGCTTCGAAGTCCTGAATTTGTTCCATAAAGGTAAAGGTCATATCGATCTCGTCAAGACCACGCAAAATACAATCGCGCGCAAAGGCATCAATCACCACAGGATGCGTCCCTAAATTACCCGGCAGCACCACTTCTGACGCCTGCAGATCAACCACCACCTCACCGTCTTTGGCATGGGCCAGATGATCAGCAAGGGCCCGACAGATTTCAGGGTTTAAACGCACGGGCAACAAGCCGTTTTTCAAGGCATTGTTGTAAAAAATATCGCCGAAACTTGGGCCGATCACTGCACGGATACCATGATCCACCAAAGCATAAACGGCCCCCTCACGCGAGGATCCGCAACCGAAATTATCTTCCACCAGCAAGATCGTTGCGGTCTCGGCCCCTGCTTGGTTAAGCGGAAAGGCCTCATCAAGCGCACCGGCTGATGTGCGGCGAATATCATGGAACAAATATTGTCCATAGCCCTGCGCACGGTCTGATTTTAAAAAGCGCCCCGGAATGATTTGGTCGGTGTCGCAATTCATGCCCGGAATCACGACCACTTTCGAGGCTTCACGCACAAAGGCTCTCATGACAAACCACCCCCGTTACGTCTTATATCAGTCAGGCAGCCCGTTACGGCTGCCGCGGCGGCCATCGCAGGACTCACCAAATGGGTCCGCGCACCCGGCCCCTGCCGACCAACAAAATTACGGTTTGAGGTTGACGCGCAGCGTTCACCCGGCCCAATGACATCGCCATTGATCGCCGCGCACATCGAGCATCCGGATTCGCGCCATTCAAAACCAGCATCGCGAAATAAAGTGGCAAGCCCTTCGGCCTCGGCCTGCTCGCGCACCTGTGTGGAACCCGGCACAATAATGCTTGGGATGACGGCTTTGCGTCCCTTGATCATGGCTGCGGCGGATCGCAAGTCCTCGATCCGGCTGTTGGTGCATGAGCCAATGAAGACTTTATCCAATGCCAAACCCTGCAAGGCCATGCCGGGTTTTAACCCCATATAGTCCAAAGACTTTTGTGCGGACTTGCGACGATCAACGGAGTCAAACCGCGCGGGATCAGGAACCAGGCCATCAATGGCCACCGCATCTTCTGGGCTGGTTCCCCACGTCACCATAGGTGCGATTTCAGCGGCATCCAAATGCACTTCCCGATCAAAGAACGCGCCTTCATCACTCGCCAAGGTCCGCCAATAGGCAACGGCCCCCTCCCATTCCTGTTCAGACGGCGCGTAATGGCGCCCCCTGACATAGGCAAATGTGGTCTCATCAGGAGCCACCATGCCAAAACGGGCAGCCGCCTCAATCGACATGTTGCACAAGGTCAGACGTCCCTCGATCGACAGGCCCCGCACAACGGAACCAGCAAATTCGATGGCATAGCCACCCGCTCCCGCTGCCCCTATCTTGGCAATCAGGGCCAACATCACATCCTTGGCAGTGACCCCTTCGGCAAGCACTCCATCAATCGTTACCCGCATGACTTTGGGACGCAACTGCCAAAGCGTCTGTGTTGCCAAGACATGCGCATTTTCCGATTGGCCGATGCCGAATGCGATGGAACCCAAAGCCCCTTGGGTGGATGTATGACTATCGGAACAAACCAAAGTCAGCCCCGGCAGAGTAATGCCTTGTTCAGGGGCCACCACATGCACAATTCCTTGCCGTCGGTCAGACAAGCTAAAGTGACGGACACCCCCCCATTGCATATTCTCGTCAAATGTTTCGATCATGCGGGCAATGGCGGGCGTTGCCGCATCCTGCGCCGTCCGCCCCCGTGTCGGCACATAGTGATCGGCCACACCAAAAATCTGTTTGGGGCGGCGCGGTTTCAAACCGCGCGCTTTCAAGTCAGCAAAGGCATGGAAACTGCCTTCGTGAATCATATCCCGATCAATATAGAGCAAGGAGGGACCTGAGGGATGACGCAAAATCTCATGCTCATCCCAAATCTTGCCCAGTAATGTCCGCGGTGCATCAGAGGCCGCCTTCATAGATATATCCTTACACAGAAAACGGTCATGCCATGGCCTCTCTCAACTCATTTACACTTGCGCCTGATAGGCTGCCACGATCTCATGCGAAGGGGCCGTCCAGACGCCTTGATGTGACAGGATGTAATCCAACACTTCGCGCAAATAGGCGACCCGATAAGGCATGCCTGAAACCCAGCTATGCAAAGGCAGGCTCATGACCCGACCACCATAGGTCTCGGTTTCACGATACAAGACATCAAACCGGTCTTTGATTTGCTGAACCCATTCCGGTTCGGAGTGAAAATATTCATCCGCTACAACACGATCATCGGTTTCATAAGCAAGCGGCATCGATACAAGTGATCCCTGATCAGTTACCATAGCGTAAGGGAGATCGTCATTGGCCCAGTCAAAACAATAGGAGACGGCATGGGCTGCTAAAAGATCTGGCGTGTTGAAACTTTGCGCACGGCCGGGTGATAACCAGCCTGACACAGCCTGCCCGCTTTTCTGCCGCAACAAAGTGAGCGATTGATCGATCAAAGCGCTCTCAGCCTCAAGCGTCAAACCGGAATGATGCACTTTGCCCATATCATAGCCATGGGCGACAATCTCATGCCCTGCGTCAACAATAGCCTTGAGCAGCGCCGGATAGCGTTCGGCCACAACAGCATTCAGCGCGAAACTGGTGTGCAAGCCTTTTTCAGCCAGCACTTTCAAAATCCGGAACACGCCCAAACGATTGCCATAATCGCGATTGGTGTAATAGCGGAAATCCGGATAAGGCATCATCAAAGCGCCGGGCGCCTTGAATGGCTTGGCAGGCATATCCAGAGGGAAATGCTGCACATGCGTGACCACCGAAAGCGCAATGCGCGCGCCATTCGGCCAGACGATCGGTTTGCGTTGAAACAAGTCCGACCATTCATAACGTTCATGATCCATGCCGTAACGACGCGCGGGATAGTGGAGATAGGTATCGGGCATCGACATTAGCGTGTCCCCCATTCGTCCTGATGGGATGCAATGGCTTTTTTCATGGCATCATAGGCACCACTGGCGTGATAGGCTTGGGCAATTTCCCGACCCGTTGTCTGCCAGACACCCTCATGACCACTGATATAGGAAATGGCTTCGGCAAAGGCCTCAATCCGGTGCGGCTGCCCCACCAAGTAAGGATGTAATGGAATGCACATAACCATGCCGCTGTCATCGGCGTCTTTATATAGTTGATCAAATTGCCGCTTGATAATTTCCGCATAATGGCGCGGCGTGACTTTTTGGGTGTTGTAGACGATAACGTCATTCATCTCCAACGAATAAGGCATGGAAATCAGCTTGCCTGTTTTCACATGCACAGGCATGGGCTGATCATCATGGAACATGTCGCAGGTATATTGGATGCCGGCTTCTGAAAGAATATCCATTGTCCAAAAATTATTCGACAAGGCAGGGGAGAGCCAGCCTGCCAATTCCTGACCGGTATGGTTGCGCACGGTTTCGAACGCATCCCGAATGATGGCACGTTCTTGTTCAATATCGAGATTGTAAACGTAACGCGTATTGTAAATACCGTGGGAGAAAAACTCCCAGCCACGGTCAGCGCAAGCCTTGATAATCTCGGGATGGTGCTCGCACAAAGCAACATTCAGGGAGACGGAGCCGCGAAAGCCCGCCGCATCCATCGCCGCCATCATCCGTTGCCATCCGGCACGATTGCCATAATCACGATGCGAATATTGCAGCACATCCGGATTGGGCCGCGCCCATGGCTTGCGGGTGGGATTGTCGGGCGGATCATATTCGTAAAATTCAATATTCGGCGCAATCCACACCGCAAGCTTCTTATTGCCCGGCCATGTGATTTTCGGTCTGTTGGGCCATGGCAAATAATCATAAAGCCCGAGATCGGAACGCAGTGTTTGGTCTTCACCCGCCATGTCAACGCGCCTCCGGCTGATAGGCCTCATACCATGCCAAAGCATCTGCAACAGGAATGACATCACCATATTTGATGGCGATGTCATAGAGATTGGCAAAATGCGGACTTTCATGCTTATCCGCCACGCATTCCTCCGGCACAATCACGCGATAGCCACGCGAGATCGAATCCACCACGCAAGCACGCACGCAGCCGGAGGTTGATCCGCCTGTAATCACCACGGTGTCGCATTGATGCCAGACCATCAAGGATTGCAGATTGGTTTCATGAAAGGGCGAAGCCATGCGCTTGTTGATGATAATGTCTTTCACATGGTCAATCACCAGACGCGGATCAAATTCAGACCGACGTGAACCCACTTTGATATTCTGCAAAGAATCCGGTGTGTCGGTGCGCGTTCCCCACACACCACAATCTTCACCCGATTCCATGTAAGCCACATAGGTCCATGTCACCGGTAATTTTTTGAGGCGCGCCAAATGGGCAAGCTGATTGACATAATCAAGCTGCTTGGGATCGGTTTCATAAGAGGTCACAAATTCACCCACACGGGTATAGGCGCATTGCAGATCAACATTGATCAGCATGGGCTTGCGGCCAAAACCAAATTTTTTGCGGGTCGGATTCGCCTTGGCCTGTTCATATAGCTGGCGTGCGGTAAGCGATGACACTTCCATCAGAAACTCCCTCTCATTGTCTAGCGCCCATACGCAGGCGCTGGCGATGTCGCTATTGCTGTCGGAATAAAAAAATCAGGCGATTTCGCGAGCCAGCTTGGAGCCGGGCCACAGCTTGGCGCGCGCACGGTCATATTGCGGCGGCCGCGGCAAATCGACCCCCAAAATATCCGCCGCATGCCAACCCCAGCGCGGATTATCGAGGATACAACGACCCAAGGCAATCTGGTCCGCGTCCCCTGCCTGCAAAATCTCTTCGGCCTGCACGGGCGTGACAATCATTCCCACCGCGCGGGTGACGATGCCTGTTTGCTTTTTGATTTCACGCGCAAACGGGACTTGATAGGAGGGGCCGACTGCTATTTTTGCGGTTGGATCAATGCCGCCCGATGACACGCAGACATAATCCATTTCTGCGGCTTTCAGTTTTTTTGTAAAATCAACCGCATCATCAAGGGTAATCCCCCCTTCAACCCAGTCAAATCCGGCTATACGTCCGCCAACCGCAATCGACTTCGGCACAGCGGCACGCACAGCACGCGCAACCTCCAAACCAAAGCGTTGACGCTTTTCAGGCGTACCGCCCCAGTGATCCGTACGCGTATTGGACAGCGGCGATAAAAACTGGTGCACCAAATAACCATGGGTCATATGGATTTCGAGTACTTCAAAACCAACACGCACGGCACGCACAGCTGCATCCGCAAAGGCTTGGATAATCCGCTCAATGCCCTTGTCATCGAGCACTTCAGGCACAGGCCACCCCTGTGTAAAGGGAATTGCACTTGAAGACACCGTCTGCCAGGCATCATCCTCTTTCTTGCAAGCCATACCGCCAAGCCATGGCACCATGGAGGACGCTTTACGGCCCGCATGCCCGAGCTGAATACCAAATTTTGTTCCCGACAAGGCCACCGCTTTTGCCGAATCCAGCACCCGCTTCATTTCGCGCTCGTTGAGATCATTATACAAGCCAACGCAACCATGCGTAATGCGTCCGATCCGCTCCACCCCCGTGGCCTCGATCATCACAAGCCCAGAGCCGGACATCGCCATATTCATCCAATGCTGCAAATGCCATTCATTCACAGTGCCGTCTGAGGCGGAATATTGGCACATGGGCGCAATCGCGATGCGATTGGGAACGCTGACAGATCCGATTTCCAAAGATGAAAAAAGTTTAACGGACATTTACAAAGACCTCTTCATACCGCGGGCCAAAATCACTGTAACAAATACGGGAAAGCGCAAGCCATGACAATGCGCCTGCCCTGCTCAAGGCGCAAGTGAGCCACGCACTCTTCGCCTGATTGTGAGTGCGATTCTTTGAAAAAGAACTTGCGCGTAGGGGCAGCTTCGCTTCACTCTCGGCAAATATGTTCCGATGATTCTCGCGCCTGTGAGACAACGACCCCTCAAGAGATCAATAAAATGGCGGAAATACACGATAATCAACCCGAGCCGCAGGTCTTTGTTCTCAAACAAGGCCCGCATGAAACCAACTCAGCCTTTGAAGCCCGCATTTCAGATCTTAGACAAGAAATTAGCGGGTCGGATTTTGACCGCCCCGTGATCCTTTACAGCGTGGCACAACCGGCCCATGCATCATCCACAGCCAATTTGACGTCCTGACGCCCCCTATTTTTATCAAATTAAGCCCCTGACCCACCTTTCTCTTGCCCAAATTCTGATCCATCCCCATAAACTTGATCCGACTCAAGAGGATGGAATGCCATGACCCAAGCCAGAATTCACACACCCGCTTCACTCAACAGCCTTGGGCCATCGCTGATTCCCTTTCTCGCAGGCGCTGTCCTCACCATGACAGCAGCCCTTTTCATCATAGGGTCGCAATCAGACACCTCCGAATTGGTGGGCTTGGCGGTCGCTGGATTTCTCGCCGCACTGGCCACTTGGCGCGCCACCCATATTTCCACCTTTTTGCGGATTTTTGCCGGTCTGTTCGCAGCAGAATTTGTAGTCTTTACGACGATTTTACTGCTGGCCCATTTTGAGATCTGGCCAGAGGTCTTGAAGGCGACCATCCCTCCTATCAGTCTGACAGCCAGCGTGGCTATATTTGCCATCCTGATTCATGTGATTTCTTATGTGCCCGTGATCCGTCGGGTCACGCAGATCGCTGACCGCTATTTTGAAAAAGCCAGCCAGACTGTCGTCACCATTGGCCCTTTCCAGCCCGTTGCGATGGATGAACGCAAATTGGCGCGCATAATGATCGTCTTTTTGATTGTGGTGAACCAAGCGCAAGTCGGGATTTCCGTGCGCCTGTCTTTTTTCAACCGCGATTGGTTCAATGCCATCCAGAACAAAGACGAGACCGCCTTCTGGAGTTTGCTGTTCACCGTCTTTTTGTTTTGGGCGGCGATTTATATTGCCAGCGCGATTATTGAATATTTGGTTCAATCCACATTGATGATCCGTTGGCGGCGCTGGCTGACCGATGATTACATCAAAGACTGGCTCGATGACGGCACCCATTACCGCATGATGCTGGCAGGTTCCGAGGCCGACAACCCCGATCAGCGTATTGCCGATGACATTTCCTCTTTCATCAACAGCACCTATGATTTTTCTATTTCCATGCTGGCCCAGCTGAGTTCTCTGGTTTCATTCTCGCTGATCCTTTGGCAATTGTCGGATCAGTTTACTGTACCGGGCACATCCATTGTCATTCCGGGTTTCTTGTTTTTTGTCGCCCTGATTTATGCCGTCTTCGGCACGACAATCACCCATTGGATCGGGCATCGGCTTGTGCGCCTTGATTTCAATCAGCAACGGTTTGAAGCGGATTTCCGTTTTGCCCTTGCACGTTTGCGTGAATATACGGAACAAATCGCCCTGTTCCGTGGTGAAAAGGCTGAACAAGGCCAGTTGGGCCAGCGCTTCAGCAAAATTGTTGAAAACTTTTTTGCCATCGTCGCCTTGCGCAAAAAAATGATGATGTTTACCGCGACCTATGGGCAAATCAGCCCCATTATTCCCTATGTGGTTGCGGCGCCCTTTTATTTCGCGGGCAAAGTCCAGCTTGGCTCCATGACGCAAACAGCCGGTGCCTTCGGGCGCGTGGAAAGTGCATTAAGCTATTTTATTTCGGCCTATACGTCGCTGGCCTCTTATGGTGCGGTCATGCAACGCCTGACCAGTTTTGACGAGAGCATGAAACAAGCGCGCGCCGGTGCCCATAATCTTTCCGCCATCAAGCGCGAAATATCCTCCACCCATGAACATCTGCAACTGGCCGACGTGTCTTTGAAACTGCCGAACGGACACACTTTGCTGCAGATCGACGGCGCATTACCCGCTAACAAAGCATTATTGATCAGTGGTCCTTCAGGGTCTGGAAAATCGACCTTATTACGTGCATTGGCGGGACTGTGGCCCTATGGCGAAGGGCAGATCATCCTTCCCCATGCAGCCACTATCCTTTTATTGCCGCAACGTCCCTATATTCCGCATGGACGGTTGGATGATGCGGTCTGTTATCCCGCAAAATCAGCCACCTACTCAAAAGACCAGATCATCAAAGCCCTGCAGGCCGTAGGCCTTGAGACCATCGCAGAGGATGTGGAACGCGAAGACCTGTGGTCGCAGCGTCTGTCAGGCGGCGAACAGCAAAGGCTTGCCATTGCCCGCGCCCTCTTGGCCAAACCGGATTGGTTGTTTTTGGATGAAGCGACCGCAGCTTTGGATGAAAAAAGCGAAGCCAAGCTCTACACATTGCTGAAAGAGAGCTTGCCCAACACAACCTTGGTCTCCATCGGACATCGCTCGACTTTGCTAGCCCTGCATGACCGCCACATCGCTTTGACAGGCGTGAGATCCGAACGGATCAATCTGTCCGTCTCGTAATCTCAGAAGGTCCGTTCAAAAACCAATTGACCGGATTGGCTGTAAATAATCAGCTTGCCTTCTTCCGAGTCCCATTGTTGCGCTGTCCGCAGCGCGACTAGATACATCTTTTCAACAGCCATGGTTTCTTTGGAACATTCGCGCTTGGTCAATGCAATGGGGCCCACCGCAAACCGTTGTTGCTGCAAAGGATAGGCTGTTGCCGAATAGGTGTTGCAGGCGCCAAATCCACGCACGCGCAATGTTTCATCCAAAGACAGAGTCGGACGGTCCGCACGCTCTCCCGGAAACGGCTTGTTATTCAGGCTCACCGCGATCCATTGAATATCAAAAGGAAATTTTTTCATCGCCATCATCGGCGCGGCCTGTGCCTGTGCGTCCCCTGTGGACAACACAGCCGCTGAACATGCCAGCGCCAGACCCGAAACCACCCGCAATAAGATCTGCTTCACCAAGACGTCTCCTCAAGAAAACTGTATCGCTCTTCTATAACGGATCACTTTAACCAAGCAATAACACCAAAGAGAGGCACCCTAGGGGCCTCCCCCCTCATGGTCAAGACGGACCAATGCGGGCCTCAAGCACCTCCAATAAAGGGTTGGCGGGCCTGAAAATATAGTCACGTTGCGAAACGGCAATGCGCTCCGCCCCCATTGCCAAGAGATGATCCGTCAGCGCAAAGAGTTGCTGAACAGGACATTGGAAGACAACCGTGTGATCGGACATGCTACCGACAGGCCTTGCGTCAAAACGCTGGCATACGTCTTCACGCTGGCTTTGCGTAAAAGCGGCAAGATCCGCCCGCACTTCGCGCGTGGTGCGTGCTTCTTCCTCTGCCGCAATGCGGCGCAGGATCGAGGCAACGGCTCGGCGCTGCCGCTCATCCCATGGCGCAACCACAGAGGCAACCAGATTGGCTTCACTGCGCAACATCACGCCATCATCAATCACTTTCAGGGCATTGGCCGTCAGGGTGGCACCGGTGGTGGTGATATCGACGATCAGCTCAGCCGATCCCGATGCGGGCGCGCCCTCGGTCGCACCCAAGCTTTCCACAATCCGGTAATCGGAAATGCCGTGCTGCGAAAAAAAGCGGCGCGTCAAATTCACATATTTGGTGGCAACCCGCATTTTGCGCCCATGCCGCTGTCTAAACCGTGCGGCTGCATCTTCCAGATCCGTCATACGGCTCACATCGATCCAGGCTTGCGGCACGGCCACGACCACATTCGCATGGCCAAAACCCAATGGTGTCAGCAAAACCAGCCGATCAGCTGCATCCTCGATATTTTCACGGATCAGATCTTCGCCGGTAATCCCCAGATGCGCCCCGCCCGATGCCAGCTCGGCGGCAATTTCTGAGGCGGAGAGATAAGCCACTTCCACATCCGGCAATCCGGCAATCGTGCCGCGGTAATCCCTTTCACCGCGTGATTGTTTGAACACCAGACCGGCACGGGCAAAAAAATGATTGGTGTTTTCCTGCAATCGCCCCTTGGAGGGAATGGCCAGCACCAAAGGCATATTGGTTTTGTCGCTCATGACGCCACCCCCAACAAACGATCCATGAAGACCGAGCAGCCAACAGCAGGCACAGGCGTCTGAGCGCCCAAAGACTGGACCAGCCTGTCATAGCGGCCACCGCCGACAAGCGGGCCCAGATCGGGTTGGGTCGATGCCGTCATTTCGAACACCACACCGGTATAATAATCGAGATCACGCCCGAACGCCGTTGAAAATGTGATCTGGCCCAAATCGACGCCTGAAACAGCCAGAAATCCGCTGCGTTCATCAAATCGCTGCAAAGCCTGTCCCAGTTCAATCTGTTCACGCCGCGCCAAAGCGTGAAGGGCCAGAGAAGCCTTGTCAGGATCACCCGAAATCACCAGATAGTCTGCTAATATCGCTCTGGCTTGCGGAGAAACCACCGAATGCCCCTGTTCGGCGCGCTCAAGCAAGCGATCAGCAATCTCGCCATTGGAACGCCCGCCCACGGCTGAAATTCCGGCTATTTTGAGCAAGTCCTCAACCAATTGCCGTGCTGTTGCGGGATCAATACCTGAAAGTGCAGACGACACGCCGGACAAAGCGCCGTCTTCAGCGCCCCGATCATCCAACACCCGATCAAGCGAGGCTGCATCCAGCTGGCCTTTGGCAAAAGCGCGTTTCAAGCGCCGCAAAACCGGCGCAGGCAGTTCCAACGCTGCCAAAAGGGCTGAAAACAGACCCATATCCCCCATTTGGATCAAAGGGCGGCTCACGCCAAATTCCTTAAGCGCATCAACGGCTAACGCCATAATTTCGGCATCGGTGGCCGCGAGATCCGCGCGCCCGAATGACTCGATCCCTGCCTGTACGAATTCTCCGGAATGGCCGGATTGCATGCGAAAAACCCGCCCGCAATAAGAATAACCGGCTCGATCCCCAACATGTTCTTGGGCCA
>Ga0209189_1001366_pt1 | contig 18323 bp, 43 predicted proteins | sample C_130820_EF_Meta_FD_187308 | JGI IMG/M metagenome (GOLD analysis project Ga0209189, IMG submission 187308) | Freshwater microbial communities from Lake Croche, Canada to study carbon cycling - C_130820_EF_MetaG (SPAdes) (version 3) | ecosystem: Environmental > Aquatic > Freshwater > Lake... | reverse complement strand
AGGTCGTGGATGGGATGGTGGGTTGGTCATGCAATTGATTGTGGTGTTTGGGGTTAATTGCTAAAGAGATTAGTTATTGCTAAGGTATTTAGTTTGGTCAATGAGTTATGTATGATTAAAAAATGTAATTTGCTCAAATTTAAATTATCTTGGGACTATTGATACTATGACATCAAAAGTGTTTTGAGGGGCTAGAATTGTCTTAAAATGCCAAATAGACCTATTGGTATTGGCTTGTGCATATTTATTAATTAAATTAAAAGTTATCCACATTTACATAATTATATTAAATTATTTTGCTGAATCAAAGTATATGTATATATTTGCTATGCAATCGGGGGAAAAGTCCCCCATCAATGTTGCAACATCGTTCTTTGAAATATCTAGTAAAACCCGCGCCACCATTGAGTTTGGTCAAATTTACTGCTTACCTCTAGACTATGTAATCAGTCGGCTGAATAGCCCTAAACGACTCACTCCAATACACATGATGCCAACGGGATAGCTTGAAAGGATGATATTATATGAGTAACAAAATATGGCGCTAGTGATACCCCGCTTAGAAACGGCTTAGTTAAGCACTGCACCACTTATCTGGACGAAGACAATCATATAATGGATTTCTGACCAACAGGTCTACTGCTAATATTCGCAGTACTGATGATGGATGCAGAAACATCCGAAACCTAATACTATATAACATGTCACAAGTAATTAACGGAACTAAATTGAGCAATGGTAACTACATGATTGAATTAACTGCTTTGCAAATGGATGATTTAGAAACAAGATATATAAGTGCATATCTTAAATGGAAAGCAGAAGCTAGTCAACAAGAGAATGTAAATGATGCTGAAGTACATTATATCATTGCGGATGAATACTATAAAAAATTACAAGCAATTAGAGCAATTCAAGGTAAATAATTTAATAACAAGGGGGTTGAAATATACCCCCATTTAATAACTTTTAATACTAAACAAAATGAACTATTCAAAATTAATGAGCTTAAATCCATTTAAATATGGTGAAATTGTCAACAATCAAAAGCAATTGATTGAATTTTATGAGCATCCAATTTACGGACAAGATGAGCCGGTGATTGCCGTTTGTCACGAATTAGGGATAGCAAAATCAACCGATTTCTTTGAATTGGATGACATGGTTGCAATTGATGGAGAGTATACTCCAATGTTTATAGATGGCAAGATTAGATACGGATATGAATTGATGTAACGAGGTTAACTGATGATGGCTTGAATTAGCCGAAACGCCTGCGGGCGTCTTAACCAAAAAAAACTATTATGCAAAAAGTATTTACTACTAGTGGTAGACGTATTAAGCGTTCCCCATCTAGCTATGAGAAATTCATTAATGCTCACATTCAATTAGGCAAAGATTTTAAATCTGCTTATAATGAATGGAAGCTATTAAATGCTCGTATTCAAATCAATTCACTTAACCTTCAAAATTAAATAACATGAAAAAAATAGATAAAATAAAACTTGACATTATAGCTGTTAAATTATGGTTTCAAGCATTCAGTGATACCAATTTGTGCGATGATTCTCAAAGAAATTACATGAGCAAAAAATTACGCAAATTGTATGATGAAGAGTATATTATCCTAATGAAATCAAGCAATATTAAATTAATAAATTAAAATCAAAATTATGTTAGTTGAAATCAGAGAAAAATCAGTGTACGGAAATGTGCTTTTATACCCGTCAAATGAAGTAGCACAAACCTTTGCTAAATTGCTAGATAAAAAAACTTTTTATCATAAAGAATTAGAACTTATCAAAGCATTAGGGCATGAGGTTAAAGTAATTAAATTATGGTATTAAATTTACAAATATTAAACTAAAAAAAATGAAAGCAATACACGAAATATTATCAACAAAAGACTCAAATAATATCTTGCAATTTCATAAAGATGATTATTTTATGGATGAAGATGGCATATTGAAAATGAAGTACAATAGAGCATTAAATAAATTGCATAAAGATAAGGTGGTTAAATTAAATGCAAAATTTGATTACACTGAAAATAAGTGGAATTGGTTTTGGTCATTTATAGGATAAGAAAGGTTAACTGAGGATGGCTTAGATATAGCCGAAACGGAGTAAGTTCCCCCGCTTACCCGTCTTAACCATAATGTGGAGTCACCACATAAAAAACTGCATTATTATCATGAAAAGTATTTTTAACGACAATTTCTCAGCGCATTCTATTGATTCAGCAGAATCAAAATTAAGCCACATTTTAGCCAATTCTAGACAAGATAATGTCTTGGTTGACTCCAAGGTAGTCCCATTGCAAGAATTGACCGGATTAAGCTCTAGAAGAGGTTTAGAGAATGCAATCATTTGCGAGAATCAAATCGTGAATGTGGTTTCTAATTCTTATGGTCACCTGCCTAATGAGAAATTCTTTTTAGGCGTGGAAGAAAAGTTGATTGACGCTGACATCTACTACCAACAGCGTAGTATTAACCGCGACAATCGTTCTTTTGTAGTGGATTATATCCTAGCTGATGACCGCTATAAAGTAGAGGTTAAAGGTGATAAGGATATCCTGCGTCCTATGTTACGCTTTGTTAATTCTTATGATGGTTCATGCAAGACTAGTGGTTCATTTGGTTTTTGGCGCAAGGTATGTGATAATGGCTTACATGTAGCACAGACTCACATTGGTTTCTCTGTTAAGCATTCGGGTGCCATTGCTGATATTGTTATGCCTAAATTAGATACTATTGTTAGTCAATTTATGGACAACGAATTCTTTACATTGAAGCGCAAATTTGAAGTACTTGCTGAGCGTCCGGTTTACAATCTTGAGGACTATGTTAAGGTAACTGCCAAGAGTCTTGGAATATTCAAATATGAAGCATCTGATAAGAACCCGGAGCCTAGTGCAAATGCTCGTTTCATCTTTGATGTGGTAGAGCGTGAAACTAGATTGCTTAATACTAATCCAAACCAATGGATTGTATACAATGCATTCAATGAATTAATCCATGGCAAATTGAAAAAAACTTTTGACCAACAACGCGTGTTAGATGAGAGATTGTTTGATACTATTTATGCAGGTTAACTGATGATGGAATGAATTTCCGAAACCACCTTCGGGTGGTCTTAACCAAAAAATTATAAACATGGAAACATTAACATTAACACCAATGGATTCTTATCGTGCTTGCTCAATTATTGAACAATTTTGTGAAGATGTGCCAAGTCCTAGAGAAAAAGTAGAGGCTTGGGCTTATCTTATCAAGACCGGTGATTGTTGGCGATTACAAGGCTTTTACGGGCGCTTTACATCTCAATTAATAGAGAATGGCATTATCGCATCGGATGGCGAAATTTTGACTGATTTAGATAATTATTAAACTATTAAATTAAATAAAATGAAAAAAAATATATGGTATGAAGTATATGGCGCAGTAGATATAAATGATAATGAATATGGAACTGAAACAAAAGAGTCTTTTGATTCTTTAAAAGAAGCTCAATATTATTTAGTAAAACATAAGCATGAAGAATTATCAATAGATGAATGGGAGGCAGATGAAAATGGGGACAACGCTATAAAAATTCAAACAATTTGTTAAATTATTAAATTAAACGAAATGAAAAATTACAACATTGATAAACTTGCCGCGTTCCTTCAATTAACTGCCGCTATTGTATCTATTATTTATGTAATTATAAAACTAAATTAAAATGAAAAATAAAATCCTACAATCAATTTACAATCTAGCTTATTACTTGGATGATAAACTAGATTACATTAAAACTTACGATTACGAAACTGCTCCTTATTGTGGTCATCATTACAATGGTCATAAAGGTAAATTCACTGCTTCCGGTTATCATGAAGGAGATGGAGAAAAATATTGTAAATTTTTATTTTGGGTAATTACAAAAAATACCGAAGAAAAAAATTGGTATACGCAAACAAAAAAACAATTCAATAAATATTATAAACGATTTTAAATTAAACAAAATGAAAAACAAAATACCAACAAACGTATTAGAAGGATGGATTAGTAAATTACTAGAAGAATTTGATGCAGATGAATTATTCAAAATGCTATCAAATGAATGCGATAAAAAACAAACCGGTTATTTGCATGACGCAATTAAAGACGAATTAAAGCTACATGATATTTATGTGATTGAATGTACCAACTTAAATGATAAGTTAAAATTTGAGGCATTTATGGACGATTACAAGCCATTTTATAACGAGCAATCATTAATATTTTAAAGGTTAACTGATGATAGGTGAATCCTTGAAACGAGCTAGTAATGGCTCGTATTAACCAAAAAATTACAACATGAAAATTGAACTTAAAAACTTTAAATTCTATGACAAATTAAGCGAAGAAACTTATTGCTTCCAAGCAAACATTTGGGTTGATGGTGTTAAATGTGGAATCACCGAAAATAGAGGTATTGGTGGTGAAACCGATTACAATCATGATGGCACCGATGCTAGCAGGCAATTGATTAAGCTAGCAGAAGCCTATTGTCTGACATTACCACCCATTACATGGGATTCACCGCTCAATGGTAGCAGATTGGAATTAGAGATGAATCTAACGCGCTACATTGATGAGGCGGTAGAAAAATTGGTAAAGAAAAGAGATGACGATTTGCACGCCAAAACATTGACTAAAAAAATGCAGAAAGCCATCTTGATAGGTAACGAAGAGAAGTACCGAGAAATAGGCTTTAAAATGCCATTAAAAGAGGTTTGGCAGAACCATCCCGATTACTTTAAACAAGTATTGCATGATAAACTTGGATTGTATGCCAAAGATGGCTACAGATTACTCAATACTAATATCCCACAACAATACTTACCTAGTTAGGTTAACGAGGGGTGCGACTCGTAAAACGCACACTTTTTTGTATCAAAATATAAATTTTCGCCAATTTCTATGAGGGATAGCCAACGAAAAAATCAATTGTATTGGTAATTTTTATTTATATTATTATTTATTTTGCTAAATTTAAAACAAACCAAATTTATAATTATTAAACTATCTAAAATGAAAAACATCAAAAAACTACAAAATCAAATCAAAGCTTTAAACAAAAAAATTCAATTGAACCAAGTAAAAAATGTCTATGCCATAAGGGGAAAGATTAATAAACTAAAGGAGCAATTGCAGATAGAAATAGACAACCACCATTGGGAGTCCTATCTTTCAGAATAGATTAATTAATTTAATTTATTTTGCTCTAACCAAAATGCTGCATATATTTGTCATCAAACTAAAAAAAATATTTATGAAATTATTTAAAGAATCTATCGTATTCACATTGGAAATGCTCAAGTTTATTCTTGTTAGTATTCCCGTATTCATTACAATTTATTGTGCAATTAATCTATTTTATGAACTAAAACACTTAACCCAATGGAAAACGAAATAACCCCTAAAAAACTGCTTTGCGAAGTAATGTTCAAGATGTTCAAAACTGAAACATTACCAAATTTAGACATGGATGATTTTATAGCCATGTGGCAAACCCTAGCTGATAAATGGGGCATAAACAAATTAGATGAGGATTGGAGTGATTTTGCAGAAGAAATTAACTGCATAGCATCCAATAGACAAAACTATTTTAACGAAATTTTCGATAAACATTTTAACAATTAAATTAAAAACAAATGAAAGAAGTAACATTAGCCCTTACAGAAGGGTACAAAGAAAATTGGTATAGAGTATATATCGATGGTTCTGCTTTTAAATCTGTATTGTATTATACAAATGATTCTAATGAAGAAAAAGAAAAAGCTAAAAAACAAGCATTAGAAGCATTTGAAGAAGCAAAATGGTCAATAGCAAACCCATCTATTACTAAAATATTATTACAAGAAACAATATAAATTAATGAAAACAAAACAGATAAGCGTAACTGAGTATGCATCTAAAATTGACCCAAATAATTTTAGAGCAAATAGAAAGAACCCGAATGCTCAAATTACTCAACAAGCAATAAAATATAGGATAACTAACAATATGCACTTACCAGAAGTATTAAAATATAATAAAATAGGTAAAGTACATGTATTGACCGTAAATTCAAATTTTTAAAATGATTTTAAATAAAGATTTTACTTTTGATGAATACCCTAATGGTATTACTATAACCGACCCTCCATATAACCAAAATTATCATTACAATTCATACAATGATAAGTTATCAATGGATAATTATATTAAGCTACTAAGCCATATAAAAAAACCATGTGTTATTATTCATTACCCGGAAGAAACTATTAATTTATTACCTAAGATTTTTGGACAATGTGAACAAGTTGTATCATGGGTATATAATTCAAATACGGGTAAGCAAAGTAGATTAATAAGTTGGTGGGGATGCAAACCGGATTTTTCTAAAGTTACGCAACCATATAAAAACCTTAATGATAAAAGAGTAAAATCATTATTAGAAAAAGGTAGAACGGGAGCAAAACTATATGATTGGTGGGAAATAAACCAAGTTAAAAATGTATCTAAAGAAAAAACTGAGCATCCTTGTCAAATACCCGAAGAAGTTATAAGGAGAATAATTTTAATAACTGCGCAAAAAGATGATTTAATTATAGACCCATTTGCAGGTAGTGGGACCACATTGAAAGTTGCTAAAGATTTAGGATTCAAATATATTGGATATGAAATAGATGAGAATTACATTAATATAATAAAAAACAGATTAAACAATTAAAAAATGGAAATAAACCACGAACAAATATTAGGCAAACCAAGTGAACCTAGTAATTTTAGTACTTTTGGAGATTTTACTCCTTACGAAAGACAAATGATTATGGCTGAATTGTACCATAACGCTTGGTATGACCAAGAAAGATTTGAGGAAATGTATGACCTATATAACAGATGGGCTGCTGATCCAATTAAGCAATTTAAATTTATAATACCCGAAACAAATGAAGATGAAAAATAAATATGAGATTGGACAGAACTACATTCTTAACCTTGAAAATGAGCAATTGAGAGAAAGAATAAAAGAATTAATAGCTCAATTTAATGAATTAAAAAAGAAATATGAAAACGGATTTGCCGAAGGAGTGGTACAAGATAAAAGGAGAAATTCAATTATTCAAAAACAGCAGGTTAATTAGAGAATATAGGTTTCAAAGTGCCCATGATAGAAGAAGGATATTAAGAATATGGAACTCTGAAATTAAACCAAATGGCAAAGATGAATATTATTTAATTATTAAACCAGAATTATGAAATTAGAAAAAAACACATTTTATGTAATTGAAGATTTTAGAGGTGGTGATGATTATGATGGAATACCAAGAAATATTATTGTATGGACAGGTCAAGACGGATTTGATAATGTACATGAAAGTCAAATTGTTAAATCAGCAACTGAAAAACAAAAAGAATATTTTATGTGGTCTATGGATGAACCATTTATAGATTCAGATTATTGTGCAGTAAGTTTATGTGACTTTGATGATTGGGAAAAAGGATTATTAATTTAGACTTAAACCATATTACCATTTTAAACCAAAAAAAATAAACTTTATGAAAAATTTAAGTAAAGATGATAAAAATGCAATAGCATTAGTTTTTATAGTGTTAGCAAGCTTACACATTATATATTATATTAATTTAAAGATATAATATCAATATCGCCTTCTGGAAGTAAGTCAATTTCTTTTATGAAGGCGATTTCCATATCTTTAAACATATTTATTACCTCATACATAGATTCAGCATAGACTAATTTAGTCATGTTAATGCCATCTTTTTTGAAGAAAACTCTATATGCTTTCATTTTGTGCCGTCTTGGAATGGTTCGTGGTCTGTGGATTGGTCAATTCTTCTATATCCTTCTTGCCATAATATCTTTGTTAAAGTTACAGATTTTTTAATGACCATCTCTTCTGAATCTTTGGGTTGCAATATGTGGAGCATTTCATGTATAAGTACCTCAAGGTGCTTCTTTGATTTTAGCCTACTATCAATTTCAATAATACCATCACTTGAGGCTATGCCATAGGCTTGTTCTTTTCCTAGCTTGCGATATATTATTTTAATCTTTGCCATTATAATGAAACTTTACCATTTTTGATTCTGTAATTTCTGAACTCATAGTCTTGACCATTGTCATCCAAATCAATTTCAGCAAATCCATGATTCCACTTATTGAATGGCATATAATCAGGATAAAGCTCTGATAAACATCCAATAGAATAAGTAGCTATTGACTCACCCGATAGCCTTGATTCCATATGGGATGACGTTTGATGATTATGCCCTTGGAAGCAACTTACCTTAGATCGTAAAAATAACCCCCTTGCAGGGTTCACAGGTGCCGAAATACCACCGACATACTCATGTCCATGAATCCCCCACAAATTATTTAATTTCATTGGCTTCTTACCGCCTATCATTTCAATCCCTCTTGCTCTTGCTTTGATTATATTGGCAAACTCAAACTCTTCTATGCCTACTAATTCACCAGCTTTTTCGTAAAGGAAATGCTCGTATCGTTCCTCATGGTTCCCAATTTTGAAATATATCTTGCATTTTAACTCCTTCTCAAAGATGTCGAATAAGGCTTTAAATGTATCTAATTCTAACTTGAAGTTTCTTTTCTTTGGATCTTTGATGAATCTGCTTAAACGATGGCAGTCTATAGTATCGCCATTTAATAGTAATGCATCAGGTTTTGACTTCTTTGCATGTTGTAAAGCTAGGGTAATGGATTCTATGTTATGGTAAGGAGCATGAATATCAGATAGAACTAAAACTCTTTTATGCCCCTTTATCTCATATGGTTCAAAAACTGTTTCATCTGAACTTGGTAGGTTATATGGATTGTATGGTCTAGCTTCTTCTTTTAAAAATTCACTATTTTTTATAGTGCTTCTATTTCTTCCAATTACTCCAACCTTGCCCTCGATATATCTTAAAGATGACCTTGCACATTCTTCATTTTTAAATGCTAAATTATTTTCAGTATATATTACCCTAGCTAATTTCTTAGTAGGCATATCTGGGAATTTGGATCTGTAGTCTTTTGCAATTAGGTGGTTACCATTTGTGTAAGGCATAATTTGTTTTTAGGTTAGTATTTGTTGAGCCAATTTATAATATTTTAATCTTTCAGTTAATCCAATTGTACCGCCATTAATTCTTTTGGTTATAGTGGTAAAATCTTTAGCATCAGATTCGTCAAGTAATTTTTTGTCAACTACATACTCCCAACAAGCTGAATCAAGAGCATATTCATCAGTGCCTCTTACTAAATCAGCGGTTTCGCCTACTTCTTTTTTGATGTAATTAGCGTAATGTTGGTAAGATTCTTTGCCTGTTAATTGCAAAAATCCACCACCTCTATATCTATAACCATCTCCCGTTTCTGGAGCTCCATTGCCCATTCTACCGGCATAAACTTGATTGCCTAATTTTGCTGCATCATGGATATAATCATGAGCATTTAATTTACCATCTTTACCATCTAAACTAAATCTTGAGGGCCAGATAGCTACAATTCTTTCAGGTGTTGAATAGTTCATGCTTTCTGTTTTAATAGAAAATTCTCCACTCTCATGAGCTATTTGAGCTAAAAAAGCTTGTAGTCTAATTGGTGTATTAATTTCATATTTTGGACATACTTCATTAATTAAACCTGAAAGGGCTAATGCTTTTTCTGATTTTAAATTAGGACATATCTTTTTTAATTGTTCTGCTGTTATCATTCTTCAGTTTTAGTTTGATTATTGCCTTTTATTTTGTTCATCATATCCCCAATTTCTTTTACGGAAGCTAATCCTAATGAAGTACAAATAACTACTACATCTGCCCATACTAGAGCTTCTGATGGGGCAATATGTGCTTCACTATGAGAATTTGAATATAGAGTAACAAATAATGTAAATGCACCTGCTATACCAACTAAACGCTTGCTTGATGATTTTTCATTGCTTGAATCAAAAAAACCACCTATCCAATTAATAATTTGTTTCATTATCTATGATTTATTTTGTCTTGTAATTGTCCTATTGTTGTAAATTGTAAAATTATTATTCCTACTAATATTAGCTTTGAGGCTTCGTGGATTTTTTCGGTTTTCCAATAGTCTTTTTGACGGGAATTATAATTTTCTCTATTTGCTTCGTATTTCCACTTCCAATTATAGAAGCTATCTTGCTTATTACGTATTTCTTGATTAATGCTATCATATTGAAATTTTTTTAAGTTGATTGAATTTTTTAAATTGTTTATTGTATCGTTATAGTTTGTATATAGTTCGTTTATTTGTTTGCCTTGCTCAATGGTCATTATTACTACCGAATCGCCTTTATATTTTTTTGTGATTGGATAAGGCTGCGATTGGGAGTAAGATGAACTCATAAGCAGTATCATTAGAAACACTATCAAGCTTAATCTTAACTTCATTTAATTCTATTTTTAAATCGTTATTTTCTTCTTTTAGTGTTACTATTTTATTAACGGTTTCCGTTACTATTTGTGATTGTTTTTTACTTGCTTCTTCTTGAATTTTAGCACTAGCATTGGTATTTTCTTCTACCTTTGATAAAAGGTTTTGGAACTCCCTATCTTTTTTTGCAGTTTCACTTTCATTCTGTGCAGTTACATTACATCCAAATAAAAATATCAATAAAAAATATCTCACTTTTTATTTTTTTTGTTCTTAATTACATCATATACATACATTCCCATAAATGCCCAACATACGCCAACTAATAATAATTGGACATGAAATCCGTAATCATTTAATAAATCTCTCATTATTTAATAGATTTAATTGCCCCAAGTTCTTGCAATGTTTTTAATTGAGTGGTAGATACTGCCTTAGCTGAATCGCTTCTTCTTAAAGCTTCTTGAACTAAATCTAGTCTGTTTTCTACTTTTTCAATCCTGAAGTCTTGGGACTTGGCTTGTGATTGGAATGTATTTCTAATGTCAATATATAAATATGATATAGCAATTAAAACAACGAATAAAGTTCCAACTATTGGGTTTTTTGAAAATTCCTTAAAACTCAATGGTAATGGATTAGTTCCTATATTAACTTTTTTGCTTGTTGCCATTTTTAAAATAATTTTTTATACATTCCAAAAGAAATCTGGTTAGTAGTGTAATTAAGGATATAAGACTCATTTTGCTTTTTATAATTCAATCCAACTCCTATGCCAATTTTATTATCAAAATGCCTTAAATCGCCTAATAGACCTATAAAAAGTTCATTTTTGGGCTTGTGATATATATCGTGGGTAATTGTGATGGTTTTTTCGGATAGATTGGCGGTATATGTTCTACCTAATATCCTATTTTGGCTGATGGTATCTTTAATATATACGCTATTATCCGTATTTATCCGTAAAGTATCCGTATAAACCTTAATTTTGTTGTAATCGTTAACTATGTATGCAGTATCGTGTATTTGGTCAATTTGGTAGATTGTGTCTAAAACGACAAAAGGGATTGAATCCCCTTTTTTATATTTTGTAGTTGTTGTGGTCTTTATTATAGTGTCTATCTTAGTGATAACTTTGGTGCCGCCTCCTCCATCATTAGGGGCTAAAACAAAAAATAGCACCACAACTATTAGTGCTAATATTAATATGTTTTTAACTATTTGCACCTTTTTTTAGCTCTTTTATCTTGATATAATAATATCTTATAGCAAATCCACCCGAAAGAATACCAATTAAACTAGCAATTAGGCTTACTATTGGCTGAATTGCACTTATAGAAACTACCGCACTTAATACACTAATTGATGCAGATATTCCAGCATGAGAGTGATGAGTCATGTTCAATTTTTTATCAAATATAACCATTAATTAAATATATTTACTTAAATTGTCCACCTTTTTTCCGGACAGGCATTGGCGCCAACAGGGCTAAACACTTTGGCACTCGTTGTACAGCCACACTTTCCACAATAATCCCTCACAGCTCCTTGTACCCAATGTTCGCATACAGCACATATTTCAAGTCTTTTTTCAGCTATTTCTTTTTGCTCTTCTGTTGGATTTAATTTGGTAGCATATGACAATATTATTTCTTTTATTTTATTCATAAAACAAAGATAAATTATTTATTTAATTAAATTAAATTATATCTTTGTTAAAATTATACAAACTATGGTTAAACTAGATATTAATAGGTTAGAACTTATCAAACAACTAAAACATGAATTTACGGGCAAAGGAGTTGAGGTTGGTACATTTAAGGGTGAATTTGCCAAACAAATACTTGATTCTACTGATATTGACCTAAAATTGTTTATGGTGGATGTATGGAAAGGATTGGGAGATGAATACAAAGATGCTAGTAATCATAATATCCATACTACAGCTTATGCTGATACCATGAAATCCATTGAAGGACATGAGCATAGGGCAATAATGATAAGAACTGATTCTTTGCGTGGTTCTATGATGTTTGAAGATAGAAGCCTTGATTTTGTTTATATAGATGCAAACCATGCTTATGATTATGTAGTAGAAGATATTAAACTTTGGTACCCTAAAGTGAAACATGGAGGCTATTTGATGGGACATGACTATATAGCTATGGATTGGTATAACGATCCTAATTTTATGGCTAATGGTAAGGATAAACATATCTATGCAGCCAATGGTTTTTACTTTGGAGTATTTGGCGTAAACCCAGCAGTGGATGAATTTTGCAAAAGAGGTGGGTATGAATTAACAATAACTAATGAATGGTTTGGAACATGGATGATACAAAAATAAAGTTCTGTGTATTAGTAAGTTATGATGAAGGTTATAAGAGAATGGCTTCCTATACAGTAGATAAAAATATAAGAAAATATTGTGAGCTTCATGGCTATGATTTGCATATTGACTATCAAGAAAAGTTTTCTAATGGTAAACCTGCGCAATGGCAAAAGATAAAAGCAGCAAGGGAATTGCTTGATACACATAAATACGATTGGATATTTTATCTAGATACAGATTGTTTAATTATGAATCCCAATATAAAGTTAGAATCATTTATAGATGATAATTGTTCTTTTATAGTTCCTAAGCATGGCATTAAAGCCGTTGATACGCCTACATCTCAAGGGAATATTATATCTTCTCAATTTTTTGTTAAGAATGATGAATGTGGCATAGATATATTAGATGAAATATGGTTAGCATTAGGGAATAATAAAGTAGAAGAATTTGATTATGAGGGCAGGCAAATAAGAATGATTATCAATAGTGGCAAGTATAACCATAGAATTAAATTGATAGAAGAAAAAAGACTTAATAGATTTTGGTATGTAAATAATCCTTTTATGGTATTTAGTTTTAGAGGAATCAATGATAATATATGGCAAGAAGGTGATTTTATTGTTCATGTAACCGGTTATAAAACAGAAGAAAGAGTAAGAATACTAAGTGATTTAAACTATTTTTCAGGACTAAACTATAAAAATGAAATATCCTAAAGCTTATGTACTTTATGCCAACGAAAACTATATAGATATAGTTAATGCTTGTGCAAAGTCAATTAAAACCTTCAGTAACTTGCCCGTTTTTGTTTATCTTTTAAATTCAGACAGAACAGTTTGGGAAGCTGATAAAACCATTAATTGGGAGTGTGATATAGATGCAGATGAAACAGAAGAATTATATATCAAGCAAGCTGATTCTAATTTTTATGTAAATAGGGCTAGCAAAAGAATTTATAGACTAATTAAAGAACGACCACTTATTGTAAAGCATGCTCTAAAAATGGCTAATACTGTGTGTTATGTGGATTGTGATTCTATAGCTACAAAACATATAGATAGAGCATTTGATTTGTTTAATACGCATAGCTTTTATCCATTTTTTACGGAAGGTATTTATGATTTCCTTATGATGAATGGGAGGGGTGGAGCTATTGGTAATGATTTTTCTACCACATTAGAACATCCAGCTTGTGAACTATTTAACATAAATCAAAATAATCGTAAAAAATATAGGACATCTAATATATTTGTTGCAGGGCAAAATTGTATTGAGTTTTTAGAAACTTGGTATTGGATGATGATACACCCTAAAATACTTGCTGCACCTGATTATTACTGCCCATTCCAAGATGAAACCATTGCAAATTGTTTACTTTGGCATCATAATTTCCATGATGGGTTACCTTATTCATATGTAAATACCAATGGAGAAATAGATAGAATTGAAAAAGTATATAATGAAATAGGTTTTACAGGTTCAGTTCAATATATAGCTCCATGGTTTAAAGTCCCTAGACAGAAACATGAATTATTAGCATTTCATGGAGAAAAAAGAATTGACGAAATGAATAAAATGATTGAAAAACTAAAAAAAATATAACTATGAAAACAGCAATGCAAGATGTATTAAATTTGGTACAAAAAAGATTAAATGAGTTTGATGGATTAAAAGGATTTGAAGTTACAATGATGAAACAAGAATTAAATTGGTTTAAAGATATTTTAATTAATAACCTTAAAAAAGAAGAAAACCAAATATTAAAGGCATATACTGAAGGTCAATTATCAGGCATTGATGACAATCCTGTTTCTTTATCTTTTAAATACTATAACCAAACTTATAACAATAAAGAAAATTAAATTATGGCAATAGTTTACATACATAAAAGAAAAGATATAGATGATCCATTTTTAAGTGTATTTTATGTTGGAATTGGTAAAACTGAGAAAAGAGCATATCAAACATATAATCGTAATAATAATTATTGGCATAATATAATAAAAAAACATGATTATACTGTAGAAATAACACATAATAATATATTATGGGAAGAAGCTTGTGCTATTGAAAAATATCTTATTTATTTTTATGGTAGACTTGATAAAAAAGAAGGTAAATTATGTAATTTAACTGATGGTGGTGAGGGTACAATTGGAGTTATTGTAAGTGATACTACTAGAATAAAAAGAAGTGAAAATGTTAAAGGTGAAAAAAATCCAATGTATGGAGTACATCTTAGTGGAGAAAAAAATCCAATGTATGGAAGAAAAGGAGTTTTATCTCCTTGTGCTCGTAAAATTGCTCAATATAATATTGAAACAAATGAATTAATTGCTGTATTTGAAACTGTAACTGAAGCATCAATATCAACTGGCATTGGAAGAAGAAGAATATCTGATTATTGTAATAAAAGAAGAAATAAAAGACCATTTAAAAAAAGATTATATTTATGGAAATACCTATAAAAATTGTTTATTTAATGCCTCACACGAGTTGCGGGGGTATGCCTAATTTTGTATTAAAACGCATTCAAACTTTATTAGATTATACAGATACATTTGAGATATTTGTTATTGAATATCATGATTATGGTAAACATTTTCCAACACAAAGAAATCAGATAATAGAATTACTTGGTGACCATTTTTATAGTTCAGATAAACTATTAGATATATTAGATGAAATAAAACCTGATATTATCCACTTGGATGAAATGCCAGAGCTAATGGGTAATGATGAATTATTCAAAAAGCTATATTCAAATGATAGAAAATGGTATATTGTTGAAACTTGTCATAATAGCTCGTTTCGTCCAGATTCAGATAAAAAATTCCATCCTGATTTATATTCTTTTTGTACTCCTTGGCATGAAAATATTTTTGGCAATATGGATGCTCAATTTGTAACCATCCCATATCCTATTGATAAAAAAGATAGTTCCTCAATTAAGAAAGGCAATCATGTTCTTAATGTAGGGCTATGGACTTCTGGTAAGAACCAAGCTGAAGGGATTGAGATTGCCCGCAAATATCCTGATATGAAATTCCATTTTGTAGGTAACCAAGCTGGTAACTTTCAAGATTATTGGGAACCACTAATGAAGGGCTTGCCACCTAATGTTAAGATATGGGGGGAAAGAAAAGATATAGATACTTTTATGGAGATGGCTGATATATTTATGTTTAATTCTACCTTGGAGCTTAACCCATTAGTTTTGCGTGAGGCAATTGGACATGGGCTACCGATTATAGCTCGTAATCTACCGCAATATGCAGGTATGTATGATGATTATATTAATCCTATTGATACTGATTTGAATACTTTAAAATGTAATTACAATGTGCCTACTGATAATAGTTCTTTTAATTTTGCTTTAAGACATGAAGAAGCTTATAAAAAGATACTAGAATTGCCTATTCATCAACAAAAAGTAAAATTTATACAGCATTTTGTAGATCAGCCGTTTTTAGAGATTAAAGGTGTATCTGATAGTGATTATAGAGTAGTTTTTTATGATGGGGAAGGAGTAATACAATATGAAAATACCATAAAGTCTAATCATTGGGTAAAATTAAATAGACAATATTTTACTAATTGGACAACTAAAGTTTTTGAAAATGGGGAAATGGTATATGCAAACTACTTGCACTTGAATGGCAAAAGAGTTTACATAGCCTTTGAAAGTAAGTCTTTGGGAGATACTATTGCTTGGATGCCGTATGTGGAAGAATTTAGAAAGCATCATCAATGTACGGTGATTTGCAGTACATTTTGGAATCATTTGTTTGATTACCCTGAAATTGAATTTGTAGAGCCGGGCAATGAAGTCACTAACTTATATGCCCTTTATCGTATTGGTTATTTTGATAACTTGGATAAGAACCCATATAAACCTACTCAAATACCCCTTCAAAAGGTCGCTGCAGCCATTTTAGGGCTATATTTTGTAGAAATGGCACCAAGTATTGCATATAAACCAGAAGTGTCTAAAATGGGCAAATATGTAACAATTGCCACTAATTCTACTTCAGGATGTAAATTTTGGACTAAAGAAGGTTGGCAAGCACTGATTAATTGGTTAGTGTCTAAAGGATATGAAGTCTATAATGTTTCCAAAGAATTGAATCCATTTGATAATTGCACTCAAATCACTACTCCTAGTCTTGAGTCTAAAATGGACTGGATAGCTAGAAGTAGTTTCTTTATTGGTCTATCTAGTGGATTAGCTTGGTTAGCTTGGGCTATGGGTAAACAAGTGGTAATGATTAGTAACTTTACTGAAGATTGGAATGAGTTTTCTTGTATTAGAATTACCAATAAAAGTGTTTGTCATGGCTGTTGGAATAACCAAAATTTTTCTTTTAATCCGGGGGATTGGAATTGGTGCCCTGTACATAAAGGCACAGATAAGCAATTTATTTGCCATACCTCAATTACAGCAGATATGGTTATAGCTGAAATAATATAAGCAGGTTTATAGCCTGCTTATATTTACTAAAAACCACGAACCAACTATTTGTTTAATTCTTTACTTAGTTCTATAATTGTTTTAGAAACTACCCCCCATTTCATTTCCTTGAATAGTTCCTTTAATTTATTAAAGTCACTATCTTCTAATTCTAATGTAGCTGTTCTGTCAAGCATAGAATCGTTAAAATCCTCTGGCTTTATTTCAAAAAGACCTTTATGTGCATCTACTTTATCAAGTAAACGCAACCTTTGCATCATTTCATCTACGCTAAACCCGCTTTGGCTAGGGTTATTAATTGCACTTTTTAATAGGTCATAAGTGGTTAAAAATGTGTCCCTGCCTTGTAGTGTTTCTTTAACTACTTTTAATTCAATTGATTTCATAGTATTATTTTTGACAAAATTATATCAATTAATTTAATTAAAAAAATTAAATTCCTGAAGTTCCGCTTGTACCACCTGTACCACTTGTGCCGCTAGTTCCTGAAGTATCAGGAGTTGGTGTTGGAATCCAAGGTAATGGTAAATTTACAATTGGAGGATTAATTAAATCGGCTAATTGATTATCTAAAATAGCGTCTAATGAAGGCACATTTAATCCAGTATTCAACCATCCACATACTTGTTCAAAAGTAAGATCAGGATAAGCTGTAAAGTCTGTTGGGCTAGGTGTAACACAAGCCATTGTCCCAAATACGCTTGTAGAATATGTTATACCATTTGCATTAGTGGCTGCATTTCTTCTCCAATGTACTGTTACTACTACATCTAATAATGAACCATCTTGTGGTACTTCATCCATTTGGGATATTACCCAATTATATACTGTTGCCATTTTTTATTATTTTTACAAATTTACTAAATTATTTACTAAGTTGTTTAAAAGTATATGTATAACCTAAATTTGTTGGTGACCATGATGCTCCAGCATTGGTACTAACAAAAGATATTCCATCTGGACTTTTAGTAACTATTGTCCAATAAGTTGCATCATTTGAAACATTTACTCCTCCTAGTAATTCAGGAACAAGTTCAGAGTTTGTTGGGTAAAAAGTACCAAAAGTTGCCCATCTAT
>Ga0209189_1001362_pt1 | contig 18340 bp, 42 predicted proteins | sample C_130820_EF_Meta_FD_187308 | JGI IMG/M metagenome (GOLD analysis project Ga0209189, IMG submission 187308) | Freshwater microbial communities from Lake Croche, Canada to study carbon cycling - C_130820_EF_MetaG (SPAdes) (version 3) | ecosystem: Environmental > Aquatic > Freshwater > Lake... | reverse complement strand
TGGATGATCGGTGAGGATCAGGCGTATCTTGGTGCGATAGCGTTGTAGTTGCTGAGAACCTCGGAATCGCTGAGCGCCCTGTTGTACACCGCAACCTTTGGGATGATTCCGTCCACCAATCCGTTGGCCGCAACGTCGAATTCCGCCGCTATTCTGTATCCGTTTCCTGCGCTCGATGCGGTTCGTGGGCCGGCGAGGGTGTTTGTGGCGGACAGAGAACCATCCACGTACAGCTTTACGCTAGAAGAACCATCGTAGGTTGCGGTGTAGTTGTACCAAACACCAGTGGAAGGTGTGATCGAGGTGAACTCTGGGGCGAGGTGGAACCCATCGTTATACGTTTCGTAGAATCCACCACGAAGGTGGTTTGACGCCTGTTGGAAGAGTATCATCCAGTTTATTCCTTGTGGGGAACCGAATATGTCCGTCATGATGCAGTTGTAAGTGCCTGAGCCTGGAAGGCTGTTGAACTTAACCCAGCAAGTTGCCGTGAAACTAGAAAGTGAACCGACCGTTGGGCCTTGTGCGTACTGGGTAGAAGCTGCGGCGAACGTGAGGGTTCCTCCGTTGGAAGAAGAGTACGTTGGAGAGTTGAACAGCGTTGCATCCTTGCCGTTTCCAGAGATGTCGTACCACGTGGCGCCGCTTCCAGGATAGGAAGATGCATTGCCTGCATCGAGGTGGAGAACCAATCCGCTTGTTTCGATGTCGAGAACAGGAGGAACGACGATCTTTGATTTGAAAGATCCTCCGGGTCCGTTGTTCTTGATGTTAAAAGTCCCCGCCCGTACCTTTGATTTTCATTGACATATAAACTGATTCCTTTTACAACGTCCAAGTTTTCACAGCAACACCGCCACCGCCTCCACCTCCACCGCAGGTTGCGTCGGAGCCAGGGACACCAGCACCGCCGCCGCCGCCACCAATTGCCCAGATCTTGACCTGAGTTGTGCCGACCGGAACCGTGTAGCTGGTGCCGTTCGTGAGGACGACCTGTGCAAGTGAACCACCGGTGAACTGAGCGACGACCACACCTGATCCGCCTGCTCCACCACTGTGTGTCACTTGTCCTCCAGCAGCACCGCCGCCGCCGCCTCCATACAGGCCGTCACCTCCTGGGCCACCATACCAACCTGCTCCTCCACCTCCGCAGCCGAAACCTGTCGCGGGTTGACCTGCGGCCTGAGCACCATCATAGGGACCGCTTCCGTTTCCGCCAGCACCAGGAGAACTCGTGGATATGCTGAGTGCCGACAGCACAGAGAAAAGGCCGCTCACGTCGACCGAAGTTCCGCCTCCTCCGCCATACACACCGTGGTTCTGATCGTTTCCTCCGCCGATCGCACCGCCGCCGCCGGATCCTGTGTCACCGCTATAGCTTCTTCCTGATCCGCCCGTGACGTTGGTGTCGCCACCAGAAGCTGTGCCACCTGTGTTCGTCGCAGACGTGTTGTAGACGGCCCCAGATCCACCGTAAGCGTACAGAGTGTCGCCATTGAAGGTCACAGAGGTCGTTCCTCCCGTTCCTCCTGCGGTTGAGCTGGGTCCTGCAGTTCCTCCGCTTCCAATGCTGTAAAGGATCACGGGTTGAGGAGCACTAACGACCTTTGACTTGAAGCTTCCGCCTCCGCCGGTGTTCTTGATCTCGAAATTGCCTCCGGCTCCCAAGCTCTTTACATTGAACGACATGGGGATAACTATGTCGAACGACGAATACAGAGACGCCTCCTAGCACAGAAGTGCAGGAGGCGTCGAGATCAACCCTGTGGATCGCCGATGAGGAACGCTGGCATCTCACCTAGCGCCTCATGGATCTTGTGTGCAAGACCCTCGAGGGAGTCCTCACCACTCTCTGCAAATGTCGTAAACGCCTTCTGAAGGGCGTTGTGTACGTCGACGACTCGGCAACCGATCTTGCTGGGATCGATCTGATTGGGCTGCTGCTCTTCAGACATGCTCATGTTCACTTTCCGCCTCAATGGCTTAGAACGATACCATACAACGTCCCGAGTCTTCTGTTCACCTCTTTTTGGACATCGTCTGCCAGGCTTCGATGGGGACTGACTTCAGCGCTCGTGACGCCATGTCGACCGTCGCCCACCACTCGGCGAGCTCGGACGGTCCCGTTATCTCACCGGAGTCTATTGCTTCCTGGACGAGTGCCTGGAGCTTCTCTCTTACGGCTTCCTTCTTCATGTACTCCGTGCTAGCACCGATCCTCTTTTTGCCGGCTTCTTCGATGGCCTCTGTCACAAACTGCCTGAGGAGTTCTTTGTCGTCGCGAAACATGACGATACGTATGACTCGTCCCTTTATACAAGACGCCAGAAGTGCGATAAGATGGTCACATGAAGAGAACTTATTCCTTCCTGTTTGCCGTATCGATCATCGCATGCGGTGAGCAGACTGTGCAGAAGAAAGAGACGCTCGAAGTACAGAAGCCTTTGACTCTCGAGACCGTGAAAGTCGAAGAAGACCATGTACAGCATCAACATGGTGACTGTGCCTGCATGATGGTTCCCACCGAAGAGTGTCAAAATGCGTGCTGTGATCCAAACTACTCTCAACTTCTCGTGGAGTCATGTCAATGTGTCGCAGAGTGACGTGTACAGAGTGTGGAAAGCCTACGTTTGAAGGATGCGGACGTCATGTCGACGTAGTGTTGGCAGACGTCCCCGCGAAGGATAGGTGCTCTTGTCCCAAACAAGATGAAGAGGAATGAATGTCTGAAGTTATCTCACTGAATGACGGCAACTTCGAAAGCTACATCACATCAGGAATCGTTCTCGTCGATTTCTCGGCCTCGTGGTGTGGACCCTGTAAAGTTCTGGGTCCGATCGTCGACAAGATTTCGACGGAGTTGTCTGGCAAGGTGAAGGTCTGCAAAGTCGACATCGATGATGCACCCTTGACGTCGACGAAGTACAATATCCGAAGCGTTCCGACCTTGATGGTCTTCAAGGACGGAGTGAAGACAGACCAAGCGGTGGGTGCTCTCTCTCGAGAGAAGATCCTCAGCTTGATCAACTTGTAAGACCGATGCGGGGATAGCTCAATGGTAGAGCCCCAGTTTTCCAAACTGGATGTTGCGGGTTCGAGTCCCGTTCCCCGCTCTCTGTCTAGACGAAAAGATGGCCGAGCGGCTTAAGGCACCAACTTGCTAAGTTGGCGTGGTAACTCCACCGAAGGTTCGAATCCTTCTCTTTTCGCAGGTGCCCACCTAGCTCAGTGGTAGAGCACTTCCTTGGTAAGGAAGAGGTCACGGGTTCAAGCCCCGTGGTGGGCTCCAATGAAAACTTGCCCACTTAGCTCATCTGGTAGAGCAGCGCACTTGTAATGCGCAGGTGATCCGTTCGAGTCGGATAGTGGGCTCCATCAAGGCGTCAATACGGGAATGTGAATATGGACGAGGCGACCTCCTGCGGCGTGGAGTGTCGTCGCCCAATGCATTCCCCATGCAGAGACGTAGCCGAGAACGAATCCTGCTGCAAACGTGCGCCAGTTGATCCAGTTTTTGAGTCCTCGCATGACATAGGTAGGGGTTTTGCATCCCACTTGTATTTGTTCGTCACGATGTTATAGGATTCTTCGCATGTGGAACAGGTGGAACAGAAACACTCCGATCGGTACGAGGCTGGGAGACGTAGTGCCTCGACCCAGTTTCCTTGACTTCAAGATCGCAGACGTGGGTCTCGCAGTGGGCGACCTCGTGACCTACAGTCTCACTTCGTACAGCAACGGAATGACCCTGTACCGCATCGAGAAGGACTGCAAGCCAGACTGCGATCTCACCTGGATGTCGTGTCACAATCAGGCCTCACGCTGGTCGTCGTCTTTGACTCCGAGCTCTCGCCTCGCATGGGTGAGACCCGGCACACGGACACCCGTCCCGGACGTCAGGGTGCGAGGTTGCATCGAGATCGTGCCCGTGCTTCAGTTCTTTCCGAGCTCGACGCCGCTGAAGAAGAGGACAGTGTCCTACCAAGCGATCCGACGTGTCCAGAAGGTGGACGTCATCGCCCTCGGTAAGTCCTTCTCGACATTCCAGGACTTCATCAATCAGGAGATAAGGCGCCTCACGGGCGCCTGAAGTCAGGCTCAGGCTCCCTGAGTCTTCTGTTTCGCCTTCTTCGCGGCCTTCTCGCCCTTCGAAACTGCGACGCCGTGAGGAAGGCCGCTTGCCTTGTGACGTGCGATCATCACGTCCTCGAAGTCGTTCTTGCCGTCCTTGTTGAGGTCGTCGTCCTTCGACGCCTCGTCCACCACGGCCTCCTCGACGACCTCACGAATGATCCTGCGCAGCTGCGAAAGTCTGATTCTCATGCGCATAAGTATGCGTCACGCACGAAAGGTGCGTCCCGTCCTCAACGCTTGATCTGAGGCGTCGGTATGACGTTGTAGTCCTTCGTGTAGAAGTCGGGAAGGGCATAGGGATTCTGAGCAGTCGGAGGCACGGGACCGTAACAGTCTTCCTTGTCGTAGAGCGGCTCCATGAGATGGGGCGAGACTTCCTCAGGATCGTCCATGTCCTTGATGGAGATGCGACCGAGTTGTTCCCTGTCCGCCATGCTGGGCGCAGTCGGGTTCCTCGTCACAGGCCTCGGAGGCATCGTCGTTCCACCGCCGGCCTCTGCCAGTGACACTCTGATTATTCTTCGTAATGTGCCCAACCTGATTCTCATGATTCTCATGGAGAATACTTATCCTGTTCAGCAACAGGAATGACATGAGCAAAGGTCTATTGAGGGCATTGATCCGAGAGGCACTGCTACAAGAGATAGACATCGAGGACGTGGGAAGCATCTGCTATACGGCAGGCTCCACGCACGTGATGAAGACGTGCAAGATCGGCCGCGACAAGTACTTCCTCAAGTTCTCTGACGATGCTCTCTTCGACGGTGTGGATCCGTCCCTGCAAATATTGGTGGAATATCTCGCGTATAGAATCTATGGACTATTTGCGGGAATAAGGATACCGACACCTCAGCTGGTCTACGATGCAGGCGGCAGCGAGGTCGGCCTCGCCACGAGCACAGTGAAGGGCAAGATGGCCCTCAAGGTGGGAACGAAGCCCAAGATGCTCGCGAAGATGATGTCGCAGGGCGTGTACGTCGACATCTTCCTCGGCAACTGGGACGTGATAGGCACGGGCAGTGGCAACGTCTTCATCGACGACGAGGGTGCGACGAGGATCGATCCGGGCGGCTCTCTCACGTTCCGTGCCCAGGGCGGTAGGAAAGGCAAGGCCTTCGGACCCAAGGTTCGCGAGTTGGAGACGATGCTGTCGTCTGGTTCCGGATCAGGCGACGTGTTCATGTACGCCGATCTCAAGGTGGCAGCAAACGAATTCCTCTCCGTCGATTGGCCCACGATCGAGTCAGAGATCGATTCCGTGCGCAACGAGGTCGACGAAGAGCTCGAGCTACGCGAGATGGAAGACCTCATGAGTCAGTGGAACGACGACGTGGACCTCATCAAGAGCACACTCAAGAAGAGGCACTCTGAGGTGAAGGCCCACGCCGTGCGCACGCTCAAGGGACGCTGATCAGTTCAAGTTGTCGCGGGAAGGTGGACCTTCGTCGTCTTCCTCGCGAGGCTGCGGAAAGTCCATGTTGAAATGGACGTTGGGCGGAGGCTCAGGCTTCTTGAAGAGCTTCAGGATGTCGGAGATGACGCTCGTCACCGACAGCAACGTGAAGATGCTCAAGAAGAACGTGAGGTAAGGATGGGCCATGCTCCATTCGTTCATGTCACTTCCTCCAGCTGATGCGGCCGCGAGACGTGTCGTACGGAGAGACCTCGACCACGACGTTGTCTCCCGGAAGGATGTGGATGTGGTTCTGACGAAGCCTCCCGGACAACGTGGCGAGAACCATGATGCCGCTCTGTGTCTTCACCTTGAACCACGTGCCAGGCAGCGCCTCTTCCACGACGCCGTGCAGCTCAATCTTGTCCTCTCGCTCTTCTGCGATCTTCGACTCGTGCTGCGAATTGCGATTTTTCTTGTTCTTTGCCATATCTTTCGTCTTCTTGCTCTTCCTCGTCTCCTAATCCGATAGGAGGTAACTCTACACTGCCGCGGCCGCGGCCTCCGATCCCTGCGATTCCGCCGAATCCTGCTGATCTCCTGACAAGCCTGTCGACTTCTTCTGCGACGATCTTTCGAAGATCACTTAGTCTCATCCTCATGGTTCTTCATCTCCTCGGCGTCTCCCGGAGGAAACACGGCCTCGAATTCGAGGTCACCCATGTAAGTATCGTTCACGCTGAGACTGGTCAGCGTAGTGAAGCAGCTCTCGCTGTCCTTCAACGCGACGGTCGACTCGACGACGTACAGCGCGTCGTCGCCGTGAAAAGTGAGTCCAATCAGCCTCCCGTCGTGTGAAGGGTAGGCAGAAGCAGGTCGACGACGTCCATTTGGCCTCAAGACCCTCACGTCGACGATTCCCGTGACCATGTACAGACCTCCGTCATCTGGGTCAATGCCGCACGACACTACACGGTCAAGAGCGTCAGGATGCCCATGAAGTCTATCGATCACAGGCTGCGGTATCGCAAACATGTGCTGCGGAAGCTTGACTTCTTTGGTGCCAATCCTTCGAGTGCCAGACATCTAAATAGTATACTCTGTGAGGAGGTCGACGTTCATTACTGCCACATTCACTAACGAATTTGCCTACTTACGACCATGATTACCGTGGGTTCTCTTGTCAAGTTCGTCTGGTGGTCCAGTTACAGGGCTCCCAGCGTTGTAGTCGACGACAAGGGACACACTTCTTGGCATGAGGTCCATCCGGGTGACACGGGTGTCGTCCTATGCGCTTCAGAAGAAGACAACGTCGTGGTCCTGTTCTCCCATGTCGATTCTTTGCTCAGGGTAAGTAGGAGCATGCTTTCAGTCGTTGACTAACACCGATTGCTGCAGCGTGAGGTCTGTCTCGTGATAGGGTCCTGTCTTTCCCTCCTCGGAGAAGAAGACGTAGTAGACCTGGGGATAGCTGTTGAGCATGTGCCTCACGTGCATCGAATTGATGAGACCTTCGTTCGAGATCTTCTTGTCGATGACCACACCGAGCTTCTGGCCGTGGTTCCTGCACCTCACGAGGTCTCCTACGCAGATATGCATCCCCTCTTCCCCACGTCCTCAGGTGTTTCCTCGTCGAGCTCCAGGAGGGTGTCCTCCCGGTGTTCTTGCAGACGATGTGAGTCCTTCGTCGACCACAAGACCACCCAGCAGTCTTCCCTCGTCTCCGACCTCTCGATCACGATTCCGATGCGGAGAGAGTCGATTCCCCAACGATTCTTCGTGACAACGAGGCTGCCGGGTGCCATGTCTTAACATATGACCGTCCTCATTCGTCTTCCACGATGACGGCATCGAGCGAGAGGAAGGTAGTGGCCACGCTCGCGGCGTTCTTCATCGCAGTCCGCGTCACCTTGACGGGATCGATCACGCCTTCGGCGACCATGTCGACATATTCACCCGTAGCAGCATTGTAGCCAAGCAGAGGGTCGTCTGTTTTTCTCTTCATTAGCTCGTTGACAATCACTGCGTCGCTTTGTCCTGCATTTTCTGAGATCTTGCGGATCGGTGCGAGACATGCCTCGAGGACGATCTTCTCGCCAGGACTCACCTTGTCCGATCCCTCGATTCCCTGGAAGGTCTGCCAGACGTTGAACAGTGCCATGCCGCCGCCAGGGACGATTCCTTCCTCGACGGCCGCTCGGGTCGCGTGTAGGGCGTCCTCGATGCGGTACTTCCGCTCGATCATCTCGACCTCCGTCGCACCTCCGACCTTGATCAGGGCGACACCGCTCGCAAGCTTCGCTATGCGAACACGCAGCTTCGTGAGGTCGTCGACCCCGAGCGTGATGTCCCTCATCTGCGTCTTCAGGTCGGACACGGCCTGATCGATCGCGTCCTTCGTCGATCCCGTCGCGACGAGGGTCGTAGACTTTGCGTCGACGACGACCTTCTTCAGCGTGCCGAGGTCTGACATCTTGAGATCCGACACCTTCACGCCGCTCATCGAAGACGCGATCTTTCCTCCCGTGAGGACAGCGATGTCACGAAGGAGCTCTTCCTTGTGCTGGCCGTATCCGGGTGACTTGATCGCGACCACGGGAAGAGCACCGTTGACGCGGTTCACCACGAGGCCCTGTAACGCCTCTCCTTCGACCTCATCTGCGATGACGAGGAGCGGTGTCTTTGTCTGTGCGATCTTCTCGAGGATCGGCACCATCTCCTTCATCGTGGTGATCTTGCCGTCGACGAGGAGGACCTTCGCGTCGGAATACACGACGTTCATCTTCTCAGAATTCGTGACGAAGTAGGGCGACAGGTAGCCTCTGTCGAGCTGCATGCCCTCGACGATCTCCAGGCTCGTGGTCGTTCCCTTGGCCTCTTCCACGGTGATGATGCCGTCGTGGCCGACCTTGTCCATCGCCTCGGCGATGAGCTCACCAATCTTCCGGTCGCCGTTCGCACTGATCGTCGCGATCTGTGTGATCTCTTCGGCAGTCGTGAGCTGCTTTGCGGAATCCCTGAGCAGCTGAATCACGGTCGTCGTGCCCTTGTCGATTCCTTCGGTGAGCTCCTTTGCGGAATAACCTGCCTCGAGGAGCTTCAGGCCCGACTTCACCATTGCGTGGGTGAGGATCGTCGACGTCGTCGTGCCGTCTCCTGCGATGTCGTTGGTCTGGGAGGCTGCCTCCTTGATGAGGTGTCCTCCCATCCTCTCGACAGGATTCTTCAGCTTCACCGACTTCGATACAGTGACGCCGTCCTTCGTGACGATGGGTGACGAGGAAGCGTCCTGCTGAATGAGGGCCGTCTTTCCCTTGGGGCCTAGAGTACAACCAACGGCTGTGGCGACGGTCTCGAGACCCTTGAACAAGGCCTTTCGGGCCTCCGACGAAAATACGACTCTTGTGTAACCAACGACCTTATTGTCTTCAAGCATGTCGAAGAATCTAATCTATTTCGATGAGAAGTTCAACGCTTCGTCTCTTTGGTGATGGAGATCCACACCGGTTTTCCGCTCTTCCAAGCGACAGCGACCTGGCCCTTCTTGTAGGACGCTAAGACCTGCTCAAGGGCCAGGCGCTGCTGCTCGTCTGTCACCTGCGTGATGTACAGCTTGAGACGGAACTCCGTGTAGTCGACCAAGTTCTTCTTGGCACCACCGGGCGCTATCTGGGACTTGTGAAGTTGAAACTCTGTACAAGTGTCCCCTGGTTTTCTACCGGGCACCTGCGGATTCCTCGTAGTCATACATCTCTCGAACTTCATGTCCTCGAGGTAAATATGGCTGCAAGATCCGGAGAATAGAAAACTTTAGACAATCATAGCTTGAGAATGTGAAAGGGCGGTCGGACGGCGGCGTCGTTTCGTGCTGCAGCAGAGAGTGCAGCCTCGATCCGCTTTCGAGGCGAAGAGATCGATTTAGTACCGTGCATCGCACCCACCGCGACGCTGCTTCCGCTTCCCACAGAGTCGTAGCCGTCCTCTGGACGGCCGCACTGATAGTCTCCTTCCACGTTGTAGAGGCGTCCCCTGAAGCCCACGAGGATCGACGGAAACAGCCTGTCGTTTCCCGTGAGGCCTGCCTTCTTGTTCTCGGCGTCGAGGCAGTCTCGAAGCGAATCGACGAACTGGTTCACCATGAACGAGTCGGGATCCTCGACGCCCGTTGGGTCAGGAATCGAAAAGCTGTGCTTCAGGAGGTCACCCATTCGGAATGAGCCGCAGAAGCCGATGATGAACTCTCCCTTGATGAAGACCTTCTTGTCTGCCCTGATCCGCTGGTTCATGTTTCCTGCCGTGCCCGCGGAATCTCCGCCCATCCAGACGACGCCGTTCTTCTCGAGACCTACGATGCATGTCATTGTTTATCTCTCCTTGTCAGAATTGTAGTCATAGTAACGTGTTTAGTTCAATCAGTAATTGATGCTATAACGATGATGTTCGACATACATATTGTCATGAATGAATCGAACATGAAAAGAATATGTCCAGCTTGTAGTGCTGAAGTAATTTACAAGAGCAAAGCAAGATTCAAAGAGGCTGTAGAGAGAAATGGCCCATGCAAAAGCTGTACAACGCGCGAAGGAGCTAAGTCACCTGAAAGACGAAGGAAAATCTCTGAAAGTACAAAGAAGCGATACGCACATTGCAGAGAAAATGACCCAGACAAATACAACGAGATCTGTCGTAATGTTCGCTTCAACAATAGCAGCCTGTGGTCTGACCCAGAGAAAAGGCGCGCCTGGGAAGAAAAGAGATCTTCGCCTGAATTCAGGAATGATTTGCGCGAGAGGTTGACTTCAACGTGGTCAAGCATGTCCCTTGAAGAAAGGCAGGAACGAATTGCGAAAATGGTTGACACACGCAAATCAAGAGGAACACTTGGGAATAACAACAAGAAGTGCACGGGCACCTACGAAGGTGTGACATTTCACTCAAGATGTGAAGAAAGATTCTTGAAGAAACACTTGAAAAGTTATGAGATCAGAAACTGTGAACCGCTAGTTGGAGAAAACTTCTACTATCAGCCCGACTTCTGGAGTGATCGACTTACTTCCTATATCGAAGTTAAGTCACCGTGGACGTTCGAAGTAATGACCGGTCGAAAGAAGTACAACTCTAAAGACGATAGACAGCAGTGCTCACAGCTGGGGAGAATCAAGAGCCTTAGAAAGACTCATCGTATCCTCTTTTGTGTAGAGATCAATGGCAACTTCTATTTTGTTGATCCCGCTGACGTCTATGATGATGTATCGGTATGTGCACTCACAGAGGAATGTAAAAGTCTTTCGCAAGCTTAAAAACTCCAACGTTTTTAAGCTTGCACTCAACTTCTACATCAACAAGATCGTCTCTCAGCATCTGCAGTTGACAGTCTGGGACATAATGAATTAGATTGCTATGCTTTCTTCTTTCATTGAAAGAACCATTTTCCATTCCTGGTTCCGTATTTGCAAGGTGTTGGAGTGGTTTGATCCCTTTGGGCCAAGTTTCCATTGTTGCAGATTGGGCGTCCTCCAAAGAGATATCTCCATCGTTGAACACTGAGTGGTGTGAGTCCCAGCAGATCGGGACGCCCGTCTCTTGGTACACCTCGAGGAGGTCGATGACGTTGTAGCAGTTTTCGTCGTTCTCGAGGGTGAGACGCTTTCGCACGTTGTCAGGCAGCGACTTGATCTGTTCGATGAGTCGAGAGGTGCGGTCCGTCTTGCCGCCGTGGATGTTGATGGCATATTGGGGTGTGTGGTCTAGACCCATGGCGTCGAACATCCAACCATGGATGGCGAGCTCGACGAACGCCTTCTCGACGATGGAGTCGGAGTCGGAGGACAGCACACAGAACTGTCCGGGATGTGTGGTGACTCGCATGCCGTTCGACTTCACGAAGTCGCCTGCGACCTTGAGGTAGTGGAGAACTTCGGGATTGACCCACAAGGAACGGTCGACCTGGTCTGCGAGAGGAAACAGCGCAGAAGAGATTCGGAAGTGTCGAACGCCTGTGCTCCGAATCTTCGGAAGCATCTCGGAGAGTCGCCGCACGTTGTTGATGTACGTGCCTTTGATCATCTCGGAAGTGTACTTGCCGTTTCTGTAGCGTCCTAGCTGGAGCGTCCTTTCCTCCATTTCGTTGACAAGGTACTTCTCACCTGAACGTGGTTTCGTCTCTTCTTTGAGGAAATGACAGCAGATGCCTAGCATAGACTCACCTTAAAATGCGACCGCACATCTTTGCACGGAGGAGTCAATTCTTTCTCTTGCGAGCCTTCTTCAAGAAAGTCTTCGTGATGAAGTCGACTTCTGAATGTGCACCGCTGCGCTGCTCGAGGACCTTGTCGATCGAGGACGTGTCCTCGTCTTCGTCGTCGTACTTCGACAACTTCTTCACGCGCTGTGCGAGTTCCTTCACGGACAGCTCGGCCTCGTCAGGCGTCATAAACCTGAGACGCTTCACGTATTCCTGAATGAAGGCGATGGGCCATTCCTTCACGACGTCGTACGCATCAGCATGGTCTTCGCCGAGGACAGCCTTCACGACGTCGTCGTCCATCTGCTTGATCTGGAGGAGCTCATCGAACCGCCCGGGTCGCAGGATCGCGTCGTCGAGGCGACTCCTGTTGTTGACAGTCGCGATGACGAGCTTCACGTGTCGCTGAAAGAACTCCAGTGTCTCGAGGAGAGCCTCTTGGTTGCCGCTCCTGTCGAAGTCGTCGAGGATGACAGCATCGGGTTCGAAGATGGAGATCGCCTCGAAGATCGTGCTTGATTCGAGGTGACCGATGTCCTCTACCCTGATTCGGAACGACTTCATGCCCAAGTTGTCCACGATCGTGCGCGCCATCGTTGACTTTCCTGTCCCGGGAGGACCGTAGAGCATCACCGACCGCGACACGCCTGCATCGACGCACTTCTTGAGATACGTCGCGTACTCTGACGCCCGTTTGGAGGGCATGGGACGAAACGCGTCGTCTGATTCTAGTGCTACCGTCACGTCGTCGTGATTCTTTCGGTTCCTGACGTGACGAAGGACGATGTTGTCGTCCTTCATGATCCTCCACAGCTCGGTCTTGATGATCTTCTTGGCGTCCTCGACCTTGTGGGTCTCGACGTAGATTCGGTCGATGAAGTTCGACTTGGTGTTGAAGACGTAGCCAAACCTCACGTCTTCGACGTGGATCATGTGGATGACGTGCGACTCGTCAGAAGTTCGCAACACCTTGTAGGGCTTGCCAGCAAGAGCATTGAGAATGATCTTGTTGAAGTCGCTGGGATAGGGCGACTCCCACGTCTCGTTGAAGTAGTCGTCGGGCCAAATCTCCAGGTCATCGACGATGACCTTGCCGATGAGGAAGGCGGCCTTCGCGGCGTTGATCGGCGTACGACTCTCCACGAAGGGCTGCACGGCAGAGAAGACCTCTGAGCCGACCCGAAAGAGCCGCTTCACTTTTCCGACGTTGAAGAAGTCGCGGACGAGGTCGGTGCCTGATCGCGTCATGAGATTGGAGTTGTCCCTAGGTTTCTTCGCCATGATGTTTCCAGACCCTATTCCCTGCCTTGTCATTGTTTACTTTTGACACACTGGACACCAATGAGAAGTTCTTCCCTCTGGTGTCTGCTCTCGAACTACGACGTGCCCATGGGGGCAAGTCTTCCTGGAATAGACCTTGAAGTCGAACTGCGTGGTTCCTGCGTGTCCGTCGGGCGTCCTGTAGGTGGAGATCGTTGCACCCTGCGACTTGTACGAATCCGTGGCGACTTGAACGACGCTCTTGTGGAGGGACTCGTATTCGAGTGGTGTGATGTCGATCACGGGCCGCCACGGCGACACACCTGCACGATACAAGACTTCGGCCTTGATGTAGTTTCCACAGCCGCTGATGGACGCCTGGTCCATCAATGCCTCCGCAATTGTCCGGGTTGGTTTACCCAGAATCTTTTCTGCGAATAAACCTGGTGTCATCTGTGAGGTCAGGACGCATGGTCCGAGGGTAGACAGCTTCTTGCGATGGCTGGCTGCGCCGCGGACGAACTTGAGGGTCCCAAAATGGCGCGGGTCATTGAAGAAGACTTTCGCAGTGTCACGTGACACTGCGACGCCGCTTCCGTTGTACTCCACGATGAAAGCAGTGTGCTTCGATGGAGAAGTGTACCACCCACCCGACATGCCGTAGGTGCAATGGAGGTACCAGTCCTCCCACTCCCTGGGAAAGCTGAAATACCACCACATGAACTTGCCGTGCGTGGCGACTTCTTTCACACGAGGAACGCCAGCAACGCCCACGTCATCGAGGAACTCTTTCATTCCTGTGGGCGGCGTCGTAGTGTAGCGTCCCGAGAGACCGACACACAGGTCTGTCAACGCTTTTCCTTCTATGAGCTGCTTGAGTCTGTCACGTGAATATGCGAGCTCTGGGCCCTCAGGCATCTGACTTCTCCTTGTGTTTCATGACTCATTCCTGTCGATCTTCATCGATCAACTCCAGTTCGTTCATCGAGTACGTAAAGATCTTTCCATCGGAACACATAACTCGTGCGTAACCTGATAGAGGAAGAGGAGGTTCCTCAACCAAACCCAGGAACACCATGAACTGTTCATCGGGCCATGGAGGGATGGCTCTTCCTTCATCATCCACCTCCACATATCGAACTAGATCACCGGGTTTCATGGATTCAATCTACCACACCCCGTTACAACTTTTCACTTCACGATCACCCTTCTAAGAGAACCCATCTCGTGTTCCTTTATGATACCATCCTTCCACAACACACGGTAGATCCAAGGTGTTCCAAACGGGGATTTTAACTTGGTTGGATCTGGATAAACTCCTAGAACAATTCCAAACGAACTTCTAACGATCTCGTTGTTCCAATCCACCCTCACAACGGCATCACCTATCTTCACCCCACCAACTCCAGATCACATCTTTTAATCCAACCAATCCCGGAGGAACATAGAACCTTGATCCAGGTGGTTTGAACGTGAAGAGGTAGGTTACCATCGGAAACATATCTTTGTTCAAGAACCATTCCAACCTCGGTGTAGTTGAACCTCCCCACATGGTTCTTCCTGTAGATTGAGGTGAAGGTAGGTGGTTCATCCCATAGAACCTTGTGATCCTCGTTACCTTCCAGTTCTGGAATGATTCGAACTTGTGATCCGGGTTTCACTCCACCACCTCAACATCCAAACGATAAACCCAACGAACTCCACGGGGAAATAGAACCCTACAAACATCCTGTTTGTATGCGTTCTGGTGTTCATCCAGTAGAACGAAGGTTTCACCCTTTTTCACGTGCGTTTCCCATGAATCACTCTCGGGCTCGGTGAAGATCCGAACCAATCCAACCTTGATTTTATCCTGGGCGCGGAGAAGATCGCCTCGTTTCATATCGGTTTAATGGAGCTTCCTGCAACCATGCTTTGGGAACCACTGGAACGTAGGATCTGATAGAACTTGGTATCGATGGAAATTCCGTGCAGTTCCTTGAGAATCAAACCAACCTCGGTTTTCCACCTGGAATCGGAAACAAAAGAGCTGTAGGTGTAGAGCACCATATCACCGGGTTTCACTGGATCACCTCGAAGTTCCAAACCAAATGGTTTCCGAAATCAACATCTTTAATGATTCCGGTGTTCAACACGAACCTCCCCTCATAAGGTTGTCTTTTCTCATCAAATCTATTGGATGGGCCGAGATAAACACCAATGAAAGGTATCTCATCGAAACGAGTTAACCTCACCATATCACCGGGTTTCATATTCCCATCATACCATTAACCCTTCGGATTTTTCACGGCCAACCGGGGCATCCGGGATTCCCCAACCTCCACGGGAACATCCACCAACCCCAGCGATTCCGGGGCTTCGGGCCGTAACCGCTCCACCTCCCGCTCCACGGCATCCATCTCCTCCTCACCCATCGAGTAGTAGAGCTCATCCAACCTCCGGAACCACTCCTCCTCATCCTCGGCCCGGAGAACAACGTTCTTGAAAATCTCGATGTATTCCTCAATCCTACTCATGTTCCTATCCTATCATCACCCCGCCGGGTTTTGCACCTCAGTACCCAACCAAATGTTTATCGTTGCGGAATTCTGTTAGGATCTCCCAAAGGAGGGAAGGAAGGGAATCCTGGATGTGAAGGTAACCTGGTATACCATCATACATGCAACACCATGCCGGGCCAGGGGAAACAACTCCGGACTTTTCTCTCCAAATCCTGAATGATTTCATTAGGTTAAACATCAACTAAATTCACCACGAACCAGATCCCAAGAACCGCTCCCATGCCCCACACAGTTCCAATCATCCAAATCGTGCCTCTGTGGTTCTCTTCCCTCCGGGCTCCACTTTCCAGGGCCACGGGTGGTGATTATCTTCAGCATATCCTCGGGGAGAACCTCCTCATCATACTCATTGAGGATCTTGGCGCCCGATGCACCCCAGGCCGCCTTCCAATCATCCAAGGAATTGATACCTTCCTCTGGAATAATATGGAGGGAGAAACACCAACCATAGGAGGATTTTCCTATGTGAAGTACCTTCTCATCCGGATCGTGTTTACAGGTTACACACTTTGAAGGTGATTCTTTTTTCAAATAATAGTTTGTTCCCACGGTTCACTTTCCTTCTAAAATCTCTTCCACCCGCAGTTCAGGTTCATCCATTTTCTTACGTGCTTTCCACGGTAAAGATCCGCGTTCTTCCCGGTGAAGTTGATCCACCGAATCGATCTCCTCAACCTTGTACACCGATGAACTTGGAATTTCCTCGGAGAGGTTCCGGAAACCGATCCTCTCGGCCTCACGTTCATCAACACAATCCACAAGGATCTCGGTGCGAAATGTTACTCTGTATAGGGGCATGATTCTATCCTAGAATCCCTCATCGGAACTTTTCACAGATCCCAGGAAACTGAGGTTCAATGCCAAAAATGGAAATTGTTGTTGATTATAAAATGTAGTGTGAAGATTAACGGTATCCTTCAGTTCCACTGTGAAATTTGCTTCCCTCAAATCTGCTTCGCTCAGATCAGCTCCGATCAGATCCGCTCCTCTCAGGTTCGCTCCTCTCAGGTTCGCTCTGATCAGGTTCGCTCCGCTCAGGTTCGCTCCGCTCAGATCCGCTCCTCTCAGATCCGCTCTGCTCAAATCCGCTCTGATCAGATTCGCTCCGCTCAAATCCGCTCTGATCAGATCCGCTCCGCTCAGATCAGCTCTGCTCAGATACACTCCAATCAGATCAGCTCTCTTACCTTTCTTCGGATCCTTGAGCCAGAGAGAATGTTGTTGAAGAATCTCTTCGAGTTGTTCAACATCCATAGTTTCACTCTACCATCATCCCGCGGAACTTTACACAACACCTCGAAGTTCCAACCCAGGTTGTTCCCCAGATCGACATCAACAATGATTTCATCATACCTACCCTCACGGGCTCTCTTCCCGGATGGTCCCGGACAAATGAAATGAACAACTCTCGATCATCTTCACAAATTCGAACCAGATCACCAGGCTTCACCTCACAACCTCTTCAACAAATTAAAGTTCACCCACCCCACCACATCACCACGGAACAATACCTTACACCCATTTCCACCCTGCCCCTCCAACGATTCCAACACCAACCCAACCTCTCCAAACCTCAACTCACCAATCTTCCTGGGAAACCCCCGGGATTTACTTCCCCACGCCTCATACACCTCCAACCCAGATTCAAACATAAACTCAGGACAAACCAGATCACCTACCCGTGAATTCATAGGGGATTTCCCTCGCACGGCACGTAAAACACACCAACCTCACCCCCACCCAATACCCTACACCACATCACCCCTTCCCACCCACACTTCTCATCAATCACCTCCAACAATATCCCAACATCATCACCAGGAACTATACCCAGGTTACTATCAGGATAAAACCTAACCATATCACCGGGCTTCATTGATCACCTCCACTTTTTCCTGGGCCAGAAAAACTTCCTTCAATCCTTTATCGGTGAGGATCGTGTGAAAAGGTAACGTATCGCTCCACCTGGTGTACCTCTTGGATATCCATATGCCGAGAACATTTTCCCGGGTGTTCATGAGTTCAAACAAGCAAAGATCACCGGGGTTCATGGGGCGCAGCGATCCTTTCGTAGTATTGATCAAGGATCATCACATCGTAAATTTCGGTGAACGAATCGCACCACATGATCTTAACCGCGCGGAGCTCTGGAACCTCTTCCAGAACAAGGCCTCTGGAATAACGAGTTCCAGGTGGAACATTGGTGCCAGGTTTTACGAGGAGAAGATCACCGGGTTTCATTTCACCACGTTCCATAGATCAGCTATGGATCCTTCTTCCTTCCACACCGTGTTTCCATTGGATAAAAAGATCTTGTAGTTTCTTCCCCACAGATCATCCACAACATCGATGATGATACCGGAGATCGGTTTGTTGTTCGCGATGAGGTAATCGTTGGGAAGAAGAAGGGTGCCAGGAGGAAGAGGGGTGGAGATCATCAGCCTATCACTTCCAGATGGGCCCCTGGGAACCAATCCACGAGGGCCGGAAACATCACACGAACGATCGTGGCTGTTGTGTTCATGCTCGATGTATCCGTTTGTAGAACGATTCCAATGGAATCTCGATCGGCATCTAAATAGTAGCTCGCCTTCAACCGCACGAGATCACCAGGTTTCACTTGATCACCTTCACCCTTTCGTACCTAACCCAACCGATCTTTCCTTCGGCATTTAGAATCCGCACGTAAGGAACATCGATGGCTGAATAACCGCTATCGATCGCAACACCAAGGTGATCTTCGCACAG
>Ga0209189_1001360_pt1 | contig 18364 bp, 17 predicted proteins | sample C_130820_EF_Meta_FD_187308 | JGI IMG/M metagenome (GOLD analysis project Ga0209189, IMG submission 187308) | Freshwater microbial communities from Lake Croche, Canada to study carbon cycling - C_130820_EF_MetaG (SPAdes) (version 3) | ecosystem: Environmental > Aquatic > Freshwater > Lake... | reverse complement strand
CCCGGCCAAGGGCTATCCGCTGGTGACCTTCAGCTGGATCCTCCTCTACAAGGGTGGCAATGGGGCTAAGCACGATGCCTTGAACAAGGTGTTCAGCTACACCCTCTCCGAAACAGCCCAGGCGAAGGCGCCGGAGCTCGGTTTCATCAGCCTGCCGCCGGATGTGGCGGCCAAGGGCAAGGCGGCTCTGGCCACGATGCAGCCCTGATCCCGAGCGCCCCCCGACTGCGGGGCATGGCGGGCATGGAGGGCACGCCGCTGGCTACCCACGCTGGGCCGGCCAAGGAGTTCAACGCAGCTTGATCGCCAGCACCAGGCTGAGCACCAGCCCAGTGGCCACGATTCCCCGGCGCAGCAGCGGCTCCGGGATGCACCGCCCGTAGCGTCCGCCCAGCCAGCCGCCGGCGGCGGTGCCCACCGCCACCAGCACCGCCACGCGCCAGTCCACCCGGGTGAAGCCGACGAACACCAGGGCGGCCGACCCATTCACAATCAACACCAGGGCATTCTTGTAGCCGTTGAGCCGCTGCAGGTCCTGATCGAGGCCCACCGCCAGCAGGGCCAGCAGCAGCACGCCCTGGGCGGCTCCGAAGTAACCGCCATAGAGCCCCGCCAGATACACCCCCACCAGCAGGGGGAGGCGGGTTCCTTGGCGGGATCCGCGGCGCCGCTCGATCCAGGCCCGGATCCGCGGTTGCAGGGCCATCAGCAGCGAGGCCAGGGCGATCAGCAGCGGCACCACGGCGGTGAACAGCCGCGCGGGCAGGGCCAGCAGCAGGATCGCGCCGCTCAGGCCCCCCAGCAGGGAGGAGGGCACCAGGGCGAGCAGGTTGGAGCGCTGCCCGGCCAGCAGGGGCCGGTAGGCCAGCACGCCGGCCCCATTGCCCGGGATGAGGCCAAGGTTGTTGGACACATTGGCGAGCACCGGGGGATGGCCGAGGGCCAGGAGGGTGGGATAGGTGATCAGCGACCCCCCTCCCACCAGCACATTGAGGGCCCCGGCGAGCGCTGCCGCCCCGATGATCAGCAGCGCTTCCACCCACCCCATCGCCGGCCATCCCTGTGGACGCCGCATCCGGGCGTCCTTGACGAACCAGCTTGCATCGAACAGGGCCGAAGGGCGGACGACGGCCCCGCGCCTGCGGCCTGGTGGCCCCCTCGGCGGAGGGTTGAGACCTGGGCCGATCCGCCGTCATTCCACAGTGGTGTCGCTCAACTCCCCAAGCCCATGGCCCGCCAGCACCTCCACGCCTCGCCGATCGCCGCGCCCGCCGGCACCTGGGGGGTCCTGCTGCTGGCGCCAGCCCTCACAGCCCTGATAGCCGGCCCTGCCGCCGCCCTGCCGCCAGCGCCTGTGGCCGCTGCGGCTACAGCCGCAGCCATCCCGGCCGATGCTGCCACGCTGGGACGGCTGCGGATCAGCCAGCGGCCCTGCCGGCTCAACAGCGTGAAGCAGACCTGCCTGATCACGGTTCTGGAGGGAAGCGAAGCCATGCGCATCGACCTCTCCGCCGGGGACCGGCCCTTCTGGGTGTTCACCCCGGCCGGCGCGGCCAGCACCGACCGCCGCCCCTTCCGCGATGGCCAGGGCCGCACCTGGCTCTATTCGGGCCACCACAGCTTCCAGCTGGTGCAGCAGGGCCCGGACCGTAACGTGATCGAGGTGGAATCGCCCTGAGGGCCGTCCCGGATAGCCCGCCGCCACCGCTCGCTGGTCTGCTGCGGTGGCGGCCGGTGCAAGCCATTCATCACCCCTACACTCCGGCCAAGGAAGTTGCCGCCGCAATGGCCCTTGAGCCCCTGCTGATCGCGCGGCCCACTCCGGGCCTTGAGCCTGACGCGGGTGTGGATGGGGTGCTGCTGCCGGCCCTGGCCAACCGCCATGGCCTGATCGCAGGCGCCACCGGCACCGGCAAGACGGTGACCCTGCAGCGCCTGGTGGAGCAGTGCAGCCGCATCGGCGTGCCCACCCTGCTGGCCGATGTGAAGGGCGACCTCTCCGGTCTGGCGGCGCCGGGCCAGGAGAATCCGGGCTTCAGCCAACGGCGCGAGCAGCTGGGGCTGCCGTCAGCCTCCTTCGCCCCCTGTCCGGTGGAGTTCTGGGATGTGCTCGGGGCGCAGGGCCATCCGGTGCGGGCCACCATCTCCGAGTTGGGGCCGCTCCTGCTCGCCCGCCTGCTCAACCTCAACGACACGCAGGCCGGCGTGCTCACGATCGCCTTCCGCGTGGCCGACGACCAGGGCCTGCTGCTGCTCGATCTCAAGGACCTGCAGGAACTGCTGCGCCACCTGAGCGAGAACGCCCGCAGCATCCAGAGCACCTACGGCAACATCTCCGCCGCCAGCGTGGGGGCGATCCAGAGGGCTCTGCTGGCCCTGGAGCAACAGGGGGCTGATCGCTTCTTCGGCGAGCCCTCGCTCAACGTGATGGACCTGCTCCAGACCGATGGCACAGGCCATGGGGTGGTGAACATCCTGGCCGCCGATCAGTTGGTGCTCGCGCCCAAGCTCTACGCCACGGTGATGCTCTGGCTGCTCTCCCAGATCTATGAGCAGCTCCCGGAGGTGGGGGATGCCGAGAAGCCGAAGCTGCTGGTGATCTTCGATGAGGCGCACCTGCTGTTCGACGGCGCGCCACCGGTGCTGCTGGAGAAGGTGGAGCAGGTGGTGCGCCTGATCCGCTCCAAGGGGGTGGGCCTGTATTTCTGCACTCAGAATCCGCTGGATCTGCCGCCGAAGGTGCTGGGGCAGCTGAGCAACCGCGTGCAGCACGCCCTGCGGGCCTTCACGCCTCAGGAGCAGAAGGCGGTGAAGGCGGCGGCCACCACCTTCCGCCCCAACCCGCCGCTGGATGTGGAGGCGGCGATCGGCGAGCTGGCGGTGGGCGAGGCTTTGGTGTCGTTTCTGGATGCGACGGGGGCGCCCACGCCGGTGGAGCGGGCCCTGGTGGTGCCGCCCGAGAGCCGGGTGGGGGCGATCACCAGCGAGGAGCGCACCGCTCTGCGCCAGGCCTCGATCCTCCATGGGCACTATCGCGAAACCCAGGACCGCGAATCGGCCTACGAACTGCTGCGTCAGCGGGCCGCCGAGGCCGAGGTTGCCGCCGAGACCGCCAAGCGGGAGGCGGAGGCGGCGAAGCTGGCCGAAGCGGCGGCCAAACAGGAAGCCAGCGAGCAACTGAAGCTCGAGCGCGCTCAGGAGCGGGAGGCGGCCCGCGCCGCCGCCAGCGCCGCCCGCGAGAAGGAGCGGATGCTGCTCTCGTTGGCGGGCGAAGCCGGCAACCTGCTGGGGGGGCGCACCGGCCGCAGCATCGCCCGGGGGCTGATGGGGGGCATCCTGGGCCGGCGCTGAGCCTGAGCGCACCATGCGCTTCGACCCATGGCGGCTCGCTTAACGCTGCTCGGGCGTGCGGGCGGTGCCGTCCTTCAAGCCCTTCCGGCGTTGGAGGAGCCAGGCCGATCGAGGATCGCTGCGCTGCCTGACTGGCGAAGCCGAGAGCGAGCGGGTGCTGCGCCTGGTGTCTTGGCGGATAGGGCCTGGGAGATGCTGGCCTGAAGCCAGGCGAACGCTGGGCTGCACGGGCCCATCAGGTGCGGGCTGCGGATGAGCTGCGGGGCTTCATGGCGATGCCTCGGGCCATCCCTGGCAGGATGCGCCGGTGTTGAAGCAGGGCATGGCCAGCGCTCCCATCCCGCCCGATGAGCTCGCCGCGCTCCAGGCGGTGGCCGAAGCCTTTGCCCTGCCGGCGCCGGTGGCGCGGGTGGAGCCGCTGGGCAACGGCAATGTGAATGCCACCTACCGGGTGCATCTGAGCGGCGAGGGCCAGGGCAGCACGGTGCTGCAGCGGCTGAACACGGCGGTGTTCCGCGAGCCGCGCCTGGTGATGGCCAACATCGAGGCCGTGGCCGCCCACGTGGAGCGGCGCCTGGGCGAAGGCAACCCCGACCCGGAGGGCCGTCCCTGGCGGATGCCCGTGGTGCTGCGCGGCCGCCAGGGCGGCGAGCCCTGGCTGGAGCAGGGCGGGGAGTTCTGGCGGATGCTTTCCTTCCTGGAGGGCACCCGCAGCGTGGAGGCGATCGAGGGACCCGAGCAGGCCCGCGAAATCGGTGCGGCCCTGGGCCTGTTCCATGCCCTGATTCACGATCTGCCCGCCGAACAGCTGGCCGACACCCTGGAGGGCTTCCACATCACGCCGGCCTATCTGGAGCACTATCAGCGGGTGCTGGAGGCCAGCACGGTGGAGCGCTGCGGGCGCTGCGAGGAGGGGATCGCCTTCGTGGCCGAGCGCTGGCACCGCGCCGGCGTGCTGGAGGAGGCGCGGGCGGCCGGGCGGCTGCAGCTGCGGCCGATCCACGGCGACCCCAAGATCAACAACCTGCTGCTCTGCGCGCAAAGCGGCCGGGCCGTGGCCCTGATCGATCTCGACACTGTGAAGCCCGGCCTGGTGCACTACGACATCGGCGACTGCCTGCGCTCGGCCTGCAATCCCCTCGGTGAGGAAACCAGCGACCTCGACGCCGTGCACTTCGACCTCGGGCTGGCCGAGGCCGTGTTGCAGGGGTATCTCGGCGTGGCCCGCGGCTTCCTGAGCGACCCCGATCTTGAGGCCATTCCGGATGCCATCGCCCTGCTGCCCTTTGAGCTGGGCCTGCGCTTCCTCACCGACCACCTGGCCGGTGACGTGTACTTCCGCACCGAGCGTCCCGGCCACAATCTCGATCGCGCCCTGGTGCAGTTCCGCCTTGCGGCGAGTGTGGAGCGGCAACGGGCGGCGCTTGAGGCGCTGGTGGAGCGGCTGTGATGGGTCAAAGCCAGCGCGAGGCCCGCGGCAAGAGTGACTGCTCAGACGAGCAGGACGGCAACCCCTCCTCCACCATGAAACCCACCTTTCCTGGCGGCTGATGCAACCCTTTGCCCTGCAGAGCTTCGTGCCGCCGCCGGCTTCGCTCGCCCTTGCCGGCAGCGTTCAACGCGACGGCGATCGCCTCAGTCTTCAGTACCGACTGGAGGACCCCGAAGGCCTGGTGCTGCTGCCCCCAGCCTCCGCTGCCCCCCAGCGGCGCGATGGGCTGTGGGAGCACACCTGCCTGGAGGCCTTCCTGGCCGAGCCGGGCGCGGCGCCCTACTGGGAGGTGAACCTGGCCCCCTCAGGCGACTGGAACCTCTACCGGCTTTCGGGCTACCGCCAGGGGCTCACCCCCGAGAGCGCCATCAGCGCTCTGCCGTTTGCGGTGAACCGCCGCCCGGACGGCCTCGATCTGGCGGTGAATCTCAACCTGGCCGCGCTGCCGCTGGCGGGCCGGCCCCTAGCGCTGGGGATCACGGCCGTGCTGGAGCTGAGCGATGGCGTGATTCTTTACTGGGCCCTGCTCCATCCCGGCAAGGAGGCCGATTTCCACCGGAGGGAGGGGTTTGGGTTGAAGGTGTGAGGGGTGGTGATGCGGCTGTTGCGCTCTGGGCTGCGACGAGGGCCAAGCATGCAGAACTTGCATGGTTGGCGAGGGTAGAGAAAAGGTCCCAGAATCAGCGCTGATGACAGCTCTTGTGCCCCACTCCGCAGCACCGAAGCCTGGGCTGCCGCTTGCGGTGACGCAGCAATGAGCAAGCGCGCCCTCAGCGAAACCGAGATCTGCGACCGGTTCATTACCCCGGCGCTGCAGCGGGCCGGCTGGCTGATGGAGCAGATGCGGCGGGAGTATTCGTTCACCGATGGCCGCATCATCGTGCGCGGGCGCCTGGTGAGCCGGGGCCGGCGCAAAAGGGCCGACTACCTGCTGGTGTACGAGGGCGTGCCGCTGGCGGTGATCGAGGCCAAGGACAACAGCCACGCCATCGGCGACGGCCTGCAGCAGGCGCTGGCCTATGCCGAGACCCTGAACACACCGTTTGTGTTCGCCACCAACGGCGACGGCTTTGTGCACCACAACCGCACCGGCCAGAGCGAAAAACGCGAAACCACCTTGGCCCTCGAGGCCTTCCCCAGCCCCGAGGATCTCTGGCGCCGCTACAGCCGCTGGCGGGGCTTCACGCCCCAGCAGGAAAAGGTGGTGCTGCAGCCCTATTACGACGGCGGCAGCCGCAAAGACCCGCGCTATTACCAGGTCAACGCCATCCAGGCCACGGTGGAGGCGATCACCAAGGGTCAGCAGCGCATCCTGCTGGTGATGGCCACCGGCACCGGCAAGACCTTCACCGCCTTTCAGATCATCTGGCGGCTGTGGAAGGCGGGGCAGAAGAAGCGGATCTTGTTTCTGGCCGATCGCAACGTGCTGGTGAACCAGACGATGGTGAACGACTTCCGTCCGTTTGGGGCGGCGATGGCCAAGCTGAGCACCGCCTCGAAAACGATCGAGCGGACTGATGGCACCCTGGAGACGATCGCGATCGCCCTGAACCGCCAGCGCCAGATCAACAAATCGCATGAGATCTACCTGGGGTTGTATCAAGCCCTCACCGGGCCGGATGAGCGCCAGAAGCTCTACAAGGAGTTCTCGCCCGGCTTCTTTGATCTGATCGTGGTGGATGAATGCCACCGCGGCAGCGCGGCGGAGGATTCGGCTTGGCGCGAGATCCTCACCTATTTCAATGCCGCCACCCAGATCGGCCTGACGGCCACACCGAAGGAAACCAGATATGTGTCGAACATCGAGTATTTCGGCGAACCGCTTTATACCTATTCGCTGAAGCAGGGCATCCGTGATGGCTTCCTGGCGCCCTACAAGGTGATTCGCGTGCATCTCGATCTAGACATCGAGGGTTATCGTCCCAAGCCGGGGGAAGCAGATGATCGCGGCGTGGAGATCGAAGATCGTCTCTACAACCAGAAGGATTTTGATCGGGTGCTGGTGATTGATGAGCGCACCCGGCGGGTGGCGCGCTGGATCAGCGACTACCTCAAAGCCAGCGGCGATCGGATGCAGAAAACGATCGTGTTCTGCGTGGACACTGAACACGCGCTGCTGATGCGCCAGGCCTTGATCAATGAAAATCAGGATCTGGTGGCGGCCAACGGCCGCTATGTGATGCGCATCACCGGCAACGATGAAGAAGGCATGAAGGCCCTCGATGATTTCATCGACCCGATGAATCCCTATCCGGTGCTGGTCACCACATCGCGCTTACTCTCCACCGGCGTGGACGCCCAGACCTGCCGACTGATCGTGCTTGATCGGGAGGTGGGGTCGATGACCGAGTTCAAGCAAATCGTCGGTCGCGGCACGCGGGTGCATGCCGACACCCAGAAGTATTACTTCACCTTGGTGGATTTCCGCAAAGCCAGCAAACACTTCGCCGACAAAGACTTCGATGGCGAGCCGGTGCAGGATGAAGACTATGGTCAGGATGGTGCTCCTCTGGGCCAGGGCACTGACACAGAAACCCAGAGCGGTGATCCTGGGGATTCAGATGAAAGGAATGGTGAAAACGACGATGAAGAGGGGGAAACCATCCTGATCCATCCCGATCCACAACCTCCTCTGCCACCGCAAGAAGGCCGCCAGAAGTACTACATCAAGGGCAAGCCGGTTCGCGTGCTCACCGAGCGGATCGAGTACCTCGATGAAAACGGCAAGTTGGTGACCGAATCCCTGCGCGATTACAGCCGCAAGACGGTACGGCTGCAGTACGCCAGCCTCGATCTCTTCCTACGGCGCTGGCGGGGGGAGGAACGCAAGGCCACGATCATCCAAGAGCTGGCCGAGGAGGGTCTGCTGCTGGAGCCCTTGCAGGAGGAGCTGGGCCAGGAGCTGGATCCCTTTGATCTGATCTGCCATATCGCCTACGACCAGCCGCCCCTCAGCCGCCGCGAGCGGGCCGCCAGGGTGCAGAAACGGGATGTGTTCAGCCGCTACGGGCCCCAGGCGCGGGCGGTGCTGGAGGCGCTGCTGCGCAAATACCAGGACGAGGGCGTGGTGGATGACCTGGCCGATGTGAAGATCCTCCAGATTCCGCCGTTCAGCGCCATGGGCACCCCGATTGAGCTGGTGCGCCACTTCGGCGGCCGCAAGTCCGATTTCGAGCGGGCGGTGCACGATCTCCAGGCCGCCCTCTACGCGGAGGCCGCCTGAGCATGAGTGCCCGCACCACCGTCAAGGCGATTCAGGACATCATGCGCAAGGACGTGGGCGTCGATGGCGATGCCCAGCGCCTGTCGCAGCTGTGCTGGCTGTTCTTCCTCAAGATCATCGACGACCAGGACCAGGCCCTGGAGATCACCGAAGACGGCTACCGCTCACCGATTCCGGAGCATCTGCAGTGGCGCCGCTGGGCCGCCGATGGGGAGGGAATCACGGGGGATGGCTTGCTGGAGTTCATCAACCAGGAGCTGTTTCCCTATCTCAAGGAAATGCCGCTCAAGGGCTCCCACCCCAACCGGGCCCAGGTGGTGCGCGAGGTGTTCGCCGATGCCTACAACTACATGAAGTCGGGTCAGCTGCTGCGGCAGGTGATCAACAAGGTGAATGGCATTGATTTCAACAACCTCGCCGACCGCAAGCACTTCGGCGATGTGTACGAGCAGCTGCTCAACGATTTGCAAAGTGCCGGCAATGCCGGCGAGTACTACACGCCCAGGGGCGTGACCAGCTTCATGGTGGATCGTATCGATCCCCGGCCCGGTGAGACGCTGCTCGACACCTCAGGGGGCACCGGCGGCTTCATCACCTGCTCGATTCGCCACATGCGCGAGCGTTATGTGAAGACCCTCGCCGATGAACAGGCGATGCAGGCCTCCCCGCGCCTGATCGAGAAGAAGCCCATTCCCTACATGCTGTGCATCACCAACATGCTGCTGCATGGCATCGAAGATCCCAGCTTCGTGAGGCGTGACAACACCTTGGCCAGGCCCTATCGCGATTATGGGCCGGCCGATCAGGTGAATGTGATCGTCACCAATCCCCCCTTCGGCGGTCAGGAGGAAGATGGCATTCAGGACAACTTCCCGGCCCAGTTCCGCACCCGCGAAACCGCCGATTTGTTTTTGGCCCTGTTCATCCGCCTGCTCAAACCCGGTGGCCGCGCCGGCATTGTGTTGCCCGATGGCACCTTGTTCGGCGAGGGGGTGAAGACACGGCTGAAGGAGTTGCTGTTGCAGGAGTGCAACCTGCACACGATCGTGCGGCTGCCCAATTCGGTGTTTCGCCCCTACGCCAGCATCGGCACCAATCTGCTGTTCTTTGAGAAGGGATCCCCCACTGAGGAGATTTGGTATTACGAGCAGCGGGTGCCGGAAGGCCAGAAGGCCTATTCGATGACCCGCCCGATCAAGCAGGAGCATTTTGCCGACTGCGTCGCCTGGTGGGGCGGCCCCAGCCGCGAGGGCCGGGTGGAAACCGAGCAGGCTTGGCGCGTGCCGATCGATCAGATCCAGGATCGCAACTACAACCTCGATCTCAAGAATCCCCACAGCGTGGCCGAAGACCACGGCGACCCCGAGGAGCTGCTGGCGGACCTGCAGGCCGCCGAGCAGAAAGCCGCCGACCTTCGCGATCAGCTCAAGGCGATCCTGGCGGAGGCGCTGCTGCGATGAATGCCGAGCACTTGCTGGCCCATTTCGAGCGAATCAGTGAAGCGCCGGATGCGATTGCTCGGCTGAGGCGGTTCATCCTCGATCTGGCGGTGCGCGGGAAACTGGTGGAACAGGATCCGGAGGATGAGCCGGCGGAGGAGTTGCTGGAGAGTATTACCGCGGAAAAACGCTACCTTGAAAAACTTGGGGATATCAGGGCTTCGAAGAAAATCCCTGATCCCGAAGAGCCACCATTCTGCATTCCAATGCCTTGGGTTTGGACACAGCTGGCATGCATAGGTTCTCTCAACCCTAGAAACGTAGCCCCAGATTCAAGTAGCGCGTCTTTTGTCCCGATGCCTTTGATCTCATCCGAATACGGAGTCCTGAATGGGCATGAGGTGAGGCCTTGGGGTGAAATCAAGAAGGGATATACGCATTTTGCTGAAGGGGATGTCGGTCTTGCAAAAATTACTCCATGCTTCGAAAATGGCAAATCAACTGTCTTCCGATCGTTGACTGGTGCCATTGGCAGCGGAACGACTGAGCTCCATATCATTCGCCCGCTGCAGGTTTCATCAGACTTCATCCTGCTATTTCTGAAGAGTCCTCATTTTATTCAAACTGGTATCCCAAAAATGACTGGGACGGCTGGTCAAAAGCGTGTTCCCCTTGATTATTTCGCTCATTCACCTTTCCCTCTCCCACCCCTCGCCGAACAACACCGCATCGTCGCCAAGGTGGACGAACTGATGGCCCTCTGCGATCAGCTGGAGGCCGCCCGGCAGGAGCGCCAGCAGGGCCGCGAGCGCCTAGTGGCCGCCACCCTGCAGCGCCTCAACCAACCCGCCGCAGACCCCGCCAGCTTCCGCCAGGACGCCAGCTTTGCCCTGCAGGTGCTGCCCTCCCTCACCACCACCCCGGCCCAGATCAAGCAGCTGCGCCAAACAATCCTGAACCTGGCGGTGCGCGGGAAGCTGGTGGAGCAGGATCCGGAGGATGAGCCGGCTGAGGAGTTGAGCCGCCAAATCTCACTTGAACGAAAATGGCTTGTCAAGACAGGTGCAATTCCTAACAAGAAGCCCGCAGTGCGTGACCCGGCGAGATTAATGAGGGGCTTGCCGATCAACTGGGATCAGGTTGCGCTCGGCGATCTATGCAATCTTGTCACCAGTGGTTCCCGAGGCTGGGCAGAGTATTACTCCGAGACCGGAGTTGGGTTTATTCGTGCTCAAAATATACGCTTTGGTCGCTTGCTGCTTGGCGACATGGCATGTGTTCAATTGCCTCCAAATTCTGAAGGTGCTCGCACAAGGGTAGAACAGAGTGATCTGTTTGTTGTGATTACTGGGGCTGGTGTTACGAACCCCGCTCTTCTTGATCAGGATGTCGGCGAAGCTTATGTCAGCCAGCATGTTGGCCTTATTAGGCCAACAGATAAATCACTTTCGCTATGGTTGCTGCTATGCCTTATGGCTCCTGCTGGTGGACGCGATGAGCTTGTCCAGAGAGCATATGGTTCAGGCAAGCCTGGCCTTAATCTTGACAACATACGTTCGCTTACTATTCCCCTCCCCCCCCTCGCCGAACAACACCGCATCGTCGCCAAGTTGGACGAACTGATGGCCCTCTGCGACCAGCTGGAGCAGCAGCTCAGCCAGGCCGATCAGCAGCGCAGGCGGCTGCTGGAGGCGGTGTTGCAGGAGGCGTTGGTGGAGCCGGAGCAGGCCTTGGTCGCCATGACATGAGAAGGGCTGGGATCGCATGCGGTTTTCTCGTTAGACTCATGAAAGCCCTGCACGATTAACCCTGCGGACCTCAGGATGCGGATTGATAGCTTGCTACTGGAGAACTTCAAGGGCTTTCGGCGCCGCGAGCTGACCTTCCATCCTCAGTTCAATCTGGTTGTGGGTGAAAACGGTACCGGCAAAACATCCTTGCTTGATGCGCTCGCTGTTGCAATTGGAAGTTGGTTTCTCGGCGTCGCAGGCGTCGACACGCGCCATATCTATCCCCACGAAGTGCGCCTCCAGGCCTTCCCTTCCGAGGCGGGTACCCACTGGGAGGGGCAATATCCTTGTTTCGTCGAGGCCTGCGGATCCATCGGCCACGAACCAACCATCTGGCGCCGCAGCCTCAATGGGCCCGGTGGTCGCACCACCAGCACACCCAGGATCAAGAAGTTGGCGAAGCAGGCAACGCAGGCTGTGCGTGAAGGCCAATCCATCAATCTTCCCCTTATTTCCTATTACGGCACCGGCCGTCTCTGGCTTGTGCCAAGGGAGCAAGGGCAAGTCAAAGAACCACCCAGCAGCCTGCTCACCAAACAACTGTCCCGATTGGATGGTTATAAGACCAGTGTCGATCCGCGCCTCTCGGTCAGTGCGCTGACCCAGTGGATTGCCCGCCAATCCTGGCTCAGCTTTCAGCAAGGTGGAGAGGAAAGTCAAAGCTTTCAAGTGGTCCGCCGAGCTCTGGTTCAAATCATCCCCGGCGCCGAAGACTTGCATTTCGATGCCAAGCTTGGGGAAGTGATCTTGCGTTTTGCCAATGGGGATCAACAACCCTTTATGAATCTCAGCGATGGTCAACGTGCCTTGCTTGCCGTCGTGGGTGATCTTGCCCAGAAGGCCGCCACCTTGAATCCCCATTTGGGTGTAGATGTCCTGAGGGAAACTGAGGGTGTCGTGATGATTGATGAACTTGATCTGCATCTTCACCCCACCTGGCAGCGGCATGTGATCGAGGATCTGCGCACCACTTTCCCTAAAATTCAGTTCATCTGCACCACCCATTCACCGTTCCTGATCCAGTCACTACGTTCGGGCGAAGAGCTGCTGATGTTAGAAGGACAGCCAACAGCCAAGCTCGGTGAACTTTCGATCGCCGAAATCGCAGAAGGAATCCAAGGGGTGCCTGACACCAGCGTCAGTGCTCGCTATGCTGAGATGAAGGATACAGCCAAGAACTATCTCCAGTTACTTGAAGATACAACCCTTTCACCAGTCGACAAATCGGACGCTTTTAAGGATCAATTGGCTGAGACAATCTCTCCCTTCGCAGATAATCCTGCCTTTCAGGCTCTTTTGGAGTTGCAGAGGGCAGCCCGCCTGGGGGGTGGGTGATGCGTCCGATTCGGCGTGGTGCTTCCCCCCGCCCTGGGGACTTCTCCAACTATCGCGATGCCCTTCCGGATCTGGTCAGCAGGTTGGGTTGCTATTGCAGCTACTGCGAGCGCCTTATCCCTGTCCAGCTGGCTGTCGAACATATCCAGCCCAAGGGCCTCCCCGCTTATCAAGCCTTGATCGGAAGGTGGGAGAACTTTCTGCTGGCTTGCGTGAACTGCAACTCCACCAAGCTTGATAAGGATGTTGTGCTGAGCGATGTTCTGCTGCCTGACCGTGACAATACCTTTTTGGCTTATCTCTACGATGCTGGTGGTGGCGTGCAGGTTTCCCCGAGGCTCAGTCGCTCGGAGCAGAAACTTGCTCTTGCCACCCTCACTCTTGTGGGACTTCAGCGGAAAGGTCCCGCCGCAGCCGACGCCAACGGACGACTGATCGCGCTTGACCGCATCAAGCAGCGCCTTGAAGCATGGCTGATGGCGGAATATGCGCGGGACAAGCTTCTTGCCTTGCGTCCAGGCGATGCTGTGGTGGTTGAGGCCTTGGTGCGTCTGGCGCAGGCAACAGGCTTTTTCAGTGTCTGGATGGAGGTATTTGTTGACGATCCCGCCATCCGCAACCGACTGGTCGACGCTTTCGCAGGTACGCGTGAAAGTGGGTGCCTTGACCCGCAAACCTCCGCTCCTGTTCAACCTGCTCCCAACCCAGACCAGCTACCCCATGGTGGCAAACTCTGATGTGGCTGTTTGTCTTGCCGCTGTTCGGCCCGACCTAATGGCCCTCTGCGATCAGCTGGAGCAGCAGCTCAGCCAGGCCGATCAGCAGCGCAGACGGTTGCTGGAGGCGGTGTTGGCGGAGGCGTTGGGCGGCAGACTGACTGCAGAGGATGACAGCCATGCAACCGTTGCCTGAGGATCCACAGCTAGCGCAGGATGCTGGCGGCGACGGCGTTCAGCACATCCACATTGCCGGCTTCTGCTCCCTGAAGGATGTTGTTCTGGAGCCTGGTCGGCTCACCTTGCTGATCGGGCCGAATGGTGCCGGTAAGTCGAATCTGCTGCAGGCCCTGCGGCTGATCCCGCTGTTGCGAACACGCTCGCTGCAGAGCTTTGTGGCAGATCATGGTTTTGGTGCCGCCCTATTGCACTACGGACCCAAAGCAACAGATGCGATTGAGATTGGGGTTCTGATCAGCGATCAAGGATCCAGCTATCGCTACGACGCTCGGCTGGCCTTCGCTTCTGATGACAGCCTGTATTTCCAGACTGAAAATGCTGCCTGCCTGCACCCCGATGGCTCCTGGGTCATTAGCAACCTTGGCGGTGGCCACCGTGAATCCAAGCTTCTGGAGGCAAGTCCTGACGACCAGACCGTAGCGGCCGTGAATCGCTGGCTGGCTCGGATGACCTTCTATCACTTTCACGACACCTCAGCTCAATCCAAGCTGCGCACACACGCCCGTCGTGAAGACGATCGCTATCCCCGGTCCGATGGCTCCAACCTCGCAGCCTATCTCCTGCGTCTCAAGGAGAGTGACCAGGACGCCGACCGCAAGTCGTGGAAACGCATCAACCGCCACTGTCGCCACATCGCGCCGGCCATCAAGGAGCTGGATCCGGTGGCGGTGAATGGCAGTGTTCGCCTCGATTGGCTCGATGATCGCGATCAACGCTTCGGTTGCCACCAACTCTCCGATGGAACGCTGCGGGCGCTGGCGCTGATCACGGTGTTGTCGCAACCCGCCGAACGCCTGCCTCGGCTGATCAGCATCGATGAGCCTGAACTCGGCCTGCATCCTGCCGCCATTGCGTTGATCGCTGAACTCTGTCGCTCGATCTGCCGGCATACGCAGATCGTTCTTTCCACCCAATCGACGGAACTGCTCGACCATTTCATGGTTGGTGAAGTGGTGGTTGTCGAGCGAGAAGAAGGAGCAACGACGCTCAAACGATTAAAGAAGCCGGAGCTGCGCCATTGGCTTGAGGACTACAGCCTGCGGGACCTTTATGCCAAGGGGGTCATCGGAGGTACGCCTTGAGCATGCCCGAATTGATCCGATTGATCATTGTTGTGGAGGGTCCGACAGAGGCAAACTTCGTCAGACGAATCCTCGCTCCTCATCTTGGTCGTTTTGGGGTCGTTGCAGCGCCATCCGTTGTTGGTAAAGCCAAAGCTTCCGATCGAGGCTTGAGTGGCAGTGGTGTGCGTGGCGGATATCCCTATGCCGATTGGCGGCGAGATCTACGCAATGCCTTGAGAAGCGATCCGGGAAGGAATTTGCGGGTGAGCACTTTATGCGATCTTTATGGCTTGCCGGACGACTTTCCGGATCGTGCCCATCAACCTGGTGATGCCGACCCCGGCTCGCGTTGCGCACGATTGGAGCGAGCCATCGTTCGTGACATTACTGGCTCCAATGATGATTGCGGTGCGTGGCGCTTGATTCCCTACATTCAGTGTCACGAGTTTGAAGCTCTGGTGCTTGCTGCATCGCATTGCCTTGTCGATCTTTTTGATGCCGACGATCAGCGTGACGGTTTACTGAGCCTCCGGGCGGAAATCTCCGGCATTCCACCTGAAGACATCAACGATTCACCGCTGACTTCGCCAAGCCATCGCTTGAGGCGACTGATTCCTGGCTACCGAAAAGCTGTGGATGGCCCTGATGCCATTGAATTGGCAGGTTTGCACGCAGTTAGATCTGTATGCCCCCGCTTCAATGACTGGCTCTCCCGCCTCGAGAGCCTGGCGGGGTAGCCCGCTGATGTAGAGACCGAGCAAATCAGAAAAAGAACCCCCGGTACTTCAACCTCAGCGCCCCTCCACCAGCTTCTGAAGAAAGGCCTCATCCACCGCGCCCGATACCGCCTGGCCATTGACCACGAAGAAGGGGGTGCCCTCCAGGCCGAGCCGATCGGCCAGCTCCCGGTCGCGGTTGATCGCCTCCAGGCTGGCCGGACCTTGGCGATCGGCATTGAACCGCTTCAGATCGAGGCCCTGGTTGCGGGCGATCTCCAGGTAGAGGGGCTCACCCAGGCGCTCCTGGGCGGCAAAGAGGGCATCGTGGAACGCCCAGAACTTGCCCTGCTGCTGGGCGGCCCAGGCCGCCCGAGCCGACGGGAGCGCCTCGGGGTGGATCCGCTCGAGCGGATAGAACTTGTAGGTGAGGCTGAGTTTGCTGCCGTTCTTGGCCAGGAACGTCTCCAGGGTGCTGCTGGCGGCGGCGCAGTAGGGGCACTGGAAATCGGAGAACTCGATCAGCCGCACTTGACCCTGGCCGCGGGTGGGGGAGCTGCCGATCGCGGCGGCCGGGTTGCGTTGCAGCTCCGAGAGGGCCCCTTCACGGGCCTGTTTCTTTTTCTCCTCCAGCCGGCGCAGCTGGGTCTGCAGGGCCTCGAACACCGCCTCGGGGTGGCGCTGCAGCACCTCCAGCACCCGCGCATCAAAATCCGCGCTCACGGCCGGCAGCGGAACCAACGCACCGGTGGCGGCGGCGGCTGGCGCGGCGGCGGCGGGGAGGGCGCGGGCGCCCAGGCTGAGCAGCAGCACCAGCATCAACCCCAGGCCGCGGCGAAGGGCGCCGCCGCTTCCATGGTGTGAGCCGTTGGCTCTCGCTGCGGCGCAGGCCCCACTTGGGCGGCTTGCCCGGCCCGGGCCGCTTGCTGGGCCTGAGCCGCTCGCCTGGCGATCAGCAAAGCCCGATCCAATGGCCGGGCCAACCACGGAGCCGACCGTTCCGCCGGTGCGAGAAGTCGGCACCGGCTCGGTTGCGAGGCGCGCCTCGGCTGAGGATTCCGGCGGCTTCACGGCGGCGCGGCAGAGGATCGATCCACTCTCGCTCCCCGGTGGGCGCGCGCACCTCCCCCCGCGGAAACCACAGGGGCCTGTGATGGTCGCCACGGCATCCGGGTGATCCGCGCTACGGCCCGCCCGGAGGCCGTTGCCGGCGATGGGAGAGGCTGGTAGGTCGCCCGCTCCCGACGATGGCCGCCGCAACCCGAACGAGCGCCGCCCTGGTGCTGCGCCGCCTCGCCTCCGAGGGGGCGACCGGCGACGAGAACGGAGCCGGCACGCCGGGCGATGCCGCCACGGAGCGGGGCTTCGGGGGGGGATCGGGCCGGCGGGCTGCCTCCGGGGGCCGTGGTGGCAAGGGCAGGAAAGCCAGTGCCTCTGGGCCGCGGGAGACAAACGCCACCCACGGACGCCGCAAAAAGGGCAGTGGCCTCAGCGCCGCCGATCGTTCGCCCCTCGGCAAGGCCCCCGACCTCGAAGCGATCATTGCCCGCCAGCGCCTCGGCCTGCCCCTGGCCGGCCGCCTGCGGGAAGCGGATGTGACCCGGGCCTGGAAACTCGCCGCCGCCGATCACCACCCCGACCGGGGCGGCCAGCACGACACCATGCAGGCGGTGAACATGGCCCGTGACCTGCTGCTGGGCCGTGGCGTGACCTGAGCGGCCGGGCAGCGTGCATGCTGGATGGGTGCCAACAACCACCGTTCGGAGCCGGAAAGACGGTCCGTTCTCAACGGGTGCAGGTCTAACCCCAACATCGAGGGAGCCCGCAAGCCGGCAGAAGCGGTGGCATCGACACGCTGACACGCGCGAGAGCTTGGCTCTCAAGAGAGTCATGCGCCGGAGACTGCGATTGCACTTTGGCGCCGCTCAGTGATTCGTGGTCATCAGCCCTTCCACCCCTGGGAGGATCGGGCTTCCCCCCAGGCCCGCAACCATGCCACCGATCACCCCTCTGCTGGGCAGCTGGCAGCTCTGGGCTGGCCTCTCGGCCCTTTTCGCCGCCTTCACCTCCCTGCTGGCCAAGCTGGGGGTGGAGGGGATCAGCAGCAACCTGGCCACCTTCCTGCGCACCGTGGTGGTGCTGGTGCTGCTGGCCGGCGTGGTGCTGGTGGGGGGTGATCTGCGCCCCTGGCCCGAGCTGCCGCGCCGCAGCCTGATCTTCCTGCTGTTCTCCGGGCTGGCCACCGGCGTGTCCTGGCTGTGCTGGTTCCGGGCCCTGCAGCTGGGTCCGGTGTCGCGGGTGGCGCCGATCGACAAGCTCAGCGTGGTGCTGGTGGCGGTGCTCGGCGTGACGCTGCTGGGGGAGAGCCTCGATCCGCGCCAGTGGATCGGCGTGGCGCTGATGGGCCTGGGAGCCGTTTTGCTGGCCCTGCGCTGAGGCCGCTAAGGCGCGCGCCCCGGCAGACGGACCGCTTCGAGGCGCTGGCTTTTGCCTGCCCATCGCGCGCTCCACGGGCCTGCGAGGTGACGCGGGAGGGGGCACCAACCCCCTAGGCCTGGATGCCATTCCGGCGGCCCGCGCCGCTGGGTCTCCTGGCTTTGGCCAGCAGCCGGATCACGGCGGCGTCATCGAGCTGCTCGAAACGCTCAAACCACTCGCCCACCGCCTCCAGCCGCGGCACCACCGCCAGAATCTCCAGCCGGTCCACCAGCGGCTCCAGCTCCGGCAAAAGCCTTTGATCCACCACGGGCACCGCCAGAGCCAGGGAGGCGGGGCCCAGCCTTCGCAGGGAAAGCAGGGCGGCCCTGGCGGTCAGACCGGTGGCGATGCCGTCGTCCACCACCACCAGATGCAGTCCCGCCAGGCTGCGGCCATCGGGATCGCCATAGCGGTCCTGCCGGCGCAGCAGTTCGGCCTGCTGCTGCCGCACCAGCTGGCTCCGCTGCCGCTCACTGAGGCCCGTGGCCGCGGCCGCTCCCCACAGCACCACCCCGCCGGG